>Ga0256845_1000085_pt1 | contig 80033 bp, 60 predicted proteins | sample RiftiametaG_FD_189101 | JGI IMG/M metagenome (GOLD analysis project Ga0256845, IMG submission 189101) | Tube worm associated microbial communities from hydrothermal vent at the East Pacific Rise, Pacific Ocean - Riftia | ecosystem: Host-associated > Annelida > Integument > Unclassified ...
ACGCCGTTCATCTGGACAAAGACAGCCGACCCGATCATCGCAGCCGTCTGCCGCCACTCTCAGCACGTCTTGAGCCTCGCGGCCTCCGAATGAGTTTCGGGTGGTATTACGGACTCAGGACACTAGGGGATTCCTGACGACCCGGACCCGGCGCTAACGCTGACAGTGGTATGGACGTTGAGGCTGTTGAACGCGAAATCATAGCGACAACCGAGCTCGCCATTCGTTTGTCCCTCATCTTGGTCAGTGGTGGGTGCTTGCGAATGCAATCATCGCGCAATCATCGGACGACCATCGGCAAAACAGGCCGCACGAGATAGACTTCCGTGCTCTGCAAACCATCGATAGGCAGCCTCGACACTCTCATGGGTGGGCCGTGGAATGAAACCGAGCTCTCTACGAGCCTTGCTGTTGTCCATGTGCTTGCTCGCCCGCAACGCCTGAAGCGACTCTCTCGTGTAGAGAGGCTCGTCACCCGTCATCTTGGCCACGACCTCCATCACTGGAGCACCCATCCGCGCCAACCACATTGGGGATTTGATTCGGGGCGCACACTTTCCGGTGATCTCTTCGGCGATCGATGCGATCTCGGAGAGCGTTCGGTAGCTTCCGGAGAGCAAGTAGCTATGGCCGCGGCGACCCTTTTCTGAATCTGCGGCGGCAATCATTCCTTGAACGACGTCTCCTACGTCAACAAAGTCAAAGCCCCCGGCGACTAAACCAGGAAGTGTACGGTGGTATAGGTTCAATAGAACCTGGCCCATTCGAGACGGCCCGAAGTCCCACGGTCCGATCACTCCTGTCGGGTGCACGATCACCGCATCGAGGCCATCGCGAACGACATCGCGGATTTTTGCCTCCCCAGCAGCCTTCGATCGGTCGTAGGCATTGCTCATTCGCGGGTCATCCACAACTCTTTCGCTTTGTTCGTCAATCACCCCCCCGGAAGTACCGAGGCGAAAGGCATGCACAGAACAACAATGCACAAAACGACGCACACCGCAGTGGAGTGCCGCACGAGCGGCATTTTCAGCACCGTTGACATTGACATCCCGGACAGCTCCCGACGGGTCACCAAAAATCGAGATCATCGCAGCCAGATGATAGACGACCTCGGCACCATCGAATGCCCGCTCCAAAGACCGAGTGTCGCGCACATCGCCCCGTACACACTCCACATCGAGACCCTCAAGGGCCTCCGAGCTCGAACGCACCACCACCCGAACCTCTTCGCCCCGATGCAGGAGTTCCCGTACGAGGTTCGCACCAATATGTCCTGAGGCTCCGGTAACGGCGATCATACCCATTCTCGATCCGGTCACACCATAGTCGAAGGTTGCCAGGCGGAGAAATGATGAGCGCACCCGGCCCCATGGGGGACACGCAGCGCCTCGATCGTCCCCGGGAATGTCGGTTGAGGACCTACAGAGCCCCTCGTAGTTCAAGTTTTAGCAAAAGATGACGACGGGATCCTCGTGCAAGAAGCAATCTCAGGGAGCGGCGCCGCGCACAGTGTTCAGGGTGCGGTCATGCTCAAAGCCAGACAAGTCGCGAAAATTCAGGGCGAAGCCGCCGTGGATCTTATCGAATCGGCGTCCGCGCCGAGACCTAGCTCGCCCGCGCAGGTCGGCCGTACGGTCGACACCTACGCGTAGGTGCAGGGGACCACATATCAGAGAGAGCCTCGCTTTGCCCTAAGGCCAAACTAGGCTCTCTCTGCAGCTATTCTTGGCCGACAGGCACAGCGGGGGACGGCATTCCGACTGGCGGTATTCCCGGTGCACCCGCAACGGTAGGTATAGGTAGCGGAGGTCCACCGGCCGCTCCCATTTGTGCGGCTTGAGCGGCTGCGAGTTGTTTAATGGTCGCAATGTCCGCGGCATTCAGAGGCAGCGAGACCGTCGAAACGCCACCATTCGCGGCGAAGACGACCTTGTTGGCCAACGACTCGGGAATACCCAACATCGCTGCAAAAGGTTTTACCTCAGCGTACTTTTGGGCCATGAAATCCTTGGCGGCGGTCGCCTTTGCAGCATCAGGCATCACCACACTCGCATCGATCTTCAGACCGTCACCCGACGGTCCCGCTGCAATCACGGCCCCCGTCATGTCCTTGAGCGCCCCCATGTCCGCCGCAAGTTTTTCCCTCTGCTGCGAGGTGATGCCGACAAGCCCTGTAATGACGCGATCCCAGCTCGCTATCGCTGCAGCAGCGGCGAGCGATCCTTCAATCGCCTTCTCGCCACTGCCCGACAACATCGCCTCAATTTTCGATGCATACCCACTATCTGTGAAGATCAAACGATCATCCCCGACGAGATAGGCGGTGCGTCCGTCGTCGCCTGTCATCTTGGTAAAACCATCGCCGTCAGTAAAAGCGATTTTGCGGCCCTTCTCGGCAAGCAACCACTTCGCTATACATTCGGCCTTGCTCTTGACCGCGATACCCTTGCCGTCGAGAATTCCAACCCAACCATTCTCGTCCGGCGCCCCCATCGTAGCGCGCTGCATGAGGTCAATGGTGATACCGCAGTTTTTCATGGCCTCGTAGGTCACCCGATCTTCAGAGTCGAGTATCGATTGCTCAATGAGCTCCGTGCCGAACAGAGGCAAATTCTGAAGGGCTGCGAGATCGAGGGTCAACGCGAGATACGCCCCCTCCGGAATTAGAGCGAGCGCTCCCTGTGGATCGCTCCCAGAAATACCCGTGCGCTTGGGCGTAGCAATCGTAGCCTTTTCTTCGCTGCCCTCACTCTTTGAGCCCTTCACTTCCTCGGACGTCGACACCTGCGACTTTTTTGCCTTGGAATCGGTCTCGCCAGACGGCACGCCCTTACAAGCGGGTGTGGCGAGCAAACCCGCTGAGATCAGGGCGGTGATCAGGATGCGTTTCATCCGGAGATCCTCGCGGTCGTACGCCCCATGGTCAAACAAAAAATATGCTCGAACCAGTGACTTCTAAAACGCGGCATTTGCGGCAACTGTTCGTAAGCGCGCGATAGAGAACACGTACGGGTCAAGCTGGCGGTCGACCTAGATCTCGGCCGTCGCCAGCCACACACGGAGACGTTTCATCCCCTCGTCCAGGCTCACTCGAGGCTCGTACCCCAGATCTCGCCGCGCCGCCGTGATATCGAACCAATGCGCCGTCGCTAGCTCCTGAGCGACCCAGCGGGTCATCATGGGCTCCCGCTCGCGGCCCACGGCCCGATAGAGCGACTCGAGAACTCCTCCCGCGAGACGTGCCATTCGCGGCGAGATAGTTTTCTCAATCTTCGGCAAGCCGGCGGCTTCGACAATCCGATCGATCATTGTCCATGTCTCGACCGGGACCCCTGAAGTGATGAAGTAGGCCTTTCCTCCGACTCGGTTCGCGTCCTCCCCTCCCCCACTCAAACAGGCGCCCGCCAACAAGTGGGCTCGCGCAGCATCATCGACGTAGCAAACATCGATGAGTTTTTCCGGCCCCGAGAATCTACGCAGCTTTCCGGCCCGTGCACGCGCAACGACGCGAGCGACCAACGATGTGTCGCGCGGACCCCAGACAATGTGCGGGCGCAGGGCCACGGTTCTAAACCCAGGCGCGTCCGCGGCCAGAACTGCGCGCTCGGCAATGGCCTTGGTGCGTGGATAGTCGGCCTCGTAGTCCGCCGGATAGGGCAGGCTCTCGTCACCGCCCTCAATGTCGGCGCCGCTGCAAATCACGCTCGGCGAAGATGTGTAAACTAAGGATTCGACCCCCGCCCGCAAACACGCTGCCAGAACATTGTCTGTACCGACCACGTTGGTGGCCTCGAAAGCCTCGGACGGTCCCCATGCTCCTACCTTGGACGCCACATGTATCACCTGCGCGCACCCTTCGACCGCTCTGCGAACCGCGCTTGAGTCGCCCAGATCACCAAGCTTTTGCTCGACGCCGATGGCCTGAAGGTTCGCGTGCATGCTGCGCGACAAGGTCGTGACTTCGTCTCCTCGTTCGAGAAGCTGCTGAACGATCGCGCCACCGAGAAAACCACCGCCTCCGGTGACAAGAATTCTCATCGAACTCGCTCCTGCGCCCAAATCGCCAACTTCTCGCGAAATATCTTTGCGTTGTGGCGAGCATCCACGGGGAACTCCGGGTGAATCAAAAAATGCTGAATCGTGTGAGTGTGGCCGTGCGCCGCGGCGATCGTGCCCAGCTCGCCGACAACACCCGCTGGAGCGACGTCTTTTTCAAGCTCGACACACAGCACTGGAGCGACCCCCGAGGCTCCGCGAACCCCCACGAGTGCACTTCGAAAGACCTTGGGATGGCGATTGAACACACCCTCAACACAAACGGTGTGCATCGTCCCGTCCGACGTGACGACTCGGTGTGATTTACGACCACACATCCATACGCGACCGCAGCCATCGAGATATCCAAGGTCTCCCATTCGATGCCACAGACCTCCATCGTCCTGAATCTTGGCCAACTTCGTCGAGGCTTCGCGCCCAAAGTATCCTGCGCTAACCACGGGGCCCCGCACGACAATTTCACCGATTTCACCAGAAGGAAGTCGCTTCGCCTGTGACCATTCGGCGATCTCATCGTCGGTAATCGCAATGATACGAACCTCCATCTCTGCCACTGGCAACCCGACGCAAACCCCAGCGCCTTCTTCACTCTTTGCAGCCGTTTCACCGAGGATTTCGGTGCTTCCAATCGAACATACCGGCAAGCATTCCGTCGCTCCGTAGGGAGTGAAGATCTCGACGTCCGCCGAGAGCAACCGAGAAAGCCGCCGCAGTGGCTCTCCTCCGATCGGCGCCCCCGCACAAAGGACCCGACGAAGACCTGGGAGACGGTCGCCTGTCACCTCTCCATGGCGCCCGATTTTGTTCACCAAGGCTGGGTTGGCGAACATGCTGGTACACTTGTAGCGTTCGGCTGCGGCCATCAACTTGGCGGGGTCTGCCTTCGCAGGGCGACTCGCGTCCATCTCGGGGATGACCGAAGCCATACCTAGCGCGGGCCCAAACAGAGCAAACAAAGGAAAAGTGGACAGGTCTCGCTCCCCCGGCTGAATACCATAGACCCGGCGCAACAGCCTCACTTGGGCAGAAAACATGCCATGCGTATAAATCGCCCCCTTTGGGACTCCCGTGCTTCCACTCGTGAAAAGTATCCCCGCCATCTCGCCGGCCGCAGTCGGCTCGCCTCGATCATAAACGCCAGGGTCTTTCCCGACCTTATCTTCGAGATCGATCAGCGTCGTTCCTCCCCAACCGATCTTCGTTCCTACGGTGATGAGCACCTCTGGACCTGGACGCATCCATCGAAACAACAACCGAGCGATATGGGCCTTGGGGATACCAATAAATCCCTGGGGCGCTGCCTCCTGTAAACAAATACCGAGGTTCTTGATACCCATCCCCGGATCGACCAGGACCATCACCGCGCCGATATCGAGCAATGCAAAGGCAAGTGCAAAAAATTCTGAGCTCGGGGTGACCATCATTACGACCCGCATACCGCGGCGGATACCGCCGCGGTGCAGGGCATGAGCGCAGCGCGTCGCTCGGCGATGAAGTTCGGCGGCGCTCAGTTCCCAAAACCGGCCCGACTGAGCGACTGCGACCATCAGCGCGGTTCCATCTTCGGCGGCCCGCAAGCCCAGGTAATCCGCAACGTTCACGAATTTCTCCGTGTTTCCGGTTCCCGACTTTTCCATTTTCAGCTTTCCTCCAAGGTCTCTAGAAACTCCCGCACCTCGTCTCGCACCTCGTCGAGAGCATCTTCAAGCACATAGTGCCCCGCGTCCTCGTAGCGACGTACCCTCGCCTTGGGGAATCGCCGCTCCCACTCGGCGAGAAAGTGCTCATCAAAGACAAAGTCACGCATGCCCCAACATAGCAACATCGGAACTTCGCGCAGAAGCTCAAGTTTCGATGCTGCCTTGTCCACCACCGACCACGCCCTTTCCGTCTCGCTAAGCGGTATATCTTGAACGAAACGATGGACCGCCAGTCGATTCGTCCAACTATCGTAGGGGCGCAAGTACGCATCCTGAACCGCTTTCGGCATTGGTTTCCTTGTCACGCAATAGCGATTGGCTCCCCGTGAGAACGCCCCCGCTCCACGCACCAATGCCGCACCAAGCAAGGGCAGACGCGCCAAGATCAAACTTGGTGGAAAACTCTTCGAACTGGGGAGCTGAAAGGCCCCAGTATTGAGCACCACCATCGCTGCCACGCGTTCGGGGTTCTCCGTAGCCCAGGCACTGCCGATCATGCCTCCCCAGTCATGAACGATCAAGATAACACGGTCTAGATCGAGCGAATCGACCAGGCTCTCAAGATCTTGAACTCGTCGCTCCAAGGTATATTCGTAGGATTTTTCACTGGGGACATCGGACCAGCCACACCCCATATGGTCGGGCACGATGCAGCGATGGCGACCGCGCAAAGCAAGAACCAGACCCCGAAAATAAAAGGACCACGACGGATTTCCATGAACCATAACGATCGGCAAGCCAGACTCGTGTGGGTCATTCGGCCTCTCGTCGATGTAGTGATAACGATGCCCCTCGAGGTCAAAGAAATGGCTGTCGAACGGATACAGGTCCCCGAACTCCTCTCGCGGAAGCGAGCGACCTCGACCTACCACTCCACCCCCAGCATCATGCAGTTCAGTCCGCTCCCGATACCCAGAAAGCCTACGCGCTGCCCGGCGCAAAGGAAATCTCGCTCTTCTGCGAGGGCCGCGGCAAGAGGAAGCGCGACACTCCCCGTATTCCCAAGAAAATCATAGGCTACAAAATCGGTCGATTCATCAATATCTAGCATGCGTAAAATGGCTTCCCGATGGCTTCTACCGACCTGATGACAGATCACGCGATCCGTTTTTTCCCAGCCAAGTTCGGGCAAAAAAGCCTCCCACGTGACCTGGCCCAAGGCCGTCCCGTGCTCAAGGACTGCAACTGAATCCGTCACCATGAACTCTCGGTGCGTATTGTCCCCATCGCCACCACGCCTTTCCATCCCCCACCGGCAGAGACGATGAAACTGAGGGGCCGATCGTTGAACCCCACCGACCAGCCGACGGCGCGGCACGGTGGTATCAAAACTACCGTCGCTCATGACAATGGCCACGGCACCTGAGCCCCCAGTCAATGTTGCGATCGACAACCGAAATAGATCGGCATTGGGCTGCTCCCGCATTCGATGAATGGCGAGGTCAACAATCTCACGGGAGCTCTCGCAGCTGACGACCATCCCGGCCCGCACCTGACCGAGCTCGATTCGATTTGCCAGATCGAGCATACCCGTAAGGGCGCCAAGGCAGGCACTACCAAGATCGTGGATCACGGCTGTCTCTGGAAGAAGCTGGCCTGCCTCTCTCAGATACGCCGCAACATCGCAGGCGGTCGCCGGTTCAAACCCCTCGCGGCACACCCCCGTATACAACAGCACATCGATCTCAGAAGCCGGCACGGGGCTGCGTTTCAAGGCGTGGATCCCCGCGGCCGCGGCCCCACGAGCGACGGAGCTTCCGACCGGCCAGAAACGACGCTCGACAATTCCTGTCATCGCCTCGAGCTGGCCAGCATGCATCCGCAACGTGGCGTAGACCGGGGCCAATCGTTCTTCAATTTCGGCCGATGAAACGACGTCGGGCGCCAGCTCGTACCCGAACGCCTCGATGAATACCTTCGAATACTTCATCGTTTCAGCTCCAACGCAAAATCATCAATCTGGTAGATCGGCAGCCCATCCGCGATCAACAACCCACTGGCTATCAGAACCCGATTTTGGTCGTCGATCGCCGTAATATTGGCCTGCACTCGCACCTCTTTGCGGCTCGGTAAGACCTGTCCGCGGTATTGCCAACGATGCTCATGACCCAAGGGCATCGTCCCGAACTCGACCATCTTCGTCTCCCGCTGGCCGTGCCATCGCCGATGCGCAACAATCTTAAGCAGCTGCAAAAATGCCTCAAGACCCAAGGAACCCGGCCACACGGGGTCTTGATAAAAATGAGCCTTAAAAAACCAGGCGCCGTCATCCACCGAGGAAGACCCCTCAATATAGCCCAGTCCATGCGTGCCTCCCTTCGGCTCATGTCGCTCGACGCGATCGAGCATCCACATCATCGGTTCAGGAAAGGGAGCTCCGTGAGGCACGGATGAAGACTCCACGCTCCCCCCATCGCCTAGTTCAGCGACGACCGCATCACGCAGTCCGATCTGCGCACCGAGAGCATCTTCCGAAAAGAAGCCAAAGTTCGTCGTGCAACTGTAGACGAGACCACTTTTTTGGCTCCACATCTCGATTTCATAGTCCTGAATGATCATTCCCGCGGACTGCGACACCTTGGTCATCGTCACGCGAGTCGAGAGCACATCGTCCTTGGCCGACACCCGAGCATGTTGGGTAGCGACGCCTCCTAGATTTCTAAATTTAAGGTCTTGCGGGGATGCCAGGGCAGATCCGGCATATGCGGCCAACCATCCACAGGGCTGCAAGCCAGCCTCAAGCAGCACCGCGAACGGAATTTCGTCTTGGTTGTTCGCCGAAAAAAACCAATCGTCGGCGCGAATGTCGAACTGAGCTTCACACGAGACTCCAGCTTCGAGAACGAAGGGCTCGCCATGAACGGCGGTGATTCGATCGACAAAGCGAAACGGATCTCGAGGCAAGCGAGCGATCCGACGCTTCTGATCAAAAGGCTTGTACGGGGCCCCAAAGGCCTCGGAGGGAGCCCCCTCGCAATATGCCACGATACGCTCCTTTGCGTAGAGCGCCGGCCGTCGCCCCGGACCCACCGGAGCGCGCGGTTTCATGGAGGACCACAAACTCTCCAACCCCGACCGTGTGACACCGGTCATCCGCAATGACATGTCGCCAATGTCAACGATCTCCTTGCCGTCAGCAAACATCGCCGCGTCGACGACGGCGATGGGTACGCCATCAGCGTCGTAGCCCATCTCCTTCATGTCGATTCGATAGGTAACGAGCCGACAGTCCGCGAGCACTTGCCCACGACACTTCAGACGGCTACGCACCCCAGGCACTGGCTCGCAACGAACCGTCCCCTGTTCTCCGACCCAACCCTGCCGCATTAGGAAAATACGTAGCGTGTGAAGACAACACTCGTACATGAGTGTCCCGGGCATGACTTGATCATCCACGAAGTGGCAGGTGATGAACCAGTCGTCGGGGTGAATATCAGCCTCCGCCGTAATCCTTCCGATACCGAATCTTCCCCCCCTTGGCTCGATGCTCGTCACTCGGTGAACAAGCCGCATCCGCCCGCCCGGAATCGTCTGAACATTTTTCAGTGGGTGACCGGCGAAGGCAGTTCCGAAAGCCCCAACTAAGTCTCCATTTCGAAGCGCTTCGACCTCACCCTCGTTCAGCGTTTGTCCTTCTTCCATCGCTACAAAAGGGCGCCACTGCTCGGCGAGTTTGCCTGCGATAGGACGAAGATCCAGCGAACTCTTGACGATCCCCTTGCCCGCATCGAGATCGGCCTGTGTGAAAAATCCGGCGCAACCCTCCCTCATGGACATCAACAGGCGCCCGTCTACAGTCGCGTCGTAACGAAAACGAAACAACCAACTATTCCCTTGACGAGTAAAGCCGTCGATCTCGATCGCATAGCGGATCGTCTTCCCAGCCTCAGGCAGGCTATCGTGAAACGTGACGGTTGCATCAAGCAGCCGATAAACGGCGAGCCCCCGAGTCTCAAGATCGATGCCAAGATAGCCGGACAGAAACAGATCCGCCTGCCCCGCTTCGACCGCGATGCACGTGGGGATCGCGCGGCCGTCCAAATACCAAGCGTCGGCCAACACATCGTGCTCAGTGACGACAGACCCGGGCCCCATCGAAAGCGCATCCCCGGTCACCGACACAACTCGATCGACCAGCATGAGCGGCTCGGCGGGTAGACGCACACGTGTCGGAAAGCCGTCCGCAGCTGCGAATCGTCGACCCAACACCTTTTCGATACTGCCGACCGCGTACTCCATACATTGATTTCGGTCCATAAAAACCGAGCGATCACGGGCTGTGTCTTCCAACGGACTACGCACAGAAGGAACCACAGGCGACCACTCGCCGGGCCAATCGGGCGCGCCACCGACCCGTATTTTTTGTGCCCTTGACGATCTTGCATCGGACCGGCGGGGGGGTCGCTCGCCCGGGGCCTTTCGACCCACAAGCGGGCTCAGATCGACCTGAACACGCTCTGCCACAAGCGCGGCCAAGAGACGAAGAAGCGCTAGCTTCTCGTCCAGTCCGGAAACACACAGGGCACGGGTCCAATAGCGCCCGCCCGCCGTCTTGCTACCCAGGGTCTTTTGAATCATGCGTGAACATGATCCTCCCGGTCCCATTTCAATAAAAATTCGAACTCCGTCCTCGTACGCTTGTTCCACAACCCTAGGAAAATCCAGCCCATGTAAGGCCTGAGCTAGAATCGAATCCGCGGCACGCTCTTTATTGACACTATACGCTCGTCCCCAGTTGCCGCTGTAGAAACGGATCCCCTCCGGAGCAACGGTTTTCAAGAGATGCAGGTCTCTGTACGCCTTCTCGACCTCTCCAACGACCTCGCAATGAACGGTGGTGATTCCCTCAAGCGCATAGAATTTCGATTTTAGACGCTCGACAACGAGCGCCACGGCATCGGAGTCTCCGCCTACGACACACTCATGCGGTGTATTCACAATTAGAAGATAGGCTCGATCGACGTCAGTCAGCGCGGCCCGAACCGCATTTGCAGGGCGGTCCACAACGCCCACGACCCAATTGACCGGATCCTCTGGCGAGTGCCCGTCACGCCGCGAGCGTCCCCAACAGCGCTGCGCTGCACGGCACGGCCCTGCCAGCTCAGTGGTGAACAACGAAGATTCGTGAACCCGCGCCAACATCTCGTCTCGCTGATTCCAGGCACCAAGACCAAACAAACTCGCCGTCTCGCCGAGCGAGTATCCAATCGCCGCCTCGGGCCGGATACCAAACATGGCCGCAACATCGGTGACCAGGCTACCGATCGCTACCTGAGCAAGAATAAGCCCGCTCATGTCCGCTCCAAGATCCGCTTGAGGTCCGCTCCAGATCAGCTCGGGGACAAGTTGGGAGGCCAAGCTCGCAGTTCGGTGCTCGCCGGTACGTAGTGCCTCGGGCCAGGCGAGCGCCAGTTCTCGCCCCATCCCCGCGAATTGGTTGCCAGATCCTGGGTAAACAAATGCGACATCCACCTTTTTTCGCCCGCCACAAAGTGGCTCCGACTGGTAGTAGATTCGGCCCGCCGCCAACTGCTCAAAGTTCGCACCTTCGCGTACCCCTCGGGACGCAAGTGCACACAACTTGCCCAGTTCATCAACATCGCTCGCTATCACCGCCAACCCCAACGCCGCGTTCCCCTGGCGGCCCTGGCTCAACCAGGCGGCCGCCCGAACCGACAAAGGCTCAAGAGAGCGGGCCGCGCTCCAGGCCGCGAGATCCTCGACGGCCGATGCCAAAGAACGCTCGTCGTTGGCCTCCACAACGAAGAGCCCATGCGACGCGGTCGGCAGACTCGACCCCTTCGCCGACCCAACACCCTCAGGTGGCGACGCCGCGGGTCCGGCCTCTTCAAACACGACGTGCGACGAATGCCCCTGCCCCGAAAGTGCCCCCACCAACGCTCTCCGAGGTCCAGAGACACGGTCCTTCAGCCACGGACGAGGTTTCGCCATGGCTCGGAAGCTCGAGAGTTCCGGACGGAGAACGGAAGCCGAGGGCCCCCGATCGCGTCCACGCAGGGATGGTAACACCCGATGATGCAGGCTCCATACCGCTTTTAGAGCGCCCACCAAACCCGTCGCAGCACCAAGCAGACCGACATCAGCAATCGCACTGCTGATCACTGGACCGGAGGCAGCATTCATGGTCGTTTCGGGGCCACCGCCGCCGCCCCAAATAGCATTCAACGCAGTCGCTTCAATCCGATCTTCTCGCGGATCTCCGCTGCCGTGAGCGATCACCAGGTCATCGGGACCAAGCGGTCGATCTCCGGCACGACCGGCTTCAGCGAAGGCGCGGACGACCGACGATGCCGGCCGTCCGCCGCTCGCCGATGCGACTCCATCAATTCGTGCGTAGATCCGGTCCCCATCACGCCGCGCATCACCAAGGCGCTTGAGCACAAAAGCGACGGCGCCCTCGCCTGGCACAGATCCATCGCTATCCGTCCGCAGCGGACGAGGCGGCCCGCTTGGAGCAAAAGCGCGCATGCTCGCAAGCGCATGGTACGACCGGGGCTCAACACCCATCTCGACCCCTCCGACGAGAGCGCAATCAAGTGTCCCCGATTGGAGAGCCCTGATCGCATTTTCGAGCGCAACAAGCCCAGAGCATTCCTCGCTTGAAAGCACAAAGCTGGCCCCGCCAAGTCCAAACTCACGAGCGATCCGACTCGCGGAAATTGCCCCGAGGCCTCCCATTGTCCGATCGGCATCGAGGGGCGGCCCGCTTCGATCACACAAAGCCGTGACCCAGGCCTCAAAGGCCTCCCCGGATTCCGGCAAGCCGAGAGACTTTGCCCAGCGCGGAGCCGCCTCCCGAATCGCCCAACGCAACCGGAAATTGGTTGTGTTCAGGTCGAGCGAAATCGCAATGAACACCCCCGTTTTCAGCCGCAGAAGGTCAGATCGACCGTCTTTGGTATCAAGGAGTTTGCAATCAGAAACCGCCTGTTCCGCAACGTCCAACATCATGGACTGCTGCGGAAGCGCCTGCGCCAACTCCTTCGGAGGAATTCTAAAACGACCGGGCTCAAGCTCCAGCGATTCCACAAAAAATCCCTCGGGCCCGGCTTCTCCCCAGAAGTTTTCCTTTGTCGTCAGCCCTTCGTTGTCGTCCCCAAAGCCAAGGATGCGGGGCCCCACCTCCGACATGCCCTTCCAAGGCCCCAGATGAGCCCCAACACCGACCACAACCACCGTTCGGTCGTCGGTCTCGCTATTCGAAACACTCGCGTCATTTGCACGCGGTACGGTCACGCGAATCTCAGTCGAAGGTTCTTGACCCTCGAAGGCCTCGACCAAGAGATGGGCGTTTGTACCGCCAAAGCCGAAACCACTCACCGCCGCGCGGCGAGGACCATCGGGAGATTCCCACGGCTCGCACTCCCGCAGCACCCGAAATGGACCCGAGTCGAGTTCGATCCCCACCGCCGAGTTGCTAAAATTCGCCGTCGGCGGAAGAAGCTTGTGCTTCATCGCCAGCAGGACCTTCGCCAGACCGGCCGCCCCAGCTCCAGTCAACAAATGACCCACGTTGGACTTTACGGAACCGAGGACGGCAGAGCCCGCCGAATCTCCCCACAGCGCCCTGAGACTTCGATACTCGACGGCATCCCCAACCGGTGTCCCCGTAGCGTGGCATTCGATCAGTTGAACGGCCGACGGGCTCCATCCGGCGGCCTCGTAGGCTCCACGCATCGCCCGAAGCTGTCCTTCCTCGCTGGGTGCCAGCAACCGGCCATCGACGTCATTGGACACCCCAATCCCGCGAATGACGGCGAGCACATCGTCGCCGTGCTCCAGGGCATCAGACAGTCGTTTGAGCACAAACACCCCCGCGCCTTCCCCGACAACGATGCCGTCACCGCTGCGGTCAAAAGGTGAGCAATGCCCCCGAACGGAGAGCGCACCGAGCTGTGAAAAACCCATCTGCGTGTACAGACAATCTGGCCGCGCAAGTCCGCCGGTCAGTACCGCGTCGAGGCGACCCGCCTGAAGCTCGCGAATCGCGATCTCAATGGCGAACAACGACGAGGCACAGGCAGCATCCAACGCCTGATGCCCGCCACCTAGGCCTAGATCTTGCGCCAAAATCGCTGCCGGCAAGCCGATGACGTGCCGATTTATCGTCGCGGTCGGCTCACGAAATTCTTTGGGTGACTCCACCCCGTGGGATGCAAACAGCCCGCGCTCGAACCGACGCCCGAGCGTCCAGTCTGCACTTTGGCCGTTACTATGGGTTGGTAACGCGATGTTTCCAAGCACGACCCCAACCCGTGTCCGGTCGATGCGCCTTGTCTGCGCGCCCGCCCACGCCTCGCGGCCGGCACGGAGCGCAAAATGAATCATAGGATCGAGCCGACGTTGCTCCGCTGAGAGCCCACAAAAATCGAGTTCGGCGACGAAACAGGCCCGACGAGACACGACCCTATCGACACCGCCCCGTGTAGGACTGTACGCCCGCTCGAGATTCAAAGCCCAGCGCCCGTCCGGAGGCTCGCTCGAGAGGTCCTTTGCGTTGACAATATCCTGCCAGAACCCGTCGAACCCGGAGTCCGCCCACGACCCTGGAAAGACACCTCCCATCGAGACGATCGCTATCGGCTCTGCGACCTGATTAATTGATGTCATGAATTTCCCCGCGAGCGTATCCGGCCGTTACGGACGCAATTCGTTGACCTTCTCGACACGATTGCGCCGAAATGCAGCCGTCAACGACCCGTCGATGACGCAGCTGTACTCAGACATTTGTGCGATCAACGAGCCGTCTTCCTTCGAGACCCACTCGATCTCCGCCGCGGCTCGATGCTCGCCCATTGCACCGAGTTTTATCGCCACTGAGATTTCGCCCTTGGGGAAATCTTGAAACTGACGATAGCTGCCAAAACCTGTTGGCAGAGATCCACACCCGCGCTCAAGCACGCTCCACAACACCATCAGCTGAAATCCGGTGTCCAAGCCTAGCGGCTGGGTCACCCAACGCCTACGCGGCGGATGCTCCAACCAATCCTGTGGCTCTGGCCATGAACCGCGGGGCGCTACACACGTGATGGCCTTGGCACCGACCCCGGACAACTCCGCGATCGATCTAAAATCATCTCCATGGAACAGTTTCGTTCCGTCGCCATAGATCGACTCAAGCAGTCGAGGCTGAATGCCGAGGCCAACGACCGCGGGGTCTTCGCCCAGCTTGCCGATCCCTGTCGCGCGAGCGGGCGCTTCATTCCCCAAGACAACGATCGCCCGTGCATGATGGATACGGCTCCCATTTTCGCCGCCTGACACCAAGTGCATCTCTATCCGATAGTGCGCCCCATCGCGTTCCCTCGCACCAGAGCAGACCCGCAGTGAGAGCGGATCTTCGGGGTCAACAACAACTCCCTTGAGCACCCGAAAATCATCGATCCCCAAAAATCGGAGGCCCGGATTCCCATGCAAGGCCCCATGCGCCATCCACTCCATCATCATGGCGACCGGCAACACGGGACGACCGTTCATGACGTGCGATTCGAGAAAACGATTGTTCTTTAGATCCAACGAACGTTCAAATACCGTCGACAATGGGGTGCGAACGGGGAGCCCTTCGAGCCGTTGCTCGTGCACCGCCGCATCCACGGGGAACGCGGACCCCTCGCCGAGCATCACCAACTCGACGGGTCCGCCCTTTGCGACGGTCAACTCAGCGACGACCGCTTCAGCCCCATCATCAAGAGCGATGGTCGAGACTCCCTCCTTTTCAAACAAGCGCGCCAACGATGCGTCAACCATGCCCCCGTTCCAGGGTCCCCAACCAAATGAAAGAACGCGACATTGGGGAGCGTAGGTCCGCGCGAAGGCCTGAGCGGTCTTGTTGAGCACCTCGTTGGCAGCCGCATAATCGCTCTGACCGCGACGTCCGAAACGCGCGGTCGACGACGAAAAGAGGACCAAAGCCCGTAGTTTCATGGGGTCAACCGCCCCAAGCAAGGCATCGAGTCCCTCTACCTTGGTCTGATACACCCGTACAAAGTCCTCTTGTGCTTTGTCTGCGATGAGCTTGTCGGCCAAAACTCCAGCGCCATGAACGATGCCACTCACGATTTTCTCGGCAGCGTGAAGTTCGCCAACAACTCGCTGTACCGCCCGATGGTCGCGGACGTCTACCTGGACATAGGACACGATCGATCCCACGGCCGCTATCGCGGACAGAGTTGTTCGTATCTGCCGCTCAGCGATGTGGCGCTGATAGCTGTTCTCCAGCTCCGCAGGTGACATTCTCTCGACCGAATGCTCTACGATCGCCTTCTTGATCTCTGCCTCATCCACGATCGAACTCAGCCACTCGGGCTCTGCCCCGGGGGCTTCAGTGCGCCCCAGCAACACCAGCTCCGGGTTGCCGGCCCGCGCCAGCGCTGTTGCGACCGCGGCCGTCACGCCACGAGCTCCGCCGCTCACCAAAATTACATCCGCCTTCGTGAACCCTGGGCGGAGTTCCTTGGTACTGGGAACGAAAGGCTCTGGCCGTAGCGCTAAGCCGGTGCGTTCGCATGGGCTCGGTCGCAATCCAACCTCCATTGGGCCTGCCGCCCGTAGTTCCTCAACAATCATCTCGGCGAGGACGGCGTTGTCGGGAGCCGATCCATCCACATCCAGGGCCCTTGCGTGGAGATTTGGCCACTCCAGAGCCGCGGTCTTGCATAGACCCGCGAGCCCCGCAGATTCCACGGCAAGAACGCCGGGGGCATCGAACGAGAGTGAATGAAATCCGAACGCGCCGTCTAGACGAGACACGGTCGCTAGCAAGCCCGCTCGCTCGCGTGACTCGTCCGTTCCGAGGGCGCCGGCCAGCCGCTTGATCAAGCTAAATGCATGGGTGATGAACTCCCCCCCGACCGCGAACTTGCTCGGGGCCACGACAATCAACCCAGCGAGTCGCCTAGGCGGAGCGTGGCCATTGATCTGGACGCCAATCTCCTTTGCACGCTGCCCGGTGGCCGCCAATGCCCTCACGATCGCCTCCGAAAGGCCATCTTCACTTTTTGTTACCCAAACAGGTGCGTCATCGATCAACTCGACTTCCGCCCGGGCCGGGCGTAAGAGGACACGCTCAAGTACGAAACGTGTCGGAGATCGTCCTAAAGACGCACAGTCTTCCTTCCGAGAAGAGCATGGATCCGAGATGCCCCCTCGCTCGACCACGGGCACTGATGGAGGCGTCGTCCCGGAAGCGAGAAAAGCAACGATATCTGCCAACGAGTGGAGCTCCCCAAGGTGCTCGGGCTTGATCACCGGAGCATCAGGAAGTCTTTCTTGCAGGCTTGCAAGAATCTCAACACGCTTGATCGAGTCGATGCCCAGGTCTGCATCAAGCCCCATCGAGAGTTCCAACATTTCGGCGGGATACCCGGTCTTTTCCGAGACAACGGCCAAAAGCACGGCGGTGGTCTCCCCGGAGTGGGCCCGATCCCCGCGGTCTTGAGCCGTACGATCAACCCGAACAGCCCTCGTCCCACCGTCTGCGGACCCCGCCAGCAGAAAATCGATAATGTGGCCAAGGGTATGCAATTCGCCCAAATGCTCGGGCTTCACGACCGGCGCCTCCGGGAGGCGCTCTTGCAAGGCTGACAAAATCTCAACACGCTTGATCGAGTCGATCCCAAGGTCAGTATCGAGGCCCATCGAGGGTTCCAACATTTCGACCGGATACCCCGTTTTCTCGGCAACGATCGCCAACAGCACCTGGGCTATCTCCGACGTCTCATCTTCTTGTTTTCCAGGAACCGCCCGAGCGGACTCCGTACCCGAGAGCGACGGCGACGAACCCGAGATATCCTCTTCGGTCCGGGGATTCGAGCTTCCTGCCACGAGAAAACCGACAATCTGTCCGAGGGTGCGAAGCTCACCGAGATGTTCCGGCTTAACCGCGGGAGCATTTGGAAGCCTCTCCTGCAGTGCGGACAGAATCTCAACACGCTTGATCGAGTCGATTCCAAGGTCGGTGTCCAAGCCCATGGTCAGCTCAAGCATCTCACGGGGGTAGCCCGTTTTCTCGGCGACCACGGAGAGCAGCACGTCACCGACACGTTCGCTCGGATCCACTCCCGCCGAAACCTGCGGCGTCCCGGACTCATCGGCATGCGCGGCTGCCACCCGAGACAAATGCCCGCGCGAAACCGACGGATCACCAACGACCTCGACAGCTATTCCGGTGGTCCGATTTCCACGTTTTGTCGAACTGGTGTCCGTCAATTGTGTCCCAGCCTGCCGAGTCTCGGGCCTCCCGCCCGCTCCGCGCGTCCCCTCGTGACGAGCAGAAACAGGCAACGTCGTCCCCAACGTCGACGCAACAAGGCTCTGCTGGCGCTCGACCAGAAACGACATGGTCTGTAGCGCCTGTTCTTGCCCCTCCAAAAAACGTCTGTGCATTTCGCTCGTTTGCTCCTGCACTCGGACCAGGGCCGCCAAGGCATCCTCAGAATGCCGCATGGCCTCAACAAACAAATGATCTGATTTCGTATCGGACATGACGGTTTTTGAAACGGTGGCGACCGGGAGACCAATCTGAGGTTTGACCGGTCTCGGCACATGAGGATCTCGGTGATTCGCGCCCGAGAGCCTGACCGTAAACTTCGACCGTTTCGCCTCGTTGATGCGGCGCTCAAGGGCATCCCCGGCGCCCCGATCCCACACATCTAGATTCAGCGGATACCCGCCGGCGGCGAGCTCCGCCAGGAATCGCGCAAGATCGAGACATCCGGAAGATCGTCCGCCCGAGCTGTCGAGAGACACGATAGTGAGCTCTGTCTCTGGCGCTTCGTCTGCCAAAACCCTTCGGACCAACCCGGCGAGCCGCGCCCCAGGTCCAACTTCCAAGAAAGTCCGGATCCCCCGCCGGTACATCGCCTGAATCATCGCTACAAACTCCACGGGCTGCGCCAACTGGTTGGCAAGCAACTCACGACACGCGGTAGCGTCGTCGGGATAGGACTCGGCGCTTAGGTTGGAATAGACGGTAGGTTCCGCGTCACCGACGGGTGCCCCCATGCCCATGTCTTGAAGACGCTTTGAGAATGGCAGACATGCGCCTGCCACCAGGGAGCTATGAAACGCTGCCGAAACGTCGAGCGCGGTGCATCGCAGTCCGGCACGTTCCAGCTCAAGCTGTCCACGCTCGATCTCGGAGCTCGCTCCAGACAACACAACCTGGCGGGGCGCATTGCGGTTTGCCACGACGAGGGCCAGCTGGAGTCGATCGATTTCCTGCTCGACATCCTCGATCGGCGCAAAAACGGCCATCATCGATCCTCGATCCGCATCCCCCTGAGCCATCGCCTCACCGCGAATACGAGACACTGCATACAGGTTCTCGGGCGGCAGTTGTCGCGCGACCGCCAACGCAACAAGCTCGCCGTAGCTGTGTCCAGCGGTAGCGCTCGCTCGCACTCCGAATTCCTCGAGCACTCGCCAAGCCCCGAGACTCACAGCGCCCAAAGCGACCTGAGCAACCTCTGTGGCCTTGAGTGCCTCGCCCTGATCTCGCAAGTCCGCTTCGCTATACCCAGCCGCAGGATACAGTCGATCTCCTAGACTTTGCCCCCCCGCAGCCTGTTCGAAGGCCCGCTCAGCCCTCGCCAACTCCGCCTGCATCGCCGGAAACTGACAGGCGAGGTCAAGCAACATATTGGGATACTGTGCACCTTGGCCCGGGAACAACACAGCGACCTCCGCGAAAACTCCCCGAGAACGACTGTCAAAATAGATGCCCTGGGGAGAACTCGCGCGATCGGCTGATCCTCGGATCAGTGCAATCGCACCACGCTCAAGCGCGGAGAAGTCAAAGATGGCGACCAGAGAATCACTGGCCTCCGAATCACGACGCAGTTTGTCCTGAGCGGGCGCGGAAATGGCAAGGGTCAGCCGACAGCTGGCATTGGTGTCAAAGCTCGCACGTGAGCGCGACGCCAACAGTCGCAGGCCATCCCAGCTGCCCGCCAGCGTCTCCTGCACATCTTGCGAGAAACGAGTGAGACGGCCTTCCAGATCCGCTCGACTCTCTGCACTCAGGCATACGAGCTGAACGCCACCATCCCAGTCAGGCGCTTCAGCTTGCTCTCCGTACTCCTCGACGATCGCGTGAAAGTTGCTCCCGCCAAAGCCAAAGGCGCTGACGCCGGCGCGGCGCGGACGGCCCGCTCGAGCGATCCAGGGCCTCTTGTGGCGATTGAGATAGAGCGCAGAATCCTTCCCAAGCGCCTCATTCGGCTGTTCAACTTTGAGAGTGGGTGGGAGAACTTTGTGGTGAAGACCCAGCGCTGCCTTGATCATTCCGGCGACGCCGGCAGCCGCCTTGGTGTGGCCGATCATCGACTTCACGGAACCGAGCGCGCAGCGTTTCGGGTCTGCGATCGCCTCGCCGTAGACCATCTCCAGGCCTGAAATTTCTGTCGCGTCACCGACCCGGGTCCCGGTCCCGTGCCCCTCGATCAAGTCGATGGTGCGCGGATCGACGTCCGCATCTTTGAGCGCGGCTCGCAGAGCGCGGGCCTGTCCCTCGGCGCTGGGCGCATACACTGCATTGCCTTTTCCATCACTCGAGCTGCCAATTCCTCGCACCACTGCATAGATGCGATCGCCGTCACGCTCCGCGTCCGCCAGTCGTTTGATCGCCAATACGCCGATCCCCTCGCCGAGGATCGTACCATCGCCCTCGGCATCAAACGGTCGCACCTCGCCCGAAGGCGATAGCGCAGGGGTCTTGCTGAAGCACATGTACATGAAAATGTCATTGAAGGTGTCGACCCCCCCCGTGAGCACCATATCAGCCCGCCCCGTCTCGAGCTCCATCAAGGCCATATGCATCGCGCTCAAAGAGGAGGCACACGCAGCATCGACCACACAGTTCGTCCCATGTAAATCGAGACGATTGGCGATTCTCCCCGCGGTCACGTTTCCGAGCAGGCCTGGGAACGAATTTTCCTGCCACGGCACATAGCCGTCTTGGATACGATCAACGACATCCTGGGCCTGGGCCCCTTCAATCCCCGCATCCGCAAGTGCCTTGCGCCAGATCGGATGGCCCAGTCGGGCACCGAGTCCGATCACCAACTCCAAGGCTCCGGTGATCCCAAGAATGACTCCGGTTCGCGATCGATCAAAGACACGTCCGCCCTCGCCATATCCAGCATCATCGAGCGCCATTTTTGAGACCATCAGCCCCAACAGTTGAGTAGTGTCGGTGGCCTCAATGTCGCGCGGTGACACTCCGAAATCCATCGGCGAAAAATCCACAGGATCTAAGAACCCGCCGCGCCTCGCGTAGGTCATGTCCGGAGTCTCCGCGTTGCTGTCGAAATAGTCTTCGGGCCGCCAGTGACTCTTGGGAACGTCCCCAATCGCATCGAGACCCTCACGGAGATTATTCCAGTAGCGCTCCAGCGACGGCGCCCCAGGAAACATGCAGCCGATTCCAACGATGGCGAATCCCTTCGGCGGACTCTGGGAAACGCTCATGCTGACCCCTCTTGCACCCTTGGCATATTCGCGTCGAGATTGGGGTCGAAGGACGATGATTGAGGGGTTGTTGGCACCGATGTAAACACGGGATCGCTGAAAAATGGTTCAAGGAGGGTCACGGACCGCGGTCTCAGGTCGACCCCGCGGCCGGTCCAGGACAGACCCTGGGCACGGAGACTATTGGCACGAACCAAACTGGCTGCACCGTGGAGAATATTTTGGGCAACCGGAACAACTCTACGCCGTCGCCACCCTTCAAAAATGCTTCCTCGCGTCCACTCGTTAAATGCACCCATCGCCGGACCGCACCAAACTTGATAGTCGATCTCTCGACCGGTCTCTCCGCGGTTGGCCCAGCGCGACGACTGCCCAAGATACCAGCGAAACACGAGCGCCATGCGATGGTGGGGGTCCCGAAGCGCTCGCTCGGCTTGTTGAGGATCCCGTGCCTGCCAAAAAGCTTCAGTCTCTTTCCAGATCTGCGTGAGCGGTGCTCGAAAAACAGTCTTTTCAAGCTTCAAACGCTCGGCGTCCGGAATCGCCTCGAGGCTTGGATATTCGCGATAGAGCGCTCGCAGTCGATGCGCTCGCATGGGAAACAGGGTTCCTCGCTTAAGGACTTGCAAATCGACCCCCATCTCGAACATGTCCGCTGCCGGAGCCATGGCAACGTCAGCCTGCTGGGTCTCCGCCAGCATCCTACGGACCGTGTCCGATGTGCCAGCTTCCAGACAAGCCTGATTGACAGAACCCGTGACCAGGTACGCGGCACCCATGGCAAATGCGGCGGCGGCAGAATGGGGAGTCGAGATACCTCCTCCCAATCCGACACGAAGCCGCACTGACTCGCTGTACGCCGTTTGTTTCCGATCGCGTAGAGCGAGCATCGCGGGAAGCAAAGCCAAGGCCGAGCGATTGTCGGTATGCCCACCGGAATCTGCCTCGGCCGTGAGGTCCTCAGCCATCGGAATCTTCGCACCCAACTCCGCCTCTTCGCGGGACAGCAAACCGTGATTGACCAGCTCAATGAGCATCTTCTCAGGGGCCGGAGAAAAGAATTTTTCGGCCACTTCTACCCGCGATACCTTCGCTATCAGGCGGTTCGGAGCGACGATCGTCCCTCCGGGCCCCCGATGGACGCCGCGCAATCGGTAGCGCACCAGAGCAGGCGTCATACCCAGATAGGCCGACGCAGAAACAAGGCGAACATTCCTTCGCAAATAGAGAGAAACGATGGCCTCTTCAAGGTCCGGCTCGTAGGGGCTGTGGATCAGATTCGTCCCCCATGGAAGGTCGCCAAGTCTCACGGAGATCCGCTCAAGCGCTGCCTCCACGATTGCTGGAGGCAATCCCGCCGCGCCGTAGAATCCCAACATTCCGGCGCGCGCCATCGCCTCAACCAGCTCGGGCGAGGCGATGCCATTGGCCATCGCCCCGGCAACGTAGGCGAAACGAAGGCCATGCGACTTGCAAAAACTAGCATCACCCAGCCGGCTAGGCAGGCACGGACCGACGTGGGCAACCAACGGAAGTCCGCTCGCAGACCCCCTCTCCTTGGGGCCGATGTGGACCTCCCCGCCTGTGGATAAACCAAGGCCATCGCCGTGCCGGAACACGCTGACCGGCCGCCCGAGATCTGCGATGGCCTCAGCCAACATTTCCGGGTCCTTGATCGATTTTGGATCGTCGCCGTGCCATCGCCCGATGGGCGCGCCGGCACGCACTGTGAAGTTCGCGGGCATAATGGCCATATCTGGACCCTGAGGATCGGCGCCAGGGGCCCCTTGGTACGAGAATTCGACCTGGGTCTCAAGTGAAACAACCCGTTTCAGCAGACCGCGCACCCCCGCCCCTCAAATTGCCACCGAGTCCAGTGCGCGCGCATCACACTCATTGTTGCCGTCGTACGCGCGATTCTTCCACAATGTCGCGCGCCGCGACGATGCGACACATCACCCGCCCGGTGCTCTCTGGCAAGGATTTCTAAGCTTTCTCGCACCGACACCCGACCGCGCAGAGTTCCCGCAGGGCCGCTCCCCTCACCGCAGATTCGTGGATGCGCACCGCTGGCCGGCCTCATCTCGGTGCGCTACTTGAAGTTTGTGCCGACGGCCTCAGCCTACCCCGCAGATTTTTACGCGGCGCTTCACCGCGGAAATACTGGAGATCTCGCTTTTTATACCCGGGAATGCCAGGGCTCGGACTCCGTCTTGGAACTCGGTTGCGGCGCCGGTCGGATCTTACTTACGCTGGCGGCCGAACGCCGAGTCGGTGTGGAATGCCACCCCGGGCTCTTGGATCTAGCGAACCATACGCAGTCCAAAATGCTCGAAAATGCGCACGTCGCTCGATTAATTCTTGGCGACATGGTTGAGACGCTCGAGCAACTTCAAGACCGATTCGACCGTATCATCATCCCCTACGGCGGCCTGTATTGCGTGCTGAGCGAAGACAGAATCGCCCGACTCTTCGCGGCCGTCCGGACTCGCCTCAATCCAGGCGGTCAACTCTTGTTGGACGTCTACGCCGCGGACGGCTTTCACACAGAAGCCAGCCCTGAGGATATCGATGCCGAGACATTGGTACCGCTAACGCAGGTCTATTGCCGCGACCAAAACTACGAAGTCTTCGAATCGAGCCACTGGGATCCAACCACCCAGCGCATCGATGTGAACTACCTCTATGTCCCTCCCCATGAAGACGAGGGCCTCCTTACACGTATCGAACAACGCTATCTCCTGTCCGCACAGCTCCGCGAGGCCATAGATACCGCGCGACTCAAGGTTCTCGAACTCTCCGGCGACTTTGAGCGTACTCCCTACAACGTGTCTAGCGATCTCATGGTACTGCGAGCAGGTCTCGGATGAAGCCTGACCAACACCTCACGACAATCAGGACCACAAATTCTCTGTGATGCGCAGTCAGATCCTCGACAAAACGAGGTCTCGATCCTACTCGCCGTCGTCGTCTTCTTCGATCGCAGCGTAGCGGGTTCCACGAGCCTTGCCACTAAAGGACACTTTTCCCTCTTCGATCAAACGATTGAGCGCCTTACGTGCCTGATCGGGAGTCCCCCCATTCAGGTCGCGAAGCTCGACGGCGGACATAGGACTCTCGGAGGTCCGCAGCGCATCAAGCATGGAGTCGTCGTAGGCAATACGGCCGGCTTTTGTGCGTGTGAACGCTGAATCACCTCCGCCGAATCCACGATTCGCGCCACTTCCGCTCCCCGAATCACCGGACAACAGTTCTCCGACGGTAAGACTCTTTAGCACGTCTCCAAACTCGCCTTTTAGCGTCATCAATTCGCCAATCGTCAGGCTCGGATTGTCTCGGACTTGGCCGAGAAGCACCTCCCGCTGCTTGTGACGCATCATTTCCTGAAATTGCAACTCGAGTGCACTAGGCATGGCAGCATCTTGTCAAATGCCGAGAAAAACTTCAAACAGTAGAGTGAAAAATTGGGACTGCGCCCATGTTCAGCTATGAGAAACTTTGTAACTTCTACGTGCATCGACATAGGCCATTTACACACATGAATCCGTCCATAAAATTAGTGTCCAATCTCAAAGAACGGACGATTACAGCCGATTTCACGGGTTCCTCAATTGGGCCTGAGTGCATGCACCTGTCCAAAATCGCCCCCTTGTGCTTGCAGCGCACATCGTAAAAACCTTGGATTCAATTCGAAATCCGTTGAGAGATCCCACGAGAGGACGGTAGTTCTCCGTCCTTCTCAAGTAAATATGCGTATCCGCAATCGCTGTCATCAAGAAGACTGAGTTCATTTCAAAATGTCCGAATGACGCATTCAAGATGCATTACCACGCACCCACGCAGACGACCTGTATGCTGCCCTTGGTAGCTCCAATAGGGCATTCGGCGGCAATGACCTCGCCATTAACGTGGCACCGACACACTCACGGCGGTACTCATCAATCATGAGCGCCCCCCCCGACGACCCCAAGCTCTCTTTCGCCCGCGGCCTGTTCTTCGGAGACATCGCCGAAGAGGCCGTTTTTCCATTTCCCGACGGGCTCGACGACGATGCGCGCGAAACATTGAGCCTTCTCATGGACCCGTTGGACAAATTCCTCGAGCAACGGGTCGACTCTGCGAAGATCGATCACGATGCGGCGCTTCCGCCTTCCCTGCTTAAGGAACTCAAAGACATGGGGCTATTCGGCCTGCAGATCCCCGCTGAGTACGACGGGCTCGATCTCAGCAACACCGGCTACGCGCGACTTTTCGAACGCGTCGCTCAAACCGACCCCAGCATCGCCGTCACACTCGGTGCCCACCAATCCATCGGTCTGAAGGGCTTGCTTCTCTTCGGCAATGACGCACAGAAGGCGCGCTACCTTCCCCGACTCGCGAGTGGCGACCTCGTCGCAGCTTTTTGTCTCACGGAGCCATCCAGTGGGTCCGATGCGGCCAGCCTTCGGGCCAGAGCGATCCTCTCGGCGGACGGCCAGCACTACCTCCTCAACGGCTCAAAAATTTGGATCACAAACGGCGGCATCGCCGACTTTTTCACGGTGTTTTGCCAAACGGAGGTCGACGTCGACGGAGAAAAGAAAGATCGAATCAGCGCCTTCATCGTCGAGCGTTCATTCGGAGGCATCCGCAATGGTAAGGAGGAGCGAAAGCTCGGCATCAAGGGGTCGAGCACGACGGAGATCTTTCTTGAGGATTGTAGGGTCCCCGCAACGAACATGCTCGGCGCTCCTGGCGACGGTCTAAAAATTGCGCTTACGATACTAAACAACGGGAGATTTGGGTTGGCGGCCGGATGTGTGGGTGGAATGAAGCGACTGATTTCGTTGGCCGCAAGCCATGCCAACGAAAGGCGACAATTTGGACGAACGTTGCGAGAGTTCGGTCTTATCAAGGAAAAATTCGCACGCATGAACGTTGCCCTCTACGCGGCAGAGTCGATGACTTACATGACTTGCGGGCTCATGGACACGGCCAAGGTCGACTGCTCCATCGAAGCCGCGATTGCCAAGGTATTCTCCTCCGAAGCCATGTGGCTCGTCTCCAATGAGTGCCTGCAGGTCATGGGCGGCCTCGGATACATGAAGGAATACCCCTTTGAGCGTTTTGTTCGAGACGCAAGGATCAACATGATTTTCGAGGGGACCAACGAAATTTTGAGACTGTTTATCGCCCTCTCTGGTATTCAACAACCTGGCGATCATCTTCGCGATCTTGCGCGAGCGATTCAAGACCCCCTACAAAACTATGGGATGCTACTCGATGAATTGGTCGACCGAGTCAAAACGCGTGTGCAAGGAGAACAGGTCGATCGAGCTCATCCCCGGCTAAAACGGTCCGTCGTTCATCTAGAAGACAAAGTTGTCGCCTTCGGACACGCCGTCGACGGGCTTCTTCGTCACTTCGGCAGAGATATTATTGAACAACAACTATTGTTGGCTCGCGTGGCAAACATGGCGATCGACCTCTACGGCATGGTCGCCGTACTCTCGCGTGCCAGCACGGCGCTAGACTCCCAGACGGACCACGCAGAGCATCAAGCCACGCTCGCCTCGATCTTTTGCGAAGAAGCCGATCGACGCCTTCGACGAAATCTACGTGCGCTTGAGATGGGACCCAAAAATGGCGACCGTGAGCTCACTAAAGTCGCGGACGATCTTCTCAGTGCTGGCCACTATCTCCCCAGCCACCCAACGAAAGTGGAGTAGACCCACACAGGTCTGCTCAACCTCCGAAGATTCCGCGTGCCTAGAGCCGTTCGCTGTTCCAAATGGCTAGCCAGATGTGCGCGTCGTCACCGTCGTTGTCCTCCCAATTGAAGTCTTCGCCGATAATAGCGAAGTGCGGGATTCCTGTTGCACCAAGGAACGGACGCCAGAAGGTATCGGGGTCGCCCACGACATGGACCTTTTCATGCGGATATTTGTCGTGCCACTCGGCGAGAAACTCTTGCGAATAGCCGCCGTCCCAGTCTTGGTACAAAAACTCAACAAGCAGAAGCTCGTCCGCCTCGATCTGCTCCATCAGCCCGGTGGCATTCACCCAGTTGGTTTCCTCGGAGACATAGGCCGCGAGGTCTTTGCACGGCCCACACCACCCCGCGCTCACATCAACCAAGATCCGCTGACCGCTGTAGTCGCACAAACGAAAAGGCTCGCCGCTGTGGTCGACACTCTCGAAGTGATTGGCCTCAGCCCCTAGCAAATAGCTTGAAGCCGCCGGGTCTGGATTGTCGCAGGCTCCTCCCAGAACGCCGTCGCCGTCGCCGTCTCCGTCTCCGTCGCCGTCGCCGTCTCCGTCTCCGTCTCCGTCTCCGTCTCCGTCTCCGTCTCCGTCGCCGTCTCCGTCTCCGTCTCCGTCTCCGTCTCCGTCTCCGTCTCCGTCTCCGTCTCCGTCTCCGTCTCCAGTCGCGGTGTCAGTTTCGTCTGCCGAATCCTCTTTTTCGGCGCAACCCACGGCTACCGTCGAACCAAGAGCAAGCAGTAGCGGAAGAATGGAGCAATTGTTTGTAATCGTACGTAATTTCATCGGTCCTCGTTGACTTCGGTGCAAGGGAATCAGAGCCATCTATGTATAGGCGCGCGCGCGAACGCACGTCAACGCGACCAAGGATCCACCATCCATCGTCCGAAATGCGATGACGCGACCTTACCATCCTTTCGCAGGACGGTGATCGCGTGATTCCACATTTCCTTTCGATGAGATCGGCCGATTGTATGCTCTTCGCTCGACGTCGACCGTGCCATGAGCCGATCGCAACGGTTCGCTGGGCCGCGCGCAATCCACAACAACGAGGGAGCAAAAAGTGTCGAGCGTCCGTGTTCGATTCTGTTGATTTTCGCGCGTGCGATAGATTAGGACCATTTCAGCCCTCATGCTGTCACCAAAACTAGCAATACTCGCACTGGGACCGTTCGCGGCCGGTATTCTACCTTTCTCATGCGACGTAGATGTCGATAGCCCCGCGGTCCCTACCGCTGCGGACACCAACCCGGACCCCCATATCTTCGAGACTACACTGGTGGCAACCCCGCACTCGATGACCATCGACGGTGAAGAGGTCACAGTGTTTTCGTATGAGGGCTCGGTTCCAGGGCCAACGATCACCGTTCACGAGGGCGATCGAGTCATCGTACACTTCGAAAACGATCTTCCGGAAGGCTGGAACTCGACGATCCACTGGCATGGCATTGAAGGCTCCAATGCCTCCGACGGCACACCGGTCACTCAACTGGCAGTTCAACCCGGCGAGAGCTTCACCTATGATTTCATCGCGCCACGCGCGGGCACCTTCTGGTACCACCCCCATATTCGCGGGGTGCAATCGGTCTTCGGAGGACTCTACGGAGCGTTGATCGTCACCTCCGACGACGAAGCAGAACTGGTCGACCGTGGCATCTTGCCAATGCGCGAAGAGACTCTGATCTTCAGCGATATTACCGCAGAGGCCGGTGCTGTACGCGATCTGTCTACGATCTCCAGTCTCGAAGCCATGAATGGGACGGAAGGCAAGGTTCTGCTGGTCAACGGCCAGGAGCAGCCCGAATTCAATCTTGAGGAAGGCGAAGGCATCCGTCTACGCCTGATCAACACTTCAGTGAGCCGCTACTACCGCCTGTCCGTTCCAGGCCATCATCTCGTACGTTTTGGCGGGGAGGGCGGCCTGCTCGATGAGGCGGTTCTCGACGGCGGTATGCAAATGGGCATGAGCATGGGTATGCCGGCGACGATGTGTATGTCGAATGCCGATTGCGCGGGCAGCGACTATCCCATGTGTCTGGAAATGGGCACCGGTATGAAGATGTGCGGTGGCACGACGATGGTGAATCACGGCTATGCCGAAGGTGAGATCGTTCTCGCGCCAGGAAATCGAGCGCAGGTGGTTCTGATTCCGAATGGGAACGCCGGCGACACCGTCAATATGGTTTGGAAGGATTTTGCGCGGGGCCGGCATGCGATGGACATGGAGATGCCCCAGCACATGTGCATGATGTCCAGCGACTGCACCAATCCCGATTTCCCGACGTGCATGAAAATGTCGGACAACGCGATGATGTCAATGTGTGGGTCCATGCATGATGCCGACGACGACGGTGACCGCGCGGACGTTCCACTTCTCAGCTTCAACATCAATCGAAGTACCCACCCGCTGGCGGATACCTTTGAACCCGGCACCGAACTCCTCACTGCGCTGGGAAACCAAGTGGAGACCTTGGGCATGGCCAACGTCGACATGACTGGAACTTCCGACCGCATCAACTTTCAGGGGTGGATGGACACCGCCGGCACGCACTTCGCTGTCGACGGGGAAGCGTGGGACCTGCAAGCAGGTACCATCGAGTTGCCAGGCCTTTCCCCGACCGCACGTGTCGCCCAACTTGGCGACACGGTGATGTTCGAAGTCCACAACCATACCGAGATGCATCACCCCTTTCACCTTCACGGCTTCTCTTTCCAGCCGGTTCGCTTCATGGAGATGAACCACGACGAAGGGCACATGGTCGGCTGGCCGGTTCAGAACACCGAGTTTATCGACACCATCGACATTCCCGGCCACACCTCATTCATCGGTAAGGTCAGGCTCGACGATCCCGCGGGAGGTGACCAAGCCGCCGGACGGTGGCTCTTTCATTGCCACATTTTACAACACGGTGAGCGCGGCATGATGTCCGAACTGGTGGTTTCCCCCGAGTAGGCCCTCTACCCCAGCGCCAGTCTATCCTTGGCCATCGCCGGCTTTGCGGGCGATGGCCCTTTTTTATTCGCCGCCTTATGCAAAGATTTGCGCATTTCGCTCACTCGTGTGCACCAGGCGGCTCGTAGTGCAATCGAGAAGAAAGACTGATTTTCCGGCCTCGAACAAGGTGATTCGGCGCCCGCTTTCGTCTAGTTTCGCTTCCCATGCCTAGCCTTCTCGAAATCGGTCGGACCCACAACTGCGGAGAGCTCCGCGCGAGCGACGAGGGAGAGCGCGTCGTTCTCTACGGCTGGGTAAACAATCGTAGGGATCACGGTGGCCGGATATTTATTGATCTGCGTGACCGATATGGATTAACCCAGGTCGTGTTCGGACCCGATATTGAGCCGAATACGCACGGATCTGCCCATGCGATCAGAAGCGAGTGGTGCCTCGGCGTGAGCGGCAAGGTCGTATCCCGCAACGAAAACATCAACGAAAACATGCCCACCGGGGCCATCGAAATCGAGATCGACCAGCTCCAGATTTACTCTGAGTCGGAGACCCCACCATTCAGTATCTCCGACGACGATCGGCTCACAGCCGGAGAAAATACCCGCCTGCGCAACCGCTACCTCGACCTTCGGCGGCCATGTATGCAACGAAATTTTGTTCTGCGCTCTCAGCTCGGGACGCTCACCCGCGCGGAGCTGGCCGGAAACGACTTTCTCGAGCTTGAGACCCCCTACATGGTGAAGTACACGCCAGGCGGCGCTCGCAATTTTCTTGTGCCCAGCCGGCTCTCTCCCGGGTCTTTTTACGCGCTCGCCGAGTCGCCACAAATCTTCAAGCAGCTCTTTATGGTGAGCGGCTTCGACAAATATTTTCAGATCACGCGGTGTTTTAGGGACGAAGATCTAAGAAACGATCGGCAACCTGAATTTACACAGATCGACGTTGAGATCAGTTTTGCGACACCCGAACGTGTCTATGCCCCGATCGAAGCGTTAATGGTTCGAATCTGGAAGGAGCTGCTCGATGTGCAGTTGAGCGCCCCCTTCCGCAAGATGACCTGGGCTCAGGCGATGGACCGCTACGGCAGCGATAAGCCCGACACTCGATTTGGCCTCGAACTCCACGATTTGACCGCTGTGACCCGCGACTGCGGGTTCGTCGTCTTTGAGAAAGCCCCACTCGTCAAAGGCATCTGTGTGCCGGCCGTGCACGCCGACCGATTTACGCGCAGCCAGCTCGACAAGATTACGGAGTTCGTCAAAAAACGGGAGTCCGGCGGCGCCAAGGGCCTTGCCTGGGCCAAGGTCCAGCCAGATGGCAGCTGGAAAGCCCCCTTCGCCAAGGTCATGGCCCCCGCGGCGATGGCGGAGGTCACGGGTCAAATGGGCGCAAAACCGGGTGACACCCTGATGTTCGTGGCGGACGACTTCGAGACCACCCACACAGCTCTCTCCGCGCTGCGGCTGAAGTTGCGCGATGACCTAAAACTGATCGACCCCGAACGAAAATCCTGGAACTTCTTGTGGGTCACAGACTTCCCACTCTTCGAAAAAAACGAGAAGGGCGAATGGACCTCTTCTCATCACCCCTTCACGATGCCCCGCGAGGAACACATCGACCTCATTTCGCACGATCCTGGCGGCGTACTCGCCCAGGCCTATGACCTCGTCCTCAACGGCAACGAGATCGGCGGCGGCTCGATTCGTATCCATCGCCGAGATGTGCAAGCCAAGGTCTTCGAAGGTCTCGGTCTTAGCCCCGAAGAAGCCGAGGCAAAATTTGGGTTCTTGCTTGAAGCCTTCAAATATGGTCCGCCACCGCACGGCGGCATCGCGCTTGGGCTTGACCGCCTGGCCATGCTCATGTGTGGCGCGAACAGTCTTCGCGATGTCATTGCGTTCCCAAAGACCCAACAGGGTCAAGACCTCATGACGGGGTGCCCGACCCCCGCTGATGATCCTCAGCTGGCCGAGCTCTACCTGCGCCACCGCGCCCTTCCAAACGCCGAGGCCGAATAGAGAAGGCTGCGGAGATGCTCGACGGTCCTGCACAGCCTAGGTCTTGGATACCCACCCGGGACACTCTCGCGCGAGCCAGCGCCTCCGCCCTCTCGGGCAACCTGATGTGGATGGCGGCCCCCGACCTCAATTGGTGGTGGCTGTCGTTCATCGCGTGGATTCCGTGGCTCTGGTCTATTCGAGATCTTGGACCCAAACGCGCCTTCATGATCGGCTGGATCTCAGGGCTATTTTCGGTCTTTGTCGGATTTTTTTGGATGACGGAGCTGCTCACTCGCTTCGCAGGGTTTCCGATCGCGGCAGCCATCCCCATTCATCTCTTGTTCGCTGGATTTCAGGGCCTTCAATGGGCCATTCCAGCCGCCCTTCTCGCTTGGCTTCAGCGACGCACGGGACGCTCGACTCTGCTGCTCGCCCCCCTGCTGTGGGCCGGATGCGAGGCGATTCTTCCCAACATATTCCCCGTTTACATGGGCTTTTTGTGGGCGTGGCAACCGGTCCTAATTCAGCTTGCCGAGATCGGCGGGGCGCTCACAGTGACCCTCGCCATGGTCGGGATGAACGCGGCCCTCTACGAACTCGCCACCGGCTTGATGCGTATCCGGAGCTTTCGAGGCACCCATCGAAGAGCGATGTTCGCCACCTTGATTTGGTTCATCGGAGTACCGACCTACGGAATCATACGCATGGCCCAGGTCGACGCCCAAATCGACACCGCCCCGAAAATGAAGGTCGCTGTCGTCCAAGGAAATTTTGGGATTCGCACCTACTCCACCCCTGGCCTCAAGCCTCGAATCTTGCGGGAACTTCAACTCCAGACCAAGAAGCTCCAGGACAAAGGCGCCGAGCTCGCCGTCTGGGGCGAAACGGCCTACCCCTTCTCGGTCTTTTTCCGAGACAGCCGTAGCGACCTCAAAAAAACTCACCCGCGCCGCGTTCAGCGCCATTTCGACATTCCCCTAATCTTCGGCACCACCACGCGAGAGAGGAAGCGAAAGACCAACGCGCGACAACACCCATGGAACTCCGCCCTCGTCATGCACCGTGACGGCAAGCTGGGCGATCTGGATGGCGTAGGCGAGACGATCCGCTGGGAACACAGCCGCTACGACAAGAACCATCCACTTTACTTTGGAGAGGCGGTTCCTCCCCCGATCGATCCCGACTGGTATCTGGACCTCATCCCATCGGCCTCCCACCTCAATGTGGGCGAGGGCCCCAATGTTCTTGAAGCCAACGGATACCGCTTCGGTCCGCTCATTTGTTACGAAGATATTCTGCCTCGCTTCGCGCGGGACATCGCCGATGAAGATATCCACGCCTTCGTCAATCTCACGAACGACTCGTGGTTTGGAAACTCACCGGCACAGGGTGAGCATCTTGGACTCTCAGTTTTCCGTGCTGTAGAACACAGAAAAGCACTCATCCGATCGGTCAATGCGGGTGCGAGCGCCCATATCGATCCCGCTGGACGTGTTATCACCCGCACCGACGTTACGGATTCGGACCAAGACGGGTACCGCGGCGCCGAGGGTTTCGTGGCCGATGTTGCGATGATGGACCCAAAATCACGCACACTCTACGGTCGCTTCGGCAACTTGTTTGCGCTCTTGATCTGGTTGACGATCGCCACCATCGCCTGGCGGAAGCGCCCCTCCGCGCGTTAGCGACCTTGGCCCCGGTACGCCGGCTCTCCACAGGCGCAGCATGCGACAATCGCATAGCGAAATTGTCCTAGACACCCGAGCCCCCTCTCCGGCACGCTCGCCTCCTCCATGCACACCCACGTGTTCAACGAGGTCGAGAGGCTTGAGCAAGTCATCGTCCACCGGCCGGGCGCCGAAATCGAGCGAATGACGCAGCACGACCTTGAGAGTCTGCTCTTCGATGACCTTCTAAGCCCTTCGGAGACTGAGCGAGAGCACATCATGATGTGTGAAATCCTCGAAGCGGGGGGCGCCGAGGTCATCGAGATTAGGGATCAGCTGCAACTTGCCTTGCACCAGGCTCCCCGGACCGAACGCGAGCAGTTCGTCCAACGGTGCTGCGACCTGGCAGGAAGCTCGCAGATCGCTCCACTGATCCAAGACTGGCCCGCCAAGACCCTCGCCGGCGGCCTGATTCATGGGCTGCGGTGGGATGAAATCGACGGCGCTCCAGGAACACTTGCCCGACTCCGCGACGACGCTCGCCGCGGCAACGCCATGGTCCTCCCCCCCGTCCCGAATCTAATGTTCATGCGGGACCCATGCATCGCGATCTACGACAGCATCGTTGTCGGGCGAATGGCGACCGAGGCGCGCGCCCGCGAGTCGCTGCTTGTGAGTTTTGCTCTACGCTGGGGTCAGACGAGCGCCCCACCCCGATTTGTCTTCGACCAGGATGAGCGAAAACCAGCACCAGGGCATCACACGATCGAGGGCGGAGATATCTTGGTGTTGTCCGACGAGGTGCTCATGATCGGATGCTCGCAACGCAGCTCCCCACAGTGCATCCAACACCTTGTCGAAGATACGTTGTTTCCGGCTCATCCACGACTGAAGAGAGTCTATGTCGTCATGATGCCACAGGCACGATCTGTGATGCATCTTGATACGATCTTGACCCAGGTCGATCGACATCTTTTCCTCGGTCACCGACCGATGATCGACGACGGAGTTCGCGGATCATGCTTGTCGGTGGCACTGCTCTCACGAGATGCCGCCCCAACAATGCTCAACAATGCGACGGTGCTCGACGTATTGCGCAATGAATTTGGTAGCGAGGTCGATCTGCATCCCTGCGGCGGCGACAATCCTCTCTACCAAGAGCGCGAACAATGGACCGACGGTGCAAACGCCGTCTGTCTCGCACCAGGCCATATCATTCTCTACGCCCGAAACGTCGAGACCATCCGCACCTTGAGAGACCGAGGCTTTGAAGAGGTCTGTCTCAACGTCTTTCAACCGAGCGACGTCCGTCGAGAGCGTATACGAGAGGGAATGGCCCGATCACGTTGTGTTTTTAGTTTCTCCGGCAGCGAGCTCTCGCGTGCTCGCGGTGGCGGTCGCTGTCTCACCATGCCGCTGCGGCGCGCCGCTCATTAGACCACACCATGGCAACTCACATGACTGCTTCCGCTTCCGAAACCCACAACGATTCCCCCGCAAAAAACCCGCCGATGGTCGTGATCGCCATGGGCGGTCACGCCTTCATTCAGCCGGGGCACAAAGGAACCCACAAAGAACACGAGCAGAGCGCGCGGATTATCTGCAATCACGTCATGACGCTGGTCGATCGCGGCTATAATATCGTGATCACCCATGGCAACGGACCTCAGGTGGGCGTTCTCATGTCTCGGCAAGAACAAACCCGCGACAGCTTCGCGCCCGAGCCCCTCGACGCGCTCGTCGCTCAGACCGAAGGCGGTATGGGCTATATTCTGCAACAGCAGCTATTGAACGAGCTACGTGCCCGCAACGTCCGGCGATACGTGGTCACCGTCATCACTCAAGTGATGGTCGACGAAGATGACCCAGCCTTCCAGTCGCCGACCAAACCAGTCGGCCCGTTTCTCAGCCGAGAAGAAGCCGAAGCGCGCCACGACAGCTTCGGCTGGCACATCGCCGAAGACTCCGGCAGGGGCTGGCGGCGACATGTCCCCTCCCCTCGACCACGAAAGATCATTCAGCGCGAGATGATTCGTGAAGCGGCGCAACGCGGACACATCGTCGTCGCCGGCGGTGGGGGGGGGATCCCAATCACCAAGGCCCCGAGCGGCGACTATGTTGGCGTAGAGGCCGTGATCGACAAGGACCTCACGTCATCAGTACTGGCCAGCGACGTCGGCGCAGAGTTGCTGGTTATTCTCACCGCTGTGGATGGGGTCTACCTCAACTTCGGGCAACCCGATCAACGACAACTTGGTGCCGTAACTCTGGCGGAGTGCAAACGACACATTGAAGAGAAGCAATTTCCCGCGGGATCCATGGGACCCAAGGTCGAAGCAATTTATGGATTCCTTTGCCGCGGTGGCCGCCGTGGCCTCATCACCAGCGCCGAAAAGCTCTTGGACTCCCTCGATGGCAAGGCTGGTACTCACTTCATCGGCCGTATTTAGGTCTATCTTCGCCCCGAGGACCGCCATAGACATTCGTATTTCGCGCACAACCACTGCGGCTCACACCTGTCGCTCCGCGGGCTACACGTACACGACGGCCCTTCCCGGCCGACCGTTCGCCTTTATTGCAGATTTATCGTCTTCTTGGGCTTCCGAGGGCGAGTCGCTCTTGCGTATCCCCCACAGGGTCTCTAACCTGCGCCCCGCATGAGTAAAGACGATCACATCGAATTCGAGGGTGTGGTGACGGAAGTTCTCACCGGCGGCGTTTTCCGCGTAACGATCGACGACGACCACCGCGTCATCGCTCACCTCGCTGGAAAGATGCGAAAGTTTCGTATCAAGGTCGTACTTGGTGATCGAGTAACCGTTGCCGTTTCCCCCTACGATCCAAACCGGGGCCGCATCGTCTTCCGAGTTCGCTGACGTTGGGCATGGCGTCCACTGATTTCGAACTTCTCGAAGCATGGCGCGATGGTGACGAGCCCGCGGGACGACAGCTTTTTGAAAGGCACTTTGACGGTGTCTTTCGTTTTTTTAGGAACAAGGTGGATGATGCCGCCGAGGACTTGACCCAGCAGACTTTTTTGGGCTGTGTCCAAGGAAAAGATCGCTACCGCGGCGAGGCTTCCTTCCGCACCTATCTTTTCACCATCGCTCGCAATCGCCTTTACACACACCTACGTGATCGTCAGCGATTTCGAGCGGTCGTCGAGGTCGGTCAACAATCGATCGTCGAGCTTGGCGCCAACCCCGACCACGATGCGGTATCGCCATCCAGCCTTGTGGCGGCACGTGAAGAACACCGACTGTTGCTGAAGGCGATGCGCCGGCTTCCGCTTGAGATGCAATTGGCCCTCGAACTGCACTATTGGGAGGGAATGACAGTGGTTGAGATTGCTCTCGTCGTCGATACCGCCACAGGCACGATCAAACGTCGTTTGCAGCGTGCTCGGCAACGCCTCGACGGGATCCTCGAGCAGCTCGCCGGTAGCGAAGAGCTCAGGCGCAGCACAACCGATAATTTCGCGGACTGGGCCCTGGAGCTTCGCTACATGGTAGGAAAAGCTCGCTAGCGAGCTTCCTTCGCTTGTTGTCAAAATGCGATAACAATGCCGTAGAGCCCAAGTATCGCCATGTTCGCCCAGGATTTAGGCGCGACCTCGGGGTTGGCCTCAAGCGGGACCATCGTGCGTTCGCCGAATATTGCTCTTCCTTGCGCGACAAATGCGAGCCATTTCCTCACCGAAAAACGCGCATCAATACTCGGCGAGACGATGAAGCGAAATCGGTCAACGTAGCGAAGGTCAGAGGCTCGTATCGGCCACGCCGTCCCGATCCCCAAACCCGCAGAAAATGAGAGCGATTTCCAGACATTCATCTGGATCGCGGGCTCAAACAACAACCGTGCCCAAGGGATCTTCTTCGTAACGCGGCGGGGTGTATCGTCCACCGATTGTCGCTCGTAGTATCCGTACTGACCGACCGTTCCGCCCAGCCGAAGCTCGAACGAAATCCGAGACCCTCCCGATCGATGGGGACGAAAATTCGCGGCCAACTGGATCAACCCCGTAAAATACGCGGGGTTCACCAAGTCGTCGCGCCCCTCGAGCAGTAGAGATGGCCCTCCCCCTTGGGCCATCAAGAGATTAAAACTCAAGATATTCGCGGTCCGGCCCGGCTCGGTAAATGTCACATGGCCGCCGCGCACTTGCGCGATGCCTTCGTCGTACCGGCGATCGCCGACCAACCGAAAACGGAGGGGGGGACATCCGGTCTCCGGCGAAGCAATACGGAGGGAATCGACGCCCAAAAGGTTGTAGCGCCGCTCAGTGCCATCGCTTCCCAAGACGTCGAGATGGGTAATCCGATTTCCCGGGACGTTGCGGCGCCATGCAGATATATCGGCATGGAGAAAGATTTTTCCTTGTGGAAGGTATTCGTCCAACGTTTGCCCTGGCCGTACCAAGAGATCGGTCCATTCTTGACGTGGCGAGCCTGTTTGGAATCGAATTTCGACTGGGGTGTCAATCTCAAGCAGCTCATCCCGTTTGCTGTCCCCGGGACAAATGTAGTGGCAGAGTTCACCGTCACGCTCGCCGCTGCATTCAATGCCGCCCGCGAGGGTCGCCCGCGGACACTCCGTCTCCGAAAATACGCACTCGGGTGCCCTCCAGGCGAAACCGAGCCGATTGGGGGTCATGGTGATCGTCGCCGAAGGCCAACTTCCTTGCCAATGCGCGCCAAAACGAGTGACAGACGGCCACTCGCCCTCTGCAGGTACGATCCCGACTTCGAGTTGGCCCTCTTCGACCGATCGCGGGATCTGAACCCGTAGCTTCGCCCCTCCCCGCATCACGCCCAGACAGGCGCCGCTGTCGATTTTTTCCCCATTTGCATAGACTTCGAGCCGTGCACGGTCCGACTCCCGCAGACGAATCGCGGGAAGTTCCACCTCGACCCAGTGACACCGTGGTGCGATCGGAAGCACGATCAGCTTGCTGCCAGCCCCCCCCTCGTTCGCGCGAAAGCTACGCTGATCAGGCGCATAGTGACCGCCTAGACTACGCGCCGTCACTACGATGTGATCCAGGTTCGCCTGGACGCCGATCGTCACCACGCCCCCCGTGAGCCGCAGCGCCTCGATCATCGGCGGTGATCCCTCAAGGTGCTCGAGCATCAGCACCAAGATCCGAGCATCAGCCGTCGATCCCTTCCGTAGAAGGCTGTCAGTCGTGCACGCGACGTGCAAAGTCTCGGCACGCCGCAGACCCTGGGGAAGTAAAATTCGAGCGCTACAGCCCCCCTGAGTACCGCATGCCTTTGTCCCGTCTCCATCCCTGTCCCCGGGGTCGCCCCACACAGTAGGGTCGATCGATAGGGCCGACGGGCTGCCCCCGGCTGGAGCCAACACTAGGGCATCTACGGTGCGGCGCGTGCGGGGTCCCGAAACCTCCGAGACCACACACAGGTGCGTCGGAACCTCACCGATCTCGGGTCGAAGATCGACCGTCACGACCCCATACGGTTTCTTTGCCTCGACCGGGCTCGTATGCAGCCCGAAAAACACAAAGACAACCGTGGCTACGAGACAGCTCCAGCTCGCGCCTCGTGGGTGCATCAGCATCTCTCCAAGCTACAGACCGAGTAGCCGGAACATCCTCGTGGGCTGAATCTCCGCGTACGCTCGCGACGGGTCTCCGCGCGGCAACGGTAGCATTGATCTCCAATGCGAAGGATCTCCCGTCGGTTGCGATTGCGAGCCAGCAACGCGTAGGTATCCTCGTGCAGGTAACAATTTCCGCGAATCGACCGACGTTTCGTACGCGCTTCGATACCTTCGTTTGTTGGCAGCAAATCGACCTGCTCGTCTAGCGATTTTGAATTATTCTCGCGTCCTGCAGCGATCTCGATGACCACTGTTCCGTGGCTTCCGTCGCTTCCCTCGCTTCCCTCGCTTCCCTCGCTTCCCTTCAATTCCAAGGCTGTTGTTAAGATATCTGCCTCTAGCGACGAAGACCGAATCGATTCAGTCGCAGATTTTTTTTGATGGCCGTCGCCACCTACAGCCTGAGACCAGGCGAATCCTCCTGCACCCAAACAGAATACGACGGCGACCGAGGCTATCAACGCTCGGGAGGTTAACGACGAAGCGCGATCGACAGACGGTTCGACAATATCGCTCAGACTCCTGAGAAGCTCGCCCATCCCGGAAAATCGTGCTTGGGGGGCGCCGTCCAGTCCGCGTCGAATCACAGCTTCGAGAGCGATCGGGAGAGAGCCGGTCGCCCGCATCGGCGCGTCTTCATCGATCCGCACGCTACGCCCCTCGATCACATTCCCGACATAGACCCTCACCGTTTCGCCGGCAAAAGGCCGATGTCCGTAGAGCGCCTCGAACAATGCAACACAATATGAAAATTGGTCACTCGCCACGCTCGCCGCCCCGTGGCGGTACTGCTCCGGAGCCATATACAGCGGTGTGCCCACGAGAGCCCCGGCCGCGGTGATGTCGAGGTTTCGGTCCGACGATTCAGAAATTCCAGCGTCTGTGTTGTCCCATGGCTCTGGCCCCGATCCGATGCCGTGGGCGAGACCAAAGTCCAATACCCGTACGCGACCGTCATCCCCGACAAGCACATTCTCGGGCTTAAAATCTCGATGAATAAGGCCTGCATCGTGAGCCGCCTTCAAACCGCGACCAGCGTCCAAAAATATACGAACAACCTCTTCCCACGAAGGGGAGAGCAACTCGAGATGACGTTTTAGATCCAATCCCGCGACAAGTTCCATCGCCACAAATACCTGCCGTCCCGCGGTACCAACGTCGTACACGTGAATTACATTGGGGTGGGAGAGCCTCGCCAAAGAACGAGCCTCACGTAGCATCCGAGCCTGGGCGACACCATCGCCTTTCGATTCAGCATGCAGAACCTTGAGCGCGACACGTCGATCCAACTCAGGATCATACGCCCGGTAGACGGCCCCCATCGTCCCAGCACCGAGCAGACCCTCCACCCGATAGCGGCCGATGCTCTGTCCGGGATCCGGTCGGTCTCTCATGCGGTATTCTTGACTCACTCTCGACTCAGCCGTGTCGCCAAACAACGCGGCAGCGACCCCCGCTCTCGCCCGATTGGCCGTGTCGTCTTGTTGGACGCCGGCGGAACGAAGCAGGTCTTGATCCATGAGCAGGGGCCCACGCTTGACATCTTTCTTGCGCTCCTCCGCCACCACAAACATCATATCAGTCTGCAGCTTGAGATTCGTACTCTCGCGTTCAATGCAGAAGTTCAGCACTGCCCCGCGTCGCTCAGTGAATTCGCGGCTTGTACACACCGCCCCAACACGACGAAGCCAAGCCACCCCCGCTGCGTACGGCGGACCTCGTAGGATGCCTCACACTGCGCGCGACGAACCTGTTGCAACGCAACCTCGGGACCGCCCGCCAAGAAAAACAGCCGTGTACACAACTGCGCCGGAGAGGGCGCAGTTGTGTACACAGCCCCACCCCAAATCAGCACACACACCGCCACGGCGGCGAGTGATATCAGCGCCCGGCTGTAGATCTCGTGTCTGAAGGGGCGCCCCCTCGCCGGATCATGTCGCTCCATCACCTTCAAACGATAGCAGCAGCTGCGATCGCCTCACGAAGATATTTACTCGGGCACTGAATGGGAAATTGACTCCAAGATACGGTTGGCACCAAGACGCAACAAAGTCTCCGCGAGTTCCCGCCCTACCGCGTCTGCGTCATTGGGGTGGCCCACTTTTGTCGCAATAAAACACGGGCGCCCCGAAGGATCGATCACCATCCCGCTGACCGTCACGATATCGTCGGATCGTACGGTTGCATGACACCCCATCGGCACCTGACATCCGCCATCCAAACGACGGAGGAATCCGCGCTCGGCATCTGCGACAATGCCGGTCACGGCATGATGAAGAGGCTGAAGAAGGGCCTTCATGCGTACATCGTCTTCGCGGATTTCGATCGCCAAAATGCCCTGGCAGGCGGCAGGACAAAAACGCTCGACTTCAAGATGTTCGACGATCTGGTCATCGAGACCGAGACGCTTCAATCCCGAAGCCGCCAGAAGGATCGCGTCACACTCGCCCGCCTTCATCTTCTCGATTCGAGTCGGCACATTTCCACGGAGCGGAACTATTTTTAGGCCCCCGTTCAGCCGCCGCGCCAACGCACTGCGGCGGAGGCTTGAGGTACCGAGCCGCGTCCCCGCGGGTAGTTTTGCCAGTTTACCGCCCTCTGGTCCAAGCAAGGCATCCCGAGGGTCTTCTCGCTCTGGCGTACACGTAATGGTGAGGCCTGGAGGAAGATTTCCGGGGAGGTCCTTCATGCTGTGGACGGCCAGATCGACTTCCTGTGCGAGAAGCTTGTCTTCAATTCCCTTTACAAATAGCCCTTTACCGCCCACGAGATTCAGCGGTCGATCGAGGATCCGATCGCCCTCGGTGATCACCTTAACGAGTTCAACCTGCAGACCCTTCCCCCACGTTTCACGCAATCGATCGCGAATATGATTGGCCTGCCACAAGGCCAGAGCGCTCTGGCGAGTCGCCAATAGGACAGGTTGTTCAAGCCAAGCGGGATCGATATTGCGGGTGCTCATGCCTTGGAGTCTCCGGGGTCATGGGGGTCGTCGTATGGTTTGAGGCCAAAGAGGGCGGTCGTCGCCTCGGCAAGGCGCCCTCCCTGCGGCCCGTCTTGCCCTGCGGCTTCTCGCAGGGCCGACGTTGGTCGATGCAGAAGTTTTTGTGTAATCGAATGTCCCAAACCCTCCACGGCTTCGCGCTGGGCGGGAGAGATATCTCCGATCCGAGCCAAGGCCTTGGACAATTCTTGCTCGACGACATCTCGGGTGTAGCTACGAAGGTCTCGAATGATGGGAGCGACGTTCCTCGACCGATTCCAACGAAGAAACGCGGAGACTTCTTCGTCCACCATCGCCCCAGCCGCCTCCGCAGATATCGCTCTTCCGTGCATATTTTGGTCTAAGATGCCCCGAAGATCGTCGACGTCATACAGAAACACCGACTCGAGGCTTCCCACTGCGGGATCCACGTCGCGCGGTACCGCAATATCGACCAAAAACATCGGCTCTCCGCGGCGGCTCTTCATCACACGTCTCATCAGGGCACGATCGATGATCGGCTCGCGGGCCCCCGTGCTTGCGACAACGATGTCGACCTGACTGAGCATCGATTCGAGCTGACTCCACTCTTCGTAACGGCCACCGACGGTCTTCGCCAAAGTTCGGCCCCGCCCCTCGCTGCGATTCACAACGGTCATGCTCCCCACACCGGCGGCCCGCAGGCGAACCGCAGCAGCCTCGGCCATCTCGCCCGCGCCTACAATCAGCACTCGGCCTGAACGAAGGTCGCCAAAAATATTGTGGGCGAGATCGACCGCCACGGAAGCCACGCTGGCCCCTCCCCGCGCGATATCTGTCTCCGTGCGAACTTTTTTCGCACCCTTGAATGCCATGGTCAGACATCGATCGAGGACCGCACCGACAGCTCCACGCTCTCGCGCGAGTTGATAGGCCTCCTTCACTTGACCAAGTATCTGCGGTTCCCCCACGACCATGCTCTCGAGGCTCGCGGCCACACGAAAAATATGGCGCGCGGCTCCGTGCTCATTGCGAATAAAGGTGTGGTCCGTGAGAGCCCCGCCGCTAACGCCTCTAATCTCGGCGAGCGCCTGAATTATAGAATCGGGCCGAGACTCGGCCGTGTGAACAGCGTAAATCTCCACTCGATTGCAAGTCGACAGCAACATGACCTCCTGCAACGAGACACGTTTCATCAGCAGATCGACGCTCTCCCCGATCTCCCCGCGCGGAACCGCGAGTTTCTCGCGCAAATCGATCGGCGCGCTACGGTAGTCGAGACCCACTGCGACCAGGCTCATTGGAGTGTCCCTTTCATCCATTTCGTCATCCGCGCAACCCGTAGGAGATCAAGATGAGTACCATCGCACCAAACGCGACGATGCTCAGCCACGACGCTCGCCGTCCACGAACGCCCCATGCAGACCGTGCAGTGACGCTCACAACGCTCGCAACCCACGCGACGGCCGCGGCGATCAATTCGAGGCCTCGCGACTCAAATACGCTCGTAGCGGAGCCACGAAAAGCAACCACACCCGACACGATCGCCACCGTAAAAACTGGCACCGCTGCGAGGCCCAACCACGAATGCAGCCGTTCAAGCGAGCGCAACGAGACACCAGGAGCACCACCAAGCATGAATTTTTTAGATCTCAGCCGGCGATCCAGACCGAGATAGAGTGCGGCTACCCCTGCGGCGAGCCCGAAACCCACCACACCGAGCGTCGCCATCGCTATGTGGATCACCAGCAGCGACGGAGACGCGACCACTGCGTCGTGTGCAGAACCGGGCCCAAGCCAGACACCCAGTGTGAGCCCTGCCAGCCCAAGCGGACCAAGAGTCGCGCCCATTGCCCGCAATTCACGTCCGCCCGCCGAGAGCGCAAGGTACCCAAGAACCATCAGGAACACGATCAAGCTGATCACGAGGTAGACCGACCGGAACGGATGGTTTCCGGCGACACATTGCGCGCCGATTGTGGCCAGATGAAAAAATGCTGCGCTAAGCAATGTCCGTCGACCCCACCGCCTTGCCATGTCGGGGCCGCCGCCAGCGCCAAAAGCGAACGACGCTGAACCGTAGCCGAGCGCTGCTAGGATGAAAAAAGACAACATCACACAGCCTTAGGCGGTGCCCAGCGCTTCGATGGCGACCAACAAGGCGCCCCACGAAGGCCCATCCAGGGGCGTTTCCGCGTTTTGCGGGTCCACGGGCACGGCAACGAATCCGGGCTTCACAGTATAGGCAAAATCGCCGAGCACAACGCTGGTGTCATAGTGCTCAGCGCCCATCCGCGCTAGTTCTTGAGCGCTCTTAACCGAGCCAACTATGTCATACGGATCCCGCTCACGACCCTCAACCTGATCGAAATAGACGGCGGGGGCGATCGCTAGATCGATCCCCGGCCCACCTCGTAGCCGCAGAGTATCTCCGTCGAGAACGATCCCGCCATTCCCCAGCCAGCGGTCGATCGTGTTTTGTGAAACAAAGATCTTCGGCATCGTCTCGAAAGTTTAGACTGCGTAGCATCGAGTCGACAAGGAATGACACGGCCAAACATCGCATGAGGCGCATTTCACTCGTGTCCCCAGAACAAATCGCGCGATTCGCGGCTCTCATCGCACGCTCAAAGCTGCGCGTTCGTCGCGGCGTGCGCGTTACCACATGTCCGATCGCCCAGATGTGAAGCAGTCAGGGATCGCTCTCATCCTGCGAAGACTCTTGCGCCTCGCACTGCCCGGCCCCACACTGGGACAACCCGCGAAAATCTGTCCCCACAGAACCAAACCCGCGGGATCGGAGAATTCGAACACATGGCCGACAACCTTCCTTCCACAAGCGATTCTGCCTTTCAATCCGACGTCCTCGAGTCCGACGTGCCTGTGCTCGTGGACTTTTGGGCGACCTGGTGTGGCCCGTGCAAGGCCATGGTCCCGCACCTTCAAAATGTCGCCAACGACCTCACCGGAAAGATCAAAATCGTCAAGGTCGACATCACAGACAACCCCGACACCCCCTCGAAGTACGGCGTGTCTCACGTGCCGACTTTGGTGATGTTTAAGGCGGGCGAGGTTATCGACAAGAATGTCGGCGCCCTCAACCCAAAGAAGCTTCGCGAATTCGTCGACCGCAACCTATAGCGCGCCGACTTTCTCGTACAACAAAGAGGCCGCTCGCTTCAGAGCCGGCCCTTTTTTTCTGAACCCCGGGGTTAAACGGCGAAGAGGTCCGTCGAGACCGCGAGGACACAACTGCGGCCTTCGGCTCCTTCGAGGGATCTTTTCCTAGGCGTCGTCGGGTCGTCGATACCCTATTTTGATCATTCCTCCAGACCCAAACGCCCACAACCGCAAATGTGGCAACTGGACCGAAATCTGGGCCGATTTTCGCTACACGTTGTCGAAGCGCCGACTCACTTGGTACTTTCTGGACGATGCCCCCAGAACGAGAGTGCCTTAGCAAACAGGAGATCACCGCTCGATTGGCCCAGCCCGGGTTCGATGGCTGGCTGGCGAGCGAAGGCTGCCTGCATCGTACCTTCGAATTTCACGACTTCGTGGCCACCTTCGGATGGATGACAAGCGTGGCCTTGGTTGCGGAACGCCTGAACCACCATCCGGATTGGAAAAACGTCTACCGAACAGTCAATGTCCGCCTTAGCACTCACGATGCCGGCGGAGTCAGCGATCTCGATTTTCGCCTGGCATCGAACATGAACAAGCTGGCATCGCTCCACCGCGGGTCGAACTAGGCACTCGGCCCACACACTTGAGCCCTCCCATCCCAACGCGACCCACGGGCAACGGCACCGCTGTCGGGATTCATCGTGGAAGCCTAGAACTCAAACCCGAACGACGCGCCACCACCCTCTTCGGTCAACATCGGACCGATTCGGATGTTCGCCAAGTCCATCTCCTTGCGCTCTCGGATAAACCGCTTCGCGCCTGTTCGATCTTGGTAGATGATGATCGCCAAGATCCCTCCGAGTAGGAGCGTGCTGCCAAGCAGCACATCGCCGGCCACTGCACGTTTGCGAATCTTCATCCCCGCTTCACTCACCGCTCCGGCAAGGTTCACGTAGCAGTCCGGGTTGTTCTCGCAGTCGTTTTGACTCGGGTCCGAGCCATCGAGATTTGATGCGTCAAGCGCACTTTTTGCGTCTTTCCAATCCCCATTCGCTCCCGCAGCCAGCCCGTACATCAAGCCAGTACCGGCCGCAGCGAGCGCGGTAAGGGTCAGCGCAACGTAAGATCGAGGCTGCCAATAGCCCATCACGGGGCCGCGCTTACACGATGGCCGCATATCACGTTCGACATCCTCCTCGCCGTCGGTGGTCATCGTGATCTTGTCCTCGCGGGGCCCTGTCCGACAAAACGCCTTGAAATCCTTACGCAAGTTTACGGGCTGTTCTCCGATCTGGGGATCAAAGCCTTGCCCCGCACCATCTGCACCCTTGGCGATCGCGGCATTCTCGGCATCGATCTGCTCTTGGCTCTTTTGGGGCTCGTCCAACTCTTCCATGACTCGCTGTTCATCGGCGGATAGCGCACCTGCGGGACTTTGATACTCCGCAGTCGCACGGGCGACTGCCCACGGGAAGGTTGAGGCGAGCATAAAGTCTCCCTCGGCGAAGGTCAGATCGAAGCGCTTCACCGTCTTTTGCTGACCGATGTCATACACACGTACGAAACCTTGACCCGGTGCCGGGGCCGCTTCGCCGTAAATATAGAAATCGAACGGCGTCTTCGCATTTGCGTTCAGATAGGTAGCGATTTGAGCGAGACAAGCGTCGTCGATCTCCTTGCATTTGTTCTTCTTCGCGGCGTCTTCGATCGTACGCTTGATGCCCTTTACCGCGTAGCCATACTCCACAAGCGAGTCCTGAATACCCTCGCGCATCGTCGCGCCAGTTCCCGATGCGCCAGTGAATCGCAGCAAGGCGACGGTTCCGCCGACCTCGGCGGCCGCAGCTTCCGTCTCGAGTTTCGATGGGGCGGAATCGGAGGTGGACTCACCCTCCGTTTTATCCTTGACCGGGGCCGCACCGAAAGCGGGTAGCGGAGCGAATGAGAGCACTCCGGCCACGCCCAGCGTGAGGAGGCGTCGAGTGCAGGAAGCGTAGTTGGAGGCGTTCAAGGGCTTCATCTCTGAGAGGTCCCGGTCCGTGATTGGATTCCGAGGCGTGAGCGCTGCTCCGCCCCAAGGATAGAGAACGACCAAGACGAACTCGCTCCGACCGGGGACGGGATGATAGCCGCGAGGCGCGGGCGGCTCAACCGTGACGCGCGACTCTCAGGCAACAGAGCGACAGACCGCGCCACTGCGCCGCAGAGTCGGTCCAACCCCACATGCGCAATTCACACCACGGTCATTGTTTCGGTATTCTGCAATGTCGCCATTGCGCGACCTTTGCACATCGCGCCCGAACTTCGGCCTCCCTTCCAATCGTCACGGTGGCCCAATTCTGCGACTTCCCGTCCCTGTCGGGCTGTTAGTCTCTCCCCGATGGATACTCCACCGCTTCCAGCCTCCGGCACGCTCCCGGTGTTGCCCCTTCGTGCGATGGTCCTCTTTCCCGGAACGACAATGCCAGTCGATCTCGGACGCCCGTGCTCCGTCGAGGCCGTGCGAGCCGCATCGAAGGGAGCGCGAGATCCCGACCTCCATAACCTGATCCTCGTCGCCACACAGCGCGATTCCCTGATCGAGCGACCGAGGTCGGACGATCTGCATCCCATCACGGTCGTCGGCCGGATCACTCAAATTTTGCACGGCCTTCCTGGGCGCATGACCGTTCTCATTCGCGGTCTCGCCCGAGCAACGATCACCGACCTCAAAGAAGCGGGCGCGCACAATGTCGCTCGTTTTCAACTCGCCGAGGCGCCGACATCTGCCCCAAAGCTCTGCACAGCCCTCGCGGGCGCACTGCTGGAGCAGGTCCGCCGGTACGAGAGTTTTCTCCCTTCAAAGCAGCGCAGTCCGCAGCGCGAACAGGATCTCGAAGATATCGCCCGGCAACGTGATCCCGCGCAGATCGCGGACATGACCGCCGCCCACCTCGATGTGGACAATGAGATCCGAATTCCACTGCTCTTGGAGCTCGATCTCGAAGCCAGGCTACGCGCTCTAATTGAGCGGGTCTCGGAGCAGATCCAGGAAATGGAGGTTAAACGCGACATTGATCAGAGCGTGCGAGACCACCTGACACAGCATGAACACGAGGCCGTTCTCCGCCACAAGCTCCGAGCGATCCAAGCGGAGCTCGGAGATGAGAACGAAGACGAAGACCCCAATACAGAGGTGGCCAAGCGGCTCAAGGAAAGAGATCTCACCGAGACGGCCCGGGTCGTGGCCGACCGTGAACTCGACCGCCTCTCTCGAATGAACCCACAAAGCGGCGAGGCCAATACTACGCTCACGTACGTTAACTGGCTCGCCGATCTCCCATGGGGAGAAAAAGATGCATCCCACGACGTCGTCGACATCGATATCGCCCGCCAACAACTCTCCCGCGATCACCATGGACTCGCTACAGTAAAGAAACGAGTCCTCGAATATCTTAGCGTTCGAAAATTGGCGCCAAACAAACGCGGGCCTATTTTGTGTTTCGGCGGCCCTCCCGGGGTGGGAAAGACATCCCTCGCGCGAAGTATCGCTGCGGCTCTGGGGAGAAAATTTGTCAGAATTTCACTCGGCGGTGTCCGCGACGACGCCGAAATCCGAGGGCATCGCCGAACCTATGTGGGTGCCCAGCCCGGCCGGCTTCTCTACAGCATGAAAAAGGCCGGCACCTCGAACCCGGTCATCCTGCTCGATGAGCTCGACAAAATCGCCGGTCCCGAGCAGCGAGGAGACCCCGCGGCAGCACTACTGGAAGCCCTCGATCCCGAACAAAACGAGGAGTTTGAGGATCACTACCTCAGTGTCCCTTACGACCTCTCCAAGGTCATTTTTATCTGCACAGCCAACGACCTCACAGCCATCCCAGGTGTCCTGCGCGATCGGCTCGAGATCATTCGGCTTACGGGCTACACCGTCGAGGAAAAGCTCCGAATCGCACGCGAACACCTTCTGCCTCGGGAGATGGCAGAGAACGGGCTGAAAAATATCGAACTCGACGTCAGCGACGAAGCACTCTTGAGCCTCGCCACCGAATACACCCGCGAATCCGGTGTCCGGAACCTCCAGCGGGCACTGGCGGGTGTATTACGCCATGTCGCCATGCAGATCGCTGAGACTGGAAAAATCCCGAATACCCTCGATCTCGAAGATGTACGCCTCGCGCACGGCCCCCCTCGATACCTCGAAGAAATGATGGGGCGCATCCCGAGTACAGGCGTCGTTACCGGCCTCGGTTGGACTGCTTCCGGTGGCTGTCTGCTCTTCGTAGAGGCGACCACAACTCCGGGACAGGGAAAACTGCGGTTAACCGGGAGCCTTGGCGACGTGATGAAAGAATCAGGGACGACCGCGCTCAGTCTCGTCCGCAGCGGCTACGAAAAGTTCGGTCTCGCCGAAAATTTCATGCAGACCCACGACATCCATGTTCACTTTCCAGCCGGCGCAGTCCCGAAAGACGGTCCCAGCGCAGGCATCGCCGTCACCACTGCAATCATCTCGGCGTTGTCCCAACGCAAGGTCCGTCATGACGTGGCCATGACCGGAGAAGTCACCCTGCGAGGCCGCGTTCTCCCGGTCGGGGGCATTCGCGAAAAGGTGCTCGCGGCACATCGCGCCGGGATCCGAGAAATTATTCTTCCCGCACGAAACAAGAAAGATGAGGTCGACATCCCCGAAACCGCTCGGCGCGACCTGACACTTCACTACGTCCATGAAATCGACGAGGTGCTCGCCATCGTGTTGGCGAACTGACTCGCCGCGCCAGCCAGCTCGCCATGCCCCCCCCGGCAGCACCCACTCAGACCTCGCTTTGCCCCTCTCGAATCCCTTCGAGAGTCTCCCAGCGCCCCACGAGTTCACGAGCGAGGCTTCTTGCCACTTCAAGACGTTTGAGAAAATCAGCCTGATCGCGGCGCTCTCGGTCGTAAAAGCCGGAAGCTTCCAACTCGGTCTCCATCGCTCCAACATGGACTTCCGCCGCTTCAATCTTCGCCATGATCCCTTTCAGCTCAATGCCCTCCGCATAGGTCATCTTCCGTCCGACATCCGGGCCCTCAACGCTCGTTTTCTCCGCGACTGAGGCCACCGGGCTCGCGTCCGTCTTGCGTATCACGGAGGTTTTCGCGGGTTTTTCTTCGCGCCGACGGATCAGGTAGTCCGCGTAGTTTCCTGCATGCAAAGTGAGTCCTCCTCCCTCGTCGAACACCAACAGCGAAGTCGCGACTCTGTCGAGAAAACGTCTATCGTGAGTGACCACCAAGGCGGCGCCCTCGTATTCGAGCAGGGCATCTTCAAGCGCTGCCAGCGTTGCACCATCGAGATCGTTGGTCGGCTCATCGAAAATGATCAGCTGCGAAGCATCCCGCAGCGCGAGCGCGAGCCCGACGCGGGCACGCTCGCCGCCTGAAAGTTTACCAATTTTCTTTGTCTGCTCGTGACGATCAAACAAAAATCGCTCGAGATAGGCACGCACGGTCATCTCGACGGATCCCAAGGTGACCACGCTTCGCCCCTCTCCGACCTGTTCGGCCACCGTTTGCTCCGGCTTTAGACCGGATCGATTTTGGTCGAGATACGCGATCGTGGAATTCTTCGCCCGTTGCACACTGCCACCGCACGGCGGTCGTTCTCCCATCAAGGTTCGAAGCAGTGTGGTCTTTCCGCAGCCGTTGGGTCCGACGATACCGATCCGCTGTCCTTTACACAGCCGAAGTGTCAAGCCATCGACGAGCCGACGATCTCCGATCGTAACCACGAGGTCATCGACCTCAAGGATCGTCCGCCCGCTGCGTAGTGCCCCCATCTCGATGCTCGCGTACTTTTCTTGCTGTGGCTTTGAGACCGACATTGCCGATTCGGCGCGATCGACCCGTGACTTCGACTTTGTGGTCCGAGCCTTGGGCTGACGGCGTAGCCACTCCAATTCACGACGCAGAAAATTTTGACGATTCGACTCGGTTCGCGCTGCATGTGCGCTGCGCTCGGCCTTCCCGACCAAATAGGCTTCCCAGCCACCGCGGTAGATGTGCAGTCGGCCCTCGTCCACCTCGATCGTGCGAGTCACGACCCGATCGAGTAAATAGCGATCGTGAGTGACCAGCAGTAGCGCCCCCTCAAACCGTTCCTGGAACCAGGTCTCTAGCCACTCGATCGTCGGGATGTCGAGGTGATTCGTCGGCTCATCAATGATCGCAAACTCCGGCCCCGAGACCAACAGTCGGGCAAGCGCCACCCGCCTCCGCTCACCGCCACTCATCGTCCCCACCTGCTGGTCCACGGCGAAAATCCCAAGGTTACCAAGCACAGCCTCTGCTTGATGGTCCAGGTCCCAACCACCTCGGCTCTCGACCGTCGCCGCCGCCTCGGTCTGGGCCTGAAGCAATCGGTCCAGCTGCGAGTCGTCGGTACAGTGCTCAAGCTGCAACGAGACCGAACCGTGCTCATCAACCGCTTCCTGCCATCCGCCTAGCCCCGACAGCACAATCTCTCGTGCCGAACGCTCCCCATCCATCGCCGGTTCTTGCTCCAGGTAGGCCATACGGAGGTCGCGGCGACGAACGACGTCGCCGCCATCGGCTTCTTCAAGCCCAGCCAAGATGCGGCACAGAGTGCTTTTTCCAGCTCCGTTTCGTCCAACGAGCCCAACTTTTTCCCCGGGCTCAATGGAGACCGATGCACTCTCCAAGATCGTGCGTAGACCGTAACTCCGGCGAATCTCCCGTGCGCTGATGATTGGCAAAGCTCGGACAGCTTAACCTGAAACGGACAGCGCAGGGCACTGTCCGTTTCACCGATTTGACCTTCTTGGACGAAATTTTCGACTAGATTTCTTCGAACATGAACGGACGGATATTTTCAAGTCGATCCCATGGGTCCTTGCCATGGAGGTACCAGAGACTGCAGGCGATGCTGCTAAGCAGGGAATTTCCGTCTTGGGGGGTAAAACAGAACCCTGTCACGTTGATCCCGTCCTCACTCACGTGCAGAGTCTCGGGAGGCAACACCGTCTCATTGAGAATCCGCCCGTAGAACCCATGGTCGCGCCCAAAAGAGAACACCAAGGTCGATGACCGCTTTTCCGTCAGCGCAACTCGGGGGTTCGCAGCCAGTTTGGCGACCATTTTTTCCTTTGTCGTAGGCTCGGAAAGCTTCAGCGCAAAATGCATGACGTGCATGTACTGCGTCGGAAGCTTCACTGCGCTTGAAAACAGTGGAAGGTCGTAGCCGAGGGTCTTGAACACATGCCACGCGTCTCGGGCATGATGTGTACCGAAACGCGCATCGCCGTGCAGACCGACTTCGGGCGACGGAATGAAATCCGTCCCCTGAGAGATGTCGGTGGCACGGCGCAGACAAAGAAACCGACCATCGGCGATCCCGGTCTTGCCGTCAGCCTGTTCACCCAAAGTCTTCAGCAATACGCAAATATTGTGGGTGTTGCAGCTAACGATCTGTACAAACCGCTCGTTCAAATCGAGGGCCTCGTCGTTGATGCCACGTGCGTACTGCTGACCGAAACCAAACTCGCTGCCCTGAGCCATGAAGACCTTCGGTCCGCTAATCTTAAGGTAGTCCGGCTTATTCTTGTTGCCGACTGGCGTACAATCGATCACCACGGCAGCGCGAGCGATGGCCTCACTCGCGCTGAAACTCACTTCGTGACCAAGCGCTTCGAAGTCGGCCCTACGCGCGTCGTCCACAGCCAACTTCGCGCCGCGCCGAATCAGGCTGGCAACCTTGGCTCGTTCGTCGCGAAGCGGCGTCCGCTTATGAAAGGTCACCCCATCGATGCCCCACTCCTCGCTAAAATGACAAAACAAACCGATAAGGGGCTCACCGATGGTCCCCGTGCCGATGATGTGGACGATCCTCTCGGACATAACAAGGCTTATGGCGCCGGCGCGGGTCGCTGGTCAAGTGTAGGGATGTGAGTCAACTAGCGCAGGCTCTGCACTAGACTCCGAGAAGTTCTCGAACGCTTCCTGTCACCATATTTGTCGGCAAACACATGCGTGCACCCAAAACACGGGCCTTCGCGCGCATTTCGTCCGTTGGCGCGTCATGCACAGCGATGATCTGCGGCTTTGCGGGTCCGCTCGCCAAATGCGAGATCACCTCGCTAGTGTCCAGATCAGGCACGGTAAGACTGATAATCACATGCTGTGGCGGAGCCGCCTGGGCAACGAGCCGCGCGTCTGCGCCCGTCTGCGCGGTCAACACTTCGATGTTCGGGCCAGAATTCAGAAGTTCGTCCCTCACTCGGGCACGAAAGTCTGCGTTCTGGGTCACCAAGAGCACTCGGGTGGCCGCTTTGGATCCAGCGCCTGTCTCTGCCGTGCGCTTGGGCTCCGCCGGAAGATTAAACGCTTCAAGGACACGGCCACGAACTTCCACGACATCGAGAGGCTTGCGCAGGCAAAAAGCTGCACCCGCGGCAATGATCCGCTCCGTGTTGGCTTCTGTATAGTAGCCGGTGATCGCAATGACCTCGGTGTGGGTCGTCGCAGGGTCCTTCTTGAGGCGTGTACACACCTCAAAGCCATCGACCCCGGGCATCATCAGATCGAGAAAGATCAGCTGGGGACGAAACGTCGCCACAAGGCGTCCGGCGTCAAACGCATCTTTGGCGACCTCAACTTCAAATTTGTGTTCGAGTTCACGAACGACGTCGGCAACGAGATCAAGAACCACCGGCTCATCATCCACCACCAGGATTCGCCCGACTTCGTTTCCGGTCGGCAGAGCGAATGGGATCCCCCGCTCTTGGCAAACCCGTTCCAAGTCCTCACGCCGCACCCGACGATGACCGCCGACCGTTTTAAAAGCCGGGATCAGCCCATCTTCGATCCACCGGATCACCGTCGTGGGCGTAACGCAGCAGATCTTTGCCACGTCGTGGGTCGAGTAGGTGTCCTTAATTGGTGGGGTGCGTGAGCGTGTCGTCATCGTGTTTTGTCTCGTATCTCAGTGTCGGTCGGAACCAGAGGCCGGCCGTCTTTGGGCAAGAAGATTGTGAATGTCGTACCCCGGCCCGGCCGAGATTCAAGGAGAATATCACCTCCATGGTCCTTGACGATGCCGTAGGAGATCGAAAGTCCAAGGCCAGTCCCCTTGCCGATGTCCTTGGTGCTGAAAAAGGGGTCGAAAATACTGTCCCGGATCTCTTCGGGGATTCCGGAGCCCTCGTCGCTCACCGAGAGCACCGCGCCCCCCTCCTCGCCGAGCCGAAGCGCGATTTGCACAGCGCCTCCCAAAGGCATGGCATCGACAGCGTTCGAAAGTAGATTCAACAGCACCTGCTCGATCTGATCTTCGTCGGCCATCACCGAGACAGCATCATCGGCATCACGCACAATCCGAACGTTGTGCATCTTCCACTGATACTCGCCCACTTGCACGGTTCGCGTCACCAAGTTGTTCAGATCCACGAGCCGGCGCTCTCCAGACTGCTGCGACCGAGAGAACAACAAGACCCCCTCGACGATCTTTCTACAACGCTCGCCGCTATCGGAGATGCGCTGGACCTTCTCGCGCACGTAGGGGGATAGATCCTGCTTCTCCAGCAACATGGTGCTGTAACCCACGACGCCGCTCAGCGGATTGTTGATCTCATGGGCGATCCCCGCGGCGAGCAACCCCACGGCAGCCATTTTTTGGCTCTGAAGCACCTGCGCTTCAAGGGCACGTCGAACACGAAGGTCCAAACCCACCAAGACGGCCCCTCGGATACGCTTGCCCTCCCGCAGCACTCGCCCTTCGAGGTGAATTGGGACCTCCTCACCGTCGCTGTCAAGCAGCACGACCTCATTCGCAATCACGCCATCCCGCAACAGAGTCTTCCACAGTTCATCCCAGTGGCGAGGATCAACCGCAGGAGCCACCTCGACTCCAAATCGTCGTCCCGTCGCGGCCCCGGAGTTCACACCCAACAAGCGCTCGCTCGCCCGATTCCAGGTCACTACCCGCCCGCGCTCATCGACCGAGTTCAGCAACACGGCGGTCTGATCCATCACCCTTGACTGATACGCCGCCAGAGTTCGGGTCTCGAGCACGAGCAATCCGTTCGCCAGGCCCAGGGCAAGCTGCGGTGCAAGCTGTGCCACCAACGCCACGTCGCGATCATCCCACAAGAAGCGAGTGTCACGGTACACCACGAGGTGACCGACAATGCCTCCAGTGGCCCGTAAGACGGCACGGACACCTGATTCTTGGTCGTTGCTGGCCCCAAGTCCAAACTCGGATTCATCGCCTGCGTCTGCATCGAGGAGTACAGCGCGATCCAGGGCCAGCCAAGCCGGTGGGGGTTGAAAGCCGGCGGGCAGCTCCGTAAAAATAGGACTCGACTCTTGGCTGATCTCCCAACGCTCCCACCGGCCCCCACAAGAAGTCAAAACCACAACCCGATGCGCACCAAGACCGATCGCTAAGCTCCGGCAGGCCGCGGTCACGGCATCGCGCGGTTCGATCGATCCGACCAGCGCGCGGTCAACTTGACCCACAAGTCGTTCTTCAAATTCTCGCCGCCGAATCTCCCGAAGGTCCCGCAAAAGCACAACCGCAGGGGCCCCCTCTCCTGCGCCCGCAGCCACCGACAACTCGACGGGCACCGGTTCACCGTCGAGTCGATGGAGGTCGAGTTCGCCGTACCAACAGCCGTTGCGAGCCAGCGCCAGTCCCCGTCCCAGCGACTCGAGCGCGTTGGGTGCTGCCAACTCAAGAATCCCGCGGCCGATGAGGCCTTCACCCAGCAGTATCTGCGCCGCCGGATTAACATGAACAATTCGACCCTGCCCATCCACCAAAAAGACACCCTGGTTAAGCCCATCTAGAGCGCGGGTCACCGAGCGACCAAGCTCCGTTTCCGCATCGACCACCTGGGCGCGCTCGCTCGTTACAAGCACCTGTCCGCTGTCGATTTTACATGCCCGCACGATGCAACGAACCGCAGGGCCCCGCTGAGGCCGCAGTTCCAGAGCGCGAACGAAGGCGAGGCCCGTCGCCCGCTTACGCAGACCAATAAACTCGCGCCCAAATGCCTCTCGATCGCCTGGCCGACGGATCCACGCCAGCAGCGGCTCCCCTTCCAAACCGGGTCGCTCGACTCGCAACAGCTCGGACATCGCTCGATTGGCCGTAACGACGATTCCGGCAGGATCGAGCAACGCGGCCGGGACTCCAAGACCGAGCACGACGCTCGCCCGCGCCTCGGAATGGTCTTGCCGAAGATCGCGCCCATGTTTGGCGAGCTGAAAGGTGCCTGTGCGCTTGGTGTCCACGGTGGGTCACACGCTATTCGACGCGCCGGTACCCTGGCAATCCAAGGGTGGGCATCGAAATCACAAAACACGGCGCCCTGTGCGCGAAGTTTTTCACCGTCCCCAACCGTGCTAGGACCCGAACCGATGGAGTCGTCATCGGTTCGTGTACGAAATGCGGCGACGGTGGTGATCATACGCCCGGGATCCGCCAAGCGAGACCCCCAAAGTGGCTCGGATTCGCTCTCGATGGAACTCTACATGCTGAAGCGTTCAGCACGCAGTCCCTTTCTTCCTGACACGATGGTTTTTCCTGGAGGGGTTGTCGATGAGAAGGACATCGCTCCAGGGGACACCCTTGGAGATGCGGCGAGTTATTGTACGGCAGCCTGTCGAGAGACCTTTGAGGAGTGCAATCTCGTGCTCGACCCTCTATCGCTTCGGTGGTTTGACACCTGGAAAACCCCCGAGGGGGAGTCCTCTAGGCGGTTCTCGGCGCGTTTTTTCGTAACGATGATTGCAGCGGGCACGGGCGATGAGGCGCGACCCGATGGGCACGAGACCACAGCGGGGTTTTGGGGTAGCCCCGCTCGATTCCTTGATCTCTGGCGCAAGAGTGCCTTGGATCTTCCGATCCCGACCTTGTGTGTACTGCTCGCCCTGGACCGGGATCCCGACCGAGTTCTGCGCTCTCCGCCCGCCGACGATCTTGAGGTACCGATTCTACCGCGTATCCGATCCGCCCCCTCCAGCCACCGTTTTGGGGCCGTCGGGACCACGGTCGTCCTGCCCCATGATCCCGTGTACGCTGATCTCCCTGGAGAACCGTCCCTCATACCCGAACGGGCCCGGGCCTACCCTTCTCGATTTGTCCGCGAACAGAACCGATGGCAGCCATGTTGAAGACCGCAATCAAGCCCATCTCCCCGGCCACTCTCCTCCTCGGCGCCGTCCTCAACATTCTTGGGGCATGCACCCAGCCCCCCGCGAGTGACAACGAGACTCCCACGAGGGCTAGGTCCGAAAGCAAAGCCGAAATCTCCGCGAAACTCGACGCACAGCCACAGGCGACCGGCGTTGCTGCGCTCGCCGCGTGGCTGGACCCCGCGACGACATCGGCTGCGTTCAGCCGTGGTGACCACGCCATGGACCCTTACGTCATCGCCACGGTCTTTGCCTTGCCACCACGGGCGGCCGATCTGCTCAAGACCCCATCACGGATCGATGCCGGGATGGAGGCCACGCTCGGCGAAGACAAGATCAAGGGGCTTTTGGGCCCTGAGAGCCTAGTTTTTACCCCACCGGCGGCAAGCGGCCACTACGTGCTTCGACCGCTACTCAAACCCAAAGCCGAATTTGAGGCCCTTCTCGACGCCGAAGGGCTCCAGCGCGAAGAAGCGGAAGGTTTCAACGTGTACCGCTCGGCAGGGGCCTTTGGTTGGAAGATCGTCGCGCTCGATGAAGGCATCGTCGCTTTTATTCCCGCACAAGAGATCGGAACCGGGCTGTCTCCACTCACCGCCGGTCGCGACATGCCGCCCGCGGGCCTCGAACGTGAATTCACGCGGGTGCTGCACGAAAAACCGGAGCTTTTTCTCACCTTGCACGCGGGTGGGCCCATGCTTCACCTCGATGTCAGCGCCAAAATCGCCATGACCCAACTGGGTCTGCACACTCAAGGTTCGAACGTGATGGGCCAGGTCGTTCTTCAACCCATGGGTGATGTGGACGAGACCGCCAACGCCCTCGAAGCCCGCAGCTACCCCGAAGAAAACCAGCAGGTGCAGGCGCTGGTCAGCGCCATCGCCTTCACGCGCGAGGCCGACGTGGTCATCGGCACGCTCGAGCTGACGCCAACCCAACTTAAGCACCTGGCCGGGTAGTCCGACGAGGTCCCCGCCGTGCCGCGTATGCCTTCGCAACGTTCCGCATCGACCTCACGGGCACGACGGACCACCGCGTATGCACTTGTGTTGCTCGGACTCCTCTCCCTTGAGGTCCGCTGCTCGGGAGCGCCACAAAACTCGCTCCTGCCCCCCGCACCACGGCCAGTCGTTGCCGAATCGTCCTCCAAGAACGTCGAGACAACCTGCGGCCCGCGGGACGAAATTTTCTCGGATCTTCGTTGGATCCCTGTCGATGCCCGCCTCGTCTCACGCATACGCCTCCGAGCCGCGGGCCTCGCTACCGCACAGGAAAATTTGGCGGAATTTGCGAGTGCATCCGGTGCTCAGCGAACCTCAGAGTTCCCGATTCCTGTCTTTGCGAGTCTCGAATACCGCCAGCTAGCGCTGACGCTCCCTCTCCTACGTACAAGTCTTGCGGACGCCGGCTATTATCCCGCCGAGCTTATTCGGGTCATCGGGCCGGGGGGGATCCGGGCATGGGCGTGGGCAGGCTCCTGTGACCTCGACCGGGTGAAAGACCGAATTTTCGCGGCGTGGGACATGGATCTTCGGACAATTCCTGAAGGCAGTGTCGGCACATCACTCGGTTCGGGCTTTCCCTTCGACCTACTCCTCCTCTCCGGCTCCCGATCGCTCTTTGTGCCTCCAGGAACGGCCGCGGCGACATCGCGCTGGTTGGCCACGGCCAGCGACATGTCGAAGGGCGGCCAACCCAGCCTCGGAGCCCTCATCGACGAGATCGCGCCAGAACCGATCGTCTCGGCCCTGCGCGGCCATTCGTTGTTGCAAGGGGCCTCGGCGGCCGCGGGCGACGAGCTCGTGATGGTCGCCCGGCGCGAAAATGTCGAGCTTCGTCTCGCCAATGAAATCATCGAGATCTGGCATGCTTCGAAAACGCATGCTCAATAAAAAAAACTAAGATTTCGTTTGTTCCGATCGAAACTTCCTGCTTCTAGAGCGAATTTGTCCACTCGATTGCGGAATCTGCACATGCTCCCAAGTGGATGAAGGCAACCGTTAAGGGCCTTCTCCGGGGTGATGCACCGCGAATTTCATCAATGTTGAATTCCAGGCACGGTCTGGCAGAATGCCGACTCCGTGCCATCTCCAATCTTGGCGACGCGGCGCGCACGAAGGAGTATTCAAGAAGTGTTTCGGAAGTTTGTTAATCTCTCCATGGTTCTCTCCCTTGGCCTCGCTATCGGCTGCGCCCCCGACAAACCCAAGGGCACCGAGCCCCCCACGGGTACCGGATCGCAAGACGGTCAGGCCTCCAACTCTTCCGCTGCGGGTTCCGACGGTTCGAGCGGGGGTGGCGATGCTGCCCCGTCCGCAGACGATCCCACCCAGAAAGTTTGTGATGCCGAGAACTCGGACGCCCCCTTCGCATTTTTCGATGACAAAATCTTGATCCGCCTGCCAAAGGGTGTCAGCGACGAGAATCTCATTGAAATGCAGCCCGGTGTCGCGCGTCTGAGCAGCAAGGTGGACTCCGTCAGCTGTGTCGAGGGCCTCCCTGGCGCCACGATCAACATCGTAAACTTGCTTCGTTTTGAAGACGACGGTTCGAAGCCCCTTGAGGAGTGGCGCAAAGAAGTCATCTTCAAGACCTTCGCCTTTCCAGAGGGCACAACCTTTGAAGGCGATAAGGTCGAGGGCCGAAAAATGACCAGCGAAGTGCTTGTCCCCGCTGGCGAAGGTGCCGCACAAGGCAAGGGCCTTCTGCTTTTGAAATCGGGTCACGGGTTCATGAACGTGCTCTATATGGAGACCCACCCCAACGCCTGGAACGCGCTCAAGAACACCTTCTACGCCACCACCGCGAAGATGTCCTTGTTGCCCTAGTTTTTCACTCTGCCTCGGCAAAAAAACACTCGCAGGTTCTTGGCCTGCGAGTGTTTTTTTATGTCGCAAAACGCGCTGTCATTCTTTTTTCCCCTCTCTTGCTGAAATCCAGCCCAGTCGTGCGACAAATACAACCGAGCCAGAGCACCCCCGAACAAAATTCGAACACAGTGGTCAAGAATCCCCCCAAGGCGCTTGCGAGCGCGCACATTTACGAGTAGAAAGCCATCCTCCTGACCCCTTCGTCCAGTGGCCTAGGACACTGGCCTTTCACGCCGGTAACACGGGTTCGAACCCCGTAGGGGTCGCCAGAGAAGCCCACCTGTTCACACGGGTGGGTTCGCTTGGGCTCGTAGCTCAGTTGGCAGAGCACCGGACTTTTAATCCGATGGTCGTAGGTTCAAATCCTACCGGGCTCACTTCTCAACCCGTCTGAATAACCTTCAGACGGGTCTTTTTGTGTTTGATGTGTGCGGATCCTGTTCGTTGGCCTCCCTGCGAGCATTGCCGGGGAGGCTTCGTGCATCAACGCGGTGGTGCTTGTCTCAGAGCAGCGAGCGGAAGTTGAATCCAAACCCACGTTCGTAAAAGACGGGCCCGCCTCAGGACTGATGACGAGGTCCACGCGACCTACGACCGCCCCATGCCTCGTTCACACATCGCCGATCTGTCGATGTTGCGACTCCGCCCGGCTCCAGAGGGCGACCGGATCACCATATTCCCGAGACCCCCGTCCCGAAAACCTACGTTGAGTAACAATGCTGTTCACGGCGGATGACCGCTGCCGATCAAATCTTCACAGCCAATGAGCATCCGACGCTCATTTTGCCTGGGATCGACCGATACTATTCGTTACCCCTTTCCTCAGACCCGAACAGGCTCAAGTCGTGCTTGAGCGCATCATAGGACTCCGACGCAAGGTATCCATCCCGATCCAACTCCGCTTCGACACGAATTTTGCGACGTTGCTTTTCCGACATGTCTGCACGCAACTTCCCGGAACGGGTTGCTTGCTCATTCACATAGCGCCAGACCGGTTCGGGGAGACACGTTCGCATCGAGCCAAGGACACCACGTCCGACTCGCAACTTGGTTCCTCTCCATTCTCTCTTCATGCGTGGTGGCTCAATAAGCCCAAAGACGAGGATACGCGCTAGCTTCGCGTACACCATCGTGTATCCCCCTCCAGTGGGGATACCAGCATCCACGGATCTCTCGGTGTACCGTGTCAACCTAGTACTGGTACCGGCACGAGCCCATTCCGCTCGGCCCAGCAACAACAGGTGCAACTGGAAGTCCCCTGGATGGGGTACCTCTCCCCTCAAAAATTGCGCCCATCGTTCTTCGGCCCTCTCAACGAGCTTTAGAACGTCGGGATCGAAATGCGCCTCAACACTATCCAGGGTCTGGTGCCAACGGAGGACTCGCCAGACTACCGAGACAGCGAACTTCATAGCCCACGCCTCATGTGGGTAGGTCTCGATGTGTTTTGTAGGGTTACCATGAAATGGGTGGAACACGCGATTCGCAAAGTCTCGCTCCCAGCCAGAGAAAAGGGCTTCGCAGGCACGGCAAAGGAGGCGTATCTTGGTCCCATCTTCGACGCGGAGATCTGGCTGCTCAGCGCCACGAAGAAAACCGGTGGAAGTTTTTTTGATGTGCCGCACCACGAATTTGGGGATGATGTGACTCTCTTCGAGCTGTTTTTTCTCCTGGCAAAGAGCGCAAGCAGGTTCCATGGACACGGTGACCATTTGTCGTTTCTCCGTTCGGGGTATCGTCATTTCGCTGGCCTTAGGAACCCCTATAGCACAAGCGGTCACCGACAGGGCCTGCGGGCTTCCTCCGTTTCGTGGAGACCTTAGTTACGTACTACTCGCAGTCAACAGGTCGACGTAATAGCGCCCTTCATGCTCTCTTGGTGCCAGATAGTTAATGCTCGAATGGCGTCGCTGGCCCGCGTCGCAGACCTTCTCGAAGTCGACTTTCTGAGTATGATCCGCTTTCACGGACACCCGTGAAATAAAACGAAGCGAGACAAGAAAACCAAGACGAAGAAATCGATACGACCGCGGCATTCCGAGCGATGAAATAGCAACACTCGAAACTGGAATCCGATTCATGGCATGACATCGGCATCAACGACGATCCCGGAACAAGCGCGTGATCGATTTCATGCGGCAACTTTTTTGAAATTCACCACCGAGAATCGTCCTCTCACTCATCCAGTTTCCCCCACTCTCTGATACCGGGCAAAGAGCGATACAAAATTTCGTGATAGAGATCTCGAGGCAAGAGTCGTCGCAAGGCCGAGAATAGAAATGCGTCGATGGTACCCGCCGTACGAATTGATGGACGCTTGGCATCGATCACCTTCACGACTTTTGCGGCCACGATCTCCGGTGTGGCGCGAACACGGCCCATAATTTTTTCGATGAACGATGACATGTATTTGTAGTGAGAAAAATACGGCGAGGTTTCGTCTTGAAGCGAGTTCCGGCTCCGGTCTGTGTAACGAACCTGTTCAATGCCATCCGAGTTGATAAAGCCTGGTTGCACGAGGGTCACAAAAACATTCCACGGCCGCACTTCGTATGCGAGTGCCTCGCTCGCGCCTTCCAAAGCGAACTTTGAAGCGCTGTATACACTCATCGTCGGCATCGCCATCATTCCACCGACGGACGAAATATTGATAATCCTACCGAATCGTCGAGCTCTCATCCCTGGCAGGACAGCCCGAGCCAGCTCCATCGGTGCGCGATAGTTTACACTCATCTGGGCCATCCTGTCGGATTCCACCACATGCTCCACGACCGCGCGTGTCATGACTCCTGCATTGTTGATCAGCACGTCGACACGTCCCCACTTTTCGACAACATCTTCGATAAGCCGTTCCCGCTGGTCGCCGTCGGTTACATCAAGCGCATGTGGCCACACATGTTCACGCTCCCCGAGGCCGAGCGCATTCAACCGACCCAAGGATGCGCTCCGAGCGGTCGGCACGAGCCGAAATCGATCCAACCGTTGAAGATGCCGACAAATGGCAAGGCCCAACCCTCGACTCGCCCCTGTGACGATGACCACGGGGCGAGAGGGACGCGTTTGGACCGGTGTGCAATCTCGCTCTTCGTCTGTCGTGCTCATGGGTGCTTCCTGCTTCGGCGTCCGGAAGCACCCATCATCGGCGAGACTGAACGATGCAGCCTAGCCCATTTTTACGAAGTCATCCCAACGCCCCACCTGAGCAAGAGCTCGACATCGGCGACATGCATGTGGCCTGGGTACAAAAACGCACGTCCTACACCAGAACGCCTTGCACGGTGACGACCCGATTTCCGGGGCGCTCGACGTTGGATTCTAAATACGAGTTGATTCCACGGACCCCAGACCCGTTACGGATACATCAATGTTCCGATTTTTCGCGCCATCCACGAAGTCCTGAATAATCTCGACCACATCGGTATGAATGTAGAGTGACGCGGTCGCATCGATTTCTACGGTTCCATCGTCTGGAATATTCGCCAGAGACTGCATCACACTTGCCTTGTTCAAGAATGTAACTTGTTGTGCAAGAACAATCTTGATTCCGTCACCGCCTTGGACCGGAAGGTTGTAGATCTGAAACGGGTGACGAAAGTTCTCAATGAGAATGGAGACCACGGCCGCAGCGAGCCCAATCCCGATTCCAACCAGCAGGTCTGAAAAGACAATGCCGCAAACGGTAATGATGAAGGGAAGGAATTGGCCCGGCCCCTCTCGAAACAACTTTCTAAACAGTGATGGCTTGGCGAGCTTGTATCCAACCACCATGAGTATCGCAGCGAGCGTGGCGAGCGGAATTGTGTTCATGACCGAGGGCAGCGCGACGACAGCGATCACTAAGAGAACGCCATGAATCACAGAAGACAATTTGCTTCGCCCCCCGGCCTGAATATTCGCAGAGCTACGAACGATAACCTGCGTAACGGGTAGACCGCCCAACAATCCCGAGACGATATTTCCAATACCTTGGGCCTTGAGCTCTCTATTTGTAGGCGTAATTCTCTTGAGCGGGTCCAACTTGTCAGTCGCCTCGACGCAAAGGAGCGTTTCCAAGCTGGCGACGACCGCGATCACCACCGCCGTCTCGTAGACCGCTACGTTACCCAACGCTGAGAAGTCTGGAAAAGTGAACATGGCGGCCAGGTCACTCAAGTCTTTTGCAACAGGGACGCGAACCATCTGATCTGGCGCCAGACGAAGGTGATCGATCGATGAAAACACTCGACTCGACAAAGCCCCAGCCACAACAGCCACTAAGGGTCCGGGAACCGAAGCGAGGGCCTTGCGTCTCTCTAGCCACGGAGTATCCCAGAGGATCAAAATGGCAAGTGAAATCCCGGCGATCACAATCGGCCCAGGGCTGATAAAATCAAACGACACGATCATCTCCGAAATCGTGGTCTCGCCGTCGAGTTGATGAAACGAAAAATCCCCTTCCGGATCTTTGTCATAACCAAGCGCATGTGGAATCTGCTTGGCTAAAATGACGATACCAATGCCTGCGAGCATTCCTGTGATCACGGACGATGGAAAATAGTAGGCGATGATACCCGCCCTCGCGAATCCAAGAATGACCTGGAGCAAGCCCGCGAGAACTACGGAGACCAGAAAAATTTCGAAGGCGCCAAGCTCTTGGCTCGCAGTCAGCACGATCACTGCGAGTCCCGCGGCCGGACCCGAGACGCCGAGTGGTGATCCGCTGAACAGACTCACAATGATCCCACCGACAATTCCGGCGATGATTCCGGAAACGAGAGGCGCGCCGGAGGCCAGTGCGATACCGAGGCACAGTGGAAGTGCGACCAGAAAAACGACCACCGCGGCTCGCATGTTGGCTCTTACGTCCGAATCGACACCGCCTTTCATTGCGTCGCTCCTGACGAGGTCGTCTCTCGCATCTTGTGTGCACGATCCTGTTGAGACTTCGGGTCGCTATACGTACTTTTGTCTCGCTTAAACTCAACCGCCGATGACCGGCACGGTTCAGACAAGGTCTGCGACCTCATCGAGCGGCGCGAGACCACCGTTTGGCCTGCTCTTCGACGAAGACGCTGCTGCCAGCGTTGCGCAACCGTCGCAAGCATGATCCCCCCAAGCAATGCGAACGATAGTTGGCCGGATACAGGATAGAGCTCCCATGTCTCTTCGGGAAAGAAGACCACCCAAGCGAAGCCCACCCCAGCGACGACCTCTACGGCAGCTCCTGAGCGTCGGTATGGAGCACATCTGTAAAGAAGACGTGGCCAAATTTCCACAGCGAGAGCCGCAAGGCTCGCTACAAGTCCACCCCACGCGACGATTCTTGCGTAGGCCAGGATGTCCGGGAGTTCCTCAGCACGGGATGCAGACACGAGCACTAGGACCACGAGCGCCGTGAGTCCTACAGTGATCGTCTGTGTTCGCCAGCCATCTAAAGACCTATCCAGTCGAGGAGAATCCCTCATCTCTTTATTCATATCTGTTTTTGTTTTGTGTGCGATCATTCGATTGACGAGCGGACAGAAAGCCCGCTTTGAGAACGTGTTCAAACCCCAGAGCAGAGCAGAGCATCCGTGGCTCTGCGTCATAACCTCAATGCGTACGCGCGCACCGTGGCAACACCACGGAGCGCTTGCTCAATATCGACGCGTATGCGACCGATAGAACAACGGCCGCTACCCTATGGGCGGGCGAAAGACCTGGGTGGTCTCTGCTGACGCTGGCGAGACATCACTCGTTGAAGCGAGTGACGACCCGGAGCCCCACCGCCATCCGTCTCCAGCGACACGATCGCAGTGGGCTATTTCGTCTTCGCCGTTGGGCTCAGGATCAGGATCATCAAACTCGGTCTCAAGCTCGAATGCGGTCTCGATAGCCTGACTTGGGCCCCCGATTTCAAAACAACTGAACAGCAGAACCAATGCCGCCACTACCCGCAAAAATGCGCCACCTGCCGCCACTACCTGGCCCAGCCCACTACATCTTCGACGACGTTCCAAAATCCTGGAACGAGGAGTCGATATTGTCGTCGCTTCCCTCATCCGGTCCACACAACATCTCCAGCAAGCTTCCAACCGTCCGCTCGCTCTCGAGTGGATGCCGAAGGGCTACGGTGAGATCGACTTCGTACCGATTTCTCCGACCTTCGCGAACCCGAGTAACGACCAATCCCGCCTCGAGCTCGTTCACGATCCGATGCACAGCTCGCTCTGTGAGCCCGACTTTCGCAGCCACATCGCGAAGCCTCACGTCGGGGTCGCGAGCGAGACACAAGAGCACGTGAGCGTGATTGCTGAGGAAAGTCCACGTCTTGCGTCTGTCGTTTGCGGGGTCCTCTGCTGGCATGGAGCGGCCAGTCTCTCGCAGGGACCTTGGGCACCGCAAGCAGTACGGCCATAATACGTGAACTTCAGAGCATGACAAGTCCGTCGTGAAATAAAATGCATGAAAATATTTACTTGAGTAATAGGGCAATAATTCGTTGAAATATCCGTATGTGGGTCGTCAACAGCGAGTCTCTTCACTTCCATCGCCAATGAGCGCCATCGCGCGAGACCCAGATGAACAACTTGAAGCGGAGATATGTTGACCGACTCGAGAGTGGATCCGCCCCAGTCCCACCGAGTCCTGCGGCCCCTCCACGTTTTTGAGGAACACCGAATCCGTTGTCGCGCGCTCATCCAAACGACAGGTGAGCCCCCCTCCTCCGTACGGTACCTTGGGCCCATGGAGTTCTCGCCCATCGGCCAGATTCGCTCGCCGTACATGGAAAAATTCGGAATCCCCAGACAGGCGAACCTGGCCGGCACCGTTCACTGCACGCTTGAGCTCGACGACTCGATACCGGCGGAGAGTCTGCGCGGCATTGAGTTGTCTAGCCATCTATGGATTACCTTCGTATTTCACAAGGTTGGAAATCGATCTCGATCGGGAAAAATGACTGTACGGCCGCCACGACTGGGCGGGAATCAACGAATTGGCGTATTCGCCTCACGTTCACCATTTCGTCCCAATACCTTGGGCCTCTCGGCAGTTCGCTTGCTCAGGGTCGAAGGCCGAACGTTGCAGCTCAAGGGTGGAGACTTTCTCGATAAAACCCCCGTGCTCGACATCAAGCCCTACGTCCCCTACGCCGACTGCATTCCCGAGGCTCAATGCGCATGGGCACCGACGCCCCCGAGACCACTCGATGTCCGTTTCGTGGCTTCTGCCCAGCATTTTTTGGATGCTCGTGCCGATGGTGACCGCCTCCAATCACTTCTCACCGATGCCCTCCGCTGGGACCCTAGGCCAGCCTACATCGACGAAACGAGGACCTACGGCGTGAGCATGGCGGATATGAATATTCGCTTCACCGTCGCACAAGGATCGCTCACCATCGAGCATCTCGAAAATCTCGACTCTGGTCCCCACATCCGGGGCGCTTAGCCTCAGCAAGCGGGCAGGCTCAGCCAAAAAATGCTGCCTCGGGGCTGACGAAGCTCAACACCCACCTCGCCTCCCATGGCTTCCGTGAGGTTCTTGACGATCGCCAGCCCAAGTCCAGTCCCGCCCATGTGCCGAGAGCGCCCTGGATCCACGCGATAAAAACGTTCAAACACTCGCGCCCGGTGCTCTTCAGCAATTCCTGGCCCCTCGTCACGGACTTCAATACGAACCCGGTCCCCTTGTTCGCAGGCGACCAGTTCTACCTGGCCCTCTCCCGGTCCGTACTTAAACGCGTTTTCGACCAGATTGATCAGAACCTGCTCCAACGCTCCTCTATCGGCGAGCACACGACATGTCGTCTCCGATTTTAGAATCAGCTGGGGCGCGACGGCCCCGGTCTTGCTCACGCTCTCTTTTACGAATGAAAATACGTCCGCAAGGTCGATCTCGCAGAGATCGATCTCATACTTTCCTCGATCGATCCTCGAGATGTCTAAGAGGTCCGCGATAAGCTGGCCAAGCCGCTCCGCACTGCGGCCGATGGGCTCCAAGAAACGCCGCGCCTGAACGACGTCGTCGACGGCGCCATCGAGCAGCGTCTCCGTGTGAGCCTGAATGATACTGACCGGCGTCCGCAGCTCGTGGGATACGTTGGCGACAAAGTCTTGTCGGACCGTTTCGAGCTTTCGGACCTCGGTCACGTCATGCAGTACAACGACCACGCCATCCACTTGGCCCTCGGATCGACCCATCTGTGGGCGTGCACGCACGAGTAGGATCCGAGGCGGTTGCGAGTCCAGCGTGATCTCCGTCGACGTGACTTCACCGGCCAGGGCTTGAATTGCGATCTGTCGAAACTCGGGCATGCGAGTCACCTCCATAAGATCGCGGCCGGCTAGTTCTCCGCTCACCGCCAACATGCGGTGCGCGGCGGGGTTCGCCGCAGTCACTCTGTGCTCGACATCGATCGCCAGCACACCTTCATCCATGGACTTCAGGACAATTTGAAACCGATCGCGCTCCACGGCCAACGCGTGGACCGTATGTTGAAGCTCCGCAGTCAGGCGGGCGATCGATCCTCCCTGTGTGTTCAAGTCCGTGAAGGTTGAAGTCGCCCCGGCCTCGGCTCCCTCGCCCGAGGTCTCCGGCCCCTGAGCCCCGGCGTTTCGGCGAGCCGGCCGACTCACCGCCCTCGCAGCCTCGACGACCATGCGCAGTTGTTCGGCAAGTCGACCCGAGATGAAGGCTGCGACCGAGATCGCAAAGACCACTGCGAGCAGGCCCGCCACGATCAGCACAATACGTAGACTGGCGACGGCATCCGCAACCTCTTGGGTTCGCATCGCCACCCGAATCGTACCGCCTCGCTGGGTCTTCACCCGACCGTGGAAGGGCACGGCGACGTAGAGCAGCTCGGTCTCGAGAGTCTCGCTATCGCGTTTTGCTCGTCCCTGCCCCTCACGCCAGGCCTGAGCGACCTCAGGTCGATCTCCGTGATTTTCGAGGACCTCAAGCTGCTTGAGATCACGTTCCGAGTCACCGACGACCCAGCCATCCGCGCGAATAATCGTCACTCGTGAGGCCGTGGACTTCCCCAGCCGGTCCGCCAGCGGGTCGATCGTGCTCGGCTCCAACTCGGGGGTCATGATCTCCAGAAGGTCCCGACCGGAGTGTGCATGCCGCAGAAGTTCGTTCTCGATCCTCGTCTCTACAGAACCACGCAGCTGACGCTCAAGGAAGAGTCCCGCCGCGAGGTCCACGGCAACAACGACCATCACCGTCACGAAAAACACCTTCGCGCGAACGCTGAGTCTTGAAAAAGTACTGCCCATGCTCTCTTCGCGTGGTCGGTTCGAAGCCCATCGAACTCCGCTCACCGATCTAAAATCTCGGACCGATCTCGAAAACGATAGCCGACGCCGCGCAGCGTCTCTACGTACTCGCCCGCAGCACCTAGTTTCTTGCGTAGACGGGTAACGTGAGTATCGACAGTGCGCGTCGTCAAGCCACTTTGCATGCCCCAAACGTCGGCGAGCAAAGTATCGCGAGTCTGGACCCGTCCTGCACGGTCGAGGAGTGTCGTAAGCAAACGAAACTCCAGCGCGGTCAGCCGAATCTGCAGTCCATCGACCCACACGCGGTGTCCCTGGGTATGTATACGCAATCGACCATGCTCAAGAAGTCCCTCGACGCTCTCGTCTTGTGGGTCCCCCGACGCTCCCGATCCGACCCTACGTAAGACCGCACGCACACGAAGAAGAAGCTCCCGCACGCTGAAAGGCTTCGTGACGTAGTCGTCGGCGCCGACCTCGAAGCCCACGACTCGATCGACCTCCGCGTCGCGAGCGGTGAGCATGATCACCGGAACATTTTTCATGCGATCTTGCGCTCGCAATCGCCGGCAGACTTCTGTGCCAGGCATATCGGGAAGCATGAGATCCAGCAACACGAGGTCGGGCTTCGGATCGATCGCCGCAGCATCCAACCCGGCCTGGCCCGTGAGCGCGCTGCGGGTCGCAAAGCCGTCCTTCTCAAGATTAAATGCGAGAATGTCGACCAGATCCGGCTCATCTTCGATGATCAGTATCGTGTCCGGCATCAATTCTCCTTAGCATGAATCGCTTCCGCGGGCTGGCGACACCACAAAGAGCGCAGCCAACTCTTCAGCGCTACTCTTGGGGCAAAGCGGCAACGACCTGAGCGTCCGTCGGGCGTCCCATGGAGATGACCTCGAGGCCTGCGCCCATGAGCAAGGTCCCAGGTAGGCCGATGCTCCATGACTCCCCCTGTGCGACCCCGAACGGATACCATGTCGGGCCACTGTCCCATCTGGGGTCCGCGACCACAACTCCAGTCTGAGCGTAGCTATCCCGCCACAGCGCAGCCTCTTTTTGTCCAGCGGGACCATTCGACACATCTTCGCCAACGACGATCACGGTGAGCAACCCCGCACCCTTGTAACTTTGATAGAGAGCCTCAACCTGAGGCGCTTCGGTGATGCACGAGCCTCACCAGTGGGCAACAATCTCGTAGTAGATCGCCTTGTGGCAGAAGTCGTAGAGACGAACATCGTCGCCATGGGCATCCACGAGGGTCCAGTCCGGCAAAACACTTCCAGGCCCAACCTCACCCGGCTGGTATTCGGTGGCAACGATCGATTCTTGACAATTTCCGATGTCCCAGCCGCCTTCGTAGGGGCTCTTACCGTCTCCGTCTCCGTCTCCGTCTCCGTCTCCGTCTCCGTCTCCGTCTCCGTCTCCGTCTCCGTCTCCGTCTCCGTCTCCGGTCTCTGCGGTTCCCGGATCGGTTTCACCGCAGGCCGCGAGCGCGAAGTTCAAGGCAAAACTGGCGCAAAAGAACGACATCGTAGTCCCAGCTTGTATCTTCATCTCAACTCATCCTCACGTCGTGGGCTCTTGAGACGCCCGACAAGCGTCGGGTCCACATCGCCCATGAACCTCCGCAGCGGCAGGATCCATAGTGTTCCTCATTCGTACAATTACCGTCAAGGCAATTGAATTTCAGGGGTTTGAACACTCTCGCAGGGCGGGGCGGCTCGCCGCAAAAAGCGCGATATCAAGACTCTCGCGCGACACGAACATCCAGCGCCCGATGCAATTCGCTTAGCACCTGCTCCGGATCGGAACCCATCGAGATGGGCTCATTCCGGTAGCGCCCGGTAAAACCAAGAACACCGGCGTGATAGCCCGCCTTGAATTCGGTAAATTTCAGCCCGTGGGCGGTGGATACGACCACCACACGCTCGGTTTTATGAATGGTCCCCGCCTTTACGAGTGTCTCGAGGCAAGCAAGCACGACTCCTGTATGGGGGCAACAAAACATCCCAGTCCGGTCGGCTCGGGCTGCGGCGTCAGCGAGTTTTTCTTCGCTCGCCTGCTCGACAAGGCCATCAAACTGATTGAGCGCCGCAATCGCCTTGGGCAAACTTACGGGGGCACCGATCTGTATCGCCGATGCAAGCGTGCTTCGTGCCGTCGACGGAGTGTAGTCCGAGACACGCAGCTCCCGCCCCGCGTCTTTAGCGCGAACAAAAGCGCGCGCCAAAGGGTTGGCTCGCTCAGCCTGACAACACACCAAACGAGGCAACCTCGAGATCAAGCCCTGCGATTTCATTTCCACGAAACCCTTTGCAATCGCCGAGACATTTCCAAGATTTCCACCGGGAACTAGAATCCAGTCTGGGACGGCCCACTCAAATTGTTGGACAATTTCGAAAGCAATGGTCTTTTGCCCCTCGACACGCAGGCTGTTCATCGAGTTGGCCAGGTAGATCGAAGGATCGGATGTCAGCCGCTGGACCACTTTCATGCATCCATCGAAGTCCGTCTTGAGACTGCATACAATCGCGCCGTTCGCCATGGGCTGGACCAGCTGCGCACCACTGATCTTGTCCTCCGGAAGCAAAACCAAGACCGGGATTCCCGCCGCAGCGCCATAGGCCGCCAGCGCCGCTGAAGTGTCGCCCGTCGAAGCACAGGCCATGGCGCGGATGGGTTCTCCGTCGGCGATCATCTGCTTGACCGTGGAGACGAGGACCGTCATCCCAAGGTCCTTGAATGAACCAGTGTGGCTGGTCCCGCACTGCTTGATCCAAAGATCTTCAAGCCCAATTTCGCTGCCGTAACGCTCGGCCCACAGTAAATTTGTGCCGCCCTCCATCAAGGAAACAACATTCTCGTCGGCGATCTCAGGCTGCACCCACTCTTTTTTGCCCCATACGCCACTCCCGTAGGGCCAGGTTGTCCGCATATAGCGCTGGTCGAAGGTCTGCATCCAAGACTGAGGCGACCTCGTCGAGAGGGCCGCTGCGTCGTGTACAACCTCCAGCAGCCCTTCACACGTGGGACAGCGATAGATGATCTGAGTGAGCCTATGCTCTCCCGCGCAGCCGGAAACACATTTGAACCGAGCGGAGTATTGCATGACGGACGATCTATACTCCCGCAGTGCCCCTTCTCGCCAGGCTGAGATCGCTTTTTCATACCCCCCGCTGGCGACGCGTAATTTTTGTCACAGCCGTAATCCTCCCCCTCAGCACGGTGCCCATGGCGGGAACCCTGGGGTATTTTTCCAGTCTAATTTTGGCACCTATCTACGCCGTACTCGGAAGTCTCGCGGGCGTAGACCAAGTTCGAGCCCACCGCGGCACCCAAACATCCACCCGACAATCACCCAAGAACCGAAACGGCCCGCTCTCTCTCGTATTTTGGCGAAGCCTGGCAGAGCTCACACAGCTGTGGATGCTTGGGATCGCACTCTTGTTGGTTGGAATGATGTGGAATCGCAACTGCGACCCCGTCGGAGGTCTCGGCTACTTCGTTATGGGTCCCGTTTTTTCGAGCGTCGTAGGAATCACCTGCGGCATCCTTGGAGGTCTGTGTCGCGAGAGACGCCGTGCCCAGATCTTCGCAGCACTTCTCCCCTTTTGCGCGTCGACCCTTGTGGGGCTGCTGAGACTCTACTTTGACCCCGTCGTGTTTGCGTTCGACCCCTTCTGGGGTTGGTTTTCCGGACCGATCTACGATGAATCCGTCGGCATCGACACGCGGTACCTGAAATATCGGGCCTACAACAGTCTCTGGGTCGCCAGCCTCGCGCTCTTCGCAACCGCAGTGCTCGGACCCGATCTTCGCGCTCGCTCCCCTTCTCCTCGAGGTTTCGTGCTTCGCCTATCGATCGCCCTCGCGCTCGCTCTGCTCGGTACGACCGTCTACCTTGAATCCGACGTACTCGGATTCACGGCGACACACTCAAGCCTCAAAAAACACCTCTCGCGCGTAAAAACCACTGAGCATTTCGAGATTCACTACGCGCCGCGGAGTGCGACCGCACGCGAAATTGATGCGATCTCTGCGGAGCACGAGTTTGCGTGGTCACGCCTAGAAAGCATGCTGGGCCGTGCCCCCGCGGGCCGAGTCCGCAGCTACATTTTCAACTCGACGAAACAACGCCGCCGGCTTCTCGGCGCGGGTCGGCCTGAGGTGTCCCTGCCGTGGAAAGGCGAGATGTACCTCAGCCATCTCGCCTTTCCGCATCGAGTCCTCCACCACGAACTCGCACACGCGTTTTTGGGGAGTTTCGGGGACCCGGTGTTCGGTCTCAGCATCTCTGGAACCAGAATCAATGTCGGGCTCATTGAAGGCGTACCGACGGCCCTCGCCCCACGTTCCGCCGGATATTTAGACCTCCACGACCAAGCCGCGGTTCTCGATCGCTTGCGTCGGCGCCCCCGTATGACCGCGGTCATGGGCCTCGGTTTTTGGGCGCAGTCTTCAAGTCGAGCCTACACTGCGGCAGGTTCGTTCATTTTATGGCTACGAAACACTCACGGCGCGACGAAGGTCGCCGAACTCTATGGAAATGCTGGAGACTTCCAAGCGACCTACGGCACCGGGCTCCCGGCCCTCGAAGAAGCGTGGGTAACTTTTCTCCGCGCGCGTCCGCTCCGCGAACGAGACGTCGCGTCGATGGACCAACGATTCAAGCGAAAATCAGTGTTTCGGCGCCCATGCGCCCACCGGGCCGCAGCGCTCAGCGCCCGAGCTTCGAAGGCGAGGAGAGCCGGTAGATTTGCCGATGCCATCGAGTCCCTCGAGTCCTTGTGCCGGATCGAGCCGGAGCGCCATCAACACAAAATCGGACTCGCGCATGCCCTTGCAGAGCAGGGCCGCTTCGGGCCAGCCAACGATGTGCTCGTCGCGGCAGCGGCCATGCCGGAGCCCAGCGACACACTGTTGGCCAGGATCGACGAACATCTCGGCGACGTTGCGATGTACGCAGGAGATTTTGAACAAGCCCTTTCTCACTACAGGGCGGGGCTGCATCGAGGAATCTCAGAATCACGACGCCGAGTTCTACAAATCAAGCAAAGCGGAGCCGTGAACCCAGAACTTTCCGCAGCCATCCTCGGCTATTTTTCGCCTTTCGATAGCCTCACAAGACGAGAGGACCAAGCGGTCCGCCGAATGTATTACGCCACAATCCTCGCCACCGAAGGCGGCGATTCGCCCCGCGAGTCGTCGGCGATCGGTCGCTATCTTAGCGGCGTGCAGCTCATGCACATCCGCGAGCTTCCCGAAGCGCGTCGTCAATTTCAGGCCGCGCTCGCCTCCGTCAACCCATCGCTACCGACAAATGAGCTGCGGCGTGCCGCGCACCAACGCTTGATGAACGTCGAACTTCGACTGGGAAATTTTACAGCCGCACGTGCCCAACGAAGCCGGCTCGAAGCCGATTTCGACAACGGAAACGGACACCGACTAGACCTTGCGAACTGGCGTGACCGAATCGATTTTTTTTCCGAGTATAAGCTGAGGTAGCGCTCCGTCGGGACTTTCGCCCTACAAGCCGCTAGTCAGCAGCCAGTTTCCGCTCTCACGTACAAGCGAAAATTCAGAGAAATCCTGAAGTCGCATGAAATCCGGTGAGTCTCTCGCGCTGCCCGTACCGTCGAGGAGCGGCTTCAGCCGAAAAGTCGCATAGATCCAAACCCGCGCCACGGCCCGGTCTCCGTCGACATGAATCTCGAGAAAATCCAACGTGAAACGTACAGCCTCAAGCTGGGACATGCGTAGACGCAAAACTCTCCCCAGCTCTTCATAGTTGATATCGTCCTTGGGATCGTCGGTCCCGCCGGTGTCGTGATATGAGCGATCTGCGGTCGCCAAAATTGCAGCGGCATCGCGTTTCACAAATCCCACGCGATAGCGCTCCAGAGTGTCGAGAATCAGCCGAGCGTCGGGCGTGTCTGGAATCTCAGTGCCAGGAATCATCGGGGTGTTGGCGCAACCCGAAGTGCAGACCGCGGAAAACACGGCGAGACACAGCGGGAGCACACCGGGAATGAGATTCCGGAGCAGCGATCGTAGGGTCCAAGGTCGGGGAGTCGAGGTTCCAGGCATCGGGAAGTCCGCTTCGTATCAGGGCTGGCGCGGTAAGACGCCACGCGATCAAACTGCAAAGCCTTTACCACGTGATTTTTCATAAAACATCCATAATTCCAGAAGCTTGCCCAATCAACACCCCCTCGCCCGTTTGCCAAATTGGCAACTCGGCGACACCCGACCGCGCCACTCCGTCTCGCGCGACCATTGCGCCACTCCCGAAGGATCGAATCTCCGGGTACCATGCAGCATGGGCTCCGAAGCGCGTCTCCATCCCCGTCTGCGTATAAACGCGAAAGCCGACATCATCGGCGAGGAGGTCGTATTGGGTCGCCCGTTGGACAACATCTCCATGGGGGGCTGCAGTGTGGGGGGCCACGCTTCCGAAGCCGAGGGGTCCGAAGTGCAAATGGTCCTGAGCTTCCCGACGCACGGCACCAACCTGCCGGTCTACGGTACGGTCGTTCGCGCCAATGATTCGGCGATGGGCATCCGCTTCAGCGATCTCAGCGATGAACAAAAATGGGCTCTACGAAAACACATTCGCGAAGCCCAGTCCCAGTCCCAGTCCCAGTCCCAGTCCCAGTCCCAGTCCCAGTCCCAATAGAATCATGCCGGCCAAGCTCACATCCGAGCAGGCGACGAGGGTCGAGCGCATGGCGCCTCGCGTGGCGAGCATCGCCATCACGGTTGGCCGTGGTCTCTCCCACGTCCCGCGCTCCGACTTGGAGAGCGCTGGCAATGAGGCGCTAGTGCGCGCCGCAACCAGATACGATCCGGAGACCGGTGTCCCCTTTGCGAACTATGCCTACTACAGAATCCGTGGCGCGATGCTCGACACCGCGCGCAAGCAAGCGCCAGGGACCCGCCAAGCTCGACGAGCGTTGCTAAAATTGGAGGCGAGCCAGTCGCTTTTGGAGCATGAGACGCGACGCGGAACCCACAATATCGAAGATGCGGCCCGTCGGGTCGCCGCGGCCCGTGCGATCTACGAGCGCCATGCTCAAATGGCGAAACTTGCGAACGACACCCCGGTCGAACCCGACTCCGTCACGATCGACCGCGACAACCCGGAAACGCAGTTGCTTGCGAAGGAACGTCGTCTTCGTATTGAGAACCTCACCGCGCAGCTGCCCACGGAAGACCGGGAACTGCTCGAAGCGATTTACAACCGAGACATCTCGATGCGTCAATATGCAACCCAGATGGGCGTCAGTGCCGCTACCGTGTCGCGGCGCCATGCCCGGCTACTCGACAAGATCGGCCAACTCATGGGTCCACAGAGTGAGCCCCGCCGCCCCTCATGAAGTCGACCCTAAGAGCTTCAAGCACGGTCACTCTCGCACCGGTCATTGTGGATCCCTCTTGCCCTCGGTCTCTCATTGGCAACTTCGCTTGACGCCTGCGCGCGACAGCGCTAAATGGGCATTCGGCTGATGGAACATCGCACCCCACGAACTCGACTACGCGCGCTCGGACTATCCCAAGTCGTCGAGCTCAACGTGGTTCCCAGCTCCGACTAGCGATCATCCTCCGGCACCGTCTGGAATCGATCGTCACCGAATAGGCGGAGAACCACGTAGGTTCTTCGCCTTTTTCGTTTCGAGAAAGACACTCCCATGTCAGACAAGATCTACATTTTCGATACCACCCTCCGAGACGGCGAACAGTCGGCAGGCGTGGCCTTTACGACCGCGGAGAAACTTGAAATTGCCAGACAACTTGAGAGGCTCGGTGTGGATACGATCGAGGCCGGCTTTCCTTGCACGTCCGCCGGTGATCTCGAGGCCGTAAAAGCCATCTCAAAACACGTCAGGGGCGTAGGAATTTGTGCGCTCGCACGCGCAGTTCCCCGCGACATCGACATCGCTTGGGAAGGTATCAAAGACGCCGCATCTCCACGGCTTCACGTATTTATCAATACGAGCGACATTCAAATCGCCCACCAGCTACGCAAAAACCGCGACGATGTGCTCGAGCAAGCCGCGGCAATGATCACCTACGCAGCGCGCTACACCAGTGACGTGGAGTTCAGCGCCATGGACGCGACGCGTTCCGACCCCGAATTTCTCTGGAAGATCATCGAGCGAGCCATCGCCTCGGGCGCGACGACCATCAATGTCCCTGATTCGGTCGGCTACGCGATCCCCGACGAGGTTACCAAGATGTTTCGCTCCATCAGTGAGCGGGTTCCCAACATCGACAAGGCGAGACTCAGCTTCCACGGCCAAAACGACCTGGGCCTGTGTACGGCCAACAGTCTCGCGGCGATCCAAGGCGGCGCCCGCCAGATTGAGGTGACAGTCAATGGCATCGGTGAGAGGGCTGGAAACACATCCCTCGAAGAGGTCGTGATGGCGCTTGATACGCGAGCCGATCACATCAATGCGCATACGGACATCATCTGCAACGAGATTTTTCACTCAAGCAAGATGGTCGAGCGACTCTCGGGAATGCCAATCCAGTGGAACAAGGCGATCGTGGGCAAAAATGCCTTCCGTCATGGCTCTGGCATCCACCAAGATGGCATCATCAAAAAACGCGAGACATGGGAGATCATGGATCCAAAACGGATCGGCATCCCCGATGGCACCCAGCTCGTGCTCGGAAAACTCTCTGGTCGTCACGCGTTCCGCAAGCGAATCGAAGAATTGGGCTATCAACTCGACGCTTCGGTCCTCAAACGGGCCTTCGAAAACTTCAAAGATCTTGCGGACCGCAAGGTCAATCTCGACGACCGAGACCTCGAAGCGATCATCGGCGAACTCCTGGGCGACGTCGCTGGAGAAATTTGGAGTCTTGATGCCGTCAGCGTATCCACCTCATTAGGATCGCCTGCGACGGCCTCACTGCGACTGCGGGGTCCTGATGGCAATACACACGAAGACGCCGCAACCGGATCAGGACCGGTCGACGCCCTGTGCCGCGCAATGAACAGGGTGACGGGCCTCGAACCGGACCTCGCCCATTTCGGCATCCGTAGCGTCACTGAGGGCATCGACGCCCTCGCTGAGGTGACTATTGAGCTGCGCAGCCAGGGTCTCAGCTACAGCGGTCGCGCGACCGATACCGATACATTGCTCGCCAGTGCACGCGCCTACCTCACCGCGCTCAACCGCATGGTGACCAACGAGAGCCGACGCGAATCCGTATCTGCGCCATAGCGCAGCCACAAGGCAGCCGCCCACCTGCGGCACGCAATCCGTGTGCCACCCCGATACGATACACAGGGTGGGCGCCTGCATTTCGTATCCGCTTCTATCGCTCCTCTACAACGTAGAAACCGCGAAAGAGACGGAGCGGGATCTTCTAGCCAACTCGGGTCAAGAAACCGCAGCCGCTCCCACGACGGGACATCTCGTGCATCCGATGACCCTTCGGCCTCCGTCTTGGGCCAAATCGGCCGCTGCGCTCGTCCAGTTGCGCCCATCGTGGCGCATTCGTGGGCCACAGGGATTTGAGCAGGCCCAGCGTAATTCGAACATCGGGCTCATGCCGCGCAGCGTGGCGTCGATAGTAAGGGGGACACCGCTCCGCCCCTATGTCGACCGCTGCAAAATCCCATTCCAACATGAACTCCGGCGCCATCCTTGCGCGCCGAGTTGTGGTCGGCGTCGCTGATCTGAAGGCTGGGATCGGTGTTGGGAGCCTCATCACCCATGCACTCGGCTCCTGCATCGCGGTCATCGGCTGGGACCCCACATACCGGATCGGCGTGATGCTTCACCTGCGGCTCCCTTCCAGCCGTGAAGACGGCGAGCGCGTTGAAGACTGACCATGATCCGCAAATTCGGACAGTTTTGATTTCAGGCAACCAAGATTGTGGCAGCGTGTTGGGATTCAAATTGATTGGGAGAAAGGTAGCCTAAGGTCGAGTGGAGACGCTCGGCATTGTAGAACATCTCGATGTCGTCCACGATGGCGTTTCGGGTCTCCTCGGTCGGCATGATTTGTCGATGGAGAAGTTCCTGTTTGATCTTGTCGTTGAAGCTTTCTATCACGCTATTGTCGTAGCAGTCTCCCTTTTTCGACATGCTTTGAACGAAGCCTTGGGCCTTGGGCAGATTCAAGGGGTGGTCGCAACACCTCCTTGTTGAACCGACAATCGCTCATTGAAGACTTCAGCGGGAGTTCTCCATCCAAGGGTTTTACGCGGCCTCCCGTTGAGCGCAGCCGCGACCGCCTCCAATTCACTGGCGCCATGCTTGCTCAGATCGGTGCCTTTCGGGAAATACTACCGCAACAAACCGTGGGTGTTCTCGTTCGTACCGCGCTGCCATGGGCTCCTTGGATCGCAAAAGAACACCTTAAGCCCAGGATCGACGAGCAACGGGGCATGATAAGCCATCTCCGTGCCTTGATCC
>Ga0256845_1000086_pt1 | contig 79795 bp, 74 predicted proteins | sample RiftiametaG_FD_189101 | JGI IMG/M metagenome (GOLD analysis project Ga0256845, IMG submission 189101) | Tube worm associated microbial communities from hydrothermal vent at the East Pacific Rise, Pacific Ocean - Riftia | ecosystem: Host-associated > Annelida > Integument > Unclassified ...
AGGCATACCGGTTTCTTGATCTTTTAATATTTCAGAACCCGCTGGTGCTCTTTTAGCATTTGCATTGGCTCTTTGATTAACCATTCTAAATTCGAGTGTTGCCGTTTTCCCTAAAATGATTTTAGCTCTAGAAGAGTCTTGCACTCCAGGTAGTTGAATTAAAATTCTATCGCGCCCTTGTTTTTGAATTAAAGGTTCCGCCACGCCAAGCTCATTAATTCTATTTCTAAAAGTTGCTATGTTTTGATCAACGGCATAATCCTGTGCTTCTTTAATTTTTGCATCACTGATATCTAAAACCAATTCGTAAATAGAATTAACCTCACGGCTTCGAGTACTAAAATCAGCATACTTTGTTCTAATATCAATTTCGGCTTTTTCCCGTAATTCGGCGGTTCTAAAACGGGCAATAATTTGATGATTACTGGTTTTGACAATCGATGAATAACGAATTTTGTTTTCTCTTAATAACGTTTTCAATTCAGTGACATAACGCTTCATTTTTTTAGTCATTACAGAATCCATATCTACCTGCATAAGAAACTGTACACCACCACGTAAATCAAGTCCTAAGTTAAGAGGCGTTCCACCAATAGATTTAAGCCATGAAGGCGTTGTAGGTGCTAAATTAATGGCAACAACATGCTCAATTAAATTTTTACTGGCTAAAAATTTTGGCACTTCATCGTTGGCTATAAATTGATCATCTTTATTATGAAAACGGATTAATGATTTACCCTCTTCAACTTTGGATGATTTAAGAGATAAACCTTTTGTTGTAAGATCTTGTTGAATTTCTTTGAATAAACTAGCATCAATCAAGCCACCATTTTCTTGAGTAATTTGAATCGCAGGATCTGGCGGGTAAATATTAGGCAACGCAAACAAACTACCAATAATTAATAAAACAGCCAACATGAAATATTTCCATGCTGGATAAGTATTAATAGGACGTATATGGGGTTGACTAGTAAACATAGTTTTTATTCTCTAAGTATTTACACTAATTTCATCAGTAATATGATTTTGCTGCTGTTAGAAAATTAATAGTTAAAATATCTATTTTAACTATTAATTTCTTTAATCGTACCTTTAGGTAACGATGCTGTTACAGCATGTTTTTGAAATTTCATTTCAACACCTTGTGCAACATTAAGGATCATAAAACCATCAGTAATTTTACTCACTTTACCGATAATGCCACCATTGGTAACCACTTCATCTCCTTTTTGGATCGATTCAATCATCGATTTATGCTCTTTGGCTCTTTTGCTTTGAGGTCTAATAAGTAAAAAATAAAACACCACAGCAAATAATACCATCATTACAATTGTATCGATGCCGCTTGATGAACTTGTGGCTGGAGCTGTTTCAGCGGCGGCCTGTACTGTACTAATAAACATAAATATTCCTCTATTAATTGTTTGTTATTAATTTTTAATTTTAATTATTCACTGAATCAATATCATCAATCGTCGGTACTTCCATACCTCGTAATTGATAAAATTCCGTTATAAATTGTTCAAATTCATTCGCATCAATCGAGTCTCTAATGCCTTGCATTAAATCTTGGTAATAATGCAAGTTATGGATAGTCGCTAACTCGGCACCAAACATTTCTCCGCATTTATCCATGTGATGCAAATAGGCTCGGCTGTAATTTTTGCAAGTATAACAGTTACAATCCGGGTCGATAGGTCCAGAATCTTTTTTATTGGGACTGTTTCGCAATCTTACAATGCCTGTGCGTGTAAATAGATGCCCATTTCGAGCATTTCGTGTTGGCATTACGCAATCAAACATATCAATCCCACGACGAACCGATTCGACTAAGTCTTCAGGCTTTCCAACCCCCATTAAATAACGCGGTTTATCTTCTGGCATGTTGGTGGTTAAATTATCCAAAATCATTTTCATTTCTTGCTTGGTTTCACCAACAGACAACCCACCAATAGCATAACCATCAAAACCAATCTCTTTTAAACCGTTGAGTGATATATCTCTTAATTCAGGATACATTCCCCCTTGAATGATACCAAACAAAGCGGATGGATTTTCACCATGAGCAACTTTGGATCGTTTAGCCCAGCGCAAACTTAATTGCATTGAACTTTCGGCTTGTTCAAACGTTGCAGGGTAAGGGGTACATTCATCAAAAATCATCACAATATCAGAGCCTAAAGCGGCTTGAACTTGCATGGATTCTTCAGGGCCTAAAAATACTTTATCGCCATTAATAGGCGAACGAAAAGTAACACCCTCTTCAGTGATTTTACGAAGCTCGCCCAAGCTAAATACTTGAAAGCCTCCAGAATCGGTCAAAATAGGACCTTGCCAATTCATAAAATCGTGTAAATCGCCATGTAGATTAATCACTTCAGTGCCAGGACGTAACATCAGGTGAAACGTATTACCAAGAATAATTTCTGCCCCAGTATCTTTTACACGCTCAGGCGACATTGCTTTAACAGAGCCATAAGTACCAACTGGCATAAATGCAGGTGTATTGATAATACCTCGCTCAAATTCGATTTTTCCTCGTCGAGCTTTTCCTTCAGTATTTAATAAGCTGTATTTCATTTAAACTTTTTCTTTAACCTCTATGCTGACTGTTTATTTTCAATAAACATGGCATCGCCATAACTAAAAAATCGATATTGAGATTCTATCGCTTCATCATATGCTTTAAATATAAAATCTTTACCTGCAAATGCGCTCACCAACATGATTAACGTTGATTCTGATAAGTGAAAATTAGTCACTAAAGCATCCACACTTTTAAACGAGTACCCTGGGGTAATAAATATATCTGTTTCACCACTTACGGCTTTTAACTCCCCACTTAAAGATGCCGATTCTAAACATCGCACAGAAGTTGTACCTACAGCAATAACACGGCCACCTTTAGCTCTAGTTTCTTTTACTAAATCAACTACCGATGGTGATAACTGAAACCATTCAGAATGCATTTGATGGTCGGCAATATTATCAACCCTTATTGGTGAAAAAGTCCCAGCACCAACATGTAAGGTAACAAAATCATAAGCAATGCCTTTTGCTTTAATTTTTTCAAATAATGACTCTTCAAAATGTAGCCCCGCAGTAGGAGCCGCCACAGCCCCGGCTTGTTGGGCATAAACGGTTTGATACCGTTCAATATCAAAGGCGTCTGATTTTCTTTCTATATAAGGCGGTAAAGGCATACTACCAAACTCTTCTACCAACTCCATCAACGGTTTTTCCGATAAGTTCTCTAATACAAAAAAAGCCCCTTCTCGACCTGTCACTCGTAATAGAAAGTTTTTCGCTAAAATTATTTTTGTCCCGGCTTTAGGCGTGTTGCTTGCTCTTATTTGAGCAATACAACCTTCTTTACCATTTATTTGTTTTACTCTCTCAATTAATACTTCAACCTTCCCACCACTTTCTTTTTCACCTAACAAACGAGCAGGTATTACTTTGGTATTATTAAAAATCAAACAATCATTTTCATTAATAAAATCGAGTAAATTAAAAAATTGGCGATGAACAACCTGTTGAGTTTTTGGATTAATCACTAATAAACGGCTATGAGATCGCTCTTCACAGGGTTTTTCTGCAATTAATGATTGCGGTAAATCAAATTGAAAATCTTGTTTGCGCATTTAATTAAAACCAAAAACTCATATTTATGCTAATAAAGAAGCATAAGGTAAAACCAAATTAAAAATTAGCCGCGCATTCTAACAGAAATCAACCTTTAATACGCCATTTGAAAAGTGCTTTTCAACTTTAATCCACTAAATAATGGTAAAACGGGGTAAATAACTTCAGCACGGAATAAGAGTAGCCATCAAGCACAAGTATTTAAGCGGTTATTTTTTCGTTGTTTCTGAGAAATTCTCAGATTTCCTTATCCCGAGTTGAGGTAAATACAATTAATTTCCTCTAAAAATTGCAATGAGTTAGTCTCACTTACAATTTTTGTTCCCCCAGTCTAAAAATTAATAAACCATAAGTGGTACTATAATAGGAACTCATCAACGTATAAAAGGTTTTTAAAATGTTAAAGTTTCAACATTATTTCGCGTATATCCCATTGGGGATTTTTTTGAGCGCCGTATCTTCATTTTGCTCTGCAGACATTTTGTCGGCAGAAATTAAATCAGGAAAATATTGTAGAACCGAGCTTGTAAAACGGTTAAAACTAGTTGAGAAAACAGCTCATCAGCCATTAAAAATAAAACCTTCTGGCAAGCTTTTAGCTTATGCAGCAAGTGGGGAATTAATGTGTCCGTGGGGATTACAACTCGATTTTAATGGTGACAAAAAAAATGATTGGGTTGGCTATTTAAAATTGGCAGATCAGTATCAGTTAGTTGCCTATACATCAAATACGCGTAATTATTTATTACAAGTCATTTCCAGCTCTAGTCAGCCACCAAAAAACAGTTACATTACTAGGCAATCAGTGGCGAGAATAAAAAATAAAAATAGAAACCAAAAGGTAGGTAAATATGTTTTGCTAGTCAATGATTTAACGGCAGATAGTATAATATACGCATGGAATGGCAAAAAATTTATTCGTTATTAAACACTAATCGCTTTCAATAATGATCTTTTTTTAACTCGGAATAAAGTTCCGAGTTAAAAATTTACACCAAAATGATATTTTTTACTAAGGGCAACTACTCGCGGATTCAGGCCAACAAGCATAAGCTCCCCAAGTTCTAGCCCCGGTATTGGTTAATGTAAGCGCATTTTTTCCTGCCATGCTTCCAATGGGTGTAGCTAACAAAGTATAACTACCTGTCGCTGGAGCAGTATTCGACAAAGTATAATAAGCGGTACCACCATCAACGGGCACTTGAGCTGAAAAAATAGTCGCAAGAGCTACGTTGTAATCAAAATTATTAGCTCTATAACGTTCATAAGATTGAGAAGCACTCATTAAAGCAGCCATGGCATCAGCCCGTTTAGCTTTAGTAACTTGCTCATCATAAGCAGGGTAAGCTATAGCCGTAATGATGCCAATGATTGCCACAACAATCATTAACTCAATTAATGTAAACGCTTTCATTCTAATGGTTTTTCTCTCCATTAACATAGATTTAATTTTCATCATTCTTTTCCTTTAAATTGAACCATTAGTTATTTTTTTTCCATTTAATTCCCATTATTCCCTTAGTTTGTGGCGGTAAAACACCAAAACCACACTCTGTACCAACGCATAAAGTAGGAGCACTTGGATCTTCTATAATCACTTGAGGTGCAGGTGCAATCCCTGCACTAACAAGATCAATATAACGATCATCTTCTGTTAAAAGCCCATCACCATTAGTATCAATATAAGGATTTCCATTTAAAATATTAACCGGATATATCCTTGAACCACCTGCAGCAGCTGTACAAACAGTATTAGAACCTGGGGGAATATAACTTGTAAATATAAGTGCGTTGTTAAAAGTAATTGAACGCTCAATAATTTTTTCACCGATTGATGCGCGCATTTTTAAATACCAACCTTTTTTATTCGCGGTATTATCATTTAGAATGTCAACCGCATCAGAAACTCCATTGCTATCACCATCCGTTAATGGAGTAACATTTTGCAAATCTAAAACAGACGCGTCCATATCATAAGTCCCCGATAATACCCCTTTATCTTTCAACACATAAAAATAATCACTCACTTGTTTATTTAATGGATGTGCTCTATAACCGGATCCCATTGCAACTGAAACAAAGGTATTTCCCACCTGCCTAATTAAAGCAATATCTGCAGAATAATAAAAACGTCGGTTATTTGCCACATCATTAACATCTTGTAAATGAGCAATTCGTCCACCTTTAATCGTTCCAGTAGTATTATCTACATCAAAACGAAAAACTTGCGCCTTCGTATCCGTAACATAAATATGATCAATTAATTTATCTTCGTTCATATCAAAAGATGAGACCTTCGAAGGAACCGAATTCATTGTTGAAATAGCCCCCGCAGAGCCGCCATGAGCTAACGCATCATTTTGAGCGTCCCATAATAAAGCCCCCGTTAAAGCATCAACAATGTATAAATTATTACCAACCGTATCAGTATTAGCACTTGTTCCTGCACTATCTTGAGTATCGTCATAACCACCACCAAAAATCATCACTAATTTTTTAGCATTAACACCACTCAAATTCATTTTTTTAATCGATGGTGTAGACCAAGTTTGACCTAAGTTTGGTAAAACCAGAGTCGCTGGAAGAGCATTACTAATTTGAAACATCAACTTTGGCGAATCTGGATTAGTAATATCAAGTGCATAATAACTATAGCCGCCTCGACGCTGACCAATATAAAGATAGGCTTTATCACCAGGGTCAACCGCACCATTACCATTAGCGTCATCTAAATATATGGTTGCAGCGCCATCTAAACCATAACTGTGCGTCGCAGATGCCGAGTTAGTCGCCATCGAATTTAATCGTGGTAATAAATCTTTAGGAACAAATGCCCAGCTTTCTGAGCCATCACTACTATCAAACGAATGTAAAAAGCCATGATTACTTCCCACATATATTCGGGTTGTTTTAAGTGCTCCTACCGCATCGTTATATTGCAAAACCGTTGGTTGCGAGTGAAGCGGATCACCCATGTCTTTTCGAGTTGGGGTAGAGCTTAACGAAGCAACATTGGTAGGATCATAGCTACTATCATTAATATCATAACCTTTAGTCCAGTACATTAAGTCATCTCGGCGTTGAGGTGTAACACCACCCAACATAGCGGCGGTCACCACAGAATTAGATTGAGTTAAAATATTACCAGAATTAGCCGCAAGATCATTACTGACTAAATTAGAATAGACCAAACGATTATTAGTTAATTGTTCAGCTGTGCCACCTTTTGATACATCATTACCGTCAACAATTGAAGTCCAAAAACTTTGTGCGGTGTCTTTAAATTCAGCATTCAAACTATCGGTCGCACGAATATTATTTGCATCTTTAATTTGACCGCCACTAAACTTATAACGTTTAACATTTCCAGGCCATGATTCTTTGGAATCCGGAGTAAATAATGAAAAATACCTCTCTTCGTTATGAGTCAACTGATTATATTGGTTTATCGTAACACCCGAGGTAACAAAAGTAGTATTAACATTGGCAATTGAATTAACAATGGTATTGAGGTCATCAATCAGTGTTTGCTTATCTTGAGGACTATAATGCCCACCGCCACCATTGCTAGCCATATTTTGCATTAAAACAGGATCAGCTCCAGCACCAAAACCAATCATATGCGTTGTTACCGATTGCTCACTCGTTAATGACGAATGATCATTTTCATGCATAAACGTTGCCATTTTAACCGCACACTCATCACCGCCAGAACAAGTATCGAGACCTGCTACACTTGTGCTCCAATTGCTATATGCTGTTTCCGTTGCCGTGGTATGAGAATTCAGCGCACCATCTGTTAAAAAGACAATATGACTTTTTTGACAGGAATCGGTAATAGGTGAAATATATTTTGGACTTCCTGTAATATACTCAGAGGCACATTCTGAAGCATCCAAATTAGCATCAGTACAATTTGAATTCGGCCTTACCACCGTTCCGCTGCTATCATAAGACAAAGGGTGACTAAGCCGATTTCTTCGATTACCAAGACGGGTTAAACCATGAGCCACCGCCTCACCTCGAAAATAATGTCCAGCTTCTTCATAGGTTCCACTAATTGGGGTTCCGCCACTCGCCACTAAACCTTGAACTGCGGCTCTTAAGTCATCTCGAATAGTCACTAAACCCGGTGTATAAACCCCAGAATAACCAATACGCAAACTTGTACCATTACTCAAATTTTCACGAGCTCTAATAATATGCCGACCATTTTGTCCACTTAGAATAAGTGCCAATTTATTTTGCGCGCTCCATCCCCCTTGATTAACAATTTCTTGCACAATAGCGCTTACATCAACTTGATAAACCCCATTGGTCACCCAATTATTCGGTATATTCCAAGGTACTATAGAGGTTTTAGGAGCTGCAATTAATCCCGTATAATTAGTTGGTGCCCAAATATTTGGCAATTTAACGCCTCTAATATTTGTTAGCGCTGTACCTTGGGAATTACGCTCTGCCGTCACAGATAAATAAGCGTAACTAATATTAGCGTTACGAGGTACGTTCACATTAGAAAAAGTCATACCCACCTTTTTTCTATAGTTATTTCCAGACCAACGTTTGTACAACCATAATCGTGGTGTTGAGCCACTTGTAGAATTATTTGGATTAACAATAAAATCATGATTGTTACTGGCGATTTGAGCAACCGTTTCAGTGGCAATACACTTTGAAGCGCCGGGGAGAAAAGCCGTTTGTGAATATTGAATTTTAATACGTGGAGCAAAAATACCTTCGGCCCCACTTGCTGCAACGCCTTCAGAGCTATAAGCGACTCTTGGTGAACCGGACAATTTTGACATTAATATAGTTATATCATTGTTTCCACACCAAGCCGGTCTGTTCGCAATTGATTGGACTATAGATGATATATCTGGAGAAGCATATTGCCCTCCATCTAGCCAAGGTGACATAGTCCACACGGTTGATGGCATTACTCGATTAATTCCCCTATTTTTTAGATCGTTTAAGGTACTCGTTAACACACTTGAAGAATCAACATTTTCTCCATAAATAATCACATCACCCACCCCTGATGAATCACCATCTGCGGTAAAAACAACACTGGCAGATAATATACTTGCACCTTGTGGAATATTTAAATTTTCAAACCTAAGCCCGATGACATCACTCGAATTAAGATCGAGGGTATTACTGACTAAAGAAACAGTTCCCGATCCATCTTCCGAAGCATCATTATTTCCAACCGTGACTTCATTACTAACCACCGGAGTAGCTGGTAAATCAATATCTAAAACAGGGTGGAGTATCGAACCAGGATGACCATTATTAAAACGCATTAAGCCGACATTAACGTTACTTAGGTTTTGCAATACATCATCCATAACGTCTTTAACAATGGTCATTCGTCTATTCGCAAAAGGCACACCACTGATACCATTAAGATCCCAATTCATACTGCCCGAGCTATCAATAATAAAAAGAATATTCGCCTTTGTCGGAGCCGCAGAGGTGGGTGGAGCAAAGAAAATTTCAGTATCATCGGCAAACACGGTTTGCAGTGTGGCAAAAAAATACATGCTAAAAAGAACTATGACCGATAAAAAACGTTTTGCTTTATTCATAATAAAAACCTCTTGCTCGGTTAAATAAACAGGCGTTTATTTAACGGCTAAAAACGATATAACTTTCATTAAAAAAATATTCTGACTGTATTAATTAGCGTCTATTAATCTTCAAGTAATCTCTTTAAAACTTTATAGTAGATAAACACTCAAATAAAATACTTAATTGACACAAGATGTTAATTCATAAGCCCATAAACTGCTTGATTCTGTTTTGTTTCCAACAACACCCGTTGCATCAATTTGAAAAACTCGACAACCAACTCCGCCGCCAATATTATCTAAAGAGAAACCTCCACAAGCCACTCGACTGCAGTTTTGAACAACTCTAGCGTCAAGTCTAGATTGAATAACACCTGAACGGTCACCATCCAAGAAAATACCGCCACAAACCACTCTGGCTCCCACTTGATCATAACAAGCATTTATTAAAGGCGCTGCCCTTAAGTTAAAAAGAAGATGCCCAGGCAATATTTTATCTCCAGTAAACGACTCAACAATAAATGCGCCAATGGCACTTTCTGAAGCATTAAAAGCTAAATTTTGAATATGAATGTTAGCCGCCATACGCTCTTGCATATTACTGCGCTTTGCGGCAGACAAACCAATTAAAGTCAGCGCCATTAATAGAATTAAGCTAACAAATAAAGCCGCACCTGATTGTTTGTGAGAAAAACTATCCAGTGATCTTTTTTGAACAATAATCATTAAAGGCCTCTTCTTAAACAATCAATCGCCATTTGAGGATTTCCAATCGTATTATAAATAGAATTAGGCATACTAATAGTCTGTTGAAAAAGTCGGTGAGCCAAGCGATCAGCAGTTGGCCAAGCGGTATCCAATAATTGATGCGTATCTACTTTAACCGCTGGACGAACATTTTTATCACTCGATAATAACAACGACACTCTCACTGAAACTAAAATCACACTATTTCCAGCGGCAACTGCATCCGTTTTTGTAATATATTGATTAACTACGGCATCTGGACAGGCGGTGTTCGTTTCAACCCCGTATAAAACTTGAAAGTTAGTGACTCCACTAATTAAAGGTTGAGCAGCGCCACCACCGTTACCTTGGCATAATAATTCATCACCATTAGCCCCACCGACATAAAACCGGTTTTCTATACGGCCATCAGCAACGAGCGCTCCGTTACAATCCCTGTTAGCGACTCCATCAATAACTGTGGCGTAAGCAATAGCAATGGAGTCTGTAAGACCATCGGATGAATTAGTTAAATTAATGGCATTTGGCGGGTCAAGGTTAAAATTATCAACCCAACCACCTTTTTGAATTTCATTTTCTAAAAGTATTAATGCAAAACGACCATTTTCTTGAATTTTTGCTAATTCTTCTTGCATAGAAAATGAGCGGTTTGAACCTGTGAATAATTGAATAACTCCAGCAATTAAGATAATCCCTAAGGTACCAGCGATCATCAGTTCAACAATCGTAAAACCTTTTTGTTTGATTGATAACAACTTGCCGTCTAGGTTTTTCATGGAATCAACTCCATCACAATACAGTTTCTGGTATTATCGCCAATAATGGCATCACAATTACTATTAACGTTAGTTTTTTGGCCTAAATCGCTTCGTGCTTTTGAAGCATCCCAATCAACCACAATAGACACTCGCATATTCGCTGAATTGAGCATTCTCACTTTTCCATCTGGCAGTGTTACTTGGGCAATTTCACAAAGATCCCATTTGTCAAAGCTCGATAAATCGGCCAGGTCATTAACACCATCAGAACAATCAAGGTGAGGCGCTGCACCAGAGTTGTTACGACAAAGGGCAGGAGCAAGAGCAGGAGGAGGAGCACAACCATAAGGGACATTGCTAATATAATTAGCTAAAAAAACGGCATGATTCATTGGGTTCCAAGGCACCATTTCAGCGGCTTTTCCAGAACGCATTCTTGATGCTAAATCTTCTGCAATAGAGGTGGCTTGAGAGTGAAAAAAACCTTCTTGATTGCTGGTTACACTAGCGACCTGCAAAGATGCAACCCCTAATAAACCAATACCCAATATTAGCGTAGTGACTAATATTTCGAGTAAAGAAACACCTTTTTGATATTTTGTAAAAAAAATACTCATGGAATTTTCACCACGCTGGTTGAACCCACAGGGGAAATAGTAATCGTACGCCCAGTTCCACGGCTATCCGTCAAGCTAAGAACCACGGCCGCTGAGCCAAAGGGTCGAAAACCGGAAGAGTTATAGATGACATCTGGAAAAGCCACTGGAGCCCAAGTAATGCCCGTTTGCTCAGGCGCAAATTCTTTTAAAATTTGCTGTGCGACTGCTGGAGGCCCTGCTGAGGCGATGGTAGTAACCGCCCAACCATTGGCGGTATCAATTACTTTAATTTGAGTGCCTCGGTTAATCGCTTCTGATCGTGCGAAATTGTAAGCGCCTACAACTAGATTGGTGTTAGAAACAAGCCGTGCATCTTTTATTTGATTATCAAACGCTGGTAAAGCTAACCCAGCTAATATTCCAATAATTGCAATAGCAACAATTAATTCAAGTAAAGTAACGCCTTTACTACCTTTAATCATTTTATAAGTTTCTCTTTTAAAGGATTGAATAAACCAATCATTAGTTGGTCAAAAATGGCAGTTTTTAAATCAAAACATAATGAAAACGATCTACCGCTTGGAGTGTAATATCTTACAAATCACAAAAAGTTGCAATCAATGCCCGATAACAGCGTGATTTTAGGTGATAAATGGAAGTGTTTACAAAATAATTGTGACATCCATCACAATGATAATAGAGCCTTATTGAGGCTGTTACCTGTAAAAATTCATTCTGGTTTTAAATCTTATTCGAAAATAGAGGCTTTAACGCAACTCTACTTTAACGTAGCTCTATAGGAACAGCAAAAACCATATTTTCTGTATTTTCTGTCGGAAAATCATGCATTTCTCCTCCGGCTTGTTTTAAACAATCAAGCACTTCATCAACAAGTATTTGTGGTGCAGATGCGCCAGCGGTTACACCCACACTTTGAACACCTGCCAACCAGTCCAGTTGTATTTCTTTTGCATTATCAATTAAAAAAGCGCGACTACCTTGTTTTTCTGCCAACTCTTTTAATCGGTTAGAGTTTGAGCTATTTTGACTACCAACAACTAAAATGAGTGATGATGATGTTGCCAATTGCTTAACCGCATCTTGACGATTTTGGGTGGCATAACAAATGTCATCTTTTTTAGGACCTTGGATATTAGGGAATTTTTGTTTTAACGAGGCGATTAATCGAACGGTATCATCAACTGAAAGTGTTGTTTGAGTCATATAATGAAGCTTATTGGGATCTTTAACTTGTAATTTATTTATATCAAGCTCTGACTCAATTAAATACATTCCTCCTTTAACACTGGAATATTGTCCCATAGTGCCTTCAACTTCTGGATGCCCTTTGTGACCAATTAAAATACACTCTTCATCACGACGACTTCGTCTATTCACTTCCATATGGACTTTTGTTACCAACGGGCAAGTCGCATCAAATACCTTAAAATCTCTTTGTTTTGCTTCATTTTTAACGGCTTGTGAAACTCCGTGAGCACTGTAAATTAAAGTACTACCAACGGGAACTTGAGATAAGTCTTCAATAAAAATAGCGCCTTTTTCTTTTAGATCATCCACCACAAATTTATTATGTACGACTTCATGCTTAACATATATCGGCGCTCCAAAAATTTCTAACGCTCGATTCACTATTTCAATCGCTCTATCAACGCCGGCGCAAAAACCTCTAGGGTTTGCTAAAACAATTTTCATAATAATCTGTTTCCACCCATTTAAAAAACTTAGTTTTTAACGTCTTTGATTTCAATTTCGAAAATAATAGTTTCACCCGCTAATGGGTGATTAAAATCGACTTTAACTGATGCGCCTTCTACACTTCTTATAACACCTGGCACTTGCCCGCCATCTGGCTGGTCAAAAGCAATAATTGCACCTTGTTTTAATTCAATATCTTGGGGAAATTGACTCACATCCATAAAATGAATTTGGTCAGGGTCACTTATTCCAAAAGCATCTGGCGCTGGTAGTTCAAAAACCAAATTTTCACCCGATTGTTTATCAAATAAATAGTCCTCAAAAGCCGAGCTAAAACTCCCATCCCCCATCACCAACCAACTCGGTTTACCGCCGACCTTTGTACTATCGGCAATGCTACCGTCTTTTAATTTAATCGTAATGTCTGCGAGGACTCGGCTATGCTGGTTAATCAAAACGTCATTCATTGCTTTTTTCTTTTTTATTGGAAACTTGCTTTTTATTGGTCTCATTTTCCTGAGGATTAAAAAAGTTATCAAACAACATCATTAAGGCTCCTAACAAAATCACTGAATCTGCAATATTGAACGCTGGAAAATGATAACCGCCATAATACCAATCGATAAAGTCGACAACTTTTTCCAAGGTCACTCGATCATACAAATTTCCCATCGCGCCAGCTAAAATCAAACAAAGTGCAATACTAAGCCATTTATTTTTTGCTGGTAGTGTATACAACCAATACAATAAACCTAAGCTAACAACGGTTGAAATGGTAGCAAAAAAATAGACTTGCCAACCCGGTTGGTTAGCAAACAATGAAAATGCCGCACCTTTATTGTAAACCAAGATAAAATTGAAAAAAGGCATCACTTCAAAACGTTCTCCCAAAAACAAATGTGATACTGCGTATTGTTTTGTCCACTGATCAAAAATAAAAAAGATGACCATGATCCATAACCATCGCAGACCGGTTTGTCTCCAAGGTGTTTTAAAAGAAATGTTAGGCATAATGACGTAACTCTCCTTGACCATCAACATTTTCCACACAACGACCACAAAGCTCTGGGTGCTTTTGCTCAATACCTACATCTGCTCGGCGATGCCAGCATCGATCACATTTTTTTTGCGCTGAAGCGCTAACGGTTAATCCAAGTCCATCTATCTCGGAACTCTCACCACCGTCTCCTTTAACCACTTTTGCTTGTGATGTAATTAACACAAAACGTAATTCATCGGCTAGCTTTTCTAAGCATTCTGCAATTTCATCGTTGGCATATAAAACCACTTCAGCTTCAAGGGAAGAGCCAATCCCGCTAGATTTTCGCATGGCTTCAATTTGACGGTTTACTTCGTTTTTAACTTTTGCAATAAGTTGCCAGTCCGATTGCGAAATTTTTGCATCGACATCATTTGCAAACAAACCGTCATACCACGTTTGCCAAAAGATACTGTTATCATCATTGCCTGGAATATGTGGCCATAACTCTTGAGCGGTGAATGACATCACAGGCATAAACCAACGAACCACGGCTTGCATAATGTGATAAATCGCTGTTTGACATGATTTGTGAGCGAGAGAACCCGCTTTAGCGGTATATTGACGATCTTTAATAATGTCTAAATAAAAACTCCCCATGTCCATTGCACAAAAGTGATGCATTGTTTGAGTGGCAATAAGGAAATTATAATCAGTATATGCTGTGACTAAATCCTGTTGCGTTTTAAATGCGCAATCCACTGCCCAACGATCTAATGGCAACATATCTTTGGCATCAACAATATCCGTTTTAGGATCAAAACCATTTAAATTAGATAATAAAAAACGCGCTGTATTTCGAAGCCGTCGATAAGTATCTGCGGTTCTTTTTAGTATTTCATCAGATGCTGTGATTTCTGAGCGGTAATCCGTTGAGCCAACCCAAAGGCGCAAAATATCTGCACCATATTTATTAATCACGGTCATGGGGGCAACCACATTACCTTCTGACTTAGACATCTTTTTACCTTTAGCATCAACCACAAAACCATGAGTCAAAACTTCTTTATAAGGCGCATGTCCATTAATTGCTAAGCCGGTTAATAAAGACGATTGAAACCAACCTCGATGTTGATCAGAACCTTCTAAATAAAGATCCGCAGGTTCAACCAATTCTTCTCTACGATTTAATACGCACTGATGAGTAACGCCAGAATCAAACCAAACATCTAAAGTATCATTCACTTTAATATAATTTTCAGCTTGCTCACCAATTAACTCTGCCAAATCTAAATCAAACCAAGCTTGAATACCCTTTTTTTCAACCAGTACAGCAACTTTTTCCATTAGAGTTGTTGTCTCAGGATGTAATTCGTCATTATCTTTATGCACCAACAAACACAATGGAACCCCCCACGTTCGCTGACGAGAGATACACCAATCAGGCCTGCCATCAACCATACCTTCAATTCGCGCTTGGCCCCAATCGGGTATCCATTTGACATCCTTAATCGTATTGAGAGCTTGTTCGCGTAAGCCATTTTTATCCATTGAAATAAACCACTGAGGCGTCGCTCTATAAATTAGCGGTGTTTTGGTACGCCAGCAATGTGGAAAACTGTGCTTAAATTTTTCTTTTCTTAATAAACGTCCAGCATTAGCTAATAATTCGCAGACTGGCTCATCAACTTTATAAACATGCTGACCGGCAAAGTGTTCCGTTTTTTCAGAATAAACCCCACCCGCATTAACCAAATTTAAGGTTTCAATACCGTACTGTCTTGCCACTGTAAAATCTTCTACGCCATGATCTGGTGCCGTATGCACTAATCCAGTACCGGCATCGGTGGTCACATGCTCACCCAATAATACTGGCACATCTTTAGCCAAATAAGGATGCCGACAAATAAGGTTTTCTAACTGTTGCCCTTGACATAAACCAACCACTTTATAATCTTCAATGCCATAACGGCTCATCACTTGATTAACCATTTCAGCAGCCAAAACGATTCTTTCTTTACCTACACCAAAACGTTCGTCATGTTCTGTCGCCGCATCAATTTCAACTAAAGCATATTCCAAATCACCACTCACTGAAATTGCTTGAGAGGCAGGAATTGTCCAAGGTGTTGTTGTCCAAATAACCAAAGAAACATTTCCGTTCCCTAAATCACCGGCTGTCGCTTTGAACTTTTCTAATAAATCATTTTCATTTGCAGGTGAATAACGAACATCGATAGAAATAGACGTTTTATCTTGATACTCAACTTCTGCTTCAGCGAGTGCAGAGCCTCCGACAACGCTCCAATAAACAGGTTTGAAACCTTTGTGAAGGTGACCGTTGTCAACAATTTTTGATAACGAACGAATAATATCCGCTTCAAATTGAAAATCCATTGAAAGGTAAGGTTTATCCCATTCTGCAAAAACACCTAAACGAACAAAATCTTTCTTTTGTCCTTCAACTTGTTTACTTGCATATTCACGGCATTTTTGTCGAAATTCATCAAATGGAACTTTAGCGCCCGCTTTACCAATTTTCTTTTCTACCCGGTGCTCAATGGGTAAACCATGGCAATCCCAGCCAGGAACATAAGGAGCATCAAAGCCCGATAGCGTTTTACTTTTAATTACAATATCTTTTAATATTTTATTAATTGCATGTCCAATATGAATGTCTCCATTGGCATAAGGAGGGCCATCATGTAAAACAAATTTTGGTCGGCCTGCACAATTATCACGAATTTGTTGATACAAACCATCTTTAACCCATTTGGCTAACATTTTAGGTTCGTTTTGTGCCAAATTGCCACGCATTGGAAACAACGTTTCTGGTAAATTTAAAGTCGGTTTATAATCAGTCATTTTGTAATATTCTCATTGTTTCTGTATTTCATTATGATTCAATAATTTTAATGTTCTATTTATTTTGTTGAAAGCTCTTCTATCAATTTTTCAGCCTGTTTAATATCTTGCTTAATTTGCTGAGTTAATAATTCAATATTACTAAACTTTTTTTCATCTCGTAAAAAGGCATAAAACGTGATAGTTAACTTTTTACCATACAAGTCAGGGCTAACATTCAACAAGTGTGTTTCTAAATTAAAATAACCGCCACCAACCGTAGGTCTCAAACCGCAATTAGCTACGCCCCAGCTGTCCTTTTGGCGACACTGTTGACTCCAGTTATCCTGTTGAGGATTGTCGCCTTGTTTATCATCTGCTTTATCATCCCAAGAAGCTTTTACCAAATAGACTCCCGACAAAGGTAATTTTTTATGATTCAAAAGCAAATTAGCGGTGGCAAAGCCTAAGGTACGACCAAGCTGTTTTCCATAACCCACTTTACCTTCCATTGAGTATTTTCGAGCTAATAATTTTTCAACTAAGTCAAAATTATTCTCAAACAGCGCATTTCGCACCAATGTGCTACTAACTCTATGAACGGCATGCGCTAATTCATCGGTATTTACAACCACACTCGATGTTGGCTCAACAGTATAATACCCTTTGCCTTTAATGCTTAATAACTGGTAGTTACCTTGTCGTTGATAGCCAAAGTGAAAATCATCTCCAACCACCAAATGCTTAACTTTCAATTTTTTGATAAGTACTTGTTGAATAAAGTCTTCCGCTTTCATTTGAGAAAAAGAATGATTAAATTTCAAGACTAATAGTTTATCGATACCCAATTTTTTGAGTTGACGATATTTTTCTGCAAAACGAGTAATACGAACAGGGCAATTATCACCCATAAAAACTTCTTTAGGATGTGGTTCAAACAAAATTACACAGGATTGAAAACCTGACTCTTTTGCTTGCTCAATAACTCGCCTAATAATCGCTTGATGACCTAAATGCACACCATCAAAATTGCCAATTGTCGCCACACAATTAGATATTTGCTTGTTAAGGTTGATCAGCCCACGGATCAGCTGCATAGATGCCCTTATATATCCTAAATGAATGAACCCGAAAGCGCCGAATTATAGCTTAGCGGAGCTAATGATGATAGGGCTATCTAGCAGAAGAATAATCGAATATTTTCAGCTCGCTACGGAACCCATTTTACGATTAGAAAATAAAAATGATTGCCAACTAACCATGCTTTAAATCCTTTCCCCTTACTCCTACCAGAAACATCGCAAGAACATAAACCACAATAGAGCCAACGACTAAAACAAGCATATTTTGTATTCGTTCCCAAGTTTGCCAATCTTGCCACAGCTTAATTTCAGCCATTTGAAATCCAATAAAGCTAAACAAAGCAACATTGCCTACAAATAATTGTAAAAACCATAATTTCCAACGTCCATCAGGCTTAAAGATATGATTACGATATAAGGCAAAAAATAAAAGACTGGCATTCAGTAAGGCAGAAATTGTTGTCGCTAATGCCAAACCAACGTGCGCCAGTGGGAAAAATAAAATAATATTAAAAATGATGTTTACAACCATCGCAATAATACCTATTTTTACCGGTGTTTTAGTATCTTGTCGCGCGAAAAAACCAGGAGCTAGAACTTTTACTAACATAAAACCAATCAATCCTATGATATAAGCTTTTAAACTTAATGAAGCTTGGTAGGCATCATTCAAATCAAACTCGCCTCGTTGAAAAACCGTCAGTAAAATAGGTTCTGCCATAACAAATAATCCTACAGCGGCAGGTATTCCTATCAAAAAAACAAGCCTTAATCCCCAATTTAAGGTTTTGTTAAAGTCGGCAGTTTCATTTTTTGCATGTTGGCGAGACAGTGAGGGTAAAATGACTGTCGCAATAGCTATGGCAAAAATACCTAACGGAAACTCAAGCATTCGATCTGAATAATAAAGCCAAGTAATGCTTCCATCTTCAGCTAAAAACGAAGCAATAACCGTATCTAACAACAAGTTAATTTGCGCAACAGAAACACCAAACATCGCGGGGCCCATTAAAACTAAAATACGTCTCACTCCCGGAGAGTTCCAGGCCCAACTTGGTTTAACTAACAACCCCTCCCGCCACAAAAAAGGAAGTTGAAAAGCCAATTGAATAATACCCGCTATAAAAATCCCCCAAGCAAAGGCTGTAGCAATTGTTTCAGGTAAATTAGGTGAAACAATAATTGCGGCAGTAATCATAGAGATGTTTAAAAAGACTGGTGTAAAGGCCGGAGCGGCAAAACGCCCAACACTGTTTAAAACAGAGCCGCTAAAAGCCGTTAGTGAAATAAATAGAATATAAGGAAATGTGATTTTAAGCAGCCAAGAAGCAAGTTCAAATTTTCTAGAACCTTCATCAAAACCTGGGCCAAATATGGAGACTAAAACGGGAGAACCTAATACTCCAACAAAAGTAACAAGTAATAAAATTAATCCTAAAGTGCCTGAGGTTTCAGCTATCAGTCTTTTGACATCATTGAGTGTTTTATTGGTTTGGTATTCTGATAGTACGGGGACAAAGGCTTGTGAAAAAGCACCTTCTGCGAATAATCGTCTTAAAAAATTAGGTATTTTTTGAGCGACAATAAAAACGTCTGAAACCCAAGTAGCACCCAGCAAATCTGCCATAATAATATCTCGTGCCAAACCCAAAATGCGCGAAATAAAAGTCATACTGCTAACAATAATGCCCGACTTTAGTAACTGTTTGCTCATTAAACCCTCGTTTAAAGCTTTACCTTGTTTTAAATTTATCAACTATTCAAGGTGAAAAAACGTTTTAGAAAAAGACCCCGTAGGTTAGCTATTTCATGATGTTGCGTCAATTAGAGTTTGCCTAAAAAGCACTTTATTGTTCGCACTAATAGCAATAACTGGTTTAACGCCAAAAAATAATTCTCTATAAAATGAGAAATAACAAGCTAACCCTTGATATCAAAGATAAAAGGATGTATATTCTCGCACCTAATTTTAGAGCTGTATTCAGACTTATATTTAACTAATCATTTTGGAGTAAAGCCTTGGCTAATATCAAATCCGCAAAAAAGCGTGCTCGTCAGGCTGAAGGCCGTCGTCAGCATAATGCAAGTCGTCGTTCAATGATGCGCACATTTATGAAGAAAGTTATTGCTGCAATTGCTTCGGGCAATAAAGAGTCAGCAGTTGCTGCTTATAATGATGCTGTTCCTATTCTTGATGTTGCTGCACAAAAAGGCTTAATTCATAGCAACAAAGCCGCTCGTCATAAAAGCCGTTTAAATGCACAAATTAAGGCTATGGCATAAGAAACTCACTTTCTTATTTCACAGTTCATAAAAAAACCGCATTCGTTGCGGTTTTTTTATGGACGCTTAATTAAAATAATTAAGCTCTATTTATATTTATTCCGTAGTTGGCTTTAATTCGCTCCGTTATCTTCTTGAATTATTTCATTATCATCACTTGCTCTTTCTATGCTTTCTAAAATATCAAAACACAATTGTTTAGTACCTGTGCCATCCATTCCAGATATAACGTAATGCGGGCCTTGCCAATCTAAAGCTTCAAGTATGGCTTCTTTTTTTGCCGTCATTTCATCGGCAGTTAACAAATCACACTTATTAAAAACTAACCAAACTTCTTTATTAGCTAATGGTTTTTCATATTCATCAGAATACTTTTGTAATTCATGAGTAATTGTTTTGATATTTTCAAGCGGATCTGATTCGTCAAAAGGATTAAGATCAACTAAATGCAATAATAATTTAGTTCGACTTAAATGCTTTAAAAACCTAATCCCTAAACCTGCACCTTCTGCAGCACCTTCAATAACACCGGGTATATCAGCAATAACAAAACTTTTATACGGTAATGGTGCAACAACCCCCAAATTAGGGATTAACGTTGTGAACGGATAATCTGCAACTTTTGGCTTTGCGGAAGAAACACTTCGAATAAAGGTCGATTTTCCTGCATTTGGCAGCCCTAACAAGCCCACATCGGCTAAAACATTCAATTCTAGCTTAAGCTCTCTAAAGTCTCCATCACTGCCGTGAGAGGTCTGTCTTGGCGCACGATTAACACTACTTTTAAAGCGCGCATTACCTAAACCGTGAAAGCCGCCTTTTGCCACTAAAACTCTTTCACCGATTTTTTCTAAATCACCAATCACTTCATTAGTTTCAACATTGACTATTTTTGTACCAACAGGAACCCGTAACTCTAAATCTTTACCCCTTGCCCCAGTACAATTGCGAGGCGTGCCTTTAGTTCCATTCTCTGCGCCATAAAAACGTACAAAACGAAAATCAACCAGCGTATTAAGTTCTGAGTCTGCAACTAAATAAACACAGCCACCATCACCGCCATCACCGCCATCGGGTCCACCTTTGGGCACATATTTTTCCCGACGAAAACTACACATGCCGCTACCGCCATTACCACCTTTAACTTTAATTTTGACTTCATCGACAAACTTCATATAAAAACCTTTAAACAAAAAAAGCCCCGATGATTATCGGAGCTTTTTATTCTTAGACCAGTCGGGTTATTAATATCGGTTTATAACCGCACAAATAACACTCACAGCAATCTTAGTGAACTAAAATGCTCACTGTTTTACGATTGGCTTGACCTTTTACTTCAAATTTCACTTCACCATCCGCTTTTGCAAATAATGTGTGATCACGTCCGATCCCAACATTAGTACCTGGATGAAAACGAGTGCCACGTTGACGAACAATAATGCTACCTGCAGAAACAGATTCGCCACCAAAACGTTTAACGCCTAAACGTTTACTTTCTGAATCGCGTCCGTTACGAGTACTACCGCCAGCTTTCTTATGTGCCATTTTATCTCTCCAAAAACTTGTAACTAAAGAGTTACCAAGTCAATCTATTATTATTGACTAATACTTGTGATTTTAACTTCTGTAAACCATTGACGATGGCCCATTTGCTTACGGCTATGTTTACGACGTTGGAATTTGATGATCTTAATTTTTTTACCACGACCTTGCTCAACGATTTCGCCAGAAACCTTTGCTTTGTCAAGATAAGGAGCACCTAAAGCTAATTCTTCACCTTCACCAACCATTAAGATTTTATCAAAATCAACTGTTGCACCTTTTTCTAGGTCAATTTTCTCTAGGCGAACAACTTGCCCTTCTTTTACTCGGTGTTGTTTACCACCACTTTGAATCACCGCGTACATAGCGACACTCTCTCCGTCAATATTCGTTGATATAATCAACAACGAATTGGTTTTTTAATCTATTCAAGACCCCAGCAAAATTGCTAGTAATCCTGTAATTTAGGGCGCGCATTTTAAGCCATTCCCTCTCAGCTAGCAAGCATAAATGCTTTAAAAAGCACTTTTTCTTCAACTAATTAATTTCAAGGGTAAATAATCGAGTTTTCTCTTGACCCAAAGCGCCTCAAACAATAGCATTCTGGAATTATATGATTGCTTGATAATAATGTCTAAAAAACAATTTATGAAGTAATATTTTTTTACCGAGTTATTTCTCTTGTCTGATATAAATACAATTACAAAACTGGTTGAAAATGATTTTTCTGCCACCAACCAAGTGATTATTGAGCAATTGCGCTCTGATGTTGCTTTGGTCAATCAATTGGGCCATTACATTGTTGCTGCTGGTGGTAAAAGACTTCGCCCCTTGCTGGTATTAATGGTCGCCAATGCTTTTGGCTATAAAGGTACAAAACACCACCAAACAGCGGCTATTGTTGAATTTATTCATACAGCCACCTTATTACATGACGATGTTGTTGATGAAAGTGACCGTCGTCGAGGACGTGAAACTGCCAATGCACTTTTTGGCAACGCGGCGAGTGTGCTCGTTGGTGATTTTCTTTATTCTCGCTCATTTCAAATGATGGTCGCTATCGATAAAATGACGATTATGGACATTTTGTCTGATACCACCAACCAAATTGCTGAAGGTGAAGTATTACAATTAATGAATTGTAATGACCCCGATGCCACTGAAGAAAGTTATTTTAAAGTTATCAAACACAAAACCGCCATATTATTTGCTGCCGCCTGCCAATTAGGAGCCATTATTGCGGACAAACAATCCTTATCCGAATCTATGCATCATTACGGATTGCATTTAGGTTTAGCTTTTCAATTAATGGATGATGCTTTAGATTACACCGCAGATAGTGATGAGCTGGGCAAAAATGTTGGTGATGATCTTGCTGAAGGAAAACCAACACTGCCACTTTTGCACGCAATGAGAAATGCATCGGCAAAAGATGCTCAATTAATCAAAACATGCATAAAAGAAGGTGGTTTAGATCATTTAGATAAAGTGCAATCAATCATAAAAGAAACTCAATCAATTGAATATACGTTAGAAAAAGCACAACAACATGTTGAGTTAGCAAAACAACATCTGGTGAATATGCCAGCTAATTCATATACCCGTGCATTATATGAATTAGCGGAACTAGCCGTTAAACGAAGTTTTTAGCTGATTGCTACAAAAAATTGCTTCTCAATAGTTAACTGCGTTCAGTAACTTCTAATAAATGGTAACCAAATTGAGTTTTAACGGGACCATGGACAACGCCCACTTCTTCATTAAAACAAACGGAATCAAACTCAGGAACCATGGCACCAGGTCCAAATGATCCAAGATCTCCACCACTACTCCCCGATGGACAAGAAGAATGTTGCTTAGCAACGTCAGCAAAATCGCTTCCGTTATTAATTTGATCTTTTAATTCGTTACATTTTTCTTCAGTATCAACCAAAATGTGTCGCGCTGTGGCAGTAGCCATAATTATTCTCCAAAAATTATTAATCTCATTTGGGCATATTATACCCGTTCCATCTCAATATGCATTGCTTAAATATTTCACCTAGTTGGTTTATTTTAAGCTTGGTTTCTTTTAAGCTAGACATAGATAAAAACATCAACAATAATAAACATTCCTAATTAGTGCTAATGTAGTTGAGTTAAATCATTGAAAGAAGACCTTATTATCTCTTGTCCAACCTGTAAAAAAAGTCAGCGCTGGAATGACTGTGACGAGCACAAACCTTTTTGCTCAAAACGTTGTCAATTAATTGATCTCGGTGAATGGGCTAATGAAAGTCATGCTATTGCAGGTGAGCAAGTATTAATTTCTGAGGATGAAACTAATTCATTTTAAGCGTTAGTATTACGAGCAAAGTAGCCATTTTGCTTTCTAAAATAATCCGTATAAACATTACGGATATGTACGGTTTCATCATCCATGCCACGAGGGACGTCTTTAAAATTTATAACACTAAGTTCTTTCAAAAGCATCTAACCTGTTTTTATACCCATCATCATTAAATGATTTTATGACGAACTATTTTTATTAATAGTCAATTGCTCAATAATTAGTTGCAACGTTTCGATATTTCTAAACTCGTTAATATCTAATTTAAATACGGCATGAATATAATCATCTTCTTGAACTTGCAATTTTTGGTCGAAGAAAAAACAAATGGCATCTAACATTAGATCGCCTTTTTTAAGTACGAGTTTTAAATGCTTTTCGCCAACAATTCTATGGTTAACAATTTGAAACTCATCGTCAAAACTAGGTTCAGGAAAACCTTGCCCCCAAGGACCATTTGACCTTATTTGCCGTGCAAAGTTTATAGTTAAATTTTCCTCATCTATTCCAGCATCTGTCATAATTTCATCAACAATTTCAGCGCCCGCTAAAATCGCAGTAGTACATTCAGAAAATTGTTGCTCAAAAAATTGTAAATCTTTTTCTTTTAAGGTTAAACCTGCAGCCATAGCATGACCGCCAAATTTTTCTATTAAATCTGGATTTTTGCTATCCACTAATGCAAGCACATCTCTAACATGCACACCGGCAACGGATCGTGCAGATCCTTTTATTTTAGCAAGACCATCACCTTCATCTTTAGCAAAAACAATTACAGGGCGATTTATTTTTTCTTTCACTCGAGACGCCAATATGCCTATAACACCTTGATGCCAATTAGGCTGGTATAAACACAAAGCATTGGGCCTATTTTTTTCAATGTTTTTTTCATTGTCGTGTGAAAACAATTGATTTAAGACTTGGTTGGCTTGCTCTGACATACCTTGTTCTATTTCACGTCTTTTACGATTTAATGAGTCGAGTTGCTGTGCAATTTTTTCCGCTTCTATTTCACTACTAGCTAATAAACAATTGATACCTATCGACATATCTTCTAAGCGTCCTGCGGCGTTTAATCGAGGGCCAATAGCAAAACCGAGATCCGAAGCTTGGCATTGATTAATATTTTTTCTTGCTACTTTTAATAAAGCTTTAATGCCAAAACAAGACTGCCCTGAACGAATTCGTTTTAAACCTTGCTCAACTAAAATACGATTGTTTTTATCAAGAGCTACTACATCAGCAACGGTTCCTAAAGCAACCAAATCTAAAAGCTCCGACAAATTAGGTTCTGCAATATCATGTTCTATAAACCAATTTTGACTTCTCATTAAACTTCGTAATGCCAGCATTAAATAAAATGCTACACCAACGCCTGCTAAGTTTTTACTCGGAAAGTCATCCTCGGATTGATTGGGATTCACTATAGAAACAGCAGAAGGCAAAGTTTCAGCCGGTAAATGATGATCCGTAATAAGAACCGCCATCCCTAACTCATTGGCTTTATCAACACCTTCGTGATTTGCAATACCATTATCAACAGTAATAATTAAATCAGGTTTTGTTAATGCTGCATGTTCAACCAACTTAACAGATAATCCGTAACCATATTGAAACCGATCGGGCACTAAAAAACTGACGTGCTTTGCGCCGAGAGCTGTTAAGGCTTTGATCATTAGCGCGGTACTCGTTGCACCATCCGCATCAAAGTCACCGACAATTAATATTTTTTTATTGCCCCGCAAAGCGGTAAATATTATTTCACTGGCTATATCAGTATTAAGTAATAAATGTGGTGATAATAATTCGGACAATCGGTAATCAAGATCTTTTTCACTCTGAATACCTCTTGATAGAAAAATATGCTGTAATTTTATTGGATATTTATTTTCATCAAACCCATCAATATTTTTGAATGTTTTTGAATGTTTATCTCTATGTTTTATAGTTTTTTCTATCAAGAGTTTTTACCTAATAGCATTAAGACTAAATGTTTGATTTTAGTATATAAGTAATTTGTTTGATTAATCACCATTAACTTATCTTGACAAATAAATTGAATATTTTTAACTTTATTTTTTTTAGCTTGAGCAATGGCATATTTTATAATTAAATTTTCATTGGAACATTCTTTTTCAGTTAATATTAAAAGTGTATTATTATTTTCTTGTGCATTAATTTTATAATGATGCTTCATAAAATCTTCGCATGATAATCCTAGCTGCTGACAAAAATCATCTAACAAAGGATCGGAGCAAAAAACCAATAGGTTTTTACGGCTAAGTTTTTGCTCTCTTAAATTCAATTTGTTCGATGTATCTCCCCAAAAATGAACATTAACAATCATTTCAGCCGCACAAGAAGATAAACCTTGATAATCCATCATTTGTTTAATTAGCATTTGTATTTCAGTGGCTAATTTATCCCAAAACACTCCATTTTTACCATCATATGAAAATCCGAATCGATCTTTGCCAATATATTCTTCAAAACTTGTTTGATTTAAATAAAGTTCTTTTTTATTGCTATATAACCACTTGTTATTATCTAACAGATAAAAACACTCATCGTCGCCCATTAATTTTTGGTTAATTTGAGCAATGATTTTTATGACTTCATCTTTGGTAAAATTAAGTTGTTGTTGTCCCCATAAGTATGCTCCACGATGTGTCATTTGCATCATAACGGGGTCGCAACAAACCACGGTGTTAATTTTTTTATCGATATTAAATTGATTAGCTCTCAACCTATCCCAAGGAATTATATTTTCCGAAAAGCCGATTTGTTGGCAAAATTCATATTGCCAATCGTTTATTAATGCGCGTGCACTTAAAATGTCCTTAAATTCAACCATTGCTTCATTTGATAAAAGTTGTTGGCTAGTATAATCAGGGAAGAAAAAGCTAAGAGTTGATTCGGAACTCATTATTAAAACCTAAAGATGACTGAAACATATAATTGTAAAGCAACATTCTACCTTAATTTTTGTTAAATAGAACTTTAGCGTTATAATTCGATCATCATTCAAAGAGTCGAAAAAAATATGTTACTTCAAAAAGAAGACGCTGACGTAAAAGTCATTATCAAAGCTTATAAGCCGGGATGTATTAGCCTTAATATTGGCGAGTTTAAACAATCCATATTGCTAATCAATGGGGAAAAAAAAGAGTTTAACGCTGCCGAAAACTTCGAACGCCTTTCCTTCGAGCACTTAACGGAATATTTGAAGGATAAACCTGAAATTTTAATTATTGGAACCGGAGAAAAACATCAAATGCTTTCTCCAGCAATGACTCAAAAAATAAACAATCTAGGTATTGCCGTTGAAGCGATGGCAAGCAGACAAGCATGCCATACCTACCAAGTTTTAGCCTACGAACAAAGAACAGTACACGCTTTAATTTTTGCCTAGTTGCTAGCTAATTGCCTTGTTACTGGATCACTGAATATTCACTTTCGACTCAGAAACATTACGCTAATTATTTGCTTGTACTTTGTTGTTGAATTTTTTTATTTTTCAGATAATGATGAAGATCGTTATAGGGCATGTAACCCGAAAGCAACTCACCATCCGATAAAATTAAAGCAGGCGTCCCAGTTAAACCCAATTGACGTGTCATTTGATATTGTGATGCGATGGGGTTTGTGCAGCTTTTTGGACTGAATTGTCGTCTTAATTTTGCATTATTCATGGCTAACTGACGATCATCTGCACACCAAATTGATACCAACTTATCGTAAGCAGAAGAACCAACTCCCGCACGAGGAAATGCAATATACCTTACAGTAACCCCTAACTCATTAAGCTTAGGCACTTCCTTATGTAGCTTTCTACAAAAACCACAATCAACATCGGTAAAAACGGTAATAGAATGCTTTTCTTCTGGCGCCTTAAAAACAACCATATCGCTTTCACTAATAGATGCAATAGCCTCCGCCCTTTCAGGGTTTAATTCTGATGCTTTAGATTGAAGAGCAATCTCAGTGTAATTGACGGGTTGATCTTCGGATAGCCCCAATAAAATTCCGGTAAACATGAATTTTCCATCACTCGAGATATAAAGCACTTTACCACCATAAAAAGCTTGATAAACACCTTCTTTTGGACTCATTTCAACACTGGATATTTTGATCCCTTCTAGTTTTGTTTCTAATAAATGTTTAATCGCTTCTGGAGTTAGCTCGGTTTTTGTTGAGACGATCTCATTTTTTATTTTTAGCTCATCATCTTCAGCTCCAAAAAATAGAAAGGCTTGAGCCGAAAAGGCAAAAGACAATAAAACAACAAGACTCAGCTGAGCTAGGCGGAATGATTTCATTGAGGGTGCTCCTTTAAAAAAGCATCAATTAATATAGAATGTAAGGTTAGTAGCATGTAATAGCCGCATTATGAACTGATTTGACCAATTTAACCATAACAGGTTCACATTGCCTTAGACAAACGGCTTAAACGAGTAGACCAATCACAAAGTATCTTAAACACTAGCCTCTAGGGTGATGAGTTGCATGTAATAATTGTAATCGCTCTTTGGCTATATGAGTGTATATTTGCGTAGTAGATAAGTCACTATGCCCCAATAACAATTGCAAAGTTCTTAAATCCGCACCATGAGCTAACAAATGCGTCGCAAATGCATGCCTTAATGTGTGAGGTGAAAAACTGCTTTTAATACTTAAAAATTGAGCATAGTACTTTAGTCGATACCAAAAAGTTTGACGCGTCATTTTTTGTCCTCGGCTAGAAACAAATAAATAATCACTCGTTTTTTGGCCAAGATAAAGCGCTCTTGTCGTTTTAAGATAGTTTTCAATCGAGGCTAATGCAATATCACCAAAAGGCACTAACCGCTCCTTACTTCCTTTACCTAAAACACGAACAACTCCTTGCTGTAGGCTTAAATGAGACATTTGAATACTAATCAATTCACTCACACGCAAACCACTGGCATACATTAATTCGATCATCGCTATGTCTCTAATACCGATGTCCGTGGTTAAATCAGGTGCATCCAATAATTGCTCAATATCACTCTCTGATAAAACTTTAGGTAATGGTTGGCTCAGTTTAGGTGCTGAAATTTTTGCCGTTGGATCATACGACATCAAATTTGCTTCTATGGCATAAGAATAGAACCGTCTCATCGTTGAAATTAATCTTGCAGCAGAACGTTTTGAATAATTTTTCTTAAAACGCCATGAGAGGTAGTTTTTAAGGACTTCTTCATCAACCATCAACAATGTTAGCTGTTGAGTGCTTAGCCACTGTGCGAGCTGTTTAAGGTCCGCTTGATAACTGCTTAAGGTGTTTTGACTTAATCCATCATGCATCCATAAATGATCAGAAAATAAGTCTATTTGTTGCTCATCACATGGTGAAATATCAGACAACATGATTCAATACCATCCTAATAAATAACAGTTTGAGTCGGGCATTCGAAAATCAAAAGGTAATGCCTTCATGTTTTAATAGCTTTTCTTTAATTGATAATAACAAGCCTGATTTTTCCCCTGAATAGCCACCAATACCCGTTGCAGCAACAACTCGATGACAAGGAACTATGATTGGTAAAGGATTATTACGACAAGCAGTTCCAACGGCTTGGGCGCAGCTGCCAACAGAATTTGCAAGTTGTCCGTAAGTTAATACATCGCCAGACAAAATATTCGATAATACTGACCACACTTTTAATTGGTGTTGAGAGCCTTGCTGTAAAATAGGTAAATCAAAAACAAAATCAGCCTCATTAAAATATTGGTTGATTTGCTGGAAGACCTGCTCAGCAAAACAAGATTGAGGCACACTAATGTGAGATGCACTATTTAATTCAACTTGTTTCAAGAAGTGATTTTCTATCTGTATTTTTACCCGCCCTACAGCGGTAAGCATGGTAAAGCTCTCTTTCACAGCCAACTCACTTTTATATTTATAAAACCGAAATTAAAATCAAACAACACCATATATCCACCACCATTTAAGATGATAACTGCAAGTAATATTGAAACAGGATTAACTGAAATTTGCTAGGATTAGTTTTAGGCAAAAAAAAAGCCTCCTAAATAAGGAGGCTTTTTCATCGAGATGGTGGGTCGTGGGCGATTCGAACGCCCGACCAATTGATTAAAAGTCAACTGCTCTACCGGCTGAGCTAACGACCCGATGCGGAGCGCATTATCCGTTATTTAAAAAAAAATACAAGCCTTAATTGAAGATATTGTGTAAAAAAATTAAGTTTTTTATGCGCTTTTAAAGATTAGTATAAATATACCAACTGTGAGAGCTATTTCGACAGTTTAAGCTATAAAGTTCTTAAGCGTTGTAAGCCTCGTTTAATGATACTAATCGCTTTATCAATTTGCTCTTTAGTGGTGAATCTGCCAAATGAAAAACGTAGCGAACTATGTGCCTGTTGATCAGTTAAACCTAGTGATTTCAACACGTAAGAAGGTTCAACACTTGCTGAAGTACAAGCTGAACCCGATGAAACGGCAATATCTTTAAATGCCATGATCAATGTTTCGCTATCCACATTATCAAAACTCAAGTTCACAATACCAGCAATACTATTTTTCAACTCGCCATTTACTTGAACCCCTTCTAATTGAGAGATTTGAGCTGTAAATTGTTTTTTTAAAGATAATATATCTTCACTATTACTCATTAACTCTTGATTCGCTAGTTCAAAAGCGGCTCCGATCCCAACAATCTGATGAGTCGCTAGAGTGCCAGAGCGTAAACCTCGTTCATGACCTCCACCGTGGATCTGCGCGGTTAGCTTTTGTTGTTGGTTTTTTCGAGCAAATAATCCACCAATTCCTTTTGGTCCGTAAATTTTATGTGCCGAAAATGACAAGTAATCAATTTTAAGCTTAGATAAATCTATTGATATTTTGCCAACGCTTTGAGCTGCATCAACATGAAATGCAATTTTGTGAGTTGATGCAATCTCAGCAATCGCTTCAATATCTTGAATGGTCCCTATTTCATTATTAACATGCATAATAGAAATTAATAGTGTTTCTGAGGTGATTGCTTGAGCGATTTTTTTAGGCGCAATATGCCCGTAACGATCAGGTAAAATATAAGTCACCTTAAAACCTTTATTCTCCAAATACTGACAACAATCTAAAACGGCTTTATGTTCAAAAGCACTGGTAATAATATGTCCCTGTTTGTGCCCTTCAACAAAACCTTTAATCACTAAATTGTTGGCTTCTGTTGCTCCAGAAGTCCATATGATTTCTCTAGCGTCAGCATTTAATAAGTCAGCAACTTGATGCCGAGCAATATCGACTAACTCCTCAGCCTGCCAACCAAACCGATGAGAACGTGATGCAGGGTTTCCAAAAACCCCTTCCATCGTTAAACAATTCATCATTTGCTCTGCAACTTTAGGATCAACAGGAGTCGTTGCGGCATAATCTAAATATATAGGTTGTTTCATTTCTATTAAATCAACCTTTAAGCCTAAAATTATTTTTCATTATAATTGTTTTCTTCTGCGCTATTTGGAGTTAACTCACTCAAAAAATCATTCACATGAATACCCGGTAGATCCAGTTTTTCAATGTTGATCCCTTGCTCAGACAATGCTTTTAATAACAAGTTAAGCTGGTTATCTACGGCTCTAGAATGCTCCAAAATACTGCTAATAACCTGAGAAACAGGATCATAGCTTTTATCACTTTCACCATAAGCTTCAAAACCAATCAATTGCTCTACTCTTTCTCTATGAGAATTTCGTTTCGGGCTGTTTGGCTCAATAATATGCCCAGGAATACCAATAACCGTTGAGCCTGGAGGTGCATCTTTGGTAACAACGGCATTTGAACCAACTCGGCATCCTTTAGACAACGTGATAGGCCCTAAAACTTTTGCACCAGCGCCAATAACAACATTGTCTTCTAACGTTGGATGACGTTTGCCAGCATCCCAAGAGGTTCCTCCTAAAGTTACACCATGATAAAGCGTGCAATCGTCTCCAATTACAGCGGTTTCACCAATAACCACTCCCATTGCATGGTCAATAAAAAAACGGCGACCAATGGTTGCTCCCGGATGAATTTCCACCCCTGTTAACCAACGATTGAAGGTTGATATAAACCTCGCGAGCCAAAACCAGCTATTTTTCCACAGAACATGAGCAAGCCGATGCCACCAAATAGCATGTAAACCCGGATAGCAGGTTAATACTTCCCACGTATTTCTTGCGGCTGGATCGCGGTCAAATACACTGCGAATATCTTCTTTTAGTCTTTTATACATTTTCTCTATTCTGCCAATTATTATCTAAATGTAAAATCAATTATTTATCTAAGCCACTTTCAACCGAAGAGAGAAAACCTCTTAGCATTCGGTTTTCACTTTCCGTTATTTCAGCCTTACTTAATAAACGGCTCATTCTATTATCAATTTGTTTTTTATGCTCAGGATTCAAGTAACCGCTTTGACTCATCACTTGATCAAAATGAGCCAATAAACCATCCAACTGTTCTCTTGTTATTCTCTCTTCGTTAGCAGTGACTCTTTGAGTCGGTAATTGTTTCATTGTTGAAAAGGCTAATCGCATTTCATAACTGATTAATTGTACCGCAGAAGCTAAATTTAACGATGAATAATCAGGATTTGTCGGAATATAGACTTGGTTGTGGCATAAATGTAATTCATCATTGGTTAAACCTGAATTTTCAGTTCCAAATAATATTGCTATCGGAACATTTTGTGGATTATTTTCAATAATATTAACAAGTTCGCGAGGCGTGACTAATCGGCTAGGTAAACTACGCGTTCTGACACTAGCTCCCACAACCAGACGACAATCTTTAACAGCATCTTGAATATTATCAAAGACTTCAGCATTTGAAAGAATGTCCGCCGCCTTCGATGCTCTTTCCGTAGCTTCTGCGCATGGAAATTTTGATGGGTTAACCAAAGCTAAACGGGACAACCCCATGACTTTCATCGCCCTAGCCGCCGCGCCAATATTTCCCGGATGCGTGGTGTGAGAAAGAATAATTTTGAACTGACTAAGCATATTTAAAGAGAGGTCTTCCGATACAATAGTTGTAGGTAGTTATTTTAAATTAAAATCTTTTTTATTACACATTAATTTTGCGCAATCATACAATGAATAAAAAGGGAATCAAATTAGCTTAGCTATAATTATTAGATATTACAGAGGATTTCTGGCTATTCTTATCCTGAGCTCAGGTTATTTAGATTTTTTTTTGTTCTTACGAAATGCCGTCACAATATGATGAGTTTCTTGGCTTAATATTTCCCACAACCTATCAAAGCGAGATTCTAAAAAAACTGCATCTCTTAATTGCTTTGCATTCACAATATTGGTTTCACCTTCCAAGGTTTTTATACTTTTTGTTGAAGCGATAATTAATGCGATTTGCAATAATTTTTCTTCTGCACAATACCGTCGATCATGCTCTGATGAGGTATTAACTTCTTTAGTATAATAACGAGAATCATAATCTAATAAATCATCATTAACTAATGGTTTGATTAACTTTATGAACTGTTGTCTTCTAGCAACGCCTACAATGGGTGAGTCTGAACCATTAGAGGATGAGATTTTTTTTACTACTTTGGTCTTATTGATTGCTTCATCAACACCAACAGAAGATAAGAAACTTGATATATCCGATCGTTCCTCGTCTAATTTTAAACCAAAAAAATCATCAAGTTTTAGCATAAGTACGCCATGTTATTTAGTAAGGTGGTGACAATATCCGTAATGTCCAATAAAATTATAGCAGAGATATTCTAAAAGGTTGATTTATCACAAGAATTCGTTCTAATAAATATCTCTTTCAACGCAATATACCGTCCATAAAAAAAGGCTGGTTAAAACCAGCCTTTTTTACAATAAAATCTGAAAATCAATTTTATTTATTTTTTAATATCAAGTTTTTCTTTAATTCTAGCTGATTTACCACTTAATTCACGTAGGTAATAAAGTTTAGCTTGTCTTACATCACCACGACGCTTAACCGTAATACTTTCAATAATAGGGCTATAGGTTTGAAAAACACGCTCAACACCTTCACCATAAGAAATTTTTCTGACTGTAAAAGCAGAGTTAATGCCTCTATTTTTAATAGCGATAACAACACCTTCAAAAGCTTGTAAACGCTCTCTGTCACCTTCTTTTACTTTTACCTGAACAGTTAGAGTATCACCTGGAGAAAACTCCGGGATTTCTTTGCTCATTTGCTCTTGCTCTAGTTGTTGGATCAACTTACTCATTGTGCTCTCCTAGGTTTTTAAACCAAAACTTTTTAACTAAACTCTTTTATGATTTATTCAATGACATTTTAATCATCATTAAATAATCAACCCTCTTTCGCTTGATAAGCGACTTTAAATTCTTCAAGTAAAGCTTGTTCACTATCTGATAATTTTTTTTGAGCCAATAAATCAGGTCGTTTTAACCAAGTTTGACCTAATCGTTGTTGCAATCGCCATTTCTCAATCGCTTGATGATCGCCGCTTAATAAGACGGCGGGAACATCACTATCCAAATAACTTTCTGGCCTAGTATAATGAGGATGATCTAACAAACCATCTTCAAACGAATCTTCAACGGCCGAATCACTATGGCCTAAAACATCTGGCAATAATCGTGTTATTGCATCAATAACAATCATTGCGGGCAATTCGCCACCACTTAAGACAAAATCCCCAATTGATATTTCCATATCAACTTGTTGCTCTATTAAGCGTTGATCAATACCTTCATATCGACCCGATAATAAAACTATATGCTTCTGCTGACTAAGCTGCTTAACCAGTTCGTAGTCAAGTTTTCTTCCTTGCGGCGAAAGATAAATGACCTTTGCCTCTGTTGATAAATCTGGATGTTTGTTTTTAGCCGCTTCAATTGCTTTTTCTAGCGGCTCTACTTTCATCAACATCCCAGGACCACCACCATAAGGCCTATCATCAACAGTACGGTGCTTATCTCTGGTAAATTCTCTTGGATTAATACAATCCAATTGAACAATCTTATTTTTTACAGCTCGACCAATAACACCATAATTGCGTATTACATCAAACATTTCTGGAAATAACGTTATCGAACTAAAAAAGAGAGCTGATTTTTTAGCTCCTTTAGTAGAAACTGAATTAGTTTCTGCATTTTTAGTCGAAGTCTTCATCCCAATCAACCTCTATCAATCCGTCTTCAAGATTGATATTTTTGACCACCTCATCAATATAGGGGATCAAAATTTCTTTCATTTTTTTTAATTTAGCTTTTTCGGCATCTAGTTTTACGACAATAACGTCGTTAGCACCCGTAGCCATCATTGAAGACACATTGCCAAGAATATTACCTTGAACATCAATTACTTTTAAACCCTGAAGGTCTCTCCAGTAAAAATCGTCTTCAGCTAATTTTTTTAATTGGCTTTCATTAATAGCAATATCACATCCAATTAACGCTTGAGCCAAATCACAATTATCAACCTCTTTTAACTGAGCAACAATTGTTTTGCCTTGTTTACGACCTTTAATTAAAGAAACTGACTGCCAGCCATTTTTTTTCTTTATTAACCAAGGATCGTATTGAAGAATGTTATTTCTTGGTTCCGTATGTGAAAAAACTTTCACCCATCCATGTACACCAAAAATGCCCGATATTTTACCAACAATAATTGGTTTATTTACCGGGTCAACAATATTCATTCTTTACCAGCTTAAATTAAGCGGCTTGCTGATCTTTTATTATCTTTTTAACTCGGTCACTCATTTGAGCGCCTTGTCCAATCCAATGGTCGACTCTTGCATTATCAACACGAATACGTTCTTCTTGACCTGTAGCAACAGGGTTGAAAAAACCTACACGTTCAATAAAGCGACCATCACGAGCATTTCGCTTGTCAGTAACGACCATATGATAAAATGGGCGTTTTTTTGAGCCACCACGGGCTAAACGAATGGTAACCATGCGTTGTATATCCTCTAAAATTTGATATTGATCTCTGAAAAAAATTGCAATCTTAACTCTCTTATTTAAGAAGCAATCTGACCCTGTTCTACTAGAAACTTTCGCTCAGAGCACAAAGGACGCGCATTTTATCGCTAAACGTGTCATTTGGGAACCTTTTTTGCATTTAATTTAGCTGTTTTTGACGTTTTTTTGTTCAACACCTTATTTTTGATGGATTTAACCACCTCTTCTCGCCTGAGAATAGCTTCTTTAAGTAAGCTAAGTTCGAGATAAGTATTTAATCACTTGATTAACGTTTTCATTAGGAGGAAAAACAGGGTTAACCCATCGGAGGCATTCCGCCAGGCATCATACCTTTCATACCTCGCATCATTTTCATCATGCCGCCCTTACCTTTCATTTTTTTCATCATTTTTTGCATTTGTTTAAACTGCTTAAGCATTCGGTTAACATCTTGTATATCAGTCCCTGAACCGGCTGCAATTCTTCGTTTTCTTGAACCTTTAATCATTTCTGGTAATTTCTTTTCTTTAACCGTCATGGAGTTAATAATTGCTTCCATTTGAATCGTCACTTTATCATTTAATTGATCTTTAGCGGCTTGGGGTACATTGCCCATGCCAGGCAATTTATCCATCATTCCGGAGAGTCCTCCCATACTTTTCATTTGCACTAACTGTTCTCTAAAATCCTCTAAATCAAATCCTTTGCCTTTTAAAACTTTTTTAGCAATTTTTGCCGCTTTTTCTTTATCGACAGTTCTTTCAACTTCTTCTATTAATGAAAGCATGTCTCCCATTCCAAGAATTCTTGAAGCGATCCTTTCTGGATGAAAAGGTTCTAATGCATCTAACTTTTCCCCCATACCAATAAACTTAATTGGTTTACCGGTAATATGACGAATTGAAAGCGCTGCACCACCTCTTGCATCACCGTCTGCCTTAGTTAATATGATCCCAGTTAAGGCAAGTGCATCATCAAAAGCTTTGGCGGTATTGGCCGCATCTTGCCCAGTCATACTGTCCACAACAAAAAGCGTTTCAGCAGGCGTAACAGCTTTGTGGAGAGCTTTAATTTCATCCATCATTTCTTGATCAACTGCTAAACGTCCTGCAGTATCTACAATCAACACATCTGCAAATTCTTTTTTGCCTTGTTTAATGGCGGCTTTAACAATATCAATTGGTTTTTGATCGATTGAACTTGGAAAAAAGATCCCACCGACTTCTTCTGTAACTCGCTCTAACTGCTCTATCGCTGCAGGTCGGTATACGTCAGCGCTTACTAACATGACAGATTTCTTTTCACGTTCAATTAAATATTTAGCTAGTTTTGCGCTAGAGGTTGTTTTACCTGCCCCTTGCAATCCTGCCATTAAAATAACCGCAGGAGGTTTTGCCTTTAAATTTAAGCTTTGGTTGGCATCCCCCATTGCAGAAACCATCTCACTCTGAACTATTTTAATAAAAGCCTGACCAGGCGATAAGCTGGATTTAACTTCTTTTCCAAGAGCTCTATATTTGATTTTAGTCACAAAATCTTTAACAACCGGTAATGCAACATCCGCTTCCAACAAAGCCATGCGGACCTGGCGCAAAGTCGTTTGAATGTTATCTTCGGTAATTCGCCCTTTACCACTAATTTTTTTCAGCGCTTTATTTAGGCGTTCAGTTAAATTGTCAAACATAGATCGACTCTCAGAAGCAGGTTACTTAATATCAAAAATAATGATAATCTAATAAACTTAAAGCGGGTATTATAGCGAGTTAACAAACTCTAACAAGTTATAATCCAAGATTAATCAACAGAACGTAAGGACTTTTCAGTTGAATTTGTTTTTTTTAGAGATCATAGGATTTTCATTATATAGCGGAATTTTAGCTTATGTATGGCTCGCCTTGTCAAAAAGTCGCCCAATTAACCCAAATCTCTCAGTAATAATCTTTATTACCATTTTGTTGCATGGCTATGTTGCTTATTTAAACATTGATGGTAAAAACGGCCACGATTTTGGCTTGTTCAATATTTTTAACATGACCACATGGTTAGCGATGATTTTAGTTTTTTGGAATCTTGTTAAATATAAATCATATGCTTTGCTCACCGTATCTTTACCTATCGCTGCATTAAGCTTATTAGAAGTCGCTGTATTTAATGGCGTTTCTCCAATACAACTCGATGGTAAATTCGTAGATATTTTACATATTTTACTCGGTATATGCGCTATGAGCTTTTTATTGCTTGCCGCGTTACAAGCTATTTTAGTGTTGATAATGGATCATCAATTACGCCGTAAGTCATCTGCGTTGTTCACATGGCTAGGCCCTTTACAAAGCTTAGAAAGATACTTAATACAACTATTATCAAGTGGTTTTTTATTGCTGACTATTTCACTCGCCTTAGTCATTTTTCTACCTTCAGAAGCAAAACAACAGCAATACTTACATAAAATAATTTTAACCATTTTATCTTGGGGTGTTTTAGGCATTATTTTATTTGGTCATTATAAACGAGGCTGGCGAGGTGTGTTTGCCGCTAAGTGGACCTTATTTGCGGTTTTTCTATTACTGTTAGGCTATTTTGGTAGTAAATTGGCGATTGAATATATATTGTAAGTTCACTTCTAACCTTCGAGACTTTTGAGATTTAATCATTTGGACAACATTACCACCACCACCTTATCAATTATTTTACTGATACTCATTATTTTGTCTGGCTTTTTTTCCAGTGCAGAAACCAGTTTAATGTCTATAAATCGTTATCGACTTAAGCATTTAGTCAAAAAGAATCATCATGGCGCTAAACTCACTCAAGCTTTATTGAACAAGACGGATCGATTAATAGGGCTAATTTTGATCGGTAATAATTTTGTAAATCTTTTAGCTGCGGCAATAGCTTCTGTTATATGTGTAAGAATATGGGGTGATTATGGTGTTGTCATTTCAACAGCCGCATTAACAATTATTATCTTAGTTTTTTCTGAAATTACCCCCAAAACGTTAGCCGCCTTACATCCTGAAAAAGTAGCGTTTCCTGCCGCTTACATCCTTACGCCTTTATACCGTCTTTTTTTTCCACTCGTTTGGCTGGTTATCGGTTTAACCAACAGTTTATTAAAACTGTTTGGAGTCAATCCAGATGAAGCAAGAAATGACAGTGTCGATACTGAAGAATTAAAAATTATCGTTAATGAAGCCGGGCCACTGCTTCCTAAGCGCCATCAAAATATGCTTTTAAGTATTTTAGATTTAGAAAAAGTCACCGTTGAAGACATTATGATCCCTAGAGCTGAAGTCACGGGGATTAATATCAACGATCATTTGAATAAAATTATTGAACAAATGCGCAGTGCTGTTCACACCAGATTACCCGTATTCAAAGATGATATTGACAATATTGTCGGTTTTTTACATGCCAGACAAATTATTAAATTACTGGCTAAAAATGAAGATGAATTATCTCTTGAAACAATCCAAGAAGTTATGACAGAAGTTAATTTCATTCCAGAAGGAACCCCCTTAAACACTCAACTACTGAATTTTCAAAGAAAAAAAAATCGAATTGGTTTAGTTGTTGATGAATATGGAGATATTCAAGGCTTAGTCACATTAGAAGATATATTGGAAGAAATTGTTGGAGAATTTACTACGGACTTTGCCGCAATGAGCAAAGACATCCAAATAGAAAAAAACGGCAGTATTATTATTGATGGCAGTGCCAATATTAGAGAAATCAACCGCTCTCTCAATTGGACCTTACCAACTGATGGCCCTAAAACATTAAACGGGATTATTTTAGAACATTTAGAATCTATCCCTCAAGCAGGAACAGGACTACGATTAGCCGGTTATCCAATGGAAATATTACAACTCAAAGGCAATATGATTAAAAGTGTTAGAGTTTGGCCTGAACTGTATCAAGAAAACAAGACAAAATCAGTTTAACACTCTATCGACTAAAACAAGCCATTCAACCAAATACCTTCCTAATGACAATAGCTTAACTTGCATATCAATAAAAGAATGGCTATTTTATCGATTAAGAATGAAAAATAAGTTATCATTAATTGTCCAAAACATGGAACAATTAAGTCATGACTCATGGAGGAATATTTAATGACTCAAGAAAACACTCAATTTATACATCGAAATAACGAAAAATCATCTAGTAATTTTGAGCGAAGCGGTCGATTTTACAGCAGTAAAGGAAGCTGGTTTTTTAAAACTCGTGAATCCGTAGATTACGGACCATTTCAAAATCGAACCGAATGTCGATATGCTTATAATGAGTTTATTGAAGTGGTTTCTGATACCAATGAAATGGCTTCCAATTCGTTTGATTACCAAGATATTAATTCCGATTGGGAACCACCAAAAATAAATTTTAGTTAAACTAATACAGAGCTTACTGCCGTATTAGCTTCAACTACATTAACTCTTGCCATTTAGCTACGTCTGTAAGCTTTTGGCGTGTTAATTAACTGGCATTATACCTAAACTAGTACCAAACAGAAAAAAACAGGCGCGTTACCAAAGAATCAAATGCGTATAAAGACTCTTCTCCTGGAGTCGCGTCCTCTCTAAGATCTCTAAAGTCTTCAAACTTAAATTTAATAGAATCTACCGCTAGATTAATACTGAAGCGATCGATTTCTCCCCAATCAAGAAGCTCAAAACCATAACTGACAGCAAACCCCACACTATCATTACTAAAGGTACTCATTTCTTTATCTCTTGCTAAGAAATTTTGCGCATCAATTCTTGAAAACAGATCACTATAAAAATCAGCCTTAGTTTGTTCATAATGCCTAAATTTCAGGTCAAAAACCCAATCTTCGCCGTAAGGATGGGTATAACCAAGCTCATAATTTGAAGCTTTAATACCCCACGTATCTTGAAAAACTCTTGCTTCAGCTTTTATAGCGGCTCTATAAGGCAGATATAACATTCCCCTAATGGCAATCGCATCACTTGTTCTAGTCTCAGGATACTGTTCTGACTGATAACTGTATCCAACGGCAGTTGTTGGATCTAAATAACGAACTGAACGGTAGGGATTATTTAATAAACCTTGATCCGTTATCGTTTCCCAAGACATGCCAACTAAACTATTTTTAGTGATAATTTGAGTCACACCAAAACGATATTGTTTTCGTTTAACATCAGCCGCCAAGTCCTCGCCTCTTTTGCCAACAATATCCCAGCCTTGTGAATAACCCGCGGTTATCGTTGTTAAATCGCCAAAAAAGTCTTGAGTAAAATCAAAGCTGGCTGTTTTTGCTGAATAATCATTCTCTTCACTTTGCCCATAATTCACCGTTAATATTGACTTATTTCGCAAGTAAGCAACACTAATTGATTTTTCTTCTCGTTCCTCAAGATAAGCGCTTGCCGTCGTTACCACATCAATTGACGCACTGGTCACATTATCAACATAATAATTTACCGCAACTGACACCGTGTCTTTAATCGATTTTCTCACCAAAATAGAAGGGCCATCGATGACTACGCCACCACCATCAAACTTGTGATACAAAATATCTGCACGATCTTCAGGTAATACGGCTGAATGAGCGCTAAAAGATAAGATTAGGAAAATAACCGCGCCAATAAAACGATTAATACTGAATTTAGTTACAACCACAACCGCCTCCTGCACTGCCTTCTGCCCCTCTGGCACTTTCTCTGGCTTGACGAACGTGATGTAAATAATTATCTGCAACAGGATCTCGACCAAAAAAGGTAATAGGATCCGCTAAATTTTGTCTGTCATTAGCTTGCACCCACGGCTCAATACTGGAGCAACCGCCAATGCAGAAAATCAAAGATAGTATTTTTAAGCAACGACCAAAAAACATTAATTTATTCTCTCAACAAAGATTTAATTTTTTTAACGTATTTATCTTCATCACCTGAGTTATATCCTTTGTGAACGTATCTCACATGACCGTCTTTATCAATAATCACCGTACTAGGCATCGATTTAACACCGTAGAGTTTATAAACCTCGTTTGTTGGATCGAGTAAAATAGGAAAACTTACGGGTCTATCTCTCAAGTATTTTTCTACCACCTTCGATTTTTTACCGGCTAAACCTTTCGACGGTTTGTCTATATTAACGGCTAAAACTAAAAAACCTTGTTTCTCATATTTTTTATGAATAGCATCTAAAATGGGCATTTCTTCTCGGCATGGACCACACCAAGTCGCCCAAAAGTTAAGCAAAACGAGTCTACCTCTAAAATCTGATAGCCGAACATTTTTATTATCAGTACTTTTTAATGTGAAATTAGGTGCAAGAATTTTTTTTGCGTGCACGCTTCCAACAGAAAAGACTAAAGAAAGCACTAATGAAATTGTCAACAATGATGATTTTAGTTTCATATTAAATATTCCTAATAAATTAATAATTTAAACGATTTAATCCAAGTAAAAATGAAAGACTAAAAGAAAAAACTAATCGTTGAAGAGATTTCAAGATCATGGGCTGTTTTAGAATTACCAATCAGCTCTATGTCATACAAATGTTCTTTTAATGTCAAATGCAATGCAAACCAATCCGTTAATAAAACTCGGTAACCACCGCCAATCATTATCGTAGAGCGATGCTCACCAGCAAACTCTGTGCTACCGAGAGCAGTTAATAAATAGAGGGAGCTAGTAAAAGCCAAGTTTTCTCCAATAAAACCTTCTCCTGGCAATATATTAAAACCTAAACCAATATTATATTGTGAGTATTTTCTTTGATCAGATCCTACGGGTAGCAATACCACATTCCCATTAAGACGCTCAAAACTTGATAAACCAGCCTCAGATTCTGCATAGCTTGCTTCAATAAAAAAATCTTCTGTGACATGATAAGCAACTCGAGCACCAGTTAATTGGTTTACACCAAAATCTTCTATGCTGATCACACCAGAGTAAACCCCAAGCTCCCAATTCTCATTATCAATAGCTTCACGCTTTACTTCGCGCCTTACAACTTTAGGATCAAAAATAGTACTTACATCATCTTTTGCTTGCTCTTGATCTGCATTTTCATCGTCAGCTGCAGACACAGAAAATACCAAGCAACAAGCTAAAAAGATTGTGAGTGATTTAGTTGTCATTTTTAAAAAAATACGCTGAATCCTAATTTCCATTCTTCCACTTCATCATTGTTGTTTCTGCTTGTTAAAATCGTGTATCGTGTATACTCTGTTCTTAGCATAAACTGCTGAGAAACATAAACTTTAAGTCCTAATCCTACATTAACACTCTCATCAACTCTGTCTTCGGACTGTATCAAAGTAACAGAAGGAATTGTTTGAATAACACCCGCGCCAATTTTAAAAAATGGTGTATATCGCCATTCTGGAAATGGTTGATGCAGCAAACTAATGTTAGCGTAGCGAAGATCTGAAACATTGCCAAGCGCTTGAGCAACCGCAATCTCTGCACTAAGATTTTCTGTAAAGTTCCAACCAGCATATAATGTCAGGCTTGTTGCGCCGCCAAAATCACCACCTAAAACGCCTAATTCGAATGAGCGGCCGGTATAATCATCCTTATCGCTTTCATCTTCAGAAAATTTTTCACCATCTTCATATAAGGTTTTCTGAATTCTTTTTTCGTGAACCCAACCTTCATGGCCTTTAACCGAACGAACTTTGTACCATTGCGTTTTTTTCTTTATTAAACTAACTAATTGCCCTTTTTCCACAATATAAAAGACCGGAAAACCTCTTCCTGGCCCAGTATGAAGTTCAATAAAGGCTTCATCAATAATGACTTTTTGATCTTCATCGGCAAATGCGCTCGATGGCAAAAAGAAAAATACAACCCACAAAACAAGCGGCATTTTTAAAATAGATTTAAAGCTTAGCAAATTTAATATTATTCCTAAAAGACTGAATTGTTTATTCAATTTATTATTTAATTTTGAGGTACATCAAAAGGATTATTATAGTATTGAGCTCCAATGTCCAACCATTCTGAGATTAACTTTAATTCAGCCGCCGATAAACGCCCTTCATGACTCCCACCAGTAGCAAACCGATTTAAAAATCGACCACTGTTATTTGCCCCTGCAGAATTCATGCTGGGCGCAATAGTCACTGTTTGAGTTACTGGGATCGGGTCTCCATTAGCATCTAAAATCAAATCACCATTTTGATCTACCTCGTAAACGGGATTCCCATTGGCATCGATAACAGGCACAAGATCATCAGTTAAAGCACCATTATTTAAAGCAATAACATTGTCATTAAATAATAACTCTCTATATGAAACTATATGATCAGGTTCATCCGCAGACACATCGGCAATAAGTGATAACTGCCCATCGGGTACTTGTGTAGCTCCCATGCCATCAACAATATTATGGCAGGAGGTACAAGTATTATCAGAGACTAAATTAGCCATATTATCAAAAACTCTTCTATCGACCTCCCAAATAGGCTGAATTTCATCAACATAATTAATTGAAATTCTGCATAATCCACTCCAATTTACTTGGCAACTCGAAGAGGTTGGTACTGGCGAATTTAGATCTGAATAATTATAGTTTAGGTCGGGATTTAAACTGCTTAAATTAATATCTGTCCAATAATCTGAATAGTTTATATTAACTGAAAGGTCTTGGTATCCGTTAATTCGATTATTAACCTCTGCCATTGTTTCACCCTGATTAGCAAACATCACGGGATTAGTATTTGGAAAAGGAAGCCCTGTTGAAGGTGCTCCGACATTCACAGACTGTCGTTCTGCATCGTACCGACCATGCGGTAATTCACTATTACGAGTATGGCAACCGTGGCATTGCTTAACTTCTCCGGCGGCTACCGTCATCCAGTTTTGATGCCTTTGAGTCACTCGACGTCCGTTTGCATCTAAAACACTTAAAGAAAAAGCCACATTTGCTGGCACTTTAAACATTGCAGAACCATCTGGCTCCACCATCGCATAACCTAAAATATCTTTCATTAATTGACCACGATTACGCCCAAAAGCCGTGCCATTTAAATCCACATCATCAGGGTTAGGCAATGAGACAGCTTTAACCACCCTAATGAATCGAGCGGGCCTATTAGCGGCACTGGTTTGTACAGGGTCAGCCAAATTAGCAATGCCGACACCGCTAACATCAAAGCCATCAAAATCATAAACACTTTCTAGGTGTACTATCCCAACGTTTTCATTCAATAATGTCGTATCTGCGGTAAGACTATTATCGGCAATAACAGTACCAAAATCTCTTGGCGACATAGCAACAACCTCATGGGCAACCATACCTTCAACACCAACAACTATGGGCAATAAGGTACCTTCACTTGGATCATAACTCCAGATTCCATACAGTGGAGCGGCTTCAACTCGATCAGGCTGTTCAATTTCAGTTGTGGTACAAGGAATAATGATAGGATCTCCAAGCGCATCAACATCATTAAGCCTACAAGGGGTCCAACTAACTAATACTCGACCAGAACCATCAAATAAAGGATAAACATTAGCAAAACGTCCGCCAATGGATGGCTCATCATCTGTTCGAACAGTAAAAGGTGTTGCTGACACTTGGGCTGGACCCGCGGTTCCCGTGGAAGCATCTGTTGTTTGATTGATTTCAGTAAAATTCTCCCAATCAATGTAAATAATTTCTCCACCTAAACGAGTTGAAGTATCGGGTCTTAATTTAACTAACAACCGCCCATCAGGTCCCTGCCTCGCTTGCATAAAATTAACTCTTGAGTCGTCGCTGCCGGTATCTTGAGAATGGTAGCCATATAAAAACTCTAAGCCACTGCCATCAGGGTTAATTTGATACAAACTAATGACATCGTTGTTTGCTGAATTATCCCATCGGCTAAAAACTATTTTACCGTTTGTTAAAACGCTTGGAGCCAAGTCATGACTTTGGTTAAAGGTGATTTGTCTAATACTGGTTCCATCAGCATTCATGACATGCAAAGCTAATGTTGCTACATTTAAATCTTCATCAAAAGCATCGTATTGAGGCTTTCCTTCATCGAGTAAAACCGCTTTTGCGATCCTTTGTCTTGTTGATGTGAAAACAATACGGCCATCAGGTAAATAATGAGGGGAAATATCTTGGCCTTCTTCCGCTGTAATATCAGAACTAATAATTCGTTTAACCTGTTTCGTTAGATGATCATATTCCCAAATATTCCAAGTTGGTTGGTCTTCATCATCGGCATCTTCAATTTCAGGAGCTCTAACCGCAAAAACTAACCGATTTCCATCATAAGAAACATCAACATCTTTTACATCATATAAAGCATCGGCTTCAAACAATCCTTCTGTCAGGTTTGTTTCTCCGCCACTCGGTGAGGCTCTATCTCTTAAGAATAATTCCGCACCAGCAAAAAAGTTGATAGGCTCACGTAGAATTTTTTCAGCAAGTTGCTCCACATCATTATTATCTATTTCAACAGGGAGCGTTCGCTTAACATAAGCAATGGGATAATCCACAACCACAGGATCACTATCTTGCCCAGAGCCAACGGGTTTTCCATCATCGCTTGTACAACTCAAAACAAAGAGACTTGAAAGAGAAATAACAATGAGTTGTTTTAGTATTTTCATATTAATCCTGCCAGATTACGAACCCAGTAAAAAGTACTGTTCAATAACCTATTTAACCTTAATAGCCTTAATAGCCTTAATAGCCTTAATAGCCTTAATAACAACTAAAAGTAATACATTAGTACGCCACTAGTCAAACTTAGCACAACGCTTGTCGATTGGCATTGGATTTAAGCGATTACTTAAATTATTATCAATAACATCAAGCATTTTAAAAAGGTGCCGATAACTTAATGAAACTTATACAAAATTTGATACAAGTATTATCAATTAATCCAATTTTAATTTCTGTGCGAGGCTTCACGAAAAGTTAATTTGAGTTCAGTTAGACTGTCTTTTATATTAGGACAGTCTCGTGAAGCTTGATGGTACAAAATTGTCTGGTTTTATGTTCGTTAAACTATAATCTGCTGAGTATTTATTATGGCCAAAGATTTATCGTTATCAAAAAAATCCCTTAAAGTGGCAAAAGTAATTATTGGACTAAGTTTAGTCTCCCTTATTTCCCAAGCTTCTATCGCAGGCCCCAGAGAACAAGCTAAAACCATGCATGATCGACTTGCTGGTGTGCCGCCTACGGCTAGTACTTTAGATGCAATGGAAACCGACATTATCGCAGGCAATGAAATAACTGCCGCTTATAAGGCAATGAATAACTCAGCTTTTTATTCCATAACATTAAAAAACTTTGTAACCCCTTGGACTAATGAAGCGCAAACAGTCTTTGCTCCATTAAATGATTACACCGCAACCGTTATTGGTATAATTAAAGATGACATCGATTTTAGAGAAATACTTTGGGGTGACATTATATACACAGGTAACACCCCAGGATTACCAGCCTACTCTAATTCAAATAACAACCATTACCAAGCAATGGAAGATGGTGCAGTGGATCTTCAAGCCGCTTTGCAGCAATCAACTCAATCCAGCGTAACAGGCTTAGATGCTAATGCGACAGCTGGCGTGTTAACCACACGCGCCTCAGCAAAAGCCTTTTTAATTGATGGTACTAATAGAGCTCAATTTAGATTTACACTACTCAATCATCTCTGTGGTGATTTAGAGCCTCTCAAAGACATATCAAGAGCGGCTGATAGGATCAGAAGAGACGTATCACGAAGCCCTGGTGGCGATAGCCGTATCTATAACAACTCATGTTATGGTTGCCATGCAGGAATGGACCCAATGATTCAAGCTTTTGCTTATTATAATTATCAATATGATGTCACCGCTGACCCTGATGGTGAAAATGGGCAACTTGATTATAATGCCGCTGGTGAAACAGATCCGGTGACGGGCACAAGAGTTCAAGCTAAATATCACAATAATATGGCAAATTTCCCCCATGGTTACATCACATTAGATGACAAATGGGATAACTATTGGCGCCAAGGACAAAATTCTAACATTGGTTGGGATAACGCTTTACCTGGTGGAGGAAATGGCGCAAAAAGTATGGGAAGAGAATTATCACACAGTACAAAATTTGCACAATGTCAGGTTGAAAAAGTTTTTACTAATGTCTGCTTAAGAAAGCCAGGCAACGCAGCTGATCGAGCTCAAATCGATAGCATGGTCACTTCGTTATCAAACAATAGTTATCAGCTAAAGCGAACCTTTGCTGAATCAGCTATCTATTGTATGGGAAATTAAAATGAAATTAATTAAACAATTTAAACCTAACTCATATCTTTCTCAGCCATTAATTACCCCAATATTAATCGCATCAGCGTTATTATTTTTATCGGCTTGTGCAGGAGGAGGTGCTGAAGTTGAAGAGAATATTACACAAGCACCTGAACCCGATAGTAATTATTCGGGCCCATCCCCATCAACAGACGATGTACAATCATTTAAATTAAGTGTCTGGGATAAGTTTGTCAACGACGGTAATTGCATACAATGTCATGGTGATGGGCAAGCGCCTGATTTTGTAAACTTGACTGATATTAACATTGCTTATTCTCAAGCGAATACTATTGTTGACCTTAGTTCACCAAAAGATTCTCGCATGGTCACTAAAGTGGCTACTGGACATAACTGCTGGTTAAGTAGTGATTCCGCTTGTGCAGATACGATTACCAGTTACATCACAGCCTGGGCAGGCGAAACCGCAGGAAACAGTAATTCAATTTCCCTTGAAGCACCGACCATTAGAGACCCAGGAACCAGTAAAAGCTTTCCGAGTGACTCGACATTGTTTGCCGCTACTATCCATCCAATATTAACAGCCCGATGCGCAGGTTGTCATACCGAATCAGCGGCATTACCTATCGCACCATTTTTTGCAGGCAGTGATGTTAATGCCGCTTTTGAAGCCGCTAAAGCTAAAATAGATTTAGATACTCCTGAAAATTCTCGTTTTGTCATCAGATTAAGAAACGAATTTCATAATTGTTGGACTGATTGCTCTTCAAACGCAGATGAGATGCTGGCACAAGTAACCGCATTTGCCGCTGGAATTCAACCGACCCCTGTTGACCCTGCATTATTAAAAAGTAAGGCATTGTTCTTAACAGATGGAATAGTCGCCAGCGGTGGCGGACGTTATGATGCCAGTGCAATAGCCGTTTGGAACTTTAAAACGGGTGAAGGTAACACAGCCTTTGATACCAGTGGAGTTGAGCCCGCAATAAACCTAGAAATTACCGCAAACGATTTTAAATGGGTTGGCGGCTGGGGGATCCAATTAGTTGAAGGTAAAGCGCAAGGCACAACCGCTGCTAGTAAAAAACTCCATGACTTAATTACTGCGACAGGAGAATACTCTGTTGAAGCTTGGGTTGTTCCTGGCAATGTCACTCAAGAAGGTCCTGCGGGGATCGTCAGTTATTCTGCTGGAACAACCGCCAGAAACTTCACTCTTGGGCAAACACTTTATAACTATAACTTTTTAAACAGAAGTACAGAAACGAATCAAAACGGAGAAGCCGATGTTTCTACAGCCGATGCAGATGAAATACTCCAAACCGCTCTGCAACATGTGGTAACGACGTTTTCACCAACAGAAGGTCGGAAAATCTTTGTCAATGGCATTTTGGTCGCATCAGAAGCCGATGACGCTGATTTTACAACAGGCGGTTCTTTAACTGACTGGAATGATACCTATGCTTTTGTACTTGGAAATGAACCTTCAGGCGACAGACAATTTGCCGGTACTTTTCGTATGGTCGTGATCCACAATCGCGCGCTAACTCCTGAGCAAATTATTCAAAATTTTGATGTCGGCGTTGGTGAAAAATTCTTTATGTTATTCAGCATTTCACATTTAGTTGATTTACCCGAATCCTACATTATGTATGAAGTCAGCCAGTTTGATAGTTATAGCTATCTATTTGCTGAGCCAACCTTTATTAATCTTGATGGTAATGCCGTTCCAGACAATATTGATATTGAAAAAATTAGAATTGCAATCAACGGTAAAGAAGCTATCACTGGACAAGCTTATCAAAACTTAATAGTCAATGCAGACTCCAGCAGTTACAGCGCTGAAACAGGTCAATTATTATCACGTCTTGGAACTGTTATTGCGTTAGAAAAAACCGCGCAAACCGATGAGTTTTTTCTAACTTTTGAAAAAATAAATGGTGCAACCAAAGCGTTTATAGAACCGCCCGTTTCTCCACCTGCGACACCTGCGAATTTACCAGACAGACCATCTATTGGTATTAGAGATTTTGCAGAAATCAATGCTACCATGTCTCAAGCCACAGGTATCAGTATGTCTAATACCGACGTGATGGCAACATACAACGCAGTAAAACAACAATTGCCAACATTAACCGATATTGATATTTTTGTCTCATCGCAACAAATGGGTATTACTCAATTAGCCATTGAGTATTGTCATGCACTGGTTGAAGATACAACCGCTAGAAATAGTTATTTCAGCATTGTTGCCAACAACTTTAACTTCAGTGATGTAGCCACTACGGCATTTAATACAACCGTCAAACGTGACATTATTTTTGATGCTTTAATTAGTCGAGCTATCGGAAGCAATATCTCAACTCAACCAAGCGACAATGAAATTAAAACAGAGCTTAATGATCTTACAGACAAGTTAGTGGGTTGTAGCGATGATTGTGGCGTTCCAGCTGAAAGAACAAAAACCATTGTTAAAGCAGTATGTGCTGCAACGATTGCTAACGCTGCAATGTTAGTACAATAGGAGTCAAAAATAATGCGTAAAAAGACAACAAACTTATCCCCTGACGCACCGTTGCTTCATGCGGCACACAAAAAGCCTATTACACGACGTGATTTTGTATCTCAAGGCATGTTAGCGGGTTCTGCCAGCGTCGTCGCACCATCATTGCTAGGACTTTTTGGAAATTCTCAAAGTGCTCAAGCGGCGTTATCAACTGACATCGAAGCCTTAAAAAGCGCTTGTGGTATTGCCAGCCAAGGGGCTGGAAAAATTCCTTTTATCTGTTTTGATTTAGCCGGTGGAGCCAACATTTCAGGATCGAATGTATTAGTCGGTAAAAATGGTGGTCAGTTGGACTTTTTATCTTCTGCGGGCTACAGCAAATTAGGTTTACCTGGCGATATGATTCCTCCAATGGTTAACGCACAAACAGGGCTGTCTGATTTTATTAACAATGATTATGGATTATCCTTTCACAGTGATAGTGCTTTTTTACGCGGCATTCAAGAAAAAACAGGTACCGATACTGCCAAGAATACTGCTGGTGCAGTAATACCTGCCCGTTCAGACAATGACACAGGTAATAACCCGCACAACCCAATGTATGGTATCAATAAAATTGGTGCTGATGGCTCACTACTCACCCTAATTGGCTCTCGTAATAGTGATTCAGGTGGTAATTCAATGTCTCCCGCTTCCATGATTGATTTGTCCGTCAGGCCTACAAAAGTCGACAGGTCTAGTGATGTGACAGGTCTAGTAGATATTGGTGATTTAGTAGGGTTATTAAATCAACAAGATGCCGTTTCAGTCATGGAATCAGTTTATCGTATTTCTAAAGCAAAAATGGGAAAAGTTACCAATTCCAATATAGAGAGTGAAGCCGTTATAAAAGCACTGGTTGAATGTGGTTATGTAAAAAGTGCTGATTTAGCAAATCGCTTTGGTGATCCAAGTAGCTTAAACCCTGAAGCCGATCCAGATATCCTTGGACCTACGGGCATATTCACTCAAGAAGAATTTGACAGTGAAAGTGAATTTAGAAAAACAGCAGCGGTAATGAAATTAGTCGTTAATGGTTATGCAGGTGCTGGCACAATCACCATGGGTGGTTTTGATTACCACACAGGTGATCGCTCTACAGGTGAACAACGTGATTTAAGAGCTGGCCGCTGTATGGGTGCTTGTTTAGAATATGCTAAACGAGTTGGAGTCCCATTAATGATGTATGTATTTAGTGACGGTTCTGTTGCAAGTAATGGAATGGTTGATGATTCAGTGAATGGTCGTGGTAAAGGCGTTTGGACGGGAGATAACTCATCAACCGCCAGTTCGTTCTTTATGGTTTACAATCCGAATGGTCGCCCAAACCTCGTTGGTGGAACGCCTGAAGAAAAAGCCGTAAGTCAGCAAATTGGCTATATGCGGGCTGATGCTTCAGTAGAAACAGCATCATCACCAGCAGCTAACAACCCTAACTTATTAGTTGAAACGGTATTACTGAATTACATGGCTTTGCATGATCAGCAAAACATGTTCGGCACTCAATTTCCTAACCATGGTTTAGGCAATTCGACACTGCAAGATAGACTCACGGCTTTTGAACCTATTGTTACTGGCGATATTAACAATATGATTTAAATACCTTTATTTTCTACAGTTATATAATTTCTAATATATAGCTGTAGAATTTTATCCTTCGAAAATATTTTTCATTTATTCACTTCCAAACTAATTTTCCTGAAGATTTAGATAGCTCTTGCAAATATGCCTTGTGTGCACTGTTTTCTTCTGCTGAAGCTTTTATTACTTTAAACGCTTCTCGGTTTTCAGCAAGTCGTCTTATTCCACCTTCATCTCGGTTAACTTTTAAATAATCTTGCTTATGGGTTAAACCTAAATCCGTTTGCCCCCCCGTCATTGCCAAATATACTTCGGCTAAAATTTCCGAATCAAGCAATGCCCCATGAAGCTCTCTGTGGCTGTTGACCACAAAGTAACGTTTACAAAGCGCATCTAAACTGTTTTTTTGTCCGGGGTGCATTTGTCGTGCTAATACTAATGTATCTAAAACACGACAATAGTCATTCATTATTCCTACAGATGGACTTAACTGTTTGAGTTCGTGATTAAGGAAGCCAATATCAAAGGGGGCATTATGAATAATAAGCTCTGAATTTTTTACAAATTCTATAAATTCATTTGCTACATCTTTAAACAACGGCTTGTCTTGTAAAAATTCATTGGTGATACCATGAACTTCAATTGCTCCCTTGTCTATTTCTCGCTGGGGGTTTAAATAAACATGATAATGATTGCCCGTCAGTTTTCGGTCGATCATTTCTATGCAGCCAATCTCAATGATTTTATGCCCTTGAGTTGGCTCTAAACCTGTCGTTTCAGTATCTAGAACAATCTGTCTCATTTAACTTCCTACTTTAATTGATCGATGCCGCGATTAGCTAAATCATCTGCTTTTTCATTTCCAGGGTGACCACTATGACCTTTAACCCATTGCCAATCTATTTGATGACGGTTATTTTGAGCATCTAATAATTTCCACAAGTCGGCATTTTTTACTGGTTTTTTTTGAGAATTTTTCCAACCTTTATTTTTCCAACCCTTTATCCATTCTGTAATGCCTTTTCTAACATATTGAGAGTCTGTGGTTAATATAATGGAGCTTGATTGTTTCACCGCTTTTAATGCTTCTATAGCCGCCATTAATTCCATTCGGTTGTTGGTTGTATCGTGTTCTCCACCAAATAATTCTTTTTTATGTTGACCCGAACAAAGTAACGCTCCCCACCCGCCTGGGCCTGGATTACCTCGGCATGCTCCGTCGGTATATATTTCTATTTGATTCAAAAAAGACCTCTTTATTCTAATGTTGTAATAAAAACTAGCGACTTGATTTAACTTGTTTTAAAAATTTTTCAACCTCGGCTTTAATCGATGGTTCTGCCAACCTTGCCCCGACTAACTTTCGGTTACTGCGCCAACTGGCTCTAATTGGTGTCATTGTTGAATTCTTTTTCTGCGCAACAAGTATACGATAGCTATTAAAATATCTGCAAAAAAAATGTGATATTTTCTTGATCCATAAAGGGTAATTGCTGGTTTGTACTTTATGATCTAGAACACTGATAGGTATTTCAACTGTTGGTTCTAATGCTAATAAACTAAACCAATCCTTAATTCTAGATTTTCCAATTAATATCTGCTGAGTATTGCTATTTAATAAATCAATCATTCTTCTTTTAAGACTGTGTCGATTTAAAGGGTTTTCAACGATTAATATGACATAACCCTCTGGAATTAAGACACGCTCTATTTCTCTTAAGATTTGATGAGGATATTTCGCCTTTTGTAAAATATTAGGTAATACAACTAAGTCAATACTGTCGGAGGCGATAGCTAATTCTTCAAAGCGGCATATTATGTGATTATCATCAAAATGATCATTTATGATCAGGCTATTTTTTACCACAATAGCTTCTTCGACTAAATTTTTAGCCATCTTAGTATACAATAATGAATAGTAACCAAATATTTCTGATAGCAAGGGTTGCAGCTTAAGCTGAACTAAATCAAAAGTTTTACCAGACAAAACATTACTATTTAGCTCATCAATCGTATTTAACCAATGTAGTAAATATCTTTTCATTGAACACTCATATAAATGCTAATCGATGGTTTATCTTGTTATAGGTCTATATAATATACTCATCATCAATCAAAATGCAGTTTTTTATCAACTTAAAAACTCCAGTATATTGATTGATAACAGGTGTAGACTAGACAAACTTTAAAAACACCATACAAACAGTTATCTATTAAAATAATAGCTAAACTAAGAATAATGTAAATAAATTAAGTAAGGTAAAACTTTTGATAAAAAGAATATTTATTATCGCAGCTATCATTTTTTTGAATGGCTGCAACAGTCTCTCGCTTAAAACGGATAATGATGAAAATCAACTAAGCTCATCCGTTAATGACACCACAAAAACAATCAATAAATCATCTATACCAGTTTGCCCAATTAAAGAAGGTCCGATTGATCCAGAGTCCCATTTAGATGTTTGGCAAAGAATTAGCGAGCAGCTATCTCTCAAAGTGCCTGATAATAGGCGTGTTTATTCTCAAAAGGCATGGTATCTAAAACATCCCTCGTATATAAAACGTGTTAGTGAGCGCGCAAAACCCTATTTATACTTTATAGTAAGTGAGTTAGAAAAAAGAAAATTACCTGTTGAATTAGCTTTATTGCCTATTGTTGAAAGTGCTTTTGACCCTTTTGCTTACTCACATGGTCGAGCGTCTGGCATGTGGCAATTTGTTCCTAACACAGGCAAAGGTTATGGTTTAAAACAAAATTGGTGGTACGACGGGCGAAGAGACGTCTATTTATCAACTCATGCGGCTTTAGACTACTTATCTTATTTAAATAAACGTTTTAAAGGTGATTGGCTTTTAGCGCTTGCTGCATACAATTCGGGTCAAGGCAGTGTTCGTAAAGCGGTTCGCCTTAACAAAAATAAAGGTAAACCTACTGATTTTTGGTCCTTAAAGTTACCAAGAGAAACCAAAGCTTATGTACCAAAACTATTAGCATTAGCTGAAATTTTACGTTCTCAAAAAGAGAATAATACACCTTGGACGGTAATAAAAAACCAACCATTCTTCACAAGAGTTAACACAGGATCTCAAATTGATATAGCCCTTGCAGCTGACCTAAGTGAGCAAAGCATGAAAGAGTTCTATCAACTTAACCCTGCATTTAATCATTGGTCTACCGATCCTAAAGGTCCTCACCACATTCTGATACCCATTGAAAAAAAGGTGCTTTTTGAGACCAATTTAAAAACAATTCCATTAAAAGAGCGCATAGCCTATAAACGTTATATTATAAAACAAGGCGAAAGCTTAATTAGCATTGCTCGTAAATTTTCAACCTCTGTTGCTCTACTGAAAAGTAATAACAATATCCGTGGTACCCGAATAAGAGCAGGGAAATCATTATTGATACCTGTTCCTTCAAAAAAACGTGAAAAATACGCTAAAAGTAGTCAACAACGTCGATTATTAAAACAAAATGTCAAACGAGCAGGTTTTAAAAAGTTTATCACTGTTTCCGCTGGGGATTCGTTTTGGACGTTGTCGCGTCAACATAAGGTTAATTTAAGAAGTCTCGCTAAGTGGAATAGTATGGCACCAACAGACACATTAAAGATTGGTCAAAAACTAGTTATATGGAGTAAACAGCCACTAAAAACGGCATCTATAAAACATTCGCGACAAACAACTAAAAAAATTCGTTACAAAGTTCGTAATGGTGATTCTTTTGCAAGGATAGCTGACAAGTTTAATGTCAGCCTTAAAAAAATAAAAAAATGGAACCGCTCTTTAAGCCGCAAAAAATACCTTCAACCCGGACAATCTTTAACACTGTTTGTTGATATTACAAAACAATTTTAAGGTTTCAATAATCGACTAGCTTTCGTCATAAACCATGTAAACATCTGCCCTAGAATAGGATGGTTGTTCATAAGGTGACGTTTTTTCTATAAAACCGACTTTATCATAAAGATTTAGGGCTGCGACTAATTGCCTGTTGGTCTCTAAATATAATTCTGTAAAATCCGTTGCTTGATAAAGCTGAATAACCGCATTAATAAGTTTTTCACCTATCCCTATTCCCTGAAAATCTTCATCGATAGCCATTTTAGACAATTCTAACTTTTCATTTTCGGCTACAATTAATGCCGCCGAACCGACAATCTGATTTTTTATACGAGCCATTAAAATGAAGCCGCCTTGATCCAAAATGAATTTTCTAGGCTCCGATAGTATTTGATGATCAATATCTTCAACATAAAAATACTTTTCTAACCAATGACGATTTAGCTTATAAAATTCTTCGGCATATTGATCTTTGTAATTGATAATTTCTACCGAATTAATAATGCGCTCTTTACGTAAAATTGCCATTCTTTCGGTTAAAGCTTGTTTAGACAATTGACGTTCCATTACATCCAAATTGGTTAGTATATTACCGCCTGAGGTTGTTATCAAACGTCCAATGACTATTTGAATATCCTTCCAAACGGGAGAGATCTGGTCCAATAATTCAAAGCCAAGAGGAGTAATACCTAACAATCGGCGTCTTTCATCCACTTTATCAATATGATGATAGATTAAACCTTTTTGTTCTAATTTTTTACTCATTTGACTAATTGCAGGATGAGTTTGACTTAACATGCTAGCAAGTTCTGTTACTGCTAGCGACTCGTTTTCATTTAACAACTGCAACAGTGGTAGATGCCGAGAGTTGAATTGTATTTTTTCATTTATATAAACATCATCAATTTGACGATAAAGTTGTTCGCTCAAATACTTCAAGCGAGGCGCCAAACCAAGCAACCCCAGATCAGCAATATTTTTCATATAACCTCACACAAACCCTATTATTATTTATTGTTTTTATGTAATAACTTACGTAACAAAATAATATCAACTATAAATATATTTAACAACCGTTCAAAATGATAATTAATCATCTCTAAGCGAATGTAAATTACTACGAGCTTGATAAACAAAAAATTTAAATGCTGATATTTGTTGCGGTGTAAGAGCGATATCTGATTTACCATTGTCAGCATATAAGCAACCAATGACCTGATTTTCTACAATTAATGGTCCCCAAATTGAGTGAGAATGGTGTAGCTGGCTGTTAACTTGAATTCGTGTTTTTCCCTTTGCTCTTAGTTCACTTAATAAAATAACTTCCTTATTAATTAATACTTTTTGTAGAATCTCGGGAATTTGATTAGCGCATTTGAAAATAAACTGTTCACATAGGTTTGATTTTTCAGGTTCTCTAATATATTTAGCTTTAATAGTAGTTCTCTGAGGATCATATAAGCCAACTAAACAACACTCAAAACCAGCCCCCCTTGAAAGACCTTGAATTAGTAGTTTTAGTGCGAGATTTATATCATATTTCTTTTGTACTAAAGTCGATAATTTATAAACCGCATCTAACTGCTCTAATTCAGATACAACTATTTCGTTAGAGACGTGAGAAATATGCCCTCTCTTTATCTTCACATAACCATCAAGCGATAAACCGAACCCCTTTAAGCTCCTATTTGCCGTATCAGCGGCTTTCTGCAATCTTTCACTCATTGTTTCAGCTGATTGATTACAATATCTTGAAATTGTTTTTAAATGCTTTTTAATCGCTATTTTAATACCTTTTTGCTCACACGAAAGAGCAAAACTATTCGCTAAAATAATTGAACGACTAATACTAGTCTCATTGTATTGACCACTTACAACTTCTTCTATCATTGGAGCAATCTTCCATGTTTTACACAAAGATAAGGTTAAATCATTAAAATAACAACCAACAATATCTTTCTCCTTTCCCCCTACAAATGGGTAATATAGTGCTAATTCATTCATTATATCGTCACTGTTCGATAAAGAAGCATAGATTGAAATTTCCCCAATATTCATCAACAGTGCCGATATAAATATTTCCTCAACATCGTTATCATTTCTTATATTTGCAAATTCTTTTGCTTGTATTGCCGCATGGAAAGAACGAGCTAATAATGATTTTAATATTTTTGTTGAAGTATCATTTACAAAGTTATCTAATAACAAACAGCTGGTACAAATTTCTTTTATTGATTTGTAACCGAGTAACATGACCCCTCGACTTACGGTTCGAATAACTGAACCACTACGATTAAATTGGCCGCTGTTAGCTAATTTGAGTACAGAGGCTGTTAAGCTCGGATCCTTTAAAATACTTTTCGACAACGCAACAGAATGCGTACCAGAGAACTTTTCAGGATTGCATAAACTTTGAATACTTTGAGTAAAACTAGGCAAAGAAGTTTGTTGCAAACGTTCGAGCCATGCGCCTAATTTATTGGGGTGTGGAATCATTTTCTTATTATGTTGTATGCTCTTTTCAAGAGAAGCTAAAGCATCAATAGAGATATAATAAGTATAGTACTAAGTTAGTACTATTTTTTACCAATTATCAATCAAGGCACATGGTGAGCATAAAAAATGACATTTGAAGTATCACTGCAAGTATATGATACGTAATATTTTACAAAAATAGATTGACTATAAACAAAAAAACTAGCAGAAAGCTAGTTTTTTGTTTTAATCAAGTAAATTAAGACTAGAGCAATTCAGCGTTCTTTTTAGCATTTCTTACAAAAGCAATCCATTGTTTAGAACGTTTATTCCACTTCTTATATTTTGTTGCTTTAGTCAAGGATGATATTGCACTGTTGTATTGTTTTAAACCAATTTGAGCTAACCCTTTTCCAAAATAGGCTTTTCCAGGCTGTTTTAAAGAACCTTTTTTCAATGCTTTATTAAATGCTAAAATAGCTTTTTTAAATTCATCTAAATCAGATAATAACTCAGCTTGTTTTAAATCAAACTTGCCAGAATCAGTTTTGCTTGCTGATTTTCCATAAGCGACTATTGCTTTTTCAAGTTCGTTAGCACTATGAAACCCCGAAGCAACATTTTCCCAATTTTTATCATTATCTTTTACAACACCTTTTTCAATACCCTCTTTTAATATAACGGCTGTTCGGTAAGGTATATCACTAAAAGCAAAAATAGCGGATAATAATTTATAGTCGCCTTCAGTTTCCATCATACCTTGCACATAAAATAACTCCATAACAGCTAAAGCATCAGATATTTTATCTTTTTGCATATAAATAGATGAAATATTGCGCCAATAACGCTTTACCTTAGGGAAATCTAAAATAAGCTGCTTTAAAATTTTGATTGAATCATCCATTTTCTTAAATTCAAAATGTACAGCTAACATAATTCCTAAGGCATTCTTATTCGGCTTTTTTGATGTTTTTGCTGCAAAATAAGCCGCACATACAGCTTCTCTAGATCGCTTGGCTTGATGTAAAATAGCCGAATACAAAATATACACTTTATCATTATCTACATTAGAGTTTCTTAACCATCTTTCGAGATATTTAAGTGACTGTTTTGTATTATCATTACTGTAGTGCATTGCCGCAACATTTTGTGTTAAATCTTGTAGTTCTTTTGGTTGTAAAACACCTTTACCATAATCTAAAGATTTTTCAAAAAAACGAGTTGCGTTAGCCGTATCGCTTTGTTGTGCATAAGCAATTCCAATATATCTCGCTAAAGTAGCTTTCACATTTAAATCTTTATACTCGCCCATCATTACTTTGAAAGCCGTGACTGATTCAGAATATTTTTCATCAGCCAACATCTCTAAAGCTTTAGCTATTCGCTTGTGCACTCTTGGCTTCATAGCTTTAATGGGAACTTTAGGTATTTTTAAATTTTTATTAATAAGAGGCTTACAACTCTTAGTCATACTCGTTATAGGCACTTGATTTTTGGCTTGCAAAGACAAGCTTCCTAAGAGAGCTATAACAGGAATAGAAAACAGCATTGATTTTTTCATAATTATATTCTCTTACTATTCTGAAGCTAATCTAAACTTCATGGTATACACCATATTAAGTTGTACAACAGCTTTACCGTCAACGACATTAGGTTTGAACTTCCATTTCCTAATAGCCTTACGCGCGCTACTTGCAAACAAACGTTTAGGTTGCGCATCGATTAATTGAATATCACTTGGCGTACCATCAGGCGAAATATTAAACTTGAATTTTACCCAGCCTTCTATACCTTCCATCATAGCTTTAGGTGGGTAGCGAGGCTGAATAATTACCATTGGAATAGCTTCGCCATCCCCCATAGCGCCTCCCACAGGCCCTAAATATAAACCATTGCCTGCAAGCCCAACATCTAATTTACCCATATTCAAATTCATACTTTGTATTTTAGGGCGTTTTGCCTTAGTCACCTTACGGTCTGGCGGTGGTGGGTTTTTAGGAGGCTCTGGTCTCTTAGGAACACGACGCTCTCTTAATTTCACACCATCATCAGGTTCAACCATATTGATTTGAACTGTAATAGTCGCCTCTTCCAGTGGAGGTCTAACATCAGCCTTTATTAAATAAGCCATCAATACAAATAACGCAAAAGTCACTGCGCCACCGATACCAAGCCCTACAATTATTCTTTGCATATTATAAATCCGCCGCTACTGAGATATTTTTGACGCCAGCCGCTTTTGCAGCATCAAGAACGTTTAAGAGTATTCCCGCTTCTGCTTTAACATCCGCCTGCACAACAACTGTACTTTCGGGATTTTCTAGTAACATATCTTCTAGCCCCGCTTTAACCGCATCTTTATCTACTTTATTTTTAAGCATGTAGATATCGCCTCGGTTATCAATGCCGATAAAAATGTTAGCTTTAGGTCTTTTTACACTTGTTTCGGCAAGTGGTTTATTAACAGTTATACCCGACTCTTTAACAAAAGATGCTGTCACAATAAAAAATATTAACATGATAAATACAATATCAAGCATTGGTGTCATATCAATCTGAGCTTCATCTTGAGCAGAGCTTAATTTTTTCCTCGCCATAATACTTTTCCTGAAATTAGAGTTCGATTACTCAACCTAAATCATTTAAAATTTAGACCTATGCTTACATTGTAGGGCTAAAAGAATTTTATTTTTCACTGATCATAAATGCCAGTTTCAACTTGTACATTAATGACAGTAGAATGATTATCATCACTCTACCCTGCATTTTATGACTAATGATGAGGCATATGGTCAGCTAGTTCGTGAGCTCTAACATTGGCCAGATATTCCAGCCTAGCACTCACAAATAAACCCGATAATGCCGCTACCATTCCAGCCATAGTTGGAACCGTTGCTTTAGAAATACCTGCAGCTAATAATCTTGCACTGCCAGTACCTTGTAACGCCATTAATTCAAAAACTTGAACCATACCTGTCACTGTTCCAAGCAAACCGATCATTGGACAAATAGTCACAATCGTTTTGATAACAAGCAATCCCGAATTAAGGTCTTGCGTTGCTTGAGATATCCACGTTTCTCTAATTCTATGAGCTTTCCAAGATGTGGTATCTTTTCTGGCATCCCATTTTGCTATTAAGCTTCTAGCTTGTTTAGGATAAGTCCAATTAAAATAATACAACCGCTCTATAATCATTGTCCACATGCCAATTAGTGCAGCCGCAATAAACCATAGAACACCGCCTCCAATATCAATAAACTTAGTAACAGTGTCTAGTAATTCGTCAAGAAATAACATGAATTATGCTCCTGCATCTTCTTCATGTTGAGCGATTAATCCTGTACTTTGCTCTTCTAGCATATGGTTTAATCCTTTCGCAATACCAGAAACAACACTATGAAGAAGAATCAAAGGTAAAGCAGCAACAATTCCCAGCACTGTAGTAATCAATGCCGATGAAATACCGCCAGCCATAACCTTAGGGTCTCCAGCACCGTACAAGGTAATACTTTGGAAGGTTTCAATCATACCGGTAACCGTACCAAGTAATCCCATCAAAGGTGCAACAGCCGCAAAAACTTTGATGATTGTAATTCCACGCTCAATCGTTGGTGTTTCTTTTAATACCGCTTCGTCAAGTTTCAATTCTAGATTTTCAGTATCATCATCTTTATTGGCTAAATAAACCGCCATAATACGCCCAAGAGGATTATTGCCAGGAGTACTAGACTTAGCCTGTGCATTCATTTTTCCACGTAATGTCATTAGCGTAAACAGTCTTTCTATTACCACTAATAAGCCAATACCCAAAACAACAAAGATCGCATAACCAACAACACCGGCATATTTTTCGACTCTTTCAGGCCAGGATTCACGTTGAACTTCAATTGACAAAATACTTCCGCGCGAAGGGTCAATGGCAAGATGTTCGACACCAGAAGTTGCTTCTTGATAAGGCTCAATAGTGCTGACAAAAGAACCTTTAGGTTGGCTTGCAAGCTGGTTAACATCTTGTGTTTTCGAGTTGTAAACCAGATATTCACCGTCAGAAATCAAATTGAAACCACCAATTCTTTCAATGGTTCTCTCTTCTTTACGTCCATCACGATTAACAATTTTTGTTTTAAACTTAACAACCTTGGATTGTTCAGTCATTTCGTTTTGAATTTCAATCCACAATTTGCGAATTTGAGGTATTTCAGGAAAAACTTTAGCTTGAGCCAGCTCCTCTAAAAACACATGTCGACCAGGAAATTGTGCAGAAACCATTGAACGTTTAAATCTAGCGGCCGAATCACCTGCCACCTGACGTACAACACCAATCATCTCACCTAAAGAACCCGCTTTAAGTGTTTTTGCTTCTTCCAAATTAGCAAGTACTTTGTCATTTGCTTCATATTTGGCTTTTAATCGATCGGTGCGTGCTTCTTCACGTTTTTGCTCAGCTTTTGCTTTGTTCAGCAATGCGCGTTGCTTATTTTTTTCTGCCTTAAAAATTTTAATTCGTTTAGCATTCGAACGAGACTGTCTGATTTTATCTGTTTTAACTAATTCCAATAATTCAGCTAAAGTATCGGCAGCGGGCATTTCTATCGCGCCAGTGTCTTTTTTAACAGGTTCTGCAGCAGACGCATTAAAGGTCAATCCTGCCATTATAGCAATCGCTAGTATTTTATTAATTTTCATTATTCAGCCCTCTTCGCTGCAGGGATAGGAAGTTCAATAAGATTCATAGTAGCTTGTTTATTAGCCATTTTAATCCCTTGTTCTATAGAGCGAATATAAGAACTATCCAACTCTTCGTAACGTTTATTTTCAATATTCCAGTAACCTGCGCTTTTTCCATCTAACGTCAAATAGACTAATGCGACACGCCCGACTTGAAGGAAGTCAACTCTAACCTCTTCTGAACCATCCATAATTCCAGCTTCATAAGCGCTGATACTTTCGCCATATCCAATTTCTGCTTGATAAGCTTCTAAAATTTTACGATATTTTTCTGAATTAGGAATATCTGCTCGAATCATATAGCTTTTTAACTTTTCAATTCTTTCAAGTCGCTTTTCCTTTTTAAAAGGAACATCTAATTGAATAAAACGTTCGATTGAAGCAAGCATTTCATTCATTAATGGAATAGCGCCTCGCTCTGTCGCATCAATTGTCTCCATTTCTCTATTGATAGAGACCATTTCAGTTTCTTGAGATTTAATTAATAGCTCTAATTGGTTATTGTATATACGAAGACTATCAATTAATTGAAGTGTTGCCTTGTAATCAGCTCTCATATCAAGAGCTTGTTCAGCAAAACGGTCTATTTTTTGTTGCGCTTTAATAGAGCTTTTATTGATTTGTTTTTCAATTTTAACTGATGCAGCATATGGACCTGCAAAAGCAGTCCCTGCCATGAATAAAGCTATCAACGTTAATGCTGAAGCCTTAAATAGGTTTTTTTTATTGCGACTATGCATGTGGATTCCTAATTGTTTTTAGGGTTGAAATAAATTTGTTTTAACCGGTATAAAGAAAGTTATACAACAATACTTACACCATGAAAAAACGCTTAATTCTCAAGTTTTTAACAACAAATGAGCTAACTAAAATCGACTAGTTAAAACAAATGCTTTCATTGTTCAAATGCGTTATAAAAAAGCTAAAAACGCACGATGTGCCGACTATAAACAGAATTTTTCAACGAGTCAAACGTTCTGCTCAACGAATTGCTAGTTTTGATTAGTAATTAATCAACTTTCCTCATTTAATCAGTTTTAGCAATTTATTTAACTCAAATGAACTCAATGTTCTTAACAAAGAATAGACCATTATCCAGTTTATGAGTAACTATTTTCGGTTCAATACAGTAATTCATTCCAATACATTGGCTTTCATTTAATTATTCGTAACCTAATAATTTTCTCAGCCCAGGAACAGCGAAGTCAAGTAGTTGTTTTTGTTGTTGAGGTAGTTCATTGGGTATATCAAATTCTTTCCCACGAAGATTTTCTCTTGCCGTCGCACTTTGTTTTCTGTCTGCTCCAATATTAATTCTTTGTTTCCAATCATTTGGTAAATTTATCCCACAGAAGTTAAATAAGTCTTCAAAATAGTCTTTGGCCCCGCCACGATCTATATTCTGTATGTGGGTAATAATATCTTCGTATTTAATTAACTTGATATCCCTCGATAACCATGCGACGGCGTTGTGGGTAAAGATCTCCTCTAAGGTTGGTGCTTTTTGATAAATACCAAAAATCATCATGTTTAAAACTTGTTCGACACTCACCTTACCTTTTTTTAGGTGCTCCAATGAGCCTTGAAACGTGTCAGATAGAAAAAAACGAGCTCTTGCTAACACCCAATCATAAGGATCTCTCACCACTATAATTTTACGAACCGAATGAGTGGCAATTGCCGATTCATCTGAAAACAACAAGTGCCCCCAGCTTAAATAAGGTTTTTCCATTGAAAAAGCATTTAAATGCTGCTGTAAAACGGGGATTTGAATAAACATAGAGTGATATTGCTGCGAAACAGGAACAAACATTCTGAAAATATTTCTAACCAAATGAGTTCCGCACTTAGGTACTGAGTTGATAAAAATAGGATGTTGAAGACTCTCTTGAACAAATTGCTCATTTAACTGGTTCAAATTATCGGTTTTAGCAAAAACTCTAGGCATAATAATCCCATGCAATAATGATAAAGATTAACTAAAATAAATAGTCTATAAGCGGCACTGCTGACTTTTATATAGGCAATGCTTAAAGCAAAAGGCTAGTCAAAATCATATGACACATTAACAAATATAGTTCGTCCAACATTATCGTACTGAGAATAAAACGCGGCGTTTCCGGCGGTTTCTATAGATTCACTACCAATGGTTGAAACTCTGGGTGGTTTTTTGTCAAAAATATTAGAAATACCAACAATGGCATACAAGCCAGATTGTTTAAAATCATAACTGAATGACAAATCATGGTAAGTAAATCCTGGCGCGCTTTTAACGGCTCGAACCAACTGGTTTCTGTAAGAAATCAATTCACCATCATCACGGTTAACATTTGAAACTGCTCCGATATAACGAATATTCCAGTTTATCGCCCAAAGATCTTTTTCTAACCCTAAATTCATGTTGCCGACATATCGAGGCTCCCCAAACTCACCGTTAGTATTTTCACTAATATCGGGGGTTAATGCGATTAAATCTCTGGTTTGGTAAGTATGTTGACTATCAATGACTAATCGACCAATATCAAAATCAGTCTGATAATTTACTGACAGATCCCAACCTCGGTTTCTTTGTTTAGCAATATTTAAAAAATCATCAACCATTGTATCAATTCTTTGATCGCTTGCGTCTCTAGTAAATAAATCACAAAGAGGATCATTGGCAAAATTGGCAGAACGATAACAACCAAAAGTAATGTTAGTCCCAAGTTGAGTGACTTCGTCTTCAATTAAAAAGTCGAAATAATCAAGTGATAATTGTAAATCAATCGTATTGGGCTTCCAAACAACGCCAAAGGTTTGAGATAAAGACGTTTCAGCTTTAAGTTCGCCGAGTCCTCCGCTTGAAGTAACCACCGCGCCAATACTTGCTCCAGTAAAATCTGCAGCAATTCCATCTGCCGCGCAATTATCAGCCAACCTTTGAGAAATAGCTCCGCTAGACAAGTTCCCTCCCCAATTAATGCAAGGGTCGACTTGTCTTTGAGGTAAAAAACTGGTTTGTTCCGCTAAAAACAATTCATAAAGAGCCGGCGTACGAAATGATGTGCCTCTTGAAGTTCTAAAATTAATGGTATCAGTGGCTTGCCAGTTCAGACCGACCTTATAAGTTGAACCGCTTCCATAACTATCAACATCCGTATAACGAGCCGATAATTTTAAATCGAGTGATTGAGTGGTTACATCATCAGAAAATAATGGAATGTCAGCCTCAACAAAAACAGCTTTTGTTTTATCAGAACCTTTTGTGATACCAGCACTACTGCTCCCCCAACTATTTCCGTTTCGCGTTTGCAAGCCTGGTGTATCAGTTAATTTATCTTCTCTTAAATGGATCCCAACTGCTGCAGAAACAGTACCTGCATCAAGCTCCATCACATCACCAGTTAAATAACCTTCGATAGAATTTTGAGTATAAGTTGTTTTTCCAACATCATAAGAAAACAAAAAGTCTCGCATTTGTTGAGAAATATTGCCGGCCAAAAACTGCGGATCTAACCAAGGTATATCAACACAAGGAACATTATTAAATGAGGTATTACTACCAACGCAAGAACCAGCTAACTCATCCTGGTCACGAATTGCATCCTTGTAAATAATTGCATTTTTATATTCTCCCTCACTCCGAGTGGATTGTAAACTAACATCCCAAAACCAGCTTTTTATTTCTCCATTAAGGCCTAATGTATAACGTTGATAATCGACTGCGATATTTTCACTGGAATGATCAGTAATTGCTACAGGACTTAGCCATTGGTAACCTTGCCAATCCGCGTTTAACGGGTTTTCAGGAAACAAACCATCACTGCTTCCATTATAAACATAGCCCCAAAATTGACGATAACCATTGGTAGACGTTTCACGGCGATTTAGCAAAACCTCGGCATAACCTTGCATAGAATCCCCTACATCCATTTTACCTTGCGCATAAATTGTTGCTCTTGTCGATTTAGGATCAAAAGACTGCAATTGCTGAAATGGATGGTCGGCATTTTTTAAACCATCAGAAGCTAAATCATAAGCGACTGGATACCAATTTGCAGGTGCCACCAAATAACCAGCGTTAGTTGGGTCAACGGCATAGGGTTGAAGGTACTGTGCTAAATTATTATCATAATCATACTGTGCTAAACGAGGGCTTTCACCAGGAACATTTCCTCCTGGATCTTGGTAATCATATAACCAAACTTGCCCCCAAGCTAAATCGTTACAATGATATTTGCCGGTTCTAGGATCAATGGAATCAAATCTTTCACCTGTATTTTGATCAAAAACATAGCGTTCACTACAAGCAAAATAATCACGATCACCACGGGCTAACTCATTTTTTTGGTCATAGTCCACAGTTACTCTAAAAGAAGAACCTACCAATTCTTTACCCCAAGAAAAATTAATTCTTGACTGCTCGCCACCACTTTCAAATGGCTGAGATTTGAAAACATCAACATTTCCCCCCTCACCCCATTTAGTAATAATGTTTACCACGCCTGCAACGGCATCTGAACCATAAACCGAAGAAGCGCCGTCTTTTAATATTTCAATTCTGTCAATTGCCGAAAGAGGCAATACATTAAAATCAAATGACGAGACCTCACCTCTAGTACCCGCGGGGCCTGCACGCCGACCATTTAATAAAACTAAAGTACGGTTAGCGCCTAAACCTCTTAATGAGATGGTTTCGGCTCCGCTACCACCGCTTTGCACAAATGATATTGACGTAGCGGATGTAACTTGTGCCGATCCCGCTGAAAGCGTTGCTCGACGTAAAAACTCTGCCGTGCTGTTAATACCTTGTTTAATGGCGTCTCTAGCATATAAAACATCAATAGGATGATCCGTTCTAAAATCTGTTTTTCTAATTCGAGATCCAACAATGACAATGGTTTTACTTTCCTCGGAACTAGCTGCTATTTTTGAGCTCTGGGCGTAGCAAATTGAATTCATGCTCAAAGCTAAACTAGCAGAAGTAAGCAACAAAGGCTTCATCGCTCGAGACAAGGTATTAAATCGGAAAGGAAGTGTGCTCATGAATAAACCTATTTAATATTATTATAATTCATATTCTAAAATTTGAAAAAACGATAACCAAACTTAATTTTGATAAAAAAATCAAGTTTCTCTTAACATAATAGCGGGCTTGAATTGAATTAACCAACATTTTAATCAAAATAACTCGGCTTGACGCAAAAAAAAATTAATAAACGGTGTACAGATTACTCAGGCTTAGCATATCATTAACGTTGTTAACTTATAACGATAAATAAAACACCGCATCTTGCAATCGTACTTGAATCAAATATGTAGCCGACTAAATTAGTGTAACAAGCTATTTACCAATAATTGAACTAAATGAATAAATTCTTAAGCGCCATTTTCACTTACCTTGTTACTAGTTTGGCTTTATTTGGTTGTAACAATAACAGTACTGTTGTTAGAGATAATGTCTTGGTTTATTGTTCCGAATCTAGCCCGCAAACATTTAATCCACAATTAATAACTTCAAGTTCAACTTTTGATAGCTCCTCACGACAAATATATAATAGACTATTAGAATTTAATCCAAACAGTTTTAACATTAAACCCAGTTTAGCCACTCATTGGAATATTTCAGACAACAAAAAAGAATACACCTTTTATTTACGTAAAAATGTGGATTTTCAAACAACACCATATTTTAAACCCAGTAGAAAATTTAATGCTGACGACGTACTCTTTTCATTTCAACGCCAATGGAAAAAAGAACATCCTTATCACAATATTTCCAAGCTTGGTTTTTATTATTTTGAATTGATGGGATTAGATAAACAATTTAAAGACATTATTAAATTAGATGAGCACAAAATAAAGTTTGTCTTACATCAACCAAACACAACGTTTCTATCAACCTTAGCAATGGATTTCACCTCCATATTATCGGCAGAGTATTCACACCAATTAATTAAAGATAACAATCTAGAAGCTATAGATAACCACCCTATAGGCACTGGGCCTTTTCAATTAACTCATTACCAAGCCGATGCGTTTATTCGTTATAAAGCCCATTCAACATATTGGAAAGGTAAAGAAAAACTAAAAGGTCTCGTTTTTGCTATAACGCCTGATCCATCCTTAAGGTTTGCTCGTTTAATAGCTGGAGAATGCGATTTAATGGCAAAACCTTTACCAATACATATTAAAGCTGTTGCCGAATATAAAAAATTTCAGTCATTAGAAAAAGAAGCGAGCAATATTTCTTATTTGGCATTAAATACAAGTAAAAAACCATTTGATAATAAAAAAATAAGGCTTGCTATAAACCATGCGATTAACCGCCAAGCTCTACTTAAAATCATTTATCATGATACCGCTATTTTAGCTAACAATCCGCTCCCTCCTAATATGTGGTCTTTTAATAAAAAAACTAACGCTATTCCTTTTTCATTAATTAAAGCGCGCAAATTATTAAAAGAGGCAGGTTACGAGAATGGTTTTAAAATGGATATTTGGGCAATTACTTCACAACAAAGTTACAATCCAAATTCAATAAAAATGGCCGAACTCATACAACACGATTTAGAAAAAATAAATATTAATGCAAAAATTATTCTTTATGAACCTGGTACATTTCTAAAAAAAGTAAAAGAAGGAAGTTTTTCTACCGCCCTATTAGGTTGGAATAGTGATAATGGTGATCCCGATAATTTTTTATCGAGCTTACTAAGTTGCGCAACAATAAAACAAGGTACAAATGCTTCCATGTGGTGTAATGAGGATTTTGATTTATTACTTGAGCAAGCAAAAGAAATATCATCAAGAAAAAAGCGCTCTCTGCTCTATAATAAAGCACAAAATTTATTTAGCCAATCAATGCCTTGGGTTCCTATCGCTCACACAAAACAATCGATACTGATTAATAAACGAGTAAATAATTTCCATTTAACAACAACTGATGCGGTTTATTTTAGTGGTGTAAGTTTAGAGCCTATTAATAATACCAAGCCACTTATTGATGAGGCGTTAAAATAATAATGCTACATTTTATTTTACAGCAAATACTTAATTTTATTTTAACCCTATTTATTCTTAGTCTTTTTTCTTTTGGATTAGCACTATCCTTCCCCCAGGGTATTTCTTTTATTGTTGAGCAACCTGCTACTTTTAATTTATTGCAAACATCTCAATTAGAACAGGTAATACACAATAACAATATATTTAGCGATTATTTTAGTTACATAAAACATCTTAGCAATGGTGAGTTTGGATTTTCTAATATTAGGGGTACTTCTGTATTTAAAGAATTTTTTACTTATTTTCCAGCAACAATAGAACTGTCTGTTTGTGCAATGTTTTTTGCTTTAGCCGTTGGATTACCATTAGGTGTTTTAGCGGCAAAACAAAAAAACAAATGGCCCGATAAACTAATTGTTTCTACCACATTAATTGGTTATTCAATGCCCATTTTTTGGTGGGCGATGTTGTTAGTCTTACTATTTTCAATGCTACTCGGTATCACCCCCGTCGCCAGCCAAATTGGATTTGAATATGACATTCAACCAATCACAGGATTTATGTTAATCGATACACTACTTTCAAAACAAAGTTATTCAACAGAAGCTTTTTATAGTGCCTTACATCATTTAATTTTACCTGCAATTGTTTTAGGTACCATACCCCTTGCGGCTATAACTCGATCTACTCGTTCTGCGATGATAAACATATTATCTGAAGACTATATTAGAAGTGCGATTGCCAGAGGACTTTCTTCTACACAAGTCATTTGGAAGCTCGCATTAAGAAATGCCATGATCCCAATCATGATGACCTTAGGCATTCAAATCAGTGTGTTAATTACCGGTTCACTAATTACCGAAACTATTTTTTCTTGGCCAGGCGCTGGAAAATGGATCTTAGAAGCGGTTCACCATCAAGATTTCCCCGTCATTCATGGCGGTATATTAATGACTGCTGGACTTGTTATTGTTAGCCATTTAGTAATCAATATATTTTCAATGATGATCGATCCAAAACAGAGGAGAAAATAATGTCTTCTCAATTTTATCATCACACACGGATCCCCAGTACTTACTCATTGTGGTGGAAACATTTTCGTAAAAATAAATTAGCTTTTTTTGCTCTACTAACTTATTGTTTCATCGCAGTTACCGCTATTTTTGCCGAATTATTAGCACCTTATGATCCCACCTTTCAATTTATTGACGCCATATTAATGCCACCATCATGGTATCAAAATGGCGATATTCGTTTTTTACTTGGAACTGATGATTTAGGAAGAGACATTTTATCTCGGCTAATCTTTGGCGCGCGATTATCGTTGTCAATTGCAACCGCGGTTGTATTTATATCAGCCACATTTGGAATATTTCTAGGCGTTATATCAACCTTTACTAATCGTTGGCTTAACGCGCTGATTATGCGTGTAATGGATTTTATTTTAGCGCTACCTTCTTTATTATTAGCCGTTGTCATTGTTGCAATAATTGGCAAAGGTTTGCCCAACGCGATTTATGCGGTAGCTATTGTATTAGTCCCTCATTTTGTTTTAGCCACTCGTAGTGCGATTAAAGAAGAAAAAGATAAAGCCTATGTCACAGCGATGATCCTTGATGGTGCATCAAAATCAAGGCTTTTTTTACATTCAATTTTGCCCAATATTTTGCCCGCTATTATTGTTCAATTAACTTTAGCATTCTCTACAGCCATTCTAGAAATTTCAGCTTTAGGCTTTCTCGGCTTAGGTGCCCAACCTCCCAATCCTGAGTGGGGTACCATCTTATCTGAGTCGCACAACTACATTATATTAGCGCCTTGGACGGTCACCTTGCCGGGGCTTGCAATCTTTTTCACCTTACTCAGCATTAATCTAATGGGTGATGGTTTAAGAGACGCAATGAATATTGAGAATAAATAAATGAATTTATTACACATTGAAAATTTAACTGTTGAACTCAAAAATCAAGCTGATTCATCACCTATTCTTGACCGACTTTCACTGCGCATGGCTGAAGGTGAAATATTAGGTATTGTCGGTGAATCAGGTTCTGGAAAAAGCATGTTAGCCAAAGCGATCATGGGGTTATTATCTCCAAGAATGACAATGCGCGCCGATTATATTAATTTAGACGGCGAAGATTTAATGAAAATGTCACTACAAGATAGGCAAGTTTATGTCTCCTCCAAAGCATCTATTATTTTTCAAGATCCAAAATCAAGTTTAAATCCTTGTTTTAGTATCGCCTCACAATTGCATGCCACCCTAGCCGCACATCAACTTGCTAGTGACGCATCACATAAAATAAGAACTTTAGAGCTTCTTGAATCAGTAGGGATAGATAATCCAAAAAATATTCTTAACTTATATCCACACCAATTATCAAGTGGGGTTAATCAAAGAGTCGCCATTGCAATTGCTTTAGCTTGTAAGCCAAAATTACTGATTGCTGATGAGCCAACGACATCTTTAGATGTAACCATACAAGCACAAATATTAGATCTTATTATTAAATTAAACAAAACTGAAAAGGTCAATGTCATAATGATTACTCACGACTTTGCCCTATTATCAGAAAGCACCGACAAAATTAGCGTGATCTATTCAGGCCAAATAATGGAGCATGCAGCAACTAAAAACATATTAAAGCAGGCTAAACACCCTTACACAAAAGCATTATTAAGTAGCATCCCTCAGCTCGGTAAACGACATACAAAAGGCAGCCGGTTGTTCGCATTAAAAGGCCAAATCCCTTCTATTGATTCTCTTCCCGTCGGCTGCCGTTTAGGACCACGCTGCCCTAAAGCTGAAAAACAATGTGTTAAACCGGTTCAATTAATCAGCGTAGCCAATCATGGAAAAGTTCGTTGTCACTTAGCGGCAACCGATAATTTAATAAATAATGAACAACCTCGGAGAAATTAATAAATGACATTGCTTCGAGTTGAAAATTTGAGTAAAGACTATACTATTTCAAATGGATTTTTTAGACGTTCAACAGTTCTTCAAGCCAATAAAAATATCACACTCAATCTAGAAAAAGGCAAAACACTTGCGATTGTTGGTGAGTCAGGCTCTGGTAAAACAACCTTAGCGCGACAAATCATTGGAATAGAAAAACCAACAAAAGGAACCATTTGGTTAAATGATAAAAAAATAGATTTTAACAATAAAAATCATCGTAAAAATCGTTTTACAAACATTCGAATGATTTTTCAGAACCCGTTTGAATCTTTAAACCCACAAATAAGAATTGGACAATCGCTCGATCAAACATTAATTATTAATACCCATTTAAGCAGTAAGCAACGACGAGAAAAAATTAATAATGTCTTACTAAAGGTAGGATTACAACCAGAGCATCAGTATCGCTACCCTCATATGTTTTCTGGTGGTCAGCGACAGCGAATAGCTATTGCCAGAGCCATTATTTTAGAGCCGACTATCATCATAGCAGATGAGCCTTTGTCGGCTTTAGACGTTTCTATTCAGGCACAAATAATTAACTTATTACAAAGTTTACAAGAAGAAATGCGGATTTCTTTTATTTTTATATCTCACGATCTTAATGTAGTAGAGCATATCGCAGATAGTATAATGATTATGTACCACGGTGAAATAGTAGAATACGGCAACGTCTCTCAAATATTTGATGAACCTTTGCACCCTTACACTCAAGCTCTTTTTGCCAGCACACCGCTTTACCATTCTAGGTTCCCAGATTTTAGACCTCAAATCACACATGTCTCTGGTTCAAAAGGAAATACTGAAGGTTGTGTTTTTGTTAATCATTGCCAATACAGTAATCCACAATGTCATCAATCAAAACCTGAATTAGTTAGCACCGCAAAAAAATATCAAATTGCGTGTTTTAAATATGAATAAAGAAAAAAGTTCTTCGCTAAAATTTTAAGAGTGTTTAATTTCTGCGAAGAACTTTTTAAATACGGGGCTTGAAGAATTTATTCTGCAGCTTGAAAATAAGATTAGCGATCAATCACACCTTGATTACGACTAACGTCAGCTAAACTTCTTTGCTGCTCGACTAAAGAGCCGTAGTCAGCCTCACCATAAAAACGATTCAGCCCTTGTTGTAGTTGGGTCATTTGTGTTTTTTCCATGGAATCAATATCACCATCAAAAACTTTATTCAGTACAAAAATAACTAATTCATTATAATCTTCCATCAATTCAACAGTTACCTCTTCCGAGCTTGGCTTTTTCATTTTGAAAAAATATTGTAACTGTAAATAAGGAAGTACCGAACTCTTTCTTTTAACTTTATCAAGATCCTTCCATGACAAACCTTTACTCGTGATTAATCCATCAACATTTTCTTTATCTTGGAATTTTTGTTGGAGCTGATTGCCATATTCAACCGCAGCTAATTTAGCTTTAGATGATTTTAACTGTAACATCACTTGTGCTTTAACTAATTCAAGAGGCTGTATTTTACTTGGTTGATAAGTGTTTTTCCGTAGCACAACAATATGATTGTCCGTAATATTAATAACAGAAGAATTACTTTGTTCATCCAGTACTTTTTCACTAAACGCCGCTTCCTTCACTTCATCATTAGAAAATAATCCCGTCGCAGAAGCTCGACTAAAATTGTTACTAGTTTCTACTTTTACAGCAATTAATTTAGCGACTTCATCGAGAGAGTCCGAAATTTCAAAAGACTTCTCTTCAAGCGTTTGTGATTTTGAATAAAATGCTTCTTCAGCCATCTCTTTTTTAATAGATGAAATTATTTGAGTTCTCACCTCATCAATAGTTGAGGTTTCGGTTGCTACCAATTCAGTTAATTTAATAATATGTATACCAAACGATGTTTTAACTGGAGCCGAAATATCACCAACATTCGTTAACTGTTGTAACGCATCATCAAATGGTTGCTCCATAACACCTTTTTCCAACACACCTAAATCGCCATCATTTTCAGCAGAAAACTCATCTGCAGACTCCGATTTAACAAAACTGATAAAATCACCACCGGCATCTAATTTCGCTTTTATTGATTGAGCTTTTAATAAAGCCGCAGACTCATCATCAGAAGTATTTATTAATATATGAGAAACGCGCTTTTTTTCTTCTGTCTGAAAGCGGTCTAAATTACTTTCATAATATTCTGTTATTTGTTCATCTGTTGGTGCAATCGTTTTTTCTAACTCTTTAGCTGATAATTCAATGTAATCAACTGAAACCTTTTCTTCGATTCGATATAGCTCATTATTTTCTTGATAATACTGTTCAACTTCTTCATCCGAAATTTGAATATCATTAGCAAATGATGAATATTTAAGGACTAAAGCTCGCCCTGTACGGGTTTGACCTAAAATTCGGAATTCATTTTTCAACTCTTCTGGCAGTACAAATTCACTAGCCGTTATACCAAAATTCAGTTGTCTAAGAATTAAATCAACAATTAAATTTTGTTTAAATTGCGAACGAGACTTACCGACATTTCTCAATGCCTGATCAAGTAGTTTTGAAGAGTAGACACCCTCTTCTTGTAAAACAGGCATCTCATGTATGGTTCTACGAATTTCATCTGTCGAGATCCGCATCCCTAAATTTCTTGTTGCTTGAACAATCACTTCTTGCGAGATTAAGCTTTGTAAAACATTCTCTCGGAAATTTCTTTCTTGTTCATCAGTTTTTACAAATTGTTTGTATGAGTCACCATATTGTTGTTTGGTTCTTGAATAAGCCTCTTGTAATTGTTGGCGGCTAATACTTTCACCATTAACAACAACAGCGGCATTAGGATCACCTAAAAAAAGTGCTGACGTAAAATACCCGGCTCCAACAAAAGAAATCACAATGACAAAAATCAAGATCTTTGCCCATGGTTTTTTTACGCCTTCTCTAATGCTATCCATCATCATAATGCTTAATTCACTTTAATTTGGTTTTATAAAATTTCATCAATTTAAAAAGACCACTCTTTTGGCTTTAAAAAGAAAGCAGTTCTTTAACAACGTTAATTCGACAATTAAGATAATAAAAAACGCGCCTATATTAAGGCGCGTTAATCTTTTGGCGGAGCGGACGGGACTCGAACCCGCGACCCCCGGCGTGACAGGCCGGTATTCTAACCAGCTGAACTACCACTCCACAAACTTTTCGCTATTTTAATTTCAACAATCCAAATTTTAATTATTAAATAATTAAATAATTAAAATTTGTTATTTGAAAATTAAACTAATCATTATGAGTAGTAAAGCTTAAACCTGAATAAGGTTACTAATTTACTCTCATAAATGACTAGCTAGTTTACCGCTTCTTTTAAACCTTTGCCAGCTTTGAAACCCGGAACTCTTGCCGCTGCGATTTGAATTGTCGCGCCAGTTTGAGGATTACGCCCTTGACGTGCCGCTCGATCTTTAACAGAAAAAGTACCAAACCCTACCAAAGCAACTGGGTCACCTTTTCTTAAACTTTCAGTAATGCTATCTACTACAGCATCAAGCGCTCGGCCAGCTGAAGCTTTTGAAATGTCAGCACCCGATGCAATTGCATCAATTAATTCAGATTTGTTCACATTATTCCCCTTAATTTATTTCTGTTTGTATTAAGAGCATATTTTTATATTATTTCCTTTATGCTCCGTCCAATTAACTTTATACCAATGGACGAATTTAACTGTCAAGGAAGATTTACTCTTAAAGCCAGAAAATGCGTGGCTTTGCTCAATTTTTTTACTTTTCTGAGCTAAATCATGATAAATCGCACAATTAGTAATCAATATTGATTTTTTACGCTCTAGTGAGTTTTTGCTTTTTCATTCGACCGAATTTCCAATTTTCCTTTCGATTTTAGCTTTTTTGATGGTTTATTTTCATCAATTAATGAAGGTGTAGGAATGCTCACTAATGCTTTTGCTAAAACATCATCTATCCACTGAACGGGTAAAATTTCTAAATCACCAATCACATTATCTGGAATTTCTGCTAAATCTTTAACATTTTTATGTGGAATTAATACTCGTTTAATCCCTCCTCGATGTGCGGCTAACAATTTTTCTTTTAAACCACCAATAGGCAATACTTCTCCACGCAAAGTAATTTCACCGGTCATAGCAACATCTTTTCTCACCGGGATCCCCGTTAAAGCAGAAACCAATGCCGTACACATTGCACAGCCAGCGCTCGGACCATCTTTTGGCGTTGCACCTTCAGGTACATGAACATGGATGTCTTTTGATTGGTAAAAGCCTTCATCAATTCCCAGACTTGCCGCTCGGCTTCTGACGACGGTTATCGCCGCTGTAATTGATTCCTGCATTACCGTACCTAAATGACCTGTAGAAATCGCTTTACCTTTGCCGGATGTTACCACAGCTTCAATGGTCAATAACTCGCCACCAACTTGCGTCCAAGCTAAACCAGTGACTTGACCGACTTGATCCGTCGATCCTGCCACGCCAAAATCAAATTTTTCAACGCCAAGGTATTTATTAAGGTTTTTTGCTGTTACACGCAGTGATGACTTACTTTTATCTAAAGTTAACTGTTTAACCACTTTACGGCAGATCTTCGAAATTTCTCTTTCAAGGTTTCTTACTCCAGCTTCACGGGTATATAAACGAATAGTATTAATCAAAGACGACTTTGAAATATGCATATCATTATCGTCAAGTCCATTAGCTTTACGTTGTTTGGGCAACAAGTATCGCTCTGCAATGTTTAATTTTTCGTCTTCGGTATAACCTGACAAGTTAATAACCTCCATCCTATCAAGTAATGGCGCTGGAATATTCATCGAATTCGCGGTGCAAACAAACATCACTTCAGATAAGTCATAATCAACTTCCAAATAATGATCGTTAAAACGATTATTTTGTTCAGGATCAAGAACTTCTAATAGTGCAGAAGCGGGATCGCCCCGCATATCCATTGCCATTTTATCAATTTCATCTAATAAAATAAGTGGATTTTTCACTTTTGTTTTACTTAATTTTTGAATTATTTTTCCAGGCATAGAGCCAATGTAAGTCCTTCTGTGCCCTCTGATTTCGGCTTCGTCTCTAACACCGCCTAATGAAATTCGAATGAACTCACGCCCTGTTGCCGCAGCAATGGACTCTCCCAAAGAGGTTTTACCTACACCTGGTGGTCCAACTAAACATAATACGGGACCTTTTAGTTTTTTAACTCGAGTTTGCACCGCAAGAAACTCTAAAATTCGCTCTTTCACTTCTTCCAAACCATAATGGTCATTCTCAAGAATATTCTGCGCCTTTTGCAAATCAGATTGTAGTTTTGTTCGTTTCTTCCACGGCAATCCAACTAACCAATCAATATATCCTCTCACCACGGTTGCCTCTGCAGACATTGGTGACATCATTTTAAGTTTTTTTAATTCTGATTCAGCTTTTTCTTTAGCTTCAGCGGACAATCCTGATTGAGCTATTTTTTTAGCTAAATCATCAACATCGGAAGCACCGTCATCATCTCCTAACTCTTTTTGGATTGCTTTAATTTGTTCATTAAGATAATAATCACGCTGGCTTTTATCCATTTGATTTTTTACTCGCCCTCGGATCTTTTTTTCAACATTTAATAAATCAATTTCAGTTTCCATAGAAGTCATTAAGTATTCTAAACGTTTAATGACATCATCAATTTCTAAAACTTTTTGTTTTTGTTCAATTTTTAAAAGAATATGAGCGGCTATCACGTCAGATAATTTTTCTGCATCATCAATTGCTGAGATACTAGTTAAAATTTCAGGTGGAATTTTATTGTTTAACTTAACGTAATTTTCAAACATCGTTTTAACGGAACGAATAACAATCGATTTTTCTTTATTATCAGTATCAATTGAAGGTTGAGTTATAACTGTTGCCGATAAGAATTTTTCATTTAATGAAACCTTCTTAATTTTTGCTCTTTCAACACCTTCAACTAAAACTTTTAAATTACCATCAGGTAGTTTTAATAATTGAAGAATATTAGCAATACAGCCATAGGCGTAAAGTTCCTCTTCTTGAGGATTGTCATAATTAGCGTCTTTTTGGGCAACTAAAAAAACTTGATCGTTATTATCCGTTGCATATTGAAGTGCTTCTATTGATTTTTCGCGGCCGACAAATAGCGGGATAACCATATGAGGAAAAACCACTACATCTCTTAAAGGTAAAACAGGGTACTCATTATTCTTCAACTCAACCATTGTAGATCCGCTCATTATTGTTATCCTAAAGATAGGTAATTCTATAAAAATCTCGGCAGCAAGCTAGCCGAGTTTTAAAACAATCCCAACTGTCGAGCTGGTTCTTCTTTACTATCAAGAACTACTAACTGGTTTTGAACGTATTTCCTGATCGTTTTTTCATCCGC
>Ga0256845_1000087_pt1 | contig 79518 bp, 82 predicted proteins | sample RiftiametaG_FD_189101 | JGI IMG/M metagenome (GOLD analysis project Ga0256845, IMG submission 189101) | Tube worm associated microbial communities from hydrothermal vent at the East Pacific Rise, Pacific Ocean - Riftia | ecosystem: Host-associated > Annelida > Integument > Unclassified ...
CGAGTATAAATATACACAGAGTTGGGGCATCGACTCTTAAGTGAGACATCGTAAGACCTGTTTTTTCAGGCTAGTGTTGTTTGAGCTTAGAATCCCCTGCCTTTAGGCATGGGGAGTATGTCAAAAGTCAAAACAATATTATTCAAAACTGTAAAAGAATTACCAAATAATAAAATATCGCAGATGATGTTGCATAGTGTTCCTGTGGCGACTTTTCCCAAAGAGAACTCTATGGATTATACCGTCAGAGTGTGGCTACCACAAAACCAAATAGATGACTTTAGCATCATCTTAAACACCCTAATCGTAACCCCAAAAGGCAAAATTCCCCTAAGCAAAATAGCCAAATATCTCTTCTCTCATTCACTTTGCACTAGAGCGACTTGCACCTCTTGGGGCTGTGGCTATTGTTGGGTTGGTTTTGGAGACACTTATGACTTTGATTTTTCTCAAAGAGAGTGCAAAGCACAAGATTCCTGTTGGGTTTGTTTGATTGGTGGAAGAAGAAGATTAAACTATCCTCTCCCACTCAAATTTAGAGATATTTCTATTTTTTTTAGAGAACTCTATCCCAATGATAGTTATCTCTTCTGCCTTACTCAGATACTTCTCATGATACTTTTTCTCTTTTATCTGCTCTAAGGCTTTGCCATTTCTATTCTCATTTTCTACTACTTTAAACTCTATAATATAGACTTGACTCATATCAGGGGTGGCAATGGTTAAATCTATTCTGCCTAGATTGGTTGTATCTTCGGCTCTAAACTCAATCCCTAAACCTGATAGGTAACTGTAAATAATATTAGCATAGTAGCCCTCATAATGGTGCATATTATTTTTGGTATAACTGTTATAAGGGAGTGTTGCAAAGACTTGATAAATAGCTTTTTCAAACTGTTTCATGTCTTTAAATTCAATCGCATCAAATATAGGATTTTTTGGTAAAATATTATCGGTCAAAAGATAACGATAAATCCGTTCATTAAGTGCTGTTCGTACCTCAAGGTTAGGGTAATTTAACTTAAATATTCGTTGATTAAAGCGTGTTCTAACCTCTTGAATGGTTAAGTAACCTGTTTGAAAAAGTAGTGTCTCTATCTTAATATCATCTACATCAAAACTGCTTATATCAGTCTCACTCATATAGAGATTTTCTAAATTTGGAAGATAATATCTCTGCTCTTTTAATAGTTGAATTAAAAAACTTGGGCTACCTGTTTCAAACCAATAGTGACTATAGATTCTTCCTTTAGAGAAAAAGAGCAAAATATCAAAAGGGTTATAAACTCCCTCTCCTAAGAAATTATAACCGTTATACCACTTTTTTAGTTCCTTTAAATTTACACCTTCTAAACGCTCTTTAAATGACTCTTTTACATCATTATGTGTATAACCACAAATGGTTGCATATCGTTCATCTAAAGATATATCTTTTAAATTATTTAATCCACTAAAGAGGCTAACTTTTGAGAATTTACTAACCCCTGTTAAAAAAGCAAATTTTAAATATTGGTCACTATCTTTTATTACTGAATAGATATTTTTTAGTCCATCTCTTATCTCTTTTGAAGTCTCTTTATTGGTTATATTATCTAAAATAGGTTTATCATACTCATCTATCAAAATAACCACTTTTTGATTATATTTTTCATGGGCTGATATAATTAGTTCTCGCAAACAACCACTTGTATCTTGGAGATTTTCACATTCTATATCTAAACGCTTTTGATTCTCTTTTAAGATGGCTAAGACTCGCATATTTAAATCTGCTGTACTTTTAACCACTCCTAACCCAAAGCTAATTTTAATTACAGGATAAGTAGTCTCCCAATCCCATTTATTGTAAATATAAAGCCCCTCAAAGAGCTTCTTTTTACCCTCAAATATATCTTTGAGAGTATCTAAGAAGAGAGACTTACCAAAACGGCGTGGGCGTGAGAGAAAATAATAACCCTCTTCTTGTATTAAATTTAATGCTAAATCTGTTTTGTCTATATAGATATAATTTTTCTTTTTATCTCTTATTTTTTGGAATGTTTGGATTCCTATTGGTAGGTTTTTCATTTCTTTTGACCTTTTAAAATATTTTGTATCTCTTTTATACTATAAGCAGGTATTTTTCGATGTAACATAGCATGACAATTTGGGCAAACAGGTCTCAAATCTTGTATTGGATTTACTTCATACTCTTGTTGTATTTCTGATAATGGTTTAAGATGATGAACATGAATAAAATCTTTTCCAATCTCTCCATAATTTTTTTGAAAATTAAATCCACAAATAAAACAATTAAATCCATATTTATTAATACACTCTTGTCTAGCTTTTGGATTTCTTTCATAAGCATTTACTACTATTTGCTTTTTAGCACCTTCAAGTAAGGTTTCTTCTATCTCATCAGGATAAATTTCAATTATTTTTTGATTAAAAATCTTATTGATTTTTGATAATTTTTCTATAGCTATAGTATTATTACTCTCTTTAGCTTCTTTTTCTAATAATACGACAAACTCATTATAAAGTTTACTGTATTCTTGATAATTTCCATATTTATAAATATATTGAAAGTATTTAACCACGCCCCATTGATAGATAAGAAAATCATGAAAATTATAAGATGATGGTTTTAATATAGAATTCTTCTTTTTAGCCTTTTGAAAATCATCTGTTTCAAATATAGCTGATTTTAAAAAGGTTGTTTCCAAAATATGAACTATTCCATCTTTATCGCAATAACCTATATCTCCACTGCGTTGTATTCCTATTAATGGATAATAAGTTGGATGTGCGTAACTATACATTGAAAATCTATCAATATTTATTTTTTTTATATTTTCTATCAGTAGTCCATGTCTAGCTAACACTTCATCTACCGTTTCAAATCTTATTAAAGCATCATAAGCAAAACGCTTTTTAAGTAATTTTTCTATATTTGTATAAATACTATTATCAGGAATATCAAAATTATTTTTATATAATAAAGCAATAAAGTATCTACTATCATCATAAGCAAAAAGAAGATATTTGTCAAAAATTTCTTTATCTACTTTTTCAATGTAAAATTGATTATAGATTTTATCTACAGTACGATACCAAAATGGAGGGAAATAATCATTATAAGGTTCGCTACTTAAAACCAATTCAAAAACACACTCTATCGGATAACTAGGATAATAATTATATAGTTTATCTAAAGTATCAATAATAAAATCATCTACAAAGTGATAATACAATAAACGAATAATTTCTTCCCATTTATTTAGCTTATTTTGAATATCTATATTTCTAGCCAAATTTTCAATAATATAAGGAATAGTGATATTCTTCATATCATTGTTATACTCTTGATAAAAGTTATCTTTTAATTCCATACAAAAATTATTAAACTCTTCTACAGTTTTAATATTATTGCTTTTTTCATTTATTCTCATAGTTTTATCTCACTATTTTTAATATCTAAAATAATCAATTTAAAAACAAGCCACCAAAAATATATTGTAAGAGGTGTTTGAAAATATTTATCATTTATTAATCCATGAGCTAAATCATTTCTAAGATTAAATGGTTTTGTTAGTATTAATTTAAATTCTTGATAAATAGGTTGATTAAACTTTTTAATATTCTTATCTAATAATCTATCTATACCTATCTCTTCCTCTATTCCATCATTTCCTTTATGATTAATTGTATTTTCATTAATATTTTTTAAATTCATTCGTAATAGATGTTCAATTTGTGGTACTAGTAAACTTGTCGAGATAGTAAAATCTTGTTTAAAACCATAATAAATACCTTTTGACCATATTTCAATTCTATCGTTAGGAATTATCGAAGATTTTTGACATAGTTCAAATATTAACTCTTGGGTTATATTGTGTTCTGATAAAATCTTTAAAGAGGGAAATATTCTACTATATAAAAAAAGGTGTAAATAGTTAGCATAGTAGTTTTCTTTTTTATTAATTTTTTCTAAAACTTTTCGTCCTTTATCAAAAACTCCAAGATTTCCAACTAATAATTCTAATAACTCATCTTCATCATTCTCTTTTATATCTTCCAAAATATCAATAATATTCTCTTCAAAAAAAGCTAATTGATAAAATACTTCCATAGTAGATTTATTTTCTAATAGTTGTTTTGTCTCTTCGATATATCCACTAATATCAATCAACTCTCCTATTGTCTGAAAATTCATATTTTTTTGAAAAACTATTTTTTTATTTTGGAATTTTTTTAATTGTTCATTAACATTATATTTCTGTCTATTTTTTATCTTATGGAGACAGTTCATAATATTTGTATATCCTATAATTTCATTTAAATTATTTTCTTCTATAGTTTTTTCATAATAATTAATTAATTCAATATATTTTTCATCTTTATTATTATAAAGCCCTATATATCTTTCTAAAAAATCTTGTTTATCATAATAAGAAGTAAAATTTTGTAATTTATTTTCACATATTGAGATAAGTAAAAAATTGTCATATTTTAAATTTTTTTTATTATACTTATCTAAAAAATTTATAAATATGACATCTATATCATTTGTTTGTTGAAATGTTTGAAGCAATTTTTTTTTAACTTGCTCAATATTTCCTTTTGTAGAAATCAATAAAGAAATAGCTCTATCCCACTCATTTTCAAAGGTTATAGTTAAAGGGTATTTCATATAATTTTCTATAGCTATTTTTAAATAATCTATTTTCTCTTTACCTTTTATTTTTAACCATAAAATATCTGCTAATCTACTTTTTAAAGTGTAGTGTAAAGTTTCTTCTTTAACAAGCTTTGATAAATTATTTAAAGTTAATTCATCTAACTCTATACTTCTTATATCATTTAATTTTAACATACAAATAGAGGATAATGTTTTTAATATTTTAGAGTTATTATTGAAAATTATTCGATTAATTCTATCAATTTCTAGGCTATAAGAATAGAAACTTTTATCTTCTATTTTCTCTAGTTCTATTAGAATATCTTTCATCTCCATTACCTTGTTTCTTTTATGACATTATATCTTTGATTATTAGAAGAAATGGTAAAACTTATATTCTTTTTATCGACTTTTAAGCTTTATACACTAATAGACACAGGAGCAATCGCCATCAAAATAACCACCGATGCCAACCTACCAATTGAGCAGACCCAAGAGGTTATGGAGAAAATCAACAACCTAATGTATCGCAAAGGTGGCGAAAAACTCCTGCGTGTCTCAGGCTCAATCGGAAGTGAAGCAGGGGTAATGAGTATTGGTAGTGGAAGTGGTGTTGACCATATTTTGATAATGGCAACCTATGTTAACCGACACAAACGAGAGGAGACAATTTGGGATATTTCAAACTATCTTAGAGCCGAAATCGCCAAAATCCCTCATGTAAAATACCTCGATGTCGCTCCAAGTGGCTCAACAGCCATGGCAAGTATTCGAGCTTCGGTCGATACCATGTTAAGTTCCCCTGATTACAAACTCCTCCAAAAAGAGGGAGCAAAAGTAGAAGAGGCGATGAACCAAACCAAAGGAGTTGTATCAGTCTTAAAAACATCCGATGTTATAGGCTAAATTGAGATGATGTTGCGTTGGTGTATCTGTAGTAACTTAGATAGTAATAAAATTAAGCCTTTTCTCTTCTAAAATCTCAATCACAGATTTTTTAGCTAAAATTACAGTAAAAAAGAGACTTATGAGACTAAAATCTATATTTACCAATAGTTTTGGCATGTTATTTTCCCGTGTTACAGGTTTGGGAAGAGATGTGGTTATGGCATCTGCTCTTGGGGCATCTATCTATACTGATATATTTTTTGTAGCTTTTAAACTACCCAATCTATTTAGGCGAATCTTTGCAGAGGGTGCATTTACTCAGGCTTTTATGCCATCATTTGTGGCTAGTAGACAAAAAGGGGTCTTTGCTACGGCTATATTTTTGAGATTTATACTTATTCTTATAGGATTCTCACTGTGGGTGACCTTTTTTCCTGAACTCCTTACAAAAGCTATTGCATGGGATTGGTCAAGAGAACAGATAGTCCAAACAGCACCTCTTACAGCTATTAACTTTTGGTATTTAGATTTTGTATTTATAGTTACTTTTTTAGCCACTCTACTACAGTATCGAGAGCATTTTGCTACTACTGCTATGTCCACGGCTCTGCTTAATATCTCTATGATAAGTTGTCTACTTATATATATGAAAAGTGAACCCCAAACTATTGTTATAGCTCTTAGTTTTGCTGTTTTGATTGGTGGGTTGTTACAGGTGATAGCTCATATTATAGCTATCAAAAAACTAAATATGCACAGAATACTTATAGGTGGATGGAAATATAGAAAGAAAAAAGATGTAAAAGATGAGGAGAGAGCATTTAATAGACTATTTTTTCCATCTATGTGGGGGAACTCTATGCCCCAAATATCTGCTTTTTTAGATACGATACTAGCATCTTTTCTGCTTACTGGCTCTATATCATATCTCTACTTTGCAAACAGAGTCTTTCAACTTCCTCTAGCTATCATCGCTATTGCTACCTCTGTAGCTCTTTTTCCAATGGTATCAAAAGCTATTAATCGAGGAGATATAGATGAGGCATATAGTAATCTTGGTAAAGCCTTTTGGTTGCTGTTGGCTCTACTTGGTATTGCTACTTTGATGGGTATAATTCTTGCTGAACCTATTGTGTGGTTACTGTTGGAAAGAGGAGAGTTTACACAAGAGAACACTGTAGAGACAGCATCTGTACTATCTATGTATATGTTGGGTCTCGTACCGCATGGTTTGACTAAACTATTTGCGATGTTTCTATATGCCAATAGCAAACATACAAAGGCCGCCAAAATAGCAACTGTTGCATTGATTTTAAATGTAATTGTCTCTATTATACTTATGAATCTAATGGGGGCTAAGGGTCTAGCATTAGCAGGAAGTGTTGGTGGGTTAGTTCTATTCACCCTTACAGTTCGAGAGGTAGGAACAGAACATCTATTTCATATACTTAAGTCTAAAAAAATTATATATTTAATTATTGGTTTGATTTTTTCAGCATTTGTTTTAAACTCTTTTAATAATTTATTAATGGAGTGGATAAGATAATCTCAACTTTTCGAGATGGAGTTTTAGGTAAAACTCCATCTCTTTTTCTGTTGATTTAAACTATTTTTATGGTTCTGTTTTAAATCTACCGTTTGTTTTACTACTTGGTTCTGTTTTTTGAGATTCACAGCTGTTGTTGTATGCTGATACTCTAACTTTATATAGTGTATCTGGTGTTAGATTTTCTATATTTGCATACTGGTACTCTCCGACTCCACTCTGTGCATCTACTGAAATTGTATCAATTAATTTATCTGTATTATACTCATAGACATAGACTCTAAAACCATCTTCATTATCTGAATTATCTAAAAATGATACTCTTGCACTCGTACTAGTCACTTTATAAACACCAACATACTCCCCTGGCATTTGAGGGCAAGAGACTGTTTTTGTTGTTCTAAATCTACCATTTGTTAGACTTGAAGGTGTTGTTAATTCTGACTCTCCACATCCATTGTATGCAGAGACTCTTACCTTATACAATGTGTCTGATTCCAACTCTATTAAATTAGCATATTGATAATCTCCCTTTCCTGTTTTTGCATCAATATCTAAGGTATCTACAAGTTCATCACTATCATATTTGTAGACATATGCTTTGAATCCATCTTCATTATAAGAGTTATCCTTAAAAGAGATACGAGCTCCTGTCTCTGTAATGTTCCAAACTCCCACATACTCCCCGGGCATTTCAGGAACAAACATAGAACCTGCTGTAAATATTCCTCCATTAAATATATCTGGAGAGGTTGGAGTAGACTCTCCTGCTTGATTAAATGAAGTAATTTTAAGCATATATGTTGTATCTGGATTAAGATTTGTTAAGTTTACATTTTGAAAAGGTATTTTAGTGTCGTTTTTAGGTACAATAATTGGATTTGGAAATATAGAACTATCCAATAATCCACTACTCTTATCATAAATATAGACTTTGAATCCATCTTCATCTGTTGCATTATCTATAAATGAAATATTTGCTGAGTCATCTGTAATATTCCAAACAGTAATATCATCAGAAGGTTTAGTTGGTATTTCTTGAGATGAAGAGTTTCCAATAGGAGATGTTGAGAGACCAAATCCATAGTTGGAATTATTTGTTGTAGAGCCACTGTTTGGTAATGCAAAGCAACTACTAGCATAGATTGGTGTTGTTAATAGAGCTGATACTCCAGCAAAAGCAAGAACATTTTTTGTTCTTTTTAGTTTTTTCGTCATTGATGTTTTTCCCCTTTAAGTGTGTGTTTTCTTTTGTATAAAAAATAAAAATTTTTTTTAAATAAATTAAAATATAAAAATTTATTTTTTAACAATAATATACTATCATAATTTATTATTATTTTTTTTTAATATCAACTTATTTTTTTTTAATTTTATAGTTTATTCTATAATAACTCACGAAATAGAGAATAATGTAGTTTGAGTTCACAATCTAAATTTATTGGGAGAAAATGCAAAAGAAAATAACACTATATTTATATTTTTCTGCTAAAATAACCGACTTAAAATAAGGAAAATATAAATGTATATTTATGATAGTGTCAAAAAAACTAAACTCTATTTTGAACCTATAGTTCCCAGAAAAGCCTCTATATATGTTTGTGGTCCTACTGTTTATGATGATGCACACTTGGGACATGCACGGTCTAGTCTTAGCTTTGACCTACTGGTTCGTACTCTCAAAACTCTACATTATAATGTTAAAATGGTAAAAAATTTTACGGATATAGATGATAAAATTATAAAAAAAGTAAAAGAGACAGGTCAGAGTCTGCAAGAGATAACAACTCACTATATACAGAGATACCTAGATGATATGAGAGCCTTGGGTATACAAGAGAACGACATAGAGCCAAAAGCTACAGAGTCCCTAGGGGCTATGGAGTCTATGATTCAAAATCTAATAGATAGAGATATAGCCTATATAGTAAGCTCTGGAGATGTCTATTTTGATACCTCAAAAGATTCAAACTATGGAGTTATCTCACATCAAGTAGGTAGTGATGAGGATAACCAGAGTCGAATTGAGCATAATAGCGAAAAACGAAATTCAAAAGATTTTGCACTATGGAAGGCTTGTAGTGGAGATGATGATATATGTTTTGATACAGCTTTTTCCCGTGGTAGACCAGGATGGCATATAGAGTGTTCGGCTATGATAGAGAAGCATTTTAAAGGGAGTGATGAGTATAGTATAGATATTCATGGTGGTGGAGTTGATTTGCTCTTTCCACATCATGAGAATGAAGCAAGTCAGAGTAGATGTGCTACGGGGCATGAGTTAGCTAAATATTGGATGCACAATGGTTTTGTCAATATAGATGGAGAAAAGATGAGTAAATCTTTGGGTAATAGTTTTTTTGTCAAAGATGCTCTAAAAGTTTATGATGGAGAAATATTACGAAACTATTTAATATCAGTGCATTATAGAAATGATTTTAATTTTAATGAAGAGGATTTATTAAAATCCAAAAAGAGACTAGATAAACTCTATAGGCTCAAAAAGAGGGTCACCCCTACCAAGGCTTCTAAACCCAACAAAACCTTTCAAAAAAGTATAATAGATGCAATGAGTGATGATTTGAATATCTCTGTGGCTCTTGCAACTATAGATGAGATGGTTAGTCAAACCAATGATAAGTTTGATGCAAATCCAAAGAACAAAGGGTTAAAAAAAGAGACTCTTGCTAATATAGAGTTTATAGATGAGCTTTTGGGTATTGGAGGCAAAGAGCCATTTAGCTATTTTCAGATAGGGATAGATGCAGAGACAAAAGCAAAAATAGAGGAGTTGATAGAGGCAAGAAGAGATGCCAAAGCTCAAAAAGATTACGCCAAATCAGATGCGATTCGTGATGAGATAACAGCAATGGGAATTGCTCTAATGGATACAGCAGAGGGGACACTTTGGGAAAAACTATAAGAGAATACTACCCCAATATATTGGTATTTTTGCAGTTTGGTATTAGTGGATTGATGTGTTTTTTTGCTAGGAATTTTTTTGCATCTCCATACCCTATAATAGTTTTTACTCTAGGAACTCTTCTTGGGATTTGGGCATTACGACATAATCAATTAGGTAATTTTAATGTACAGCCTAAACTCAAAGAGAATGCTCAATTAATCACAACAGGGATTTATGCCTATATCAGACATCCTATGTATCTATCAGTGATTATTATGATGTTCTCAACAGTTATTGCCTCTCCTACTATTTTAGAGATTTCTCTTTTTGTTGGGTTAATTATAGTTCTTTGGCTCAAGGCTAGACGAGAGGAGGCTCTTTGGTCTCTACATAATCAAGCTTATAAATATTATATATCAAAAAGTAAGTTTTTTCTGCCATTTATTCTATAAAAATATTATATTATTTTAAAATATTTAAATTAATTGTTTTTTGAACATAAATGGGGTATAATTAAATAATATTGTGAGTTTTTATATAAAATAGAGATTTTTTGTTATTCAATCTTTAATTTATATATATACTGTATAGATACAGATATGAAACAGTATTGTTGTTTATTCTAATATAGTATTTTTAATTTACTATTTTTAATAATAAAAATGCCACTTTTATCTTTTAAGCTTAAAATATTATAACAAATTATCTATTAAATAACTAAAACTGTTTTATAAAAACAAAATTAAACATTATTTTTAGAATCTGAAAATAAAATAATATTTATAAATATAAATTATAATAATTATAAGATGCGATTAATGATATTTTATGTTTATATCTGCTATAATATATTTAATTCATATAAAAAGGTCTATTAATGAAAAAAAATTTAACTTCCTCGCTTGTAGCACTGATGCTATTAACGACATTAAATGCAAATGAAAATAGAACAGTTCAATTTGATATAACAAAGGGAAAATCTACTGTTGGATTAAAACTATACAAAAGTCAAATCAAGTTAGATTGTCACTTTACAGATGAGTTAGAACTTTCATCCAAACACTCACAAGATGAGTGGCAGGAGATAGCCCAAAGTGGAAAATTTAGAGATGAGATTTCTCAAATATGTTCAGGATTAGATACCTCAATCAAAGACTCTTGGTTAACAAATTTATATCAGTTTGTTTATGAGAATGCAAATGATAGTGGAACAGTGCCTTGGGATTTTTATATGTAGATATTTGATTTATTCTACTAAGTTTTATGGTTTTTATAGCATAATTCCGACAAAAGGAATCAAAAATGCAAAACCAATTCACAAAAGTTATGGCTTTTAGACATGCTTGTAAAATGTTTGATGAAAATAGAAAAATATCAGATAAAGAGATAAATTACATTTTAGAAGTTGGAAGAGCCTCTCCATCTTCCTTTGGGATGGAAGCTTGGAAATTTTTAGTTATTACCAATAGTGAGTTAAAAGCCAAACTTCAACCTGCTTGTTGGAATCAACCTCAAATAACCTCTTGTTCTCATCTAATTATTCTCTTAGCAGGAATCGAAAATGCAAAACCAAGCTCAGGAGAACCACAAAAACGCTTCGCTAGACGACCACTATCACAAGAGCAGATAGATGGCTATATCAATCTCTATTCAAATCATTTACGCGATACACTAAGTAGTGATACCAATATCTACCACTGGACGGCTAGGCAGTGTTATATAGCAGGAGCAAATATGATGACAGCAGGGGCATTTATTGGGATAGACTCTTGTCCTATTGAGGGGTTTGACAAAAATCAGGTAGAGGAGATATTAGAGCTAGATACTACACTCTATCAAGTAGCAATGTTGTTACCCTTTGGATATAGAGTCAATGAGCAATCTGCACAACTTAGACTAGATTTTGATGAGGTGGTGGAGTTTATAGAGTAGGGTGGGGTGTTTGCGTCTATCTTTTTCATAGGAAATTATAGCGAAGTTTTCGGTATAATATTTTTTAAATTTTGAAAGTAAATAAAATATGAAAAAACTATTTGGACAATACCTCCCATACCTAATGGGATATAAACGACAATTTATCTTTGCTATTATTGGAATGATAGCTGTAGCTATTGGGACAGCAGGTTCTGCTCACCTTATTAAACATGTACTTGATGAGATATTTATTAACAAAGATAGAGATATGTTGGCATTGATGCCTTTTCTGCTCTTTGGGGTCTTTTTTTTAAAAGATACAGGACAGTATATTCAGACCTACTATATGTCCTATATTGGGTTGGATGTGGTGAGAAAACTTCGTAACAATCTAGTCAAGCATCTAAGTTATCAGGATATGAATTTTTTTCAAACCATGCACACAGGTGAGATTTTGTCTCGGATTACTAATGATATTACCCGTATTCAGACAGTGGTAACCTCTATGATACCAAATATTCTTCGTGAGACATTTACTATTGTAGCACTAATTGGGTATGTGGTCTATATGAGTCCTAAGCTCTCTTTTTATTTTCTTGTTATTATGCCTATAGGACTCTACCCACTTAGTCTATTGGCAAAAAAGATGAAACGATACTCAAGACTTTCGCAGGAGAGTACAGCTAGTATGACCTCTCGAATAGGAGAGATATTTTCCAATATTGAGGTTATAAAATCGAACTCTACCCAAGAGCTAGAGGCTATAAAATTTGAAAAAGAGAATAAAAATGTATTTAAATATCTACTCAAACAGGTCAAAGTAAATGCTCTTACCTCTCCTGTTATGGAGCTTTTGGGTTCTATTGCTGTTGGGGTAGTTATCTATATTGGAGGAACAGAAGTTATAGAGGATAGAATGAGTGTTGGAGCTTTTTTTGCTTTTGCCACGGCTCTATTTATGCTATATACACCTATCAAACGAATATCTAAACTCTACAATCAATCCCAAGATGCAATTGTAGCAAATGAGAGGATGTTTGAGTTACTCAATATGAAGCCCACTATAGTTTCAGGTGAAATATCATTAAAAGAGAGGATTGAGACTATAGAGTTCAAAAAAGTATCACTTCTCTATGGTGAGACTTCTGCTCTAAATAATATATCAATAGATATACGAAAGGGTGAGACTATAGCCTTAGTAGGAGATAGTGGTGCAGGTAAAAGCTCATTTGTCAATCTTTTAGTACGATTCTATGACCCTAACTCTGGAGAGATTCTTATCAATGGAGAGGATAACAGAAGCTTATCACTAAAATCTCTACACAACAAGATAGCCTATGTAACACAACGGATATATATCTTTAATGATACGATTGCTAATAATATCGCCTATGGTGAGGAGATGGATAGACCAAGAGTAATAGAGGCTCTAAAAAAGGCTCATGCACTAGAGTTTGTAGATAAACTAGATAATGGGATAGATACTCTACTCTCTGAAAATGGTAATAACCTCTCAGGTGGTCAGAGACAGAGGATTGCATTAGCTCGTGCTTTGTACAAAGAGCCTAGTCTGTTGATTTTGGATGAGGCTACCTCTGCACTGGATAACAAAAGTGAGGTATTGATACAGAAGGCTTTGGAGAAGTTAAAAGATGATATGATTACTATTACTGTAGCTCATAGATTGAGTACTATTGAGAACTCTGATACTATTTTGGTATTCAAAGGGGGCGAGATAGTCTGTCGAGATACTCATGAGAATCTATTAAAGGAGTGTTTAGAGTATCAGAAACTAGCCAAGATTTTGGAGTAGCTTAAATAATAAGCATAGCATCCCCATAAGAGAAAAAACGATACTCCCTCTTGATAGCCTCATAGTAGAGTTCAAGAGTCTTCTCTCTCCCTACAAAAGCAGATACAAGCATAATTAGCGTACTTTTGGGTAGATGAAAGTTAGTAAGTAGATGAGTAACTCTTTGGGGTTTGTTGTATGGGTTTAGAAATAGGTCACACTCTCCATCTACCTTTTTGGTTCTAGCAAAATACTCTACTGTTCTTGTAACTGTTGTTCCAATTGCTAGGATTGGTTTTTGACTCTCTAAAACCTCTGAACTCTTTGTGGGAATATCAAAATACTCTGAGTGTATAGGGTGTTCTAGTATATTATCTACCTCGACAGGTTTAAATGTCCCTGCTCCTACATGTAGTGTAATTTTGTGAGTTTGGTGTCTCTGTTTTAGTGCTTCAAAAAGTTCGGGTGTAAAGTGTAGAGAGGCTGTTGGTGCAGCTACTGCTCCTGCGTTTTTGGCAAATAGTGTTTGGTAGTCTCTCTCATCCTCTTGGTTATCCTCTCGTTGCATATATGGAGGTAGGGGGATATGACCGATTCTATCTAGTAGTATGACTAACTCTTCAAATCTAATATCTCTGTTAAATTGTTGAAACTTGATTACTCTGGAGCCATCACTATTTAGTTCTGTTACAATTGCTGTAAGAGAGTTATCAAAAAATAGCTCTGTTCCTACTCTTACTCTGCCTCTAATCATCACAAGGGACTCTGTAGCAGAGAGAGGTTTGTTAAATAGTAGTTCAATCTTGCCACCACTCTTTTTTCTACCAAAGATTCTAGCTTTTATCACCTTTGTATCATTCAAAAAGATGTCGCACTCTTTTGGTAGATACTCTAGTAGATGTCTAAAAGTTGTATGAGTTGTGGTGTTGGTCTCTCGGTTATAGACTAGAAGCTTAGCAGAGTCTCTAGGTTGTACGGGGTATTGTGCTATGAGATGAGCAGGAAGCTCATAATCATAGCTGCTAGTTAGTAGTTCTTTTTGGTTCATATTCTATTTTAACTGTTTTGGTTTATCAGCTTTTATTGTATCCTCTTCGTCGTCATCATCACCTCGGTATGGGTTGACCATCCGTACAATAACAATAGATATACCATAGAGTAGAACTAGTGGACCAGCCATCAAGAGTTGAGTAATAACATCTGGTGGAGTCAAGATAGCTGCAAATACAAAGATAATCAAAACAGCATGTCCAAAGAAGTCTCTTAGATTTTTATCATCAATTAGACCCAATACAGCCAAAAAGAATAGGATAACAGGTAGTTCAAATGCTACACCAAATCCAAATAGTAGTTTGGTAAAGATACCTATGTACTCATCCAGAGTCTGCAAGAAGTTTACCAAATTACCTGCAAACATCCACAAGAATTTAAATCCTAAAGGGATAACAAGAAAGTAGGCAAATGCAGCACCGATTAAAAACATAGCTGTTGAGATAGAGACAAATGGAATTACATATTTTTTCTCATTATCATAAAGCCCAGGGGCGATAAATGCCCACATTTGAGCAAATACAACAGGTAGAGCAAATAGGAATCCTGTAAATATTGAGATTTTTAGAGCTGTAAAAAATATACCAATACCACCAATAAATGGGTCAGCACCATCAAGTACATCCATTAGTGGAGCTTTTGCAAAAGCGATAATATATTGATTAAATCCAAATGCTACAAAAGCGAAAACTATAATAACAGCAACAGAGATTCCAAGTCTCTTTCTTAGTTCAATTAGATGTGGTTTTAAGTTATCAAACATTATTTTTCACCTTCATCTTTTCTTTTTGTTATTGCCGATGTATCTTGTCTCGGTTCAACATTTGCTTTTGGTTTCTCAGCAAAACTATCTTTAATTGCATTTACATCATCATTAAGAGTACTCATTGGATTTATGTTTTTAAACCCTTGTAGTTCATGTGTTGCTGCATCTAGCTTCTCTTTGTAGCTCAAAGCTTCCTCTTTGAGTTCAGCAATTTTAACCTCATCATCAATAGCATTTTTTGCATCACTTATAGCTTTTTTTGCACCTTTGATAAATTTTGCTATAGATACCATAGCATCTGGTAACTTATCTGGTCCTAAAAATAGTATCGCTACTACAGCGATTAGGAGTATTTCTGTAAAACCCATTCCAAACATTCGTTTTCCCTCATTGTTTCAATTATTGATATTTTATCCAAAAAGGTTGAGAGTTAACCAAAAAGTTTTTGATGAGGGAAAAATATAGTATAATATCTCATAAATTATATTATAAGGATTCTATTTTGGACAAAGGTTTACTTGTTTTTATTGCTATTGGTATTGTGGGTATCTATTTTATTACCTCATTTGTTGATGGTATACAAGGTAGTGAGAGATACCAAAAGAGTGGCTATAGTAGTAGTGAAGATAAAGATATGAAGTATCAATCTACAAATAGTATAGGAGATACAGTTTTAGATGTTAGCTCTGTAGGTGCAAAAGAACAGATTGTTATATGGAATAGAAGTGAGATAAAGAGAGAATTTTTAAGTGATTTTCCTAATTTTGAAGATATGAGAGATTTTGTGGATGATAGGATTGTAGGAGATAGACTACAACAGAGGCTAAAAGAGACAATTGACTCTGTAGAGGATATATTTGTTGCAGGTGATATGAGTTCTGATAGAGCTAAACGAAAGTTTAATTTATGAGATATAGAGCCAACTCATCACTTATAAAAAAATTACTGTTTTGATATACTCCAGAGAGCTTTTTTAACTTCCTCTGTTTTACTAAAAAGTCAGCTCGTTTCTTTATCTCATCACTCAAAATTGACTCATCTATACCAACAGTAGAGCGAAGACCCAAAAAAATTTTTTCAGTTAGAATCTCCTCATCTGTTAAAATCTCCTCTCTTATCTCTAGTGGATTGATGATATATGAGTCTATATCGGTAGTAGGGTAGAGTCTCTTATTAGCTCTAAATCCAACAGCTCCAGCTCCAACACCTATATACTCTTTTAGTTGCCAATATCCTCTATTGTGATAGCTCTCATAAGTTCCAAAATTTGAGATTTCATACTGATTGAATCCTCTTTTTTTTATCTCATCTGCTACAAAAAATGCTAGATTCTCATTATCCTGTTTTGCTTCGGGTTTTTCATAAAATTTTGTTCCAGCTTCAATCGTAAGTTCATATGCAGATATATGGTTAATAGGGAGTTTAAATGCTTTTTCTATATCTCTTTGTAGAGTCTCTTTGGTATCATCTTGATAGTTGTAGATGAGGTCTAGTGATATGTTTTTAAATCCTATCTCTTTTGCACTTATTATAGCCTCTATCGCCTCTTGTGGGGAGTGAGACCTATTTAAAGCTTTTAGCTTCTCTCTTTGGAAGCTTTGTACTCCAAATGAGACTCTATTTACCCCTAGGTTAAACATCCCTTGTAGCCAAGAGTTAGTTGCAGAGTTTGGGTTGGCTTCAGTCGTGATTTCAGCTCCACTCTTTAGTAGTGGATGTAGTATATTAAAGATAGAGGCATAGAGGTTTGGGTTAATTGTAGATGGTGTTCCCCCACCGATAAATAGGGACTCTATCTCTCCTCTTTTGACTTGGAATTTATCTAGCTCAAACAGTAGCTGTCTCTCTAGTGCCAACATATAGTTTTTACGGGTCTCAAACTTCTCAACAAAGCTATTAAAAGAGCAATAATGACACTTGGAGTCGCAGTAGGGTATATGGATATATAGTAGCATCTCTTCACCAATTTTTAATGACATTTTAGCTAAAATTTCGACAGAATAATAGAGATTATTAATTTTAATGAAAGTAGAGTGATTGTATGCAGACGCAGAAGCGATATCGCCCAAATGTCGCAGCTGTCATACTCTCTTCAGACTATCCACAGAAGTGTGAATTTTTTTTAGGTAAGCGGTCAGATATTAAAAATGTGTGGCAGTTTCCTCAAGGTGGTATTGATGATGGCGAAACCCCTATTGAGGCACTGTTGCGTGAACTACAAGAGGAGATTGGATGTAACTCTGTCGAGGTTATTGCAGAGTACCCTTATTGGATAAAATATGATTTTCCAAATGGTGTAACAGCTAGAAAAATGTACCCATTTGATGGTCAGACGCAAAAATATTTTTTAGTGAGATTAAAAGATAGTGCCAAGATTAACCTTGATAGTTATCATGAGCCTGAGTTTGAGGAATATAGATATGTAGAGTATGAGCAGTTGCTAAAAAAAGCGACCTATTTTAAACGACGAGTATATAGAAGAGTTATAGAACATTTTGTAAGAGAGGGACATATAGTAGATGTTAATAGTACATAAATATGGAGGTACAAGTGTAGGCTCGTTGGAGCGTATAGAGAGTGTAGCTTCTAGGGTTGCAAAGGCAAAAAGAGAGGGCAATAATATTGTTGTAGTTGTATCTGCTATGAGTGGAGAGACCAATAAACTGATAGATTTTGCTAAACACTTTTCACAGAATCCATCAAAAAGAGAGATGGATATGTTGCTAAGTTCAGGAGAGAGAGTCACTGCTGCACTTCTAGCTATTGCACTACAAGAGAGTGGGATAGCTGCTGTTGCGATGACAGGTAGACAAGCAGGAATAAAAACAGACTCCTCTCACACCTATGCTCGGATAGAGTCTATAGACCCCGAGGCTATGCAGAGTCAGATAGATGAGGGTAGGGTGGTGATTGTTGCTGGTTTTCAGGGTATAAATGAGAGTGGAGCAGTTACCACATTGGGTAGAGGTGGTTCAGACCTCTCAGCTGTAGCTATAGCGGCTGCTTTGGATGCAGATGCGTGTGAGATATACTCAGATGTAGATGGTGTCTATACTACAGACCCTAGGATAGAGCCAAAAGCTAAAAAGATGGATTTTATCTCTTATGATGAGATGTTGGAACTAGCATCACTTGGGGCAAAAGTGTTGCAGAATCGTTCAGTAGAGTTGGCAAAAAAATTAAGTGTTAAAATGGTAGCAAAGAGTTCTTTTTCAGATGCAGAGGGGACTATAATAGGAGAGGAGAGAGAGGGTATGGAGGCAGTATTAGTTAGTGGTATCGCACTAGATAGGAATCAAGCAAGAGTAACTATACGAGAGGTTGTAGATAGACCAGGTATTGCTGCAGAGATATTTACAAATCTAGCAGAGGAGCAGGTTAATGTAGATATGATTATCCAAAATGCAAGTGCCGATAGCAAGACAAATTTAGGATTTACTATCGCAGAGAGCGAGATGAGTAGAGCAAAAGCTGTTATTGAGGCTTTTGACCATGATATTGGGAGTATGGATTTTGATGACTCTGTCTGCAAGGTCTCTGTTGTAGGAGTGGGTATGAAGTCTCACTCTGGTGTAGCAGCTACAGCATTCTCTGCAATGGCAAAAGAGGGTATCAATATAGAGATGATTTCAACTTCGGAGATAAAAATCTCTATGATTATCGCAGAGAAATATGCAGAACTTGCTGTTCGTACACTACATACTGTTTATGAGTTAGATGTATAGGGATTATCTATGACCCCTATACTCAACTGGACTCTTGGTGCTATTCGCCAAGAGGATTCAAGCTTCTCATGGATGGAGGAGTGTCGATATGATTGGGTTCCTGTTGTTCAGTCAGCTGTCAAAAAGATTTTGGATGGACAGAGCGTTCTTATTTTGACAGATGAATCAAGAGCATGGTATGCAAAATATATATCAGAGAAGATAAATTTAATAAAAAATGAGAGACCATTTCTCCCTGTATACACTCTAAAATCTATGTTTCCAAATCTCGATAAGATGAGAAGCACAGAGGAGTTAGACCTACTAGAGGATATGTTGGATATATCATACCCAAATGGTTATTTTATTTGGTATATAGGGAGTGCAGACTCTGTATATACCAAGTTTGTCTTTAGAAATGATGAGAATCTACTATGGATTATAGATGGTGATGTACCAAATAGTTTTTATCTTCGCAATGGTAGTACTTCACTTGATGTTAAGTTGATTCAACTCTTTAAACTCTTCAATAAAACAATAGATGCTTCTCTATTTGCAGAGATAAGTGTGGAGTGATGAGACTCGCTAGTGGGATTATTATTACTCATAATCCTGATGATGTTTTAAGTTCACTAGAGGCTCTAAGAGGTGATGAGATTTTTACTATAATTAGGAGTCAAGATGACAAAGGAGTGCCAAAAGAGTTTCAAGTAACCCATGTCAAAGAGACAATTGCCAAGGCATTTGTGGCTAGTGAAGAGTTAAACTATATCATTTTAGTAGCTCCAAGTTTCTCCGAAATAGTACAAAATAGACTCTTGAAGATTTTAGAAGAGCCTCCTAAAAACAAAGAGTTCATAATCATCACAGAGTCCAAATCTGCAATACTTGATACTATTAAATCGAGAATGCCTATTACTATAATCAAAGAGTCCAAATCAGAAGAGGTTTTTGCTCTTGATATAGATAATCTAACTCTTGCAGAAGTTTATGAATTTTCTCAAAAAAATAGTAGATTATCCTCTATAGAGTGTAAAAAAATAGTTGAGAAGATTGCAACTCTTGCTATAAAATCAGATAGTTATAGTCTCGATAAGGCTTCGTTGGAGCTTCTATCCAACTCCATTAGGGCTTTGGATATGGGTTCTCCTACCTCGTTTGTTTTAAATACAGTGCTTTTGAAGTTGTTGGCTAGAAAGAGATAAGCTTAAGCTTATCTCTTTATGATTTTAATCTTTGAGTATTTGAAATACAACTCTACGATTCAAAATTCTACCCTCGGTAGTGTTATTATCAGCAATTGGCTCGGCTGAACCTATACCCTCTGTAGAGAGTATCTCTGCTCTAATACCTCTGGATATGAGATATTTTTTGACCTGTTCTGCTCGTTTTCCACTTAGTTTGATATTGAACTTCTCATTTCCACGATTATCTGTGTGTCCTTGGATATTATATTTAAAATCAGGATATTTTTTCATCACTTCAGCAGTAGTATTTAGAAGCTCTTCACTCTTTTTTGTTAGTTTCATGCTATTTACTTCAAACTCTACTTTTGTTAATTCAAATGCTTCTAAGAGACTCTCTTTTGCAACTTTTTTCTCCTCTGCTAATCTATTCTCTTCAGCTCTTTTTTTCTTTGCTATCTCTTCTCTAAGATTTTTCATCTCATTTTTGACCTTTTCAACCTCTAAAAGGGCTGTTTTTGTAGCCTCTTGTTCTGTTGTAAGTTGGGAGATTTTTTCTTTGTTTAACTCTTCTAGTTCATCTCTTTTTTTAGTTAATGCTTCTATTTTGGTTATGGCTTCGGCTCTTAGTTCCTCTTTTGCTTCTATTTCTCTTTTTTTCTCCTCAATTGTGGCAAGAAGTCCTGTGATATTAGACTCTAATCCAATCTTTTCCTCTTCTAGTTGTTTTTCTTTTCCTATTTTGGCTGTTAGATTTGACTCAAGAGTCTGTTCATTTTGTAGTTCTGTTGCTAATTTTTTCTCTAACTTTTCTACCTCTGCTTTATATTTTGATTTGATTTTTTGACTCTCTTTTTTGGCTAGGTCACTCTGTTTAGAGATTTTTGTTTCCAATTTGCTCTTCTCATCCAATAGTATATTCTCTTTTTCTATCTCTGTACTTAGATTTGATTCTAAATTTTTACTTTTATCTATCTCTTTGGCTAGTGTTGTGCTTAATGCTTCTATTTGAGCTTTTGCGTCAGATGATGCACTCTCTTTCTCTTCTTTTAACAGATTCTCTTTCTCTATCTCTGCTGTTAAGTTTGCCTCTAAGTTCTGCTCTTTTTCTATCTCTATAGCCAATTTGGACTCTAGCTCTTTAATCTTTAGTTGATGCTCTGCTTCTGCTTTTTCTCTTGAATCTTTGGAGATAAATAGTAGTTCGGACATCTCTAACTCTAGTTTTTTGTCTTTATCGACTAGGAGAGTGTTTGTTTCGATGGTTTTGTTTAGGTCAGCTCTTAGCTTCTCTTCTTGCTCTAGCTCTTTTGCCAATTCATCTTTTATTCTATTTTCATTCTCTATCTCTTCTGCAAGTTTTAGTTCTAAATCTCTTCTGTTTTGGATTTCACTATCAAGTTTTGACTCTAATTGGCTCTTTTCATCTGTTAGAGTAAACTCTTTTTGAAGCTCATTAGTTAGATTTAACTCTAAAGTTTTATACTGTGCTAATAGTGATTGATACTCCTCTATATCCTCTTGATGTATATTTTGGAGGTTTTGATACTCCTCTTTTAGTTGAGTCTCTTTTTCTATCTCTGCTGTTATGTTTGCCTCTAGGTTATCTATTTGGGATAGTAGGGAGTCGAAGTTCTTTATCTTGTCTACAGTTAGTAGCTCAGCTACTCTCTTTTCAATCTTCTCTTTTTCTCTTTCTAATAGACTATTTTGTTCAATCTGAATAGTTAGATTCTCCTCTAAATCACTTTTTTGAGATAGAAGCTCTGTTACTTCTGCCTCTTTGGTATCTAGTTCTGATTTTATCTTTTGTGATAACTCCTCTGCCTCCATTAGCTCTTTGGCTCTCTTATCACTCTCTTTTTTGATATACTTATCTTTTTCTACCAAAACTTGGTTCAAGTTATCAATTTTTGCTCTGTATGTTGAACTCATTACCTCTATTTTAGAGAGTAGTTCTCTATTTTTACTACTAATTAACCCCTTTTTCTCCTCTAATAGAGTCAAGTTTGATTCTAAAATTCTCTGTTCTATTTGACCTTTTTTTATAAGCTCTTCACTCTTTTTTATCTCTATGCTATGCTTTTGAAATATATACATAAGCCCTACTATTGCAAATGCTGTTATTGCTGTCTCTTTTATCATGTTTTACTCCTTATAATATATATATTATTAATTATATATTAAATTAATATATTTTTTAATTTTGAAAGTATTAAAAAAAATTAATAATCAAAGGTCGTAACAATATGAATCTACTTTAGCTTCTTTTTTTATATTTACCCTCTATTAATAAAACTTCGATAATATTTGTAAAAGGATTTATAAATGACAAAACTAAAACTTATAATGCTATGTATATTGAGCTTATCCCTTTTTGCAGAAGAGGAGATTATTGAGATTGTAGAGAGTGACGGATTTGATGCACAGTATGAAGAGATAGGCGTAATCTCGGAACCTACTATAATGGAGACTTCTAATTTAGATAATATAGAAGTTGTAAAATTTGAATCAGAAATCAAAAAAGAGCAAGAGGCAGAGATAGTAGCACCTATATTGGATGCTAAAACGCTCACAAGTGTAGAGGAGAGTAATCTTTCGACGATAGAGAAAAAAGTATCTGAAGAGGATAGTATTAACCCTATATTTACAACTTATGATAGAGCTTTAAAGATAGCAAAAGATGAGAATAAGATTGTTTTGTTAGATGTCGTTGCTAATAACTGTCCATTTTGTGAAAAGATGGAGAGTGAGGTATTGACCAAGGATAGCGTACAAGAGGCTATTAAAAAAGATTTTGTTTTGGCACAAGTCAATGAGAGCAGAGAGCCTCTACCTCTAGGGCTTAGTCCTCAGATGACTCCTATGCTTGTCTTTATTACCAAAACAGAGAGTGTTGAGGATATGCGTTTTGGTTTTATTGATGAGGAGAAGTTTTTGGAGCTTTTGGCTACAGAAAAAGCAAAAATTAATAGATGAATATATACCAAATAGGCAGTATAAAAAACTCAAAAGAGTTTCTAAAAGATTTGGGCGTACAGGGTGGGGGAGTCTCTATTATGTCCAAAAAAATGGAGCTACTCTATTTTCAGATAAGAGATATGAGAACACCTGCTATCAATATCCTAAAGCAGGATGCTCTAAGTATAGGTGCTGAATTGGCTGTTCCTTCGGGGGTAATTGTTTGCGAGAGAGATTATTATGATTGTCTGCTTATAGCCAATCGCAAACAGATAGAGATACTATCCCAAAAAGAGTTATCTCAACCCTTTGGATTAAAAAAACTAGCCAAAGAGCTTCAAAATTTCTTAAAAATCAAAGAGGAGTACCCTATAGAGGTAATGGGCGTAATAAATGCCAATGATGATAGTTTCTTTTCAGGCTCTAGGTTTCAAGCCAATGATGCTATATCCAAAATAGAGCAGATGATAGCAGATGGAGCAACTATTATAGATATAGGTGGGGTCTCTAGCCGACCCAATGCAGATATAGTAAGCAGTGAAGAGGAGTTACGCAGAGTAAAACCTATCTGTGATACTATTAGAGCCAAAAAGCTATATAATAGAGCATCATTTAGTATCGACTCCTATACTCCTACTGTTATAGAATACGCCTTGGATAGTGGTTTTACTATTATCAATGATATTACAGGTGGTAGCAGTGATGAGGTTATCAATTTAGCTATCAAATATAGAGCCAAACTCTGTATTATGCACATGCAGGGAACTCCTCAAACCATGCAGGACAATCCAAACTATAGTGATGTGATGGTAGAGGTATCAGATTTTTTTGCCCATAGAGTAGAGAGGTGTGAAGCTTTGGGTCTGAGTAGAGAGGATATTATATTGGATGTTGGTATAGGTTTTGGCAAGAGCTTGGAGCATAACTTGACTCTGATAAAAAATATGAGTCATTTTAAAAAGTTTGGCTGTGAGATACTAATAGGTGCAAGTAGAAAATCAATGATTGACAAGATAACCCCAACACCCACAGATAAGAGATTAGCAGGAACATTAGCTATCCACCTCAAAGCTATAGATAGTGGAGCATCTATTATTCGCTGTCATGATGTAGCAGAGCATATACAGGCTATAAAGGTTTGGAAGAGAGTTACCAAAACTAGCACGAAACAGACAATGTTCTAGCTGTAACTATAACTAATTATAAAAAAAAAGTTATAATCAGGCAACCCTGTAATAGTTTTCAAGAATAAATTTTATAGATTCTTTTTTTAAATCTTTAGTTTTATATTCTGAGAAACTATTAATATTTAAAAATTTACGCCGTAGAACATCTAGGAGTAATCTATCTCTAATATTACAAGCTGAATTAAAATCTGCATTTTCTGAATGACCACATTCAACACATTTAAATTTTTTTTGTGTTTTCCTATTTTTTCGACTAATAAAACCACAACTATTACAAGTTTGGCTTGTATATTCAGGATGGATAAATGATATATTTATTTGTCGTTTATGAGCAATATTTATAATTCTATTTTTGATTGATGAGAGATTTAAAAGTTTTATCATAAAAAAAACTATTTTGTGTTAAAATATGTGAAATTATATTGTTTTTTTATTATAAAAAGATTAAATCATGGGATAATTAATAGTTTTATTTTCTTAATATCATTATTTTTTGTTACTATTGAGATAAAGATTCGAGACTCTTTTAGATAAAATTCCACAATCAAAATAGATAGGAATCTAAGATAATAAAATCTATCAAATACTACTTCTCAAAACATTGTAAATTAGAGGAAGATATATGGCAATCAAGTTCAAGGCGTAGAAGAAAATACAAACCAATATGGCAAAAATGATGAGCAGGTGATGCTCGGGAAGTTTAATGAGGGAGCAGGGGTGATTTTAATAAAAAAAATTAATATTAGATTAAAAGTAAAAAAGTTTTTAACTGTTTTAAAATATTAATTATTGTATAATCTATCTTATGAATAGATTTATAATTATAGTATTTTTACTACTCTCGATTGTGTTACAAGCTACTGTCTATGAAGATGCAGAGGACAATAGGACTAAGAGATGGATAATATATAACGGTACAGCAACAGCATCTATTGAGAATATTTATGATGAAGAGATAGATAGTCGAGTGATTTCATTGGAGAGTGAAGATAGTCAAAGTGGATATATGTTGGTTATGGAGAGGAACTCTACTGCATGGTGTAAGACAAAAGGAAAGAGTCTAAGATGGAGAATGAGTGCAGATAGCCATTTTGTGATACTTGTTAGTATTCAGACGCAGAGAGGACATAGATATATTATCTACACCTCTGGTGATGGAAATGGGAGAGGTTATTATGGTTTGGGGAGTAGCTCTGTGGATGGGGAGTGGCATAATTTTTCTAGGGATTTAGATTTGGATTTGAAGAGGTATGAACCTTCCAATCAGATTGTAGCTGTTGATTCGTTTTTTGTTCGTGGTAGTATGTTGATTGATGATGTAGCTATAGTGGATATAGAGAAGAGAGGTTTTGTGCCTAAGCAGATTGAGAGTTGCAATATCGAGATACCCAAAATCAGTTCAACTAAAAAGAGTAGATTGAATATAACTGATAATGAGCCTCCAACTATAAAACTAAATGGCTACTCTGCTCTATCTATTAAACTAGGAGAGAGGTATATAGAGCAGGGGGCAACTGCTATTGATAATGTGGATGGCTCTGTAGAAGTTGATATATCAGAAGAGGTAGATAGTAATAGAGTAGGAACATATACTCTGTTTTATATGGCAAAAGATAGTAGAGGTAATAGTGCTATAACTACACGGATAGTTAGTGTGGGTGTTATCAATCGAAATAGAGAGCATAGTGATGAGATAGAGGAGAATAATATAGATATAGATGAGAGTATCGAAGAGGAGTTAGCTACTTTGAAGTTGATTGAGGGTGATAGTTTGATAGAGTTTCCTGATGAGGATGATTATTAAAAAATCACTACTTGATACAACGCAAGTAGTGACCATACAACATACACATTTTTTTTGGTTGAAAGACTTAAGTCTAATCTTTTTTGACTTTGAAAACCTTATATTTTCATATATAAGTAAGTATAAAACAAAAAAGTGTAAAAAAAATGTAGAAATATGATTTTTTCAAGAAAAATTCATATTTCTACCAAAATACCCACTACCACTCTATTTTTTTTGTGTATTTCTGTGTATAGTTATATTTTTTAATAGCAGAGATTAGATGATAGAGTAACCACCCAAATGATATAATAACTAATATAGATGTCAATATAGAGACAGGTTCATATAGTATAGATATAGACCATGCTATAAATGTAAATAGATGTATCCAAAAGTGTATCTTTGCTTTTTTGGGATGGATAACATCAAACATCATGGGAGCCTCCATGTAGCCTTGGTTTGAGAGGTGAAACCACACTAAAAATGGGACTATTTTATATACCATAGCAAAGACAATAGATAGGACAAAGCTTATAAAAGCAAAATAGCTCAACGCATCGAATCTCTCATCCAATCCAACTATATTATATGTTATAGTAATGAGTGAACTAAAGATAAGTAACCCCATACCCAAACGCCAAAACCAAACAGTAGCATCGCTAGTTGGTCTTCTCCTTTTATAGAGTTGATAGATTGTTATAGAGGCGTAGATAACAAAAGAGAGAGCTATAGCCATGTTTAGATAAGAGCTATCTAGTTGCATAAATAGTATAGTTGTCTTTGATATTAGTAGTAGAAAAATAGCTACAGGAAAATATTTACTAAGTAGTGATGGAAATTTGGGTGTTACATAGAACATCTCTATCACCTGAAAAGAGATACTAATGATGAGAAGCGTCACCCATCCAAATATTGCAAATGAGTAGTGAGCCTCTCTTATTGGTATAAAAAAAGTTCCATCGATATATCCACCAATAGTCAAAAGGAGATATATACCAAATAGTATAGCTATAGTGAAGTTCAGAAGAGCAAAAAGTATTCCCAAAGATGAGTTTGAGTAGTTTTTGATTTTGAGTATCTCTTTTAGCATAAGTGTCGTAGCATGAATCACTCCAAGACCCAACACTATAGCAGAGGAGATATAGAGTATAGAGTTGGATGTCTCAAATGCTGTTAGTTGGAGTATTAGACCTATAATTAGAGCTATATGAACTATCATAGATTTGCTCTTTGGGACTTTTATAACAACTCCTGCAACAACTGGTAACATCTGAAAAAGTGCACCAAACATAAATGAAGCCATAACACCTAGGGCTAATATGTGAATGGTGGTAATATAGATAGTATGATTATCAAAAGAGAGTATACCCATAGTATTTCCAAGTAGATATAAGCCCAAAAGAGTACCAAATATAGATGCCGTTACAAAAAATTTGAGCACCACAGAGATTGGAGGTGCTTGTTCTAACGATAGACCACCCTGATTAAACATCTAACAAATCCTCTAAATTGGCTTCTGGATTTTTGCATATAAGTATATGCCAACTACTTTTCTCATCTTGATATGTAAGATGAGCAAATCTCTTCTCTTTTGCCACCTCTATGAGTGGTATAGGCTCTTTTCTATGAATCATATAGAGGTAGTCACTATTTTTCATACTCTGTAGGTGGTTTAGTGCGAGTTGCAAGGGGATAGGGTGTTCCATCTCTCTTGCATCAAGTGGAATCTTTCTCAATACTCTATCTCTCTCATAGCTTTTAGTGTCTCCTCTTTTTTCTCTTGAGGAATCACTCTATCACACATCGCATAGAGCATCTGCTCCTCTTTCATGTTGTGTTGTTGTAGTAGAATCATCATAGACTCTGCTAGTGATAGATAGGCATCTCTATTTTTGTTCTCTACAGCTTCCGCCATTTTACCTATAAGACCACGAACCTGCTCATGCTCAAATATCATAACTCTAGTAGGTCCCTCTGCACTACCTGAAATCTCTTCAAAAGTAGGAAATAGTGACTCCTCCTCCTTTTTGAAGTGCTTTAGAGTCTCATTTGCAAATTTTAGGAAATCTCTTTCTGCTTGTTCAAAATTTCCATCTATTACAGCCTTTTCAGCAGTTGCAAATAGCTCATCACAATTTCGATGTTCATCTCTCATGTAGTTTGTAATTATCATAGAAGTTAATCCTTAGTTATATGTTGATGAAAGTATAGGATATTAATATTAAATAACCTTTGATATTACTCAATTGTGTTTAAAATAGTTCAATAGCGATTCTTTATCTAATTAAAGATATTTATAGGGAAAAATTAATAATTAATTGGCTATAACTACGCAATATTGTAAGGAGATGTAGAGATGACGAATCGTAAAACTATATCCAACTCACCTATAGAGAAGAGGGTGTTTAGAGGTAGAGAGATTTATATAAAGCGGGATGACTTACTAGACCCTGAATTTTCAGGAAATAAGGCTAGAAAATTTTACTATTTTTTAGTTAATAATTTTCCTAATATAAAAAAAATAGTTGGTTATGGTTCCAATCAGTCCAATGCTATGTTTTCACTATCCGTTTTGGCAAAGAGAAGAAAGTGGAAGTTTGAGTATTATACAGACCATATTCCATCATACCTAAGAGATAATCCTGTTGGAAACTATAAAAATGCTTTGGCTAATGGAATGAGTTTGATAGTAGGTCAAGGAAAACCTAAAAGAGAAGAGATAGAGAATAGACAGACCCTTTTTGTAGAAGAGGGAGGACGGCAAGATGAGGCTAGATTTGGTATGAGAATGTTAGCCCAAGAGATAAAATTATGGCAACAGGGTAATTATATTAAGAGAATAAATGTATTTCTTCCTTCAGGGACAGGGACTACAGCTCTATTTTTGCAAAAATTCTTATTAGAGATTGATAGTAGGTTTCAGGCAAAAGTATATACTGTTCCTTGTGTTGGAGATAGAGATTATTTAAAAGAACAATTTAGTATGTTAGAAGAGAATATTTTAAAACATCCAACTATTATAAATTCTAGTAAAAAATATCACTTTGGTAAATTATATAGAGAATCTTATGAAATTTGGCTAGAATTACGCGATGAGATGGGCATAGAGTTTGACTTAGTATTTGACCCTCTTGGGTGGTTGACTCTAATGGATAATCCACAAATTTTTTCTGAACCAACACTCTATATTCATCAAGGTGGACATCTTGGAAATGAGAGTATGTTGATGAGGTATCAAAGGAAGTATGTTTTTGAGAACGTATAATACAAAAGATGTTAATTTTAAAGAGGAGTTTGTAGAGTTACTACAGAGAGGCAAGATGGATATAGATAGTGTTAGTAGCACTGTCAAAAATCTTCTTGATGAGATAAGAGTTGATGGTAATTTAGCATTAAAAGAGCATATAGCTAGATTTGATAATTGGAGACCAAATATAGATGATGAGTTAAGAGTATCTATTGAGTCTATGGAGAGAGCTTATAATAATATAGATTCTACTCTAAGGGATGCTTTGCATTTAGCTTATAGCAGAATAGAGAGTTACCATCAAAAACTAATGCCCAAATCATGGTTGGATTTTGAGAAGACGGGAACTATATTGGGACAGAAAGTGACAGCTGTCGATAGAGCAGGGTTATATATTCCTGGTGGAAAGGCTGCCTACCCCTCTTCACTGCTTATGAATGCCATTCCTGCTATTGTTGCAGGAGTTGAGGAGATAGTAGTCTGTACACCTGCACCTTATAATGAGTTAAATGAGTTGCTCTTGGCTGCGTGTCATCTATGTGGAGTCAAAAAAGTCTATAAAATTGGTGGAGCATCAGCTATCGGAGCTATGGCATATGGTACAGAGACAATTCCAAAGGTAGATGTAATTACAGGACCGGGGAATATCTTTGTGGCTACTGCTAAAAAGCTTGTTTATGGAGAGGTAAATATAGATATGATAGCAGGACCTAGTGAGATAGGAATATTAGCTGATAGTAGTGCTAGAGAGGAGTATTTGGCTATAGATTTACTTTCACAGGCCGAACATGACGAGATGGCTAGTTCTATTTTGATTACTACTGATGCTTCTTTGGCTCCTAAAGTATCTGCAAAGATTGAAGAGTTTCTCGGTAAATTATCAAGAGAAGCTATTGCTAGAGAGTCTATAGAGAAGAGAGGAGCTATTATAATTGCTAATGATATGGATGAGGCTATAGGGCTTATGAATCAGATAGCACCTGAACATTTGGAGGTTATGACAACCAATTCTATGGAGTTATTATCAAAGATTAAACATGCAGGAGCTATATTTCTAGGGGAGAATACACCAGAACCTATAGGCGACTATATCGCAGGGCCTAATCATACTCTGCCTACTGGAGGAACAGCTAAATTTTACTCTCCTCTTTCTGTTGATAATTTTTTGAAAAAATCATCTATTATCTCTATGAGCAAAAAAGGATTAAGTGAAATTGGTGAAGCGTGTGCTTTGATTGCTAATACAGAAGGTTTAACTGCTCATGAAGAGTCTGTTAGAATACGATTATAAATAATAAGGTTGGCTTTAGCCAACCCTACGGTTTTTTTAATGATATTATAGGTTATAGAAGTGTTTTAATGCTCTGATAATCATAGCATTTTTAGAAATACTCTCACTTTTTGCGTCTGTATCAACCTGCTCATACAAATCAAGAGGTAGAGTAATAGAGAATATTTTAGTTCTATTTTTCTTCTGCTTTTTGATGTCTGAAACAATATCTTTTAGAACATCAATCATCTTATCTGTATTGATAGGCTTACGGATAAAGTTATTTACACCTATTTTTACAGCTTCGGAGATATTACCCATATCGTCACTTGCTGATACTACAACAATCATCTGTCTAGGATTAATCTCTCTAATCTCTTTAGCAATATCTAAACCACTTTTACCTGGTAAAATAATATCGACAAAGATAATATCAGGCTGATGTTTCTTATACAGGTCTAAAGCCGCTTCACCATCATATGCAGAGTATACATCAGAAAAGAAGTTTTTTAGTGTTGTACACATCAACTCATTTGTCTCTGGATCATCCTCTAGTACCATTGTTTTTAGCTTTTTAGTCTCTTCTACTATTTTCATTAGGTCATTATTCATGTAGTTCCCATTCCCTTTATATTTTTATTGTTAATAGATTGTAACATGTTAATTATTAAGGTAAATTAAAAGTTAATAAAAAAAGTTACACATTATTTAAATAAATTTTTTTTTATACAAACAAAGTAAATATATTTGTTTATAATTATATTATATTATGTTTTTTGTAGGTTTTCTCTTAATTTTAGTTCTTTTTCAAAGCCCCATGCTTTTTTGTGTTCATTAACAGCATCTTTTGAGATTGTCTCTATAAGCATGGACTCTTTATCCTCCAACATCATGTAGACTTCTCCACTAGGTTCAATAAGCATACTATCACCATAAAATTTCCATTTTACGGATTTATCGTTGAATTCACCTAGTCTATTGGCTCTAAGTATATAGCAACCGTGTAGAAAGGCTTTTGTTTTTATAATCTCTCTCCATCTATTGTGAGAACCAAAAGTTGAAGCTGTGGGTATAAGAACTAAATCTATCTTTTTATCTGTTACTGATTGCCAAAATGGGTCAAAATGCAACTCAAATCCACCCATAACTATAATACGAAATCCATCTAGTTGGAAGGTCATGGGTGTCTCTATGGGTTTTATTAGATTTGAGAAAAATTTTTTTTCATTCCAATGTTTATAGGGTATAAGTATCTGCTGTTCATAAAAGTTTACAGATTTAGGAGAGATTTTTATAATAGTTTTTATATATTTATCCTCCTTTATAATTACAATAGGTGCGATAAATATCATATTGTATTTGGTTGAGTATTTTTTGAGAAACTCTATATGTTTTTGACTCTGCTCCTCTACCATTTTCATGGGCATCTCACTTAACTCTTTGAAAAAATGGTTTAGAACATACTCCCCAAATAGGAGAAGTTGAACACCTCTGCTATGAGCTGTTCTAATATAAAAATCAAGTTTTGTCGCCTGCATCCCTAGAGTTGGTAGTTGTAGTGCAGCTATAGTGAGTTTTTTCATCCCTTGCTCTCAATAATTTTGATTTTAACTTTTGCCTCTTCTATCATCTTTTGTGCTGATTTTATTCTCTTTAATCCCTCTTCATATAGCTTTAGACTCTCCTCTAGGGTTATCTTTGGACTCATTAATCTATTTAGTATCTCTTTTGACTCTTCTAACTTCTGCTCAAATGAATCACTTCTCATTATTATCCTTTTAGTGCTTTTTTTACAATGTGGTTAAACTTCTTTAACTCCACCAAAAAGGCATCATGTCCATAACTACTATCTATCTCATAATAGTTAGCTTTTTGTCTATTTCGTTGCATCATTTTGTATATATGTTCCATCTCACTTGGAAAAAAGAGATAATCACTTGAGAATGAGATAAGTGTTGTTTCTGCTTTGATACGCAAAATAGCATCATAGAGAGAGTCATATCCACGGCTTAGATTAAATGTGTTGATGGCTTTTATGATATATAGATAGCTTAGTGGGTCAAACATCTTTGAGAAGTTATCTGTATTATACTCCATATATCTCTCAACCTCATATCTCCCAAACAGCTCAAATAGTCCATCATTATTAACATAATTTCGTCCAAATTTATCGTTCATAGAGTGAGGAGAGAGATATGATATGTGTCCTGCTATTCTACCAATAGCCAAACCATCTAATCCATTCTCTAAAAAGGCATCTTTTTCATAATTTCCATTTTCAAATCTTGGGTCTCTTCGTATAGCCTCCATGGCGACTTTGTTAAATGCGATAGTCCATGGTTGCGTAGCATATGTTGTTGCCATAGAGATAATCTTATCGGCAAAATTCGGATAATCCACTGCAAATTGTAATGATTGCATCCCACCCATAGAGCCACCAACTATCGCTTTTAGGTGATATATTCCTAAATCTGACAAGAGCTGTTTTTGAGCTTTTATCATATCTTTTATAGTGAGTACAGGAAATTTTAGTCTAAATGGTTTATCACTTGGATAGTTATTGCTCATAGGTCCTGTACTTCCAAAACATGAACCTAGTACATTGGTTGCTATGACAAAAAACTTCTCTGTATCTATAGCTTTGCCATCACCAATAAGTCCATCCCACCAACCAGCTTTTCTATCTCCTTTATATCTACCTGCTACATGGTGTGAACCACTTAGTGCATGGCATACTAGTATAACATTAGATGCGTCAGCATTTAGTTGACCATAGGTCTCATATGCTATTTTATAAGGTTCCAAGATTCTCCCACTCTCCAGATATAAAGGAGTGGTAAATCGTCTACTTTCTGTTTTTATTTTCATCAAACGGATTTTATCCTAATTACCCTTTTAATATAATATTGTTTTTTAATAAATTTATGTTAAAATAACTTTATTAAACATTTTTAAATCGAGGAAGAAAATATGAGACTAAAAACTATACTCTTTTTATTGGCTATAGTGATTTTACAAGCCAATGCAATGAGTGAGAATAGTATTAAAAAATACATGGAAAACTATGTTAAAGTGAAGATGAAACTAGAAGTTAAACAGATTGATATAATTTCAACTTATCCTATAAAGGATGCTCCAGGATGGAATGTCCATTTTTTAGATATGATAGTAAAGGTAAAGATGGGTGACTCATATCAGGATGCCATTGTAAAAAAGACTATTTTTACGAGAGGAAATAGACTAACAGTAAATCTCATGAAGAAGGGTAAACTAAAGAGAGATGGAACTAGAAGAAAAAGTAAGAGTTACAAGAAGCTGTTGAAACCTATAGTTCCTGTAGACGCATATGATGATGAACACTTCTTAGCAGGAAGTAAAAATGCACCTCATAAAATTTTGGTTTTTTCAGACCCTTTTTGTCCCTACTGTTCAGAAAAGGTTCCAGAGATACTACACATAGTAAAGGCAAATTCCACGGTGTATGGACTCTACTACTACCATCTCCCTCTACTCAAAATCCATCCAGCTTCTGATGTAACTACAAAAGCTATGCATCTATTTCAGAAAAAAGGGGAGATTGATAAGATGATGGCACTCTATAGTCTGCCTATCAACGGAAAAGAGACAGATGTAGATAAGATATTAAAAGCTATAAAAACAAAGACAGGAGTACTGTTTACAAAAAAACAGATATTTAGTCCAGAGGTAAAAGAGGCATTGAGATTTGATATGATTATGAAGACTCGACTACAGGTAACAGGTACTCCTACGATATTTGTTGATGGAAAATGGGATAGATTGAGAAAAGAGTATAAAAAATATGCTAAATAGAGATATTTTGTAGGGTGGGCATAGATGCACCACCCTACTCAAGGGCTTTTTCTAAATCTTCAATTAAGTCTTCGTAATCTTCTAAACCGATACTTAGCCTAATAAGTCCAGCAGGAACTCCTGCATCTATAAGCTCTTGGGCTGATAGCTGTTGGTGAGTTGTACTAGCAGGGTGGGTGATAATAGATTTGCTATCTCCGATATTTACTACAACTTTGAAAATCTCTGTGCTATCTGCTATAGCTCTAGCCTCATCTAGTGAGTTAACTTCAAATGATAGTAGTCCACTCTGACCTTTTGGGAAGTATTTTTGAACCAATGAGTAGCTACTGTGAGACTCTAGCCCTGGGTAGTTTACTTTTTTGACTTTTGGGTGAGACTCTAAAAATTTAGCAATTTTTAGAGCAGACTCGGAGTGTTGTCTCATTCGTAGTGATAGAGTCTCTAGTCCTTGTATATATAACCATGAGTTAAATGGACTAGGTGTAGCACCCAAATCTCTAAGGAGTGCTAGACGGATTCTAAGTGTAAATAGAGGTAGTGCTAAATCGGAATAGATTAGACCGTGATAACTCTCATCAGGCTCATTAAAGTGAGCATAGCGGGGGTTATCTTTGATTAATTCTACTAGATTCTCTCTCTCTACTATAATACCACCAATAGCCAAGCCTTGACCCGTAGTATATTTACTTGCACTATGGACTACAATATCACAACCAAGAGAGAGAGGATTACAATATATAGGGGTAGCTACTGTATTATCTACACATGTCATAATATTATGTTTTTTAGCAATAGCTACAATGGCATCTATGTCAGCTACATCTATACTCGGATTGGTAATCGTCTCAAATAGAATAATCTTGGTTTTCTCATCTACAAGAGCCTCTATTTGGGATGGATTATTGACATCAAAGTATCTAGTCTCAATCCCAAACCGTTTGATAGTGTGTCCTGTTAGCGTGGTAGTTCCACCATAAACCTGTTTAGCTACTATGATATTATCTCCTGCCTCTGCAACATTGGCAATAGCATAAAAAATAGCAGCCATTCCAGAAGCAGTCCCAACAGCTGCAACCCCTTTTTCAAGAGCTGCGAAGCGTTTTTCAAATATATCTGTTGTAGGGTTCATAAGCCTAGTATAGATATTACCTAGCTCTTTTAGTTCAAAAAGGTCTGCTGCGTGTTTGGTATCTCTAAACTCATAAGCTGTTGATTGATATATAGGTACAGCCATTGTACCCTGTGCATCTTTTTCATATCCTGCATGGATAGCTAGGGTCTGTTCTCTCATTTGAGTTCCTTCTATTTTGATATAATTTTGGATTATATCGTATTGCTCTTAATAGTTCTAATAAATTCAACCCCCTCATTATAAGAGGAGATTTTTCCATCTAGTTGTGCTATATAGACTCTATCTAAAATAGCCTTGAACTCTTTTGATGGTTTAAATCCCAAGTGAATTAAATCACGACCTTGAATGAGAGCTTTTGGTGGGTTATTATAGACATCAAGCTCCTGAGCTTTTTTTAGTAACCAATCACCTGCTTCATAGATACCTTTGATAGATGCCTCTGTAGTTCTGCCTAAAAAATCAGCTCTAGCTACAGTGACTACCTCTTCTATATTGACTTTTGTAGATAGTTTTCGTATAGTTTTATTCTTTACACCACCTCTAAAGTATTTAGACGGAGCCATATGGTGTCTAACTAGAGGTAAAATAGACTCTATAAAACTATGCTCATCGGTTAATCTATATAGAAATTTTTTGGTAGGTTCAACCCCTGCTATCTCATGACCAATTGCAGAGATTCTATTGGGTTTTATCTGTGTATGTGTAGCTTTGCCCAAATCATGACAGAGTAATGCAAACATTAGTTTTAGGTCTTGTTTATCATCTCCTGTTTTAAACTCTACCATCTTATCTACAGACATTAATGTATGTATCCAAACATCTCCCTCTGGATGCCAAAAGGGGCTTTGGGGGACATCTATTATAGCTTGGAGTTCAGGATAATATCTTAATATACCTAGCTCCCTCATTAGTTCAAATCCAATAGATGGTTTAGGTGATTTGAGTAGTAGTTTTTTGAACTCTGTATAGATTCTCTCTTTTGGTAGCTCCTTCAATACCCCATCCTCTACCATCTCCTTACAAAGCATAATAGTCTCATCTGCCAAAGTATATCCAAATCTAGCAGAGAACTGTATAGCCCTATAGATACGAAGAGGGTCTTCTACAAAAGTTTTACTATTGATATGTCTTAGAACTCTCTGTTGCATATCCTCTTTTGCACCGTGTGGGTCTATAAATTTCTGCTCCTCTATATCATACCCCATAGCATTAATGGTAAAATCACGACGGATAGATGCTTGTGCAAAGCTCATCATACCATTACATGTTATCTCAAATCCATCATGCCCTTTGGCTATCTTTTTTTCTGTACGAGGAAAAGAGAAATCATACTCCTCCTCTAGATGTACAAATTTTAAAACTCCAAAGCTTTTTCCAACTAGATTTACAGAGCCATACTCTTTTAGAATCTCCTCTAACTGCTCGATATGCTCTAATCCATAAACCTCTATATCATAATCTTTGATAGGAAGTTTTAGAAAATGGTCTCGTACAGAACCACCTACTATAATGGCTTTTGCACCCTCTGTTTTTAAGGTTTTTGATATGATTTTTAATATTTTTGGTGTTTTCATCTGTGTATTATACTCTATTTATGTTTTTATCTGATTTTAAATATATAAATTTTTATGATATAATCTTCTAAATTGATTTATAAGAGTTATTAAAAATGAAAAAAATAAAAATATTAACAGTAGGTATAGTAGCTATCTTGACTATAGGTTGTAGTAGTAGAGCAGATATGTATAGAATAAAAATAGATGTAGCCTCCAAACAATCAGATGGCAAAGAGTGGGATTTGATGGGTGGTTCACCTGATATAAAGGTACTTGTAGATAAACAATCGCTAGGTCTATCCCCTAGCTGTAGAGATACCTATCGCTGTAGCTATGACTTTAGCTCAAAAAATGATAAGTGGTATATTGAAATCTATGATAGTGATATAGATAGTGATGATTTAATAGGCAAAGGAGATTGCGAAGAGGGTGAAGAGTGTAGACTTGGAATGGCTATAATTAATATTTCAGATTAATTTTGTATAGGGTGTTTTCTCCCGAAAATACCATCTAAAACATTCAAGTGTCACCTTAAGACTCACTATATTAATCTATCTCTATTTTAAGCATATTTTTGTGATGAAAATGTGAGATTAAAGTATAATTCCTCCAAATTTTTATATATAAGGAAAATCATGCAGATAGTTAGAATATTGGCTCTGCTTTTACTCTTTTGGGGAGTAGGGTATGCAGATAGTTTAAAAGTGGGGATTAAGCCTTCTGAGCCTTGGGTTATGTATGATAGAAATGCTTCTATAATAGATAGAAAACCTATAGGTTTTAGTATAGACTTATGGAATAGAATAGCCAAAGAGTTAGGTAAAAAGACCCAATGGGTCTACTATAACTCTACAGCAGAGCTTGTAGAGGGAGCAAAAAATGGTGAGATAGATGCAGGAATCTCTGCTATTACTATAACATCAAACAGAGAGAAAGATATTGATTTCTCTAACTCTATGTATGAGTTGGGGTTACAGGTTATGGTTGATGCACAAAACACTACCTCTAGTGTATTGTCCCTAATGGGCAAAGAGATAAAAAAGATGATGAGTCTACATGCAATTGTTCTCTTTTTGCTTTTTTTAATAATAACTATACATCTAAGATGGTTTATAGATAAAAATAATAAAGATTCAGATCTATTTTCAAAAAATTACCTATCAGGAATAGTTGATGCTTTTTGGTGGGGGATTACTATGCTTGTGACATGGGAGACTCCTCATAGCAAAGGTTTGGCTCGTACTATTGATTTGATGTGGCATATTGTAGGAATTATTGCTATTAGTATCTTGACAGCTATTGTAACAGCCGCATTGACAGCACAGACTATTACTGGTTCTATCAAATCAGAAAAGGATTTGGCAGGAAAATTTGTAGCAGCAGTAGCTACGGATGCACCTAGAAGATATGTGGAAAAAATAGGGGCAAATGTTGTAGCTGTAGATACTTTGGCTGAAGGTATCAAGATGCTAAGAGCAGGAAAAGTAGAAGCATTGGTACATGATGGCCCAAGGCTAGTATATCTTGCAAATAAAATCAACAAAGCAGAGAAGAAAAAAGTACTTCTAGTAGCACCTTTTAAATTTAATCCTCAAAATTATGGAATAGTCTTCCCTACAGATTCTAAATTGAGAGAGTTAGTAGATAGAACTCTGCTAAGATTGCGTGAGGCGAATGGTTTAGAGAAGAGTTTTCATCAAAAGCTTAAAGACAAGTGGTTAAAAACTCAGTAGATTTAAAGTAGTTAGTGATATACTTCACAAAAATGGATAAAAAAGGTTTTTATTTGATGAAAAAAAATATCATAATACTACTTTTGGTTTTGGGAGTGGCACAACAGAGTGTTGCTAGAGAGTGTACAAATAGAACAAGTTTTAGCAATTGGTTGGGGCAGTTTAAACAAGAGGCTCTTAGAGCTGGAGTCTCACCAAGAACCGTACATTCTGCTTTGGATGGATTGAAATATAGTCCATCTGTGATAAAAAAAGATAGAAAACAGACTCATCTATCACAAAATTTTGCTCAATTTTCTACAAATCTAGTCTCCAAATATAGACTTAAAAAGGGTAGAAAACTTATGAGAAAATATCGAAGACTCTTTAGAGATATAGAGAGTCGTTATGGTATACCTGCTTCTGTTATTACAGCATATTGGGGGTTAGAGACTAGTTTTGGAGCAGTTCAAGGGAATTTTAATACTATTCGTTCCTTGGCAACATTGGCCTATGATTGTAGAAGAGGTGAGGAGTTCAGACCAGAGCTTATTAATGCTTTGAGAATAGTAGATAGAGGAGATTTGAAGCTATCAGAGATGAGAGGTGCTTGGGCAGGAGAGATAGGACAGACTCAATTTCTACCAACTTATTATCTAAAGTATGCTGTTGATTTTGATAGAGATGGTAGACGAAACCTAATCAAAAGCGTTCCTGATGTTTTAGCCTCTACGGCAAATTATCTTAAAAATATAGGTTGGAGGCGAGGTCATCCATGGTTAGAAGAGGTTATTCTACCCAAAAGTATGCCATGGGAGCAGACAGGCTTAGAGAATAGCTACTCACTCTCATATTGGGCTAAGTTAGGAGTAAGACGAGTTAATGGTAGAAGATTAAAAGGTGGGCTAAAAGCATCACTTCTTCTCCCTATGGGAAAAGATGGAGCGGCTTTTTTGGCATATTATAACTTTAAGAGGGTCTATCTAAAGTGGAATGAGTCTCTACTATACTCAACTACAGCGGCCTATTTTGCTACTCGTTTAGCAGGTGCAAAAAAGGTTCGAAGAGCTAGAGCAAGGATTGCATCACTCTCTTTTAGTCAGGTCAAACAGTTGCAGAGACTTTTGGTTAGACGGGGTTATGATGTAGGGGATATTGATGGTATCATTGGGGAAAAGACCAGAAGAGCCGTCAAACAGTTACAGTTGCAGTTTAGATTACCTGCTGATGGTTATCCTACGGTTAAATTGCTTAAAAGATTACGATAAAATTAAAAATTGTGTATTAAATTTTGTGATTAATACACAATTAATACACAAAAATTTAGTTATACTATTATTCACAGTTTAAAAGGGGTTTTAAATGATAGGAAAAATGGTAATAATTAAACTTTTGTTAATATCAATGCTTTTTGGGGATGATGCTCTCTTTGATATTTTAAAAAATAGGGATAATTTTCAATATAGTTCATTTTTATTTGATAATAATTTGTCTTTGGAGCAGGAAAAGGAGAAAATTCCTCTAATTATTCAAGCTTACAACCAAAATTTAAAAAGAACTGAAAAAAAATGGAGATTGGATACGATGATTACTCGTCACCTAAATCCAAAACTTAATAATATAGATAGCCCATGTATAGATTGTGGTTTGGATAAGGTATTGGGGGTTATAGGTCAGATTCAATATCACACTACAGATTCATTCTCGATTGGAGTAAAAGCTACTATTCTTAATAATGAAGATAAGAATAGTTTAAACAAAGAGTCTGTTTTAGATAATGTTACTTTGGATAGTTTCTGTATTATCTGTACTCTGATGCTTTAAATCATAATCTCCTGTTTAAGTTTCTCTTGATTTAATTTTTTAATAAGTTTCTCTCTTATAGAACTATATCTCTCATCATCTATAGATAGTTTACTTAGTAGTTCTGCTAAATTCTCTCCATTTGCCCAATTTTTGAAAATCTTGAACTCTTTTTTTGTTAGTTTTACTTTTAGTATAGCTGTTAACTCATCCTCCTCTTTTAGAGGTTTTATAAGTTTTCTAATATGTTTTTTTAGCTCATCTCTTAGTGGTGTTTTCTCTTCTATCATCTATATCTTTCATTAAATTTTTCTTCATCATCTATAGCTTTTTGCATAGTGTTTTGTAGATTTTTATACCAATTTTTATCTGCTCTATCAGCTATAAAGCTATCTAGGTATTTTATATGTACTGTAGCAGAGTGGGCAGTTCTATTATGCTCATTTAGAAGCTTCTTGCTATTTGTAATGATAACGGGTTGTATTTTTAGTTTTAGTTTTTCTGCTACCATTTTTGCCCCTGATTTAAATACTCTTAACTCCTGTTTGTCTGTGCGTGTTCCTTCTGGAAATATAGCCAAGGTACGATGTTTCTCAGACTCTTTGGTCTCTTTTGCATCTCTTATTAGTTTAATTAGACCTGTTTTATTCTCTCTATCTACATTTATCATATTAGGTAGTTTCAGAAGATACCCAAACCAAGGAGTATCAAAGAGTTGTCGCTTTGCAATCCATCTTATATCTGTAAGCTCAGCTGCCTCCATAGCGATAATATCTATAACACCTTGATGGTTTATTACAAACATATCAGCAGAGTTGTCTCTAACCCCTGTGGTCTCTATCTTGCCACCCATAATTTTTAAAATTAGGGCATTATATCTGTGTAGAATCTCATTTCTACTATTTTTAAATAAAAACATAAGTGGAACCATAATTCCACCAGCGATAAGAGTTATAATAGATGCACCATAGTAAAATCTAATTTTTGCAAATATCTTCATCTTTTATCCATCCTATAATCCCATTTGTATACTCTATTTTTATATACTCATTTCTTTGACCCAATTTTGTTGTTGTAATCTGTTTATCTGTATATTGACTAATTGTACTATTTGGTGTGGGGATAATATATAGAGGTGAACCAGCTTTTATACATATTTTTGTCAAAGGGGTATAAAAAGTTAACAGTACGGCCGCTCCTATAACACCTACAATTAGGTAAAAAAAGTCTCTTTTCCACAAAAATAGTAGTACAAAGAGAGTTATAAAACCAATAAGTGTATACTTTTTCAAAATCTCAAAACTATCATCTTTTGGGTTTAAGTCAGTTTGAGCGGCAACTGAACCATCATCTATACTAATTGGTATGGTTTTGTCTATAAATTTATCTTTTATCGTATCAAAGTATGAAAATGTTAAACTACTCTGTTTTGAGGGTAGTACAATATAGTACTCTCCCTCTATTTTGGAACCAGTTCGTTTTATCTTCTCTATACCATCTTTTAGTGCATCTGGAACATATATATCCTCTAGGTTGGCATCATGTGCCTCTATAGAGATAGCTACTAGATTGGTTGTCTCATCATATACAGAAGCTTGTGAGCTTTTTATCTTTAGTCCTGATGCGATGACCCCTGAGAAGTTTTTTCTCTTCTCCAGAGGTTCCACTGGAATCTTTACCCCATCTAGTTTTATATGATTATGTTTTAGTTTAATCGTAATATATGGGATTTGAAATAGAGGTTCAGTTGTTTTGAAGTAGAAAGTGTAGAAAGTTTTGGACCCGTTTCTGATAATAACAGCATTTTTTAGAATAGGCTGTTTGTCAATAAACTGAAACTCTATACTCTCTTTTTGGTTACTAGTACTCAAAAAACTGATTGGAAAAACCTGTTTTTGATATACTTTTTTAGGGACATAGGAGTACTCTATCTCAGCACCTATAAGGCTAGATGTAAATAGAGTTAAAAGCGTAACTATTAGTAAGAGGTATCTTTTGTAGTTTAGCATTAGGCGACAATACCCTCTAACATCTTGACTCCATCTGTAGAGCCTAAAATATCCTCTATGGCTCTTTCGGGGTGTGGCATGAGACCAAATACATTTTTGTTCTCATTACAGACTCCTGCTATAGATGTTACTGAACCATTTACAACTACAGTATCACCTCTTTTGTTGCAGTATCTAAGTAGTATCTGTTGATTCTCTTCAAGTCTTTTGTACCCCTCATCATCAATATAGTAGTTTCCATCAGCATGAGCTATGGGAATATCTACTACTTCATCTTTGTGGTATTTTTGCAAAAAACTATTTGAGTTATTTACTACTTTGAGTGTTTGAAATTTTGAGATAAAATGGAGACCTATATTTCTTTTTAATGCACCAGGGAGTAGACCAACCTCTGTTAGTATCTGAAATCCATTGCAGATACCCAAAACTTTTCCACCATCTTTTGCATACTCAACTATAGCTTTCATAATAGGGGAGAATTTGGCAATTGCACCCGAACGGAGATAGTCACCATATGAGAATCCACCTGCTATAACTACAAGTTTAGTATTTTGGGGTAGTTTGGTCTCTTTGTGCCACACTATCTCTGTATCACAACCAAGTCTCTCAAAAGCATATTTGGTATCTAAGTCACAGTTTGTTCCAGGGAATTGTATTACAGCTACACTACTCATTAGACTAACTCGATAGTATAATCTTCAATTACTGTATTGGCTAGAATATCCTCTGCCATCTTCTCCACCTCTGCTCTAGCTTCATCTTTATTTGTAGTTGTTAGTTTTAGGATAATCTGTTTTCCCATTCTCACATCCTCTACACCTTCGAAGTTCATCGCATCTAGTGCGTGGTGGATTGCTTTTCCTTGTGGGTCTAGTACGCCCTCTTTTAGAAATATATTTACTATTGCTTTCATTCTACTCTCTTCTATTTTTATTTGGTTGGCTAAAGCCAACCCTACAATTTAAAATCATTATTCGTAGGGTTGGCTTTAGCCAACCACAAAAACCGATTAACCTAAAATTCTATTTAGAACCTCTTCATAGGCAACTTTTAGTCCACCTAGACCCTGTCTAAACCTATCTTTGTCCATCTTCTCACCAGTATTGGCATCCCAAAGTCTAAAGTTATCAGGACTTAGCTCATCTATTAGAATTATATTACCATCTATATCTCTACCAAACTCTAGTTTAAAATCGACAGCGATTAAATCTCTCTCTAGGTAAAACTTTTGAAGTATCTTATTGATTTTTCTAGCCATATATCGGATATAGTCAAGCTCGTCAATACTCTCTACAAGTTCTAATATAAGACAGTGTTGGTCATTTAGTTTGGGGTCTCCTAGTTCATCATTTTTATAATCAAACTCTACTAGTGTAAATGGAAGTTTTTTACCATCCTCTATACCCAAATTTCTACTTAAGCTACCTGTTGCTATATTTCTAACAATTACCTCTATAAGTATAACATCACATTTTTTATGAAGCATATGGTTATCATCTATCATCTCCACAAAGTGAGTAGGGATACCTTTTGAGTTGAGTAGTTTAAATAGCTCTGTTGAGATTTTGTTATTTAATGCACCCTTTCCCTCTTCACTAGATTTCATCGCCCCATTACCTGCTGTTAAATCATCCTTGAATTCTGAGATTAACAGGGAGTTGTCCTCTGTATGCCAGATTTTTTTTGCTTTTCCCTCATATAGCAGTTCGGTTTTATTCACTTAACATCTCCTTATCATTAGTGCCTCTTTTGCTTATCATTAGTGCTTTTAAAATATCGACAGCACTTTTTAGTTGGGCATCTTTATATATCTGCTCTTCTGTTATAATGGTTTTGTTCTCTTCACCTTTTTTATCAATCTTGACACCATCTACCTTTTCAAGTTCACTCTCAAGATGAAGTTGAAGGTCTCTCTCTTTTATCGAGATTCCTTCGTCAGCCTTTTTTATCTCACCATAAGCTACCTCTATATCAGGTGTAACTCCCACAGCTTGGATTGTTCTGCCGCTTGGTAGATAGTATCTAGCTATGGTTAGACGCAGAGATTCACGATTTCCTATAGGCATAACTATCTGTACAGAGCCTTTTCCAAAGGTCTTTTTCCCTACAATAACAGCTCTTTTATGGTCTTGTAATGCACCTGATACAATCTCACTAGCACTAGCACTTCCATCATTTACTAATATAACAATAGGTGTTTGAGTATCACTATTATCAGGTCTTGCGTTGTATATGAGATTTTCACTAGCTACTTTACCTTTTTGGCTTACAATTACACCATGGTCTACAAACATATCAACCACACCTATAGCTTGGTTGAGAAGTCCACCAGGGTTATTTCGTAAATCAATCACAAAACCTTTTGCTTCTGGATGTTTTGCGATAGACTCCTTCATTGAGGAGACAACTTTTTGGTCAAATGATGTGATACGAAGATATAGAATATCATCACCAATAGTTTTTGCATATACTGACTGTATCTCTATAATATCTCTAACAATATCAATAGTTAGTGGTTTAGATTCACCTTTTCTTATTACCGTTAGCTTTATAGGAGTTCCTGGTTTACCACGCATCAAAGAGACAGCTTTATCTATAGTCATACCGATAGTTGCTTGGTCATCAATCTTTAATATTATATCTTTGGATTTCATTCCAGCTTTGTCAGCAGGTGTCCCCTCAATTGGTGCTATAACTGTCAATGCACCATCTCTCATCCCTACACTAATTCCCAATCCACCAAACTCTCCGTTTGTCTGCACCTGTAGGTCTTTTGACTCTTTTGCATTCATAAAAGATGAGTGAGCATCTAGGTTAACTAACATCCCTTTTAATGCTTTGTCAATAATATCGCTTGTGTTAAGTTCATCAACATACTGCTCTTCAATTATTTTGACAATTTTGGTAAATTTTAAGTATGCTTGAAGTTTGGAGGTGTCATTTTCCTGTCTGGTATCATAAACATTATCAGCTTGAGCATTACTAACCATCAGTATAGAAGCAGTTACTGTGGATAAGAAGCCAAAGAGTAAAGCTTTTTTATTTTTTTTTATCATTACTATAGTATCAATCCCGTCATTATTTTAAGTTGTATTCTATTCAAATGTTACTAAAAGTTCTCTAATTTATGGTAATATTTTGTTATTAAATGATTAACAGATTTAAACTTGACAATAAGTGACTAAAGATGTATAATGCAAACTGACTAAAGTTTTTAAAAAAGGATTTTTTATGAGTATATTAGAAAAATTAACAAATCAGATGTCTACAACAGTAGAATCAGGTGTCTCATTGGCACTACATAATAAAAATCAAGAGGTTGAACCAATTCATATGTTATGGGGGCTTTTGACCAATAGCTCCTCTCTTTTACATCAAGCATTTAATAAGATGTCTGTAGATAAGAGTGCTATAGAGTTGGAAGTAAAGAGTATGGCAAACTCTCTACCTAAGGTATCATCGGTTACAAAAGAGACTATTCGTCTTTCTCAAAAGAGTGTTGCATCTCTTCAACAAGCAGAGGGGGTTATGACAGCAAATGGTGACCAGTATCTATCCGTGGATGTTTGGATTATTGCCAATATCTCAGAGCCATTTATTAAAAATACGATAGGCAAGTATATCGACCTCTCTGAATTAAAAAAGACCTTGGAGTCCATAAGAGGAGGCAAGAGTATAGATTCTCAGAGTGCAGATGAGTCATTAGAGGCTTTGGAAAAATATGGAATCGACTTAAATCAAAAAGCTAGAGATGGAGAGCTTGACCCAGTGATAGGGAGAGATGAAGAGATTCAGAGAATGATGCAGATTTTGATTCGAAAAACCAAGAACAACCCTATTCTCATAGGTGAGCCAGGCACAGGAAAAACAGCAATAGCAGAGGGTTTAGCACAGAGAATTGTAAATAGAGAGGTTCCTCTGAGTTTGCAAAATATGAAAGTAATATCTCTCGATATGAGTCGTCTGATTGCAGGGGCTAAGTATCGTGGAGAGTTCGAAGATAGACTAAAAGCAGTAATAGATGAGGTCAAGAGTGCCTCTAATGTTATTCTTTTTATAGATGAGATACACACAATAGTTGGGGCAGGAGCTAGTGAGGGGAGTATGGATGCAGCTAATATCTTAAAACCTGCTCTTGCACGAGGTGAACTCCATACAATAGGGGCTACAACGCTAAAAGAGTATCGTAAATATTTTGAAAAAGATACAGCTCTTCAGAGAAGATTTCAGCCTGTAAAGGTGGATGAGCCAAAGATTAATGAGGCTTTGCAGATTCTACGAGGTATAAAAGAGAGATTGGAGTCTCACCACAATGTAACTATTACTGATTCTGCACTTGTTTCTGCTGCAAAACTATCTGATAGATATATTACAGATAGATTTTTGCCTGATAAGGCAATCGACCTTATAGATGAGGCTGCTGCAGAGTTAAAAATGCAGATAGAGAGTGAACCAACTGAGTTGGCAAAAACCAAGAGAGAACTTTTGACTATTCAGGTTGAAAAAGAGGCTCTTTTAATGGAAAAAAATGATAAAAATAGTGCAAGATTAGAGGAGATAGAAAAAGAGTTAGCCAACCTAAAAGAGAAACAGATGTCTCTGCAGAGTCAATTTGAGAATGAGAAGAGTGTCTTTAATGAGATAGCCAAAACCAAAAGTGATATAGAAGAGTTAAAAATTGAAGCAGATAGAGCAAAAAGAGAGACCAACCTCTCCAAAGTGGCAGAGATTTTGCATGGACAGATTCCTACCCTACAGAAGAGAATAGAGGAGCTTGAGGTAAAATGGGAGGAGATGGTAAAAGAGGGTACACTACTTAAAAACTCTGTAGATGAGGAGATGATAGCTACTATTGTGAGTCGTTGGACAGGAATTCCTGTTAACAAGATGTTGCAGAGTGAAAAGGATAAGATTCTAAAGGTAGAGAGTATACTTAATCAAGAGGTTATAGGTCAGGATGAGGCACTAAAAGCAGTCTCTCGTGCTATAAAAAGAAACAAAGCAGGACTTAGTGATGTAAATCGTCCAATAGGTAGCTTTATGTTTTTAGGGCCTACAGGTGTAGGTAAAACACAAGTAGCTAAGACTCTAGCAAAGTTTCTGTTTGATTCGGATAAGTCCCTAATACGGATTGATATGAGTGAGTATATGGAGAAACACGCTGCTAGTAGACTTGTAGGAGCCCCTCCTGGGTATGTTGGGTATGATGAGGGTGGTCAGCTTACAGAGGCTGTTCGTAGAAGACCATACTCTGTTGTGCTGTTTGATGAGATAGAAAAAGCTCATCCTGATGTATTTAATACTCTACTTCAAGTGCTTGATGATGGAAGATTAACAGACAACAAAGGTGTCACTATTGATTTTAAAAACACTATTATCATTATGACCTCAAATATAGCTAGTGATAAGATAATGCAGTTTAAAGATAGAGAAGAGAGAGAAAAAGCTGTAAATAGTGAACTAAAAAGGTATTTTAAACCAGAATTTTTAAACAGATTGGATGACATTGTGATTTTTAATCCTCTTGGATTGGAGGCTATTACTGCTATTGTAGACTTGATGTTTAGAGATATAGAGAAGAAGTTGGCACAGAGAGATATTCATATAAGTTTAACTGATAGTGCAAAAGCTTATATTGCAGAGGCAGGATTTGACCCAGTATATGGTGCTAGACCTCTAAAGAGAGCTTTATATGATGAGGTTGAGGATAGATTGGCAGAGCTTATACTAGAAGATAGGGTTGTAGAGGGTACAAGTGTGAAGTTTGATATAGTAAATGGTGAGATAGTTGTAGAGATAAATCCATAATTAAGTTAGATTATCATATCATTTGATAACTAATATGGAGACAAAATGAGCGTATTTCAACTTTTACTTTTTATAATAACAATTATAGTTTTTGTTTTATTTTTTAAACAACTTTTTTCTGGAGCATTTCCAAAGAGGGGTGTTGATTTTGAAGCAAATCGAGATGGTGAGCAGATTGGTGGTATGACACAAATAGATAAAAAATTTTCTTCACCAGCTCCAAGAGAATCAAGAGTAGAGCAATTGAGTTCTATGGCTGATAGGGCAATTGAGAGAGAGGATTTTGTAGAGGCAGATAAGGCTCTCTCTTCTGCTCTAATTTTAGAAAAAGAGAATATAGAACTACTTCTAAAACAGGGTTTTATCTTAATTAATTTGAATAGATTAGAAGAGGCAAAAGAGATATATATGGAGGCTCTTGAGATAGACCCAAATGAGGATATTGCTGTTGTCTCATTGGCAAATGTTCTACATAAGTTGGATAAGAATGAGTTAGCTATAGAGTATCATAAGAGGGCGATAGAGATAGACTCATCGTATGCTCCACACTATTTTAACTATGCTAATACTCTTTATGATATTGGAGATAAGGAGGGTGCTTTGGTCAACTATAAAAAAGCATTTAAAATTGATCCATCTTTAGAGTTAGCCGAGAGAATGATAAAAGAGCTTTCATAATTCTCAATGGGTTTATTTAATAAAGATAGAGCTTTTAACTCTTCTTTGGATATTCATGATAATATCATGGTTGTAAGTTCAAATGAAGAGGTTAAATATATTAACAGAGTTGGTTTAAAATTTTTTGGTTTTGATTCGTTTTCAGATTTCAAAGATTCCCACAAGCACAGTATAGATGCCTTTTTTATAGAGGATGATGGTTGTATCAATAGATACTCTCTTGGTAAAAAATGGCTGAGTGTTATTGTTGAGAATCCTAAAATCAAAAAAAATAGAATTAAAGTTAAACTCTATAGCCATATAGATGATATGTATCAGTACTTTTATATCACAGTAACTAAGATAAAAAGAAAAGATTATCTACTCTCTTTTTGTAATATAAATGATATAGAGATAGAAAAAGATAATCTACTAAAACGAGCAGATTATGACCCATTAACCAAAATATATAATCGTGTCAAATTCAATGATGTCTTTCCTACAGCTATAGATAGAGCTTCGGGATTTAATGAGACATTCTCTTTGATACTATTTGATATTGACCACTTTAAACGGATAAATGATACGCTAGGACATAATATTGGAGATAAGGTGCTGTTTGAATTAGCAAGAATGGTCAATATGAATATACGAAAAACAGATATACTTGCTAGATGGGGTGGTGAGGAGTTTATTGTACTAGCTAAATACGCCACAGGTAAACAGGCAAGAAGGATAGCAGAAGAGCTTCGTCTCTGTATAGCTAGTTATAATTTTGGAGATTCTCTGAGAATTAGTTGTAGTTTTGGTGTTACTGAATTTAAACCAAGTGATACACAAATAGGTATATTCAAAAGAGTAGACGAGGCACTCTATGAGGCAAAAGAGGGTGGACGAAATAGAGTAGTTTTAAAATAGTGAAAAATCACTATTTTGGATAGACCTCCTCTAAAGTATTATATAGCTCATTTGGCGTAATTTCAGCGTTTCTATTTAATATCTTCTGCATAACTACATTATCCTCTTCTGCTCCCCAAATCTTGATATAGCTCCCCTCTTTGTATCCATGCTCTTGACGAAATTTATTCAAGATATTTTTGCCAATATAGAGTTTGTAGAGTTCAGGTAGTTTGAGGTTTAGTTTTGATGACATTGTCAAAAATGAACCTATTAGAGTGTTGATGTCTTGGTTACAAAATATTATCTTTATCATCTCCTCGACTACAGCAATTTGTGCATAACTATTTAGCTCTCTGTCTCTGCTCTCATTGGCAAAGTTTTTGAACTCTCTCATAGTGGTTATAGTTGTTGATAGTTCAAAAATAGAGCCTCTTTTTTCAATCTTGTATAGACGAAGTGCTTCACTCATTACAAAGTGCCATATATCGACTATCTCTATTTTGATATTATCATAATCAGGAGAGGCATCTATATTTTTCCAATGTTTCCAAGGGTAAGAATCTACTAGTTCAGCACCTTCGAGATATATACATCTTCTCCAGTCTATCTGTTTGCCATTTTTAGTAACTCCATCTTCCCAATTTATTCCATTTGTTGCATCATTTAGGCTCTGTTGAAGCTCTAGCATTTGCAATACTCTATTCATCTTTTTCCTTTATTTTGTAGTTAATTTATTTTAATAGTCCCAATCCCAAATTACGAATCTCATCTACTTTGTGAAAGTGAAAAGTCTTGTATTCTCTGGTCTCAGGCTCTAATAAGATAATATCTTTTGAGGAGTTTCTAATATGAGTCTGTGTCTGATTGTATATAAGCAGTCTCATAGATTTCTCAAACATCTCTAGTACATTGCTTGTCTTAAAAAAGTTATCAGGCATAACTTTTTGAAATGAGTTCTCTCCTAGGACATCTACAGCCAAGATATTATCAAAACTAGCCTCATTGATACCAAGATTTTCACATAGAAAACCATCTCCATATATTTTGCCCTCTATGATATGCTCATCAAATACACCAGGAATTGCCATGGATGCTAATATCGCGTCTTTGATATATACATCATCCTCCCAACTAAAGACCCTCTTGTGTCCATTTAGTAGGTCTGTAGCTATCAATTTAAGTGGGATTTTGGTATCTTTCATCTTTCTATTTTCAAAAATTTTCTCAAATATAGACTCTATTTTGCTATTTTCAACAATTGCATTACCAGAGAATGAGAAACTTATCCACTTATAGACAGCAGAGAACATCTCTATCTCCTTGTATATCTCCCTCTCTCTCATTCCTATAGCTAGACAAGCACCGATAATACCACCCATACTTGTTCCAATAATCTCTCTAGGAGTGATTGATTCTCTTTCCAAATCAGCCAAAACACCTAGATGTGCTATACCCAAAGCACCTCCACCTGATAGTACTAGTGTGAAATTATCTTTTGTCCTCATCTATTTTTGACATCTTGTAGGTATGAGTAGATAGCTTTGACCTCTTCATCTGTTAGATAGTACATAGGCATTATTTTATGTCTAACTCGGCGATTATTTTTATCTCTATATCTATTTTTTAGACTTGCTTTTAGCTCCTCTAGTGAATATCCTGTAATATCTAATCCCTTTAGAATTTTTGGATTTTTATATTTATCATAATATTTGGCAATCTTTTGACCACCTTTTCCCTCTCTGCCGTGGCACTTGTTGCATGATATGCCTCTGGGGTTTTTATATAGCATCTCACCATACTCAACCTCCAATAGAAAGCTATCATCTGTTTTGACATCATTTTCAGTATTGACATTATCCTCTATATCTGCTACTTCTGTGGTAGCTAGAAGATAGATTGGTAGTAGAAGTAGGAGTAGTCTCACAATAATTAATACCTCTTAATAAAGATTTTTTGATATAATACCGAAAAAATATAAAATGAGAAAAGAATGCAACTTATTGATGGAAAAACATTATCTAAGAAAGTTCAAGATTTTGTTCATGCAGAGGTAGAGATACTTAAAACTGAAAAAAACATTGTTCCTGGTCTGGCTGTTATTATTGTAGGTGATGACCCTGCAAGTCACGCTTATGTCTCGATGAAAGAGAAGGCTTGTAAAGCTGTGGGATTCTACTCTATCACGCATAAGATGCCTAATAGTATTAGTCAAAATGAGATAACAAATATTATTACTATGATGAATAATAATCCTCATATACATGGGATTTTAGTTCAGCTTCCACTTCCAAAACATATTGATACAGATAAGCTTTTAGAGGTTATAGATCCCAAAAAAGATGTAGATGGTTTTCATCCATATAATGTTGGTAGGATGGTTACAAATCTTGATAGTTTTGTAGCTTGTACGCCACTTGGTGTTATGAAGATGTTTGAAGAGTATAATATAGAGCTAGAGGGCAAAGATATTGTAATAGTAGGTGCTAGTAATATCGTAGGTAAACCTATGGCATCTCTACTGCTTAATGCCAATGCTACTGTAACAGTCGCTCATATCTATACAAAAGATTTAGCAAAACATACAAAAGAGGCTGATATAGTAATAGTAGGTGTGGGTGTTCCCTATCTCATTAAAGGAGATATGATAAAAGAGGGGGCAGTAGTTATAGATATAGGTATCAATCGCTTAGAGGATGGCTCTTTGGTTGGTGATGTCGATTTTGAAGCTGTAGCTCCAAAATGTTCATTTATTACACCTGTACCAGGGGGAGCAGGACCTATGACTATAGCGATGCTTCTTGAGAATACACTAAAATCAGCAAAGCAGTTTGGGGGTAGTATTTAATGAGATTTCTAAAAGCTTTTCATAGGTTCTCTAGCTCTTGGACAGGTACGGTTATAATTGTACTGTTTCTTATATTTTTTGTTATTCAATCGTTTGTGATTCCATCTGGCTCTATGAAAAGAACAATGCAGATAGGAGACTTTCTATTTGCTAAAAAGTTTGCTTATGGTATACCTATTCCTACACTTCCTTGGCTACAGATACCTCTTCTTCCTGATTTTAATGATAATGGACACCTTATAGAGGGAGATAAGCCACAGAGAGAGGATATAGTTATATTTCTTTTTCCAGGTAATCATAAGATTCATTATGTAAAGAGATGTGTAGCTACAGGTGGAGATGAGATAGTATATCAAGATAAACATCTATATATCCATTTTGTTGAGGGAGATGATTATATTAGAAAAAACTATCCATCAGATAAGGTTAAAAAGTTTCTTGGGAAATTATGGGTAGATAATCCATACAAGGATAAATATCCAGGTATTCAGTATGTACCTGATAAGCATGAGAATATATTTAAACTACTAATGAGAGGATATGCTTATGGAACAAATAGTATAGATATGTCTGCTATCTATATTCCAGAGTTGGGTGGAGAGAGTTTGAAAGTTAGAGATATAGTTGTAAATGCACTCTATAAAAAAGTAGAAAAGGATAATTACTATATGATGGGAGATAACAGAGATAACTCTAATGATAGTCGCTTTTGGGGTTCTGTATCATATAATTTAGTGATAGGTAAACCTTGGCTTATATACTTCTCATGGGATAATGAGACCAATAAAGTTAGATGGGACAGAGTGGGTACATTTGTTGATGATTTGCAATATAATGAACCAAGATACTAGTTTTAGTAAATAATAAATAGTGGAGATAGTATGAAGTTTTATATTGCTACAGACCATGCAGGGTTTGCTCTAAAAGATTTTACAAAAGATTATGTGATTTCTAAAGGTCATGAGATTATTGATTTGGGTCCTGATAGTGCCAATAGGGTTGACTATCCTGATTTTGCCAAAAAGTGTGCAGAAGCTGTGGTAGCTGATGAGGGGAGTTTTGGAATCTTAATCTGTGGTACAGGTATAGGTATCTCTATTGCAGCTAATAAAGTAGCAGGGATTAGAGCAGGGCTTTGTCATGATGCCTATACGGCTATGGCCACTAGAGCTCACAATGATGCTAATATCTTGTGTTTTGGTGAGAGAGTAGTAGGCAAAGGAGTTGTAGAGAGTATGATAGATGCCTTTTGCGATACCCCTTTTGAGGGTGGACGACACACAGGGCGTGTTAACAAGATAGAGGGGTGTAGTTTTGGGGCTAATCTAGGATGAAATCATCCTAAGCTCTGATAAAAAAGCCTCATTTTCCAAAGCCAATAGATTTTTAAAATTTGACTGAATTTTGCTTAATGTGATAGAGTCTTTTTTTAGATTCATCATTTTCATGAGGGTCAAAAGATACTCTCCCTCACCATTTGATATATCCTCGGTGATTTTAAATCGGTTTTTCTTTAGAAACTCAAGCTCTGAATAGTTTCTCGAACGCTGATGAGGTGTTCCACTAGTAGCCTCTGTTGATACCTCTAATGATACCACAGATGTTATCTGAATAGTCGCTTCTGAACTTGCTTCTATGGTTGAGAGAAACATAGTATCATTTCTATTGTGATGACCTCTACTACTATGAGTAACTCTATCTCTCGCCTTTATTGTTGTTGATTTTATAGTTTGAGCGTTTATTATAATTAATAAAAATGGTAGAATAAATATCTTTCTCATAAAAGTCTCCTAATTGTTTTTTTAATATTATAGTATAATTATAAAAAAACAACAATACTACTATAAAACGATAGTACAGTATGATTATGGAAAATAGTAATAATGAATAAAACAAGATTTAGAGTTAAAGAGCTAGGAAGATTAGATAGGATTTTAACTAAAAAAATATCACAAAGTAGAAATCAGATAGAGCAACTGATTAAAGAGGGGTTAGTATCTGTCAATGGCAAAATAGTAAAAAAAACAGGATATAAACTCTCTATAGATGATACGGTAGAGTACTCTTTTAGAGAAGTTATACCAAAAGAGAGGGTTGCTGTTGATTTTGATGTAGAGATAATATATGAAGATTCAGTAATGATGGTGGTAAATAAACCAGCAGGTTTAGTAGTTCATCCTGCACCATCAGTAAAAGAGGCAACACTAGTCGATTGGTTGGTCTCAAAAGGTATATCTCTATCTACTATTTCAGGTGAAGAGAGACATGGGATAGTCCATAGAATTGACAAAGATACAACAGGTGCATTGGTTATAGCAAAAACAAATGAGGCTCATCTAAAGCTTAGTGAGCAGTTGAGAGACAAGAGTATGGGGAGATACTATCTAGCACTTATTGACCATCCTCTAAAGCAGAGTGGAGTAGTAGAGAGACCTATAGGACGCAATCGCAAAAATCGTCTAAGGATGGATGTAGTACCAGATGCAAAAGAGGCAAAATCAGCATTTTTTAAATTAGCAGAGTGTGACACAAATGTGGAATTAATAGCTGTAAAGCTCTTTACAGGGCGTACTCATCAGATTCGAGTACATCTTAACAGTTTAGGTAGACATATATTAGGAGATGTTTTATATGGTTTTAAGAGCAAAAAAGATACAATAAATAGAGTTCTATTACATGCCTATAAACTCTATTTGATACACCCTATTACAGGTAAAAGAGTGGAGTTTGTAGCACCTATTTTCCCCGATATGAGAGATTTTATATATCGGAAATTTAATCAAGGAGAGATTGATGAGAAGATTAACCCCACTGTTATTGACAGCTATTTTACTACTATTACTAACAGGATGTAGTCCCAAAAATTTGGTAACTTATAAGCTAGATACTAGACTACCTAAGCTCAATGATGTAAAAGCTATCGAAGATAGTACCTCTATAGGTTTTGAGTGGAAACCTCTAAAGCACCTAGATGGTATCAATGTTTATAGAACAGAGGCAAATCAGTATAGAGGAAGTACAAAAAAACAGCTTACAAAAATAGCTACTATATCTAGCCCTTTTGCTACACACTTTGTAGATAGTGGTCTAAAACAAAACTCTGCATATACATATACCTTTACAACCATCAAAGGGGGATTTGAGTCCGATTATGGTAAAGTCCTCAATGTCAAGACAAAGCCACCACTTGAAGCAGTTAGCTTTTTTCAAGGAGTTCAAAAAGCTAAAACTGTGATTAAACTGATTTGGAGACCACACCCTGATAAGAGAGTGAAGATGTATAGAGTTGAGAAGAGTGTAGATGGTGAAAATTGGAAATGGGTCAAGAGTATTCATAATCGGATGATGGTGGAGTATATAGATACATATGTGAGACCTGCTAGTAAACATCAATATAGAATCATAGCTGTAGGTTTTGATGATAGCTACTCAAAACCTAGCAAAGTAGTTACTATTGTAGCTAGATAAGGGGTTATATGCCACATATTATTGTTAAGCCATTTGATACTTCTCTGTTAGTAGAGGGGAGCTATTCTCAAACCAAGCTATTATTTAAATCAGAAGATTTAAAATCGACTGATGAGATGCTTGGTGTAGAGATTGATGGAACTAAATTTCTGCTACATATTAAAAAATCCAAAGATACTTGGCTTTTGAAATATGATAAGATAACTAGACCATTGAAGGTAAATCTAGTTAAACAAGCTATTGGCGATATATCTAAAAATTTAGAGATTATCAACTCAAATATAACTATACATAAAACCAAAGCAGGATTGGCAAATAGATATGAGAAGAGTATAGAGGATTTTGTTGATATAGAGTTTTTTTTTGAATCGGTCTCTATAGAGGTCGGTTTTGGTTCAGGTAAACATCTCCTCTATCAAGCACAAAAGAGTCCTGATAGACTATTTATCGGTATAGAGATACATACTCCATCTGCACAACAGGTTCTTAGACAGATTAAGTTGCATGGGTTAGAGAATATTTGGGTTGTCAACTATGATGCTAGACTTCTGTTGGAGATGATACCTTCGAATCTTTGCCATAAGATATTTGTACATTTTCCTGTTCCTTGGGACAAGAAGCCTCATAGAAGAGTTATATCTCCCTCTTTTCTAGCTGAGTCTATGAGAGTTTTGCAAAAGGGTGGAAAGCTAGAGCTTAGAACGGATAGTTATAAGTACTTTTGGTACTCATTGGATACATTTTTAGGTGAAGGGGTAGCTAAAACCTCTCTTGAGATACGAAAAAATGAGGATTTGGAGATTACTAGTAAATATGAAGCTAGATGGCGAAGGCAGGATAAGGATATATATGATGTTTTTGTCGAATCAGAGCATGAGTCCCCAAAAAGAGTTTTGGATTTCAATTTTAATTTTGATAAAATCAGATATAGAGAAGAGATTGTGGATAAAATCTCAAAAAAACCTATGCTATATGATGGCTATTTTATACATTTTGAACGGATATATAGAGTATCCCAAAGTGCAATTTTGTTAAAATTGGCATTTGGAAGCTTTGATAGACCTGAACAGAAATATATATGGATAGATGATTCCAACTGTTATTACTTTGAAAGTATTCCAGTAAAAACATTAACAAATTATAAAACACATCTAAAAATCAAGGAGCAGTTGAGTGTCCAATATAATATTAGCACAAAATCTAACCCTCTCGTATGATGGAGAGGAGGCGATTATCAGAAATGCCACATTCTCTGTACGAAAAGGGGAGTTTGTATTTATTACAGGTCCTAGTGGTTCTGGAAAATCTACACTACTCAAATCACTCTATGGTAATATCAAGCCTCACTCAGGTAGACTTCTGATGGGAGGGTTGGATATGACAACCATACAGAAACCTAAACTTCAAGAGCTTAGAACCCATCTAGGTATAGTATTTCAAGACTACAAACTGATAAATGAGTGGACTGTAGAGAGAAATGTAGTGTTGCCGTTGTGGATAGCAGGTTACTCCCAAGAGGTTCAAGAGACACAGGCTAGGAGACTTCTACACCATGTCAAGTTGAGTGGCAAAGAGCATAAATACCCTATGGAGTTATCGGGTGGTGAGCAACAGAGAGTGGGGGTGGCAAGAGCATTAGCCAAAAATCCATTTTTGATACTAGCAGATGAGCCAACAGGAAACTTAGATGAGTACTCATCTAATGTGATTTGGGATTTATTAGAGAATGCTTGTCAACAGCTTGAGACTACTGTAGTAGTTGTGACACATAAGATTCCATCTGTTTTTAATGTTCACTATAGACATTTTACCATTGATGAGCATGGAGCTATATATGAAGTTCATTAAACAGCATATATCTCTTATCTTTCCTATGGTGGCTATTTTGCTTGGTTTAGAGTTTTTTATAGTATTTGACCGTACTACAGAGGGGTATGAGAAGAGTCTACAAGACAAGTATGCTATGTTGGTAGTCTCAAAAGAGGAGATGGGTATAGATGATTTTAAATCATGGGACTCTCATGTATACAAAGTAGCAGAGATAGAGAAGACAGATATTATAAAAAAAGTTGATGCCTCTTTTGAGAAGTCTAAAAATTCAGATATAGAGAATAAGATGCCAAATTTCTACTCTATAAAACTAAATAAATATCTAAACAATAGTGAGTTAGAGCAGGTCAAGATAAATTTTATGAAGAGTGATAAGGTTACTCGTGTAGAGACTTTTGATACGCTTCATAACTCTAATTATGGACTCTTCTCGTTTATCAAGTTCTCTTTTAATACATTTATCCTCTTTATGACGATTATAGGATTTTTTTTGATTGTTAAGCAGATGGAGGTTTGGAATTTTATGCACACACAGAGGATGAAGGTTATGGATATATTTGGTGCGTCTCTCTTTTTGCGTTCCAAGGTTTTAATAGTTATGGGGATAATAGATGCTATTATATCAGCTATTGTAGCATCGGCAGTCTACTATATGATTCAAAATTTTTGGATGGAGGGACAGAATATTGCTATAATAGAGGATAATATCAACTCTCTATTCTCTTTTAATGATATTTTTATCCTCTCTTTTGCCTCTATAGTGATAGTTATGATAGCTGTGTTTTTGGTTGTTATTAATGTAAAGGAGGAGTAGATGAGAACTATTACTCTTCTTTTTTTACTACTCATATCACCTATCTTCTCAAGCTCTATTGATAGAAAGATAGCCTCAAAGAAGACTCAGATTAGCTCAAAAAATATTGAATATAATAAAATGGATAAGAAACTCTCTAAGATTGCAAAAAAAATAATAGAGGCAAAAGCAGAGCGTTCGAGATTAAACAAGAGACTTAACTCTTTAGAAGAGAATATAAAAAAAAATCAGAGTAAATTCGATAAATTAAGTTCTAAAAAAAAGGCTTTGGCCATAGAGTTATCTAAGCTAAGTAGAGATATTGAAGAGAAGAGAGACCAATTTATCTCTTTAGTTGCAGAGAAGTTCTCTATGTCCTTGGTTTTAGAAGAGCTAGATAAACCTACAAGTGAGTCCATTATAATGCAGGAGGCTTATGGAGTATATGCAAAAGATAATGAGAGAGAGATAGCAAAGCTAAAAGATGATATAGAGGCTCTAAAGAGCAAAGAGGGGGATTATATAGATGAGCAGAGCGAGATAAAAAAATCAATTAGAAGTTATATAGAAGAGAGAGCAGAGTATGAAGATAAAAAAGCCAAAAAGACAAAATTAATCAAAGAGTTGGCTAGAGATAAAGCGATATACAAAAAGAGGTTTGACCGTATTCGTGCTACAAAACGCTCTCTACAGAAGAAGTTAGCCAAATTGGAGATTATAAAACAGGAGGAGCAGGAGTATAGAGAAGAGAGAAGTAGAGATAGAAGTAGGAGTCGTTCTAAAAGAAAAAAGAGAGCTAAAACAGTAGCCTCATATAAAGGTGGTAAGACTATATCCCCTCTGAGTGGTTCGAGGCTTATTAAAAAATTTGGAACCTATATTGACCCTATCTATAAATTTAAGATTTTTAATAAATCTATAACCCTAAAAGCTCCATATAAGGGTGCAAAGGTCAAGAGTGTGTTGGATGGAAAAGTTGTATTTGCAGAGAATAGTGGTGGGATGCTTGGTAAGGTTGTAATAATCTCACATGCTAATAAAATACACACTATTTATGCGAAACTATCTAGGTTAGCCCCTGGAATATATGTAGGCAAGAGACTCTCCAAAGGGACTATCATTGGAAAGGTAAACAAGAGTCTGATGTTTGAGGTTACTCGAAATAATAAGCATATGAATCCTTTGAAGTTGATTCGCTTATAGTTATGATATTGGTTTTATCAAAAATTATATATTTCGAATCCTCTCTTTTAGTGAAGGTATTAATTTAGCTGAGAGAGATAGGGTACTGTAACCCATCTCTATAAGTCTTTCTGTAGCATCTTCTAAACCAGCTAGTTCACCACAGATACTTATAGGTTTTTGAGTTGTCTCTATTATCTGTTTGAGTGCAGAGAAAATCATAGGTGAGGTGGCATCTGCTGTTAGAGTGGGGTGGGTTCTCTCTATAGCGAATAGGTATTGGGTTAGGTCATTTGTCCCTATAGAGTAGAAGTCTACTATTTTGTCAAACTCTTTTATGGCAAAGATTACACAAGGAACTTCTAGCATGATTCCAAATTGGATATTCTCTATATTGATACTCTTTTTCTGGGCTACCTCTATGGCTATATTTTTGGCTTGGGTAAATTCATCTATTGTGCTTATCATTGGAAACATGATTTTGATTGTTGGATTTGTTCTATTATTTGAGATGGTCGCACCTACGAGGATGGCTTGTAGTTGCTCTCTTAGGAGGGTCTCTTCTTGTAGTGAGAACCTTATGCCTCTTATGCCTAGGAATGGATTGTTCTCTTTTGGTATGTTGATATAGGGTAGGGATTTGTCTCCACCTATATCTAGGGTTCGTATGGTAATAGTCTCAAATAGATTAAAAATCTCTGCGTAGGTTTTGGTCTGTTGCTCTAGGGTTGGTTTGACCTCTGTAAATAGAAACTCGGTTCTAAATAGTCCTACTCCGTCTGCTCCTTGCTCTTTTGCCTCTTTTGCTGACTCTAGGTCTGCTATATTTGCTAGGATTTGAATCTCTTTTCCACTTTTTGTTTTAGTTGATTCAAAACGCTTTTTGTAACTTTGGGCTTGTTGCTCTTTGAATTTTTGCTGTTTTATTTGGGCTTTTTTTAGGTCACTCTCTGTTGGTTTTAGTATTAAATCTCCACTATTTGCATCTAGTATGGCATTAGGATAATTGCAACTGTTACCCTTATCACAGATAGAGTTATTGATAATAATAGAGGGTATAGCCTCTGAACGCAAGAGTATAGAAGCGTGAGATGTGGGTGTTCCTCTTTGTAGGATTACCCCTTGGATGGATGTTTTGGCTATGATGCCCACTTCGCTTGGGAGTAGGTCGTTGGCTAGTAAAATATATGGGGTATCGGGTAGTTTTAGTTCAGTTTTTATACCCATATAGGATAGGATTTTCTCTTTTAAATCCTGATAATCAGCTACTCTTGATTCAAATTTTGTACCTATTAGTCTCTCTATCTCTCTATCTATATTTTCAAAATTTTTATCAAATATTTCAGAGTTTAGTAGCTCTTTTTGTGCTAAATAGATATGAGCTTCATCTTTTGTCTTATTTGCTTCATAGAGTCTAGTTAACTCCTCTTGGGTTTTTGCTATGGCATCTCGTAGGGGTAATCCCTTGTGGTTACCCTTATGCTCAATTTTTTTATAGAGAACAATGGATGAGATAGCAACTCCTTTTGCTATACTATACCCACTTAGAGTAGAGCCTTCATACTCTTCATCCTCTTGTTCTATCTCCTCTACAACATTTAAGTTATCCTCTTTCATAATCTGTTTGAAAAAAGAGCTTAGATGTTTACTAGCTTTTTGGGCATCTTTTCCTGTACAGCTTAATATAAAACTATCTCCCTCTTCTAATCCAAGTGTCAAAATTTTAGGAACCTGTTTTGCTGATACCTCTTCTCCTTTTGATTTAATACTTATTTGAGCCTGAAAGCTTTTGGTTTCATTTACAAATTTAGCAATTGGGCGTAAATGGAAGCCATTTTTGGAGGTGATGGTTAGAGTGGTCTCAATTCTCTTTCTAAATATCTGTTTTAAAAATTTCATACTATAAAAACTCTTTTTTATTTGAAATAATAGCTAAAATTTGACTAAAAAAGTCTATAAAAAACATTATTTACAATAAATGCACAATTATGTTATAATATTGCTTTTAAAAGAAAGGAATTTTATTATGAACCAACGAACCATTAATAAGCCAGTTGAGGTTATAGGAATAGGACTTCACAAAGGGGAGCCTATTAAGTTGAGACTTGAGCCTCAGAGTGTTGATGCAGGAATAGTATTTTATAGGGAGGATTTAGCATTGACTATTCCACTCTCACCATCATCTGTTATTGATACTCAGATGGCTACGGTTATAGGTTCTGACAAGGGTGCTATATCCACCATAGAGCATTTTTTATCAGCTGTTTACGCTTATGGTATTGACAATTTGCGTGTTGTAGTAAATGGAAATGAGATGCCAATTATGGATGGGTCTGCCTCCTCTTTTTGTCTACTACTAGATGAAGCAGGAATAAAAAAACAGAGTAGTCCAAAGAGGGTTATTCGGATTAAGAAAACTGTTGAGGTTAGAGATGGAGATAAGTTTGTAAGGGTTGAACCTAGTAGTAGAGCTACATTTGATTTTGAGATTGATTTTGCACATCCTGTAATTGGTAGACAGTCTCAAGCTTACTCTTTTGGGACAAAACCATTTATTGAGGAGATTGCAAGAGCTAGAACTTTTGGTTTTGCTAGAGATATACAGTATCTACAGAGTATTAATCTAGCTCTTGGTGCAAGTCTAAATAATGCTATTGGGCTTGATGATGAGAAGGTCTTGAATCCTGAAGGTTTGAGATTTGATAATGAGTTTGCTAGACACAAGATTCTTGATGCTATGGGTGATATGATGGTAACAGGACATAATATTTTGGGTGCTTATAGCTCATTTGCAGGTAGTCACCGACTTAATCATGAGTTGACAGTAAAGCTTCTAGCTGATGCTACAAATTATGAGATAGTTACACTAAATAGAAGACATAGTAGAGAGTTTGAAAAAAGTTTTGTCTAGATATGAAATAGTTATTATCTCTATCTCTTCACCTCTTCTTATAGGTGTTTATAAAGATGGAGCCTTAATTGAAAATATAAGTTCGGATGAGAAAACTTCTGAAATTTTGTTAAAATTGCTAATGGACATCTCTAAAAAGTATGACTATAATCGAGTAGTATATACATCAGGTCCTGGTTCATATATGGCTATAAAACTGACCTATATTACTCTTCGTACATTAGAGATAATTAGAGGTATAGAGGTTGTTGGTTGTGATGCTTTTTCACTCAATTCTGAAACTCCGATTAAAGCTATGGGTAAACTCTACTTTATCAAAGAAAAAGAGACTATAATAACAAAAAAAATTGATGTAGCAGTAGAGCAACGGTTTAAATTACCTTCCATGTTGAGTGAAGTGACGATTTTAGACGATAATAGACCTTTGTATATTCTACCTGCCGTTTAAAGGGTTATCTATCAACTTTAGACACATCAGCAAAGGGAGTACTTTGTTTGTATCTGTACCAGCAACATCTGCAAATTTAGGGCCGGGGTTTGATACTCTGGGATTGGCAATAAACCTTCGTAATGAGATAACTATAAAACCATCTCGTTTTTTTTCTGTCTCTACTCGTGGAGAGGGAGCAGAGAATCCTCATATTCGTAAAAATATTCTTTTTATGAATATTTTTAATAAACAGTATCAGAAACTAAAGGGAAGAAGAGAGAATTTTAGATTTGAGTTTAATAATCGTATTCCCATATCAAGGGGGCTTGGCTCCTCTTCAGCCGTTATTACAGCTGCATTAACTGCATCTTTTGTTGCGGCAGGTGAGAGGTATAATAAAAGAAAAATACTCAATTTGGCATTAGAATATGAACCACATCCTGATAATATTGCTCCTGCGGTTATGGGTGGATTTAATGTAGCGTGTGTTGAAGAGAAGAGAGTATATAGTAAAAAGAGAAAGATACCAGAGTATTTAAGAGCTGTCTTAGTTGTACCCAATAGAACTATCTCTACAGCAAAATCTCGAAAAGTATTACCTGATATATATAGGAAAGATGAGGTTGTATACTCTCTCTCTCGCTCCTCTTTTATGACATCTCTTTTTATGACTGAGTCTTGGGATTTGCTTAAGATTGCTTCAAAAGATAAGCTACATCAAAATAGAAGAATGAAGCAGATGCCCGAGTTATTTGGTGTACAGAAAACAGCTCTAACCAACGGAGCTTTGATGAGTACACTATCAGGGAGTGGTTCTACCTTTTTTACACTCTGTTATGCTGATGATGCTTCTAAAATTCAACTAGCATTAGAGAAGAATTTCCCTAAATATAGGGTTTTTACTAAGACTCTTGATAATTATGGTGTAACTTCAAAGAGTTAATAACATTAATTGGGTATAATTATGCGAAAAAATGAACCTATACGCATGTGTATAGCATGTAGAGAAAGAGAACTGCAAAAAAAGTTGATAAGACTACAACAAAATAACAATAATATTTCCCCCTATATAGGACAAGGTAGAAGTTTTTATTTATGTAATATTTGTGGTAAAAATGAGAAGAAAATCAAGGGCTTAACCAAGCGTTTCAAGCTCTCTACAGATGATAGTGAACGGTTTGTTAAGTATTTAAAGGAGTTAGATAAGAATGGATAGAATTAAAATCCAAGAGATAGCAAATGAGGCAGGAGCATCAAATGCTGTGCTTATTGAAAAAGCAAAAGAGTTAGGTTATGATGTAAAAGCAGCAAATAGTACAGTAACTATTGACCAAGCTGATATATTAGTTAATTATGTAATTAATGGAGTCAAGCCTCAAGTGGAGAAGAAAATTCGACCTAGAAAGATAAAAATTGTCAAAAGAGCTACTCTTAAAGAGTCTATTCCTAAAAAAGAGGAGAAGGGTATTAAAAAAGTGGTAGCAGAAGCAAAAGCTCCAAAAATAGAAAATTCTAAAGAGAAAAAGATAGGTAGTATAAAGAGTACTCCTAAAGATAGGAAAAAAGATACACCAAGAGTAGAGAAGAGAGAGACTCCTGTGAAGGCAGAGGAGCCAAAAGTAGAGAAACCAAAAGATGAGAAGCCAAAAGAGGAGATAAAAGTAAAACCTAAAGTCAAAAGAAAAAGAGTTGGTATTACAGTTATAAAAAAGGCAGACAAGAAGAGACCACAAATTAGAATAGTAGAGGAGAGAAAACCTGAAAGAGAGATTTCTGTTACTCGAAAAAAACCAAAAGGTATGCCAACTCCTCCATCTAAGAAAAAGACTAAAAGAGTAGCTCAAGCAAAAGATACTGGAGAGAGATTAAATTTTATGTCAAGTTCTGGATTTGGTTCGGGTCGTAATCAAGTAACAGAGGTAGAAGAGGAGCCTGAAGTAATGATGCTAGACTTCTCTGACAAAAATATCTACGAAGATATGATGAAACAGGAGCAAAAAAGAAAAGAGGAAGCAAAAAAGAGAGCTGCAGCTGGAGGTCAAATACAAGGTAGAGGTGGTAGAGGTGGTGGACAAAATCGTCGAAGACCATCAGGACTAAGAAGAGGTGGCAAAAAGAAGAAGTATGTTAGACAAGAGAGTACAGAAGAGATTAAATCTATAGAGATACCTGAAAATGTAAGAGTTTATGAGTTTGCAGAGAAGGTAGGAAGAACTACAGGTGAGGTGATTGGGGTTCTATTCTCTCTTGGGACAATGTTTACTCAAAATGATTTCCTTGACAAAGACTCAATAGAGATTCTAGCAGAGGAGTTCTCTGTAGAGGTACATACTGTTGACCCTCTTGATGCTTTGGATTATGTAAAAGCTTATGATGAGATAGCAGATAAAAATCCAAAAGAGAGACCACCTGTTATTACAATAATGGGGCATGTTGACCATGGTAAAACTTCACTTCTTGATAGAATTAGACAGACTAAAGTAGCTGATAGAGAAGCTGGTGGAATTACTCAACATGTTGGTGCATATCAAGTAGAAAAAAATGGTAAAAAAATCTCATTTATAGATACCCCTGGTCACTCTGCATTTACAGAGATGCGTTCAAGAGGAGCTCAGGCTACAGATATTGTTATTATCGTGGTAGCTGCTGATGATGGTGTAAAACAGCAGACAAAAGAGGCAATATCTCATGCAAAAGCTGCAGCTGTTCCTATTGTTGTAGCTATCAATAAAATGGACAAGGAGAGTGCAAATCCAGAGCGTGTAAAAGCACAATTAGCTGAGCTTGAGATTACACCTATTGAGTGGGGTGGAGAGCATGAGTTTGTTCCTGTCTCTGCACATACAGGTGAGGGGATTGATGAGCTGCTAGAGACACTTCTACTTACAGCAGAGGTTATGGAGCTTACAGCAGATGCTACACGGAATGCAAAAGCTATTGTAGTTGAGTCTTCACTAGAAAAAGGTTTTGGTGCTACGGCAAATGTTATCGTCCATAATGGTACTCTAAATATTGGTGACTGTTTTGTTGTGGGAACAACATTTGGTAAAGTAAAAACAATGATACTAGATGATGGTACAAGAACAAAATCTATAGCTCCATCTACACCAGCTGCTATTGTTGGTCTATCCGATGTACCAACAGCAGGTGATGTTTTGGTTGTTATGGATTCTGAAAAAGAGGCTAGAGAGATAGCAGGAAAGAGAGCAGAGTATGCTAGAACCAAAGAGCTTTCGAAGAGTACAAAAGTCTCTATTGATGACCTATCAGCAATTATCGCAGAGGGTAATCTCAAATCTCTACCTGTTATTATCAAGACTGATGTTCAAGGTTCCCTAGAGGCTATCAAAGGGACACTAGCAGACCTCAAAAATGAAGAGGTCAAGGTTAATGTTATACATGAGGGTGTTGGTGGTGTTACAGAGTCAGATGTTCAACTTGCAGATGCTTCAGAACACTCTATTATCCTTGGGTTCAATGTTAGACCTACTGGTGCTGTCAAGAAAAAAGCAAAAGAGCTTGGTGTTGAGATTAAGACTTACTCAATCATCTATGAGCTTCTCGATGATGTAAAAGCACTTCTGGGTGGTATGATGAGTCCTGTAATATCAGAAGAGGTAACAGGACAAGCAGAGGTTAGAGAGACATTTACTGTAGCCAAAGTCGGAACAATTGCTGGGTGTAAAGTATCTGATGGAACTATTATTAGAAATGCAGGTGCGAGACTTATACGAAATGGTGTAGTTGTATATACTAGCAAAATTTCATCTCTCAAACGATTCAATGATGATGTCCGAGAGGTTAAGAATGGATTTGAGTGTGGTATTATGCTAGAGAACTATAATGATATTAAAGAGGGTGATGTTATTGAGACCTTTAAAATGGTGGAAGAACAAGTTTCATTGTAAAAATAATAAACGGTAAATAAATGAGAGAAGAAGAGATAAAGAGAAAGAGAACAGAATCACGCCTTGTGGAGTTGATTCCTGAGGCTCTCTCTACAATGAATGACAATCGGATTAATGGATTGAGTGTAACTGAAGTGGTTTGCTCTAGGGGTCGTTATGATGCCAAGGTATATTTGGATAAATCATATCTAAATGAAAAGGAGCAGGGTGAAGCTCTAAAACAGTTGAGAGTGGTCTCATCTTATCTCTCAACTTACATTCGAGAGAGTGAGGGGTGGTTCAAATCACCTAAATTTACTTTTGAGTTTGATGACCAACTAGAGAGAATCTCTAAGATAGAGAATCTGTTCAAAGAGATTGGAAAACGGCACAATAAAAAAGAGAGTATTAAATATGAGTCTTGATAAACAGATAGCAAAAATAGTTAAGGCTAATGGAGCTAACTTCTATGGAACAGAGACAGCACAAGATGATGGAAACACTATTTTTAGAGTCTATATCACAAAAGAGGGTGGGGTGAGCCTTGATTTGTGTGCAGAGATTTCTAATGAACTATCTCCTTTTTTAGATGTAAATCCTCCTATGCACGGAGCTTACTATTTAGAGGTATCTTCTCCTGGAATTGAGAGAAAACTTGAAAATCCTACCCATTTCATCTCTGCTGTTGGAGAGAGAGTAAAGTTCAAAATTCATGGTGGAGAGAAGGAGAGAGGCGAGATAACTTCTGCTGATGAGAGTGGATTTACTATTGCTAAAAAGGGTGAGGATATACGATTTGAGTACAATAATATCTCCAAAGCCAAAACCTACTTTGAGTGGAACAAGAGTAAATAGTCCTCTCTACCTATCTATTTTATTTTGGAATAGGATTTCCTAAAATATGGTGCAAAAACATAATCTGTGCATATATAGGTGCAAAGATATTTAGTAGAGGGATATAGTTAAATAGAGATGCAATCATGGCAATTAGTGTTGATTTTTTATTTCTCTTTTTTAGAATCTCTTTATCATTTATAAAAAGTCTACCAACATCATGAACCGTAGGAGCTTTTAGTAGTATTGACCATAGATACAACATTAGTACTTGACCTAAAATAGGTATAAAGGTAAATGGGAATAGTATTGCAAAAAGTATAACGAAAATAATAAGAGATTTTATCGTCACTATAATTGAGCCTATAATGGAGACAGGGTATATATCTTTATGTTTAGGGTAGTGTTTTTTTGCCAAAGATACGAGTAGATACTCACTAAATATAGATGTCAAAATAGAGATAGTAATAATAATCATAGTATATCCAACAAGAGGAGCAGAGATATAGGCTACTGTATCTTTTGCCCAATCCCACGGTATCCATGAGAGATAGGAGGTTACAAACCCTTCGAACTCCTCCCAGTAGCTCCATAAAATAGCTACCCATATGAGGATAGAGCTAATACCTATAGCAAAGGTAAATGATAAAACTCGTAGACTTAAAATGTCTCTTGTAGTTTTTCCAATGGTTTTGTGCATCATCTCCCCATAGTTCCTAACATCCCTTTGATAGCTGATTGAATATCAGCAGGATAGATAACAAATTTGGAATTTGGAGAGTGTGACATCTTCTCTAGGGTATTGATATATCTATCTCCTAGTAGGAACATAGCAGGTAGCTCTTTGCCATCTGTTGCACGGGCTATTAGCTCCATAGCTTTGGCAGATGCTTGGGCTAGGGCTACTTGAGCTTGAGCCTCTAGTTTGGCTGCCTCTAGCTCCCCTTGGGCTTCTAGTATTGCTGCGTTTTTATTACCCTCTGCTGTTGTCTCTATGGCTCTTCTCTCTCTCTCTGCTGCGGCTTGGCGTTCCATGGAGTCCTGCATTGAGCCACTTGGGTTTATATCTTGAATCTCTACCGATTTGACAGTAACTCCCCAGTCTGCTACATCATCTATAATGCTATCTTTTAGTTTGGCTTTTATCATCTCTCTATTGGATAGGGCTTCATCTAGTGCCATCTCACCTATAATAGAACGAAGAGTAGTCATAATAAGGCTAGAGATTGCTAGTTTAAAATTTTCTACTCCATATTGGGCATCCTTTGGGTTTGTTACTCGTACAAAAGCTATGGCATTGGTTCGAATTACTGCATTGTCACGGGTGATTACTTCTTGTTGCGGAATATCCATAATAATATCTCTAGTGCTTATTCTAGCTCTTACCTCCTCTACAAAAGGGACTATTAGATTTAGACCAGGGGTGAGGGTTTTGCTAAATTTGCCCAATTTCTCTATAACCCACTCTTCACCTTGGGGGACGATTTTTATCCCTTTGTATAGAGTGATGATAATACCTATGATGAGTATAACTAATACATTTAATGCTTCCATTTTTTTATCCTTTATTTTATCTCTTCAACCTCTATGAGTTGACCCTTTACCTCTACTATTCTAACGCGACTCGTTAGGCTAATATCCTGTTTTGCTGTAGCATACCAAATAGTATTACCCAAAACAGGTCTATCAAATCTAACCTTGCCTCTACCATAGGCGTGTATTGGCTCCTCTATGGTTCCCTTTGTCTTTAGAGAGTAGTTTGATTGTCCTGAGTTCTCTATACTTTTATCTTTTAGATACTTAAACCATATCACAATAGATAGTATAGATAGAATCATCCAAACAATAAGCTCTATCTCTAATGTTATGGGGTAAGCAAAAGCTATTCCTCCTAGAATAATAGCAGAAAAACCCAAGCCTAATATAAAAAATGTACCTGTAAACATCTCAATAATAATAAGTAAAATTCCAAATACTATCCAGTGCCACCATAGCAGGTTTTCAGTCAAAAATTCTAACATAATACCTCCAAAATAAATATATATTGTTAATCTATATTATACCCATAATTATTTTAAGTATGTAAGCAACCTTTCGCTATAATCGCGAACTTTTTTAAACCCCTAAAGGAAAAATATGGAACATTTAAATGTATATTACGACAAAGATTGCGACTTGGAGATTATCAAATCTAAAACTGTGGCTATGATTGGTTTTGGTAGTCAAGGACACGCACATGCAGAGAACTTAAGAGATAGTGGTGTAAATGTTGTTGTTGGACTAAGAGTTGGTGGCGGCTCATGGGCAAAAGCAGAGGCAAAAGGTTTTGAAGTACTCACTATAGAAGAGGCAACTGCCAAAGGTGATATTGTAGTAATTCTTCTTCCAGATGAGAATCAAAAAGAGATTTATGAGGCACAGATTGCTCCAAATCTAAAATCAGGTGCTACTATCTCATTTGGTCACGGTTTCTCTATCCATTATGGTAGAATCAACCCAGCTTCAGACATCAATGTAATGATGGTAGCTCCAAAAGCTCCTGGTCATACAGTAAGAAGTGAGTTTGTAAGAGGTGGTGGGATTCCAGACCTTGTAGCTGTGGCAGCTGACCCAAGTGGAGAGACACTAGAACTTGCAAAATCTTACGCATCAGCTATTGGTGGAGGACGAACTGGTATTATTGAGACTACTTTCAAAGATGAGACAGAGACAGACCTATTTGGTGAACAAGCTGTTCTTTGTGGTGGTATTACAGCACTTATCCAAGCAGGATTTGAGACTCTAACAGAGGCAGGATACCCAGCAGAGATGGCGTATTTTGAGTGTCTACATGAGACAAAGCTTATTGTTGACCTTATTTTTGAGGGTGGAATTGCAGATATGAGATACTCTATCTCAAATACAGCAGAGTATGGAGATATGGTAAGTGGCCCTAGAGTTATTAATGCAGAGTCTAAAAAGGCTATGAAGGATATTCTAAAAGAGATTCAAAATGGTCAATTTGCAAAAGATTTCGTACTAGAGGGTCAAGCAGGTTATCCTAGAATGAATGCAGAGAGAAGAAACCTAAAAGAGACTCAACTAGAAAAAACTGGTCAGAGACTTAGAGCTATGATGCCTTGGATTAAACAGAATAAGATTGTAGACCAAGAGACTAACTAAATACTACTCTTTTAAAAATCATCGAAGTAATTTAAATAATAATCTTTTTTATTTAAATTGCTTTAGTCAAAAAACTAAATAAAATATACCTCTAATCTCTTTTTTATGATAAAATTAATTAAATTATACTAACATAAAATTTATTTTACAAGGAGAGAGGTGTGTTTTTAAGGATTGTGGGTTCTATTTTGATACTAGGGGGAGTGTTTGGTTGTGGGATGATGTCAAGCCCAAAAGAGGATGATAATAACAAGAGAATATCTGTCCCTCAAAAGGTCTCAATGGAGATGCCAAAAGAGCTACAAGAGGAAAAAGTAGAAAACCAAAAGAGTTCAAAAGAGCAAGAAGAGAATAGAAGCATAGGGTATACATTTCTAAAAGAGGATGTGGCAGAGGTAGAAAAAAATATAGCTACATTAAATCAAACACTACTATTTATCAGTTTAGTTAAGGAGGATATAGATGATAGATGTAGGGGAGTTGAGTTAAATAGCTCTTGTGTTATAGATGAGGAGGAGTTATCTTTTGTTGTGGATGAAAAGTTAGCAAAAGAGATAAATGATACGGATTTTCAGATGGGTGATGAAATTTTTTTTGGTAGAGTGGAGTTTATAAAACACTCCTCAAAAGAGCTATACCAATATGAGATAGAGTTGGAGTATGAGTTTACAGATACATTTATGGCTATAGAGACTATCAAATGGTCAGAGGATAAAAAGATGATTCTCTCCCTCTATGATGAAGAGGACGAAGATGAGAAGATACGCCTAGATGTGGATTATGAGATAAAGGATGATGGAACTCAGCTCGTCTATATAGAGGATAGTTATCTTGATAAAGATACAAATAGTAGTGATATTTTAGTCTTAGATATTTTAAAAAGAGCTGGTAGAGATAGATACTATGAGCTATTATCTGATAATGATATGATAGATTATGTTGATGGTAAAATTGAAAAAGGATACTTCTCTACAGAGGGAGTCTTGTCTAGTGATGGTGGGTATCTGCTATTTTATGGTGAGATTGATGGTGAGGAGTTTGAAGAGAAAGAGCTATTTGATGGAGAAGGAAATCATTTGGATTAGGGAATATATCTGATTTAAAAGTGTAAAAAAGTATCTTTTATAATTACAATAAATATTTTTAAACTTAAAATCTTAATTTTAAAAATTATATGATAATCTTTAATGCTTTAGAACAATTATATATTATTTTATATTATTGTTTTTTATAGCATATAATTTGTAAATAAAAGGATTTTTTATGATAAATCGATGGATTTGGACTCTATTACTATTAACCTCATATATAAATGCCACTCTATATGAAGATGGTACAAACTATGATGATTGGTCAATATATGATGGGGATGAGAGTGTGACACTCATTGGTAATATATATGATGATGAGCAGAAGAGTATGGTTATTACTCTGGATGGAGATGGAGTTAATAGTGCTTATAGGATAGGAAACTATAAAAACCACTCCAATGCTTGGGCAAATCATGATGATAAGATTATATCATGGAGTATGAAATATAGTGAGAACTTTACAGTCTATGTATTGGTATCGACTAAAGATGGTGGAGTAACATATCTCTATTACAGACCAAGCAATCTCAACAAACAAGCCTCTAGTGGTAATATTCTGCATGGGTTAGGTACAGATGCAAAAAATGGCACATGGCAGAGATTTACTAGAGATTTAAATGCTGACCTAAAGGATTTTGAACCTGATAATGAGATTAGTTCTATTGAGGGGATTATTATTCGTGGCTCTGGTAGAGTTGATAATATTCAAACAGTCTCGGAAAATATGCCTATTTTTATTATAGGAGCATCAACAGTCAAAAAAATAAACTACGAAGGGATTCAAGGTTGGGGAGATAGATTGGCTGATTATAGTAAAAACCCTGAAAATATCTATAATCGCGCTCGTGCTGGTTCTGTTGCAGGTCAGTATGGAGATAACTATAGAAGTTATAATCTGCCAAATAGCTATCCCAATTGGTTCTCTGACCATGATTGGGGCAAGACAAAAGAGGAGATGTCTGATATGAATATAACAGATGGTGGTTTCCTATTGATACAGTTTGGAAGTAATGAAAAGCGTATTCCTGCTACAGATGCAGAGTACAAACAGAGACTAAAAGAGTATATTCATCAGGCTAGAGATTTAGGTTTTACACCAGTATTGATTACTGTACCAGGGGCTAGAGATAATTACTCACTAACTCATAATCTCGGACGGGAGTTACACTATATAGATACAAAGAGAGAGTTAGCAGAAGAGGAGAGCGTTTTGCTTTTGGATTTGTATCAAAAAACTGTAGAGGATTTTAATAACTCAACAGAGGAGAGATTGGGATATAGATTTGGTAACTTTACATATACAGACCATGGAGAGTTTGACCATATTGACTATGTTCATTATGAACCAAGAGGAGCAAAAAGAGTTGCTGGATGGATAAGAGATATGGCTTGTGAACAGAGGTTTGAGCGTCTTGATGCCAATATGCTTTGTCAACAGTTTGATAACACTATTGTAACCTCTGCAAAAACTGTCTACTCTACAGCTGAATTTGTAGATAACCCCTCTGATAGTAATATTGATGGTTGGCGTATTTTGGGTGAACCAGATAAGCTTAATCTCATAACTCGTGTCGAGAGTCAAGAGAGAGATGGATATGTGATTCATCTAGCAGGTGATGGTAATAACTTTTTAATTCATGGTAGCCAAGGAGATAATAGCAAAAGTTGGAATAATACAGAGCAGAAAAATATTGAATGGAGTATGAATTTTGATGATATTCGAGTCTATGTTTATGTTGAGACCACAAATGGAAGTAGAACAATGTTTTATGAAGATGCAGATGAAGATAGAGGATTACATCCAACAAGACCATCTATTAGATACGGTTTAGGGAGTGATACTACTAACTCATGGCATACCTTTCATCGTAATTTAGAGGAGGATTTGAAAAAGTTTGAGCCTGATAATAGTATTGTGCGTGTAAAAGGGTTTGCTCTTTATGGGACTGGTGAGATTGATGATTTAAAAATGTATTGATTTTATCTACTATCTCTTTATGTTAATATATTATAAAGAGATAGAAATTGTTATCAAAAAATCGTTTATTTTTTTCTATATAACATATAATTCAAAAATTAAATTTTTTTTTAAAAGAGACACTTTTTAGTCATTTTTTTGTTTTATACTCCTCTTAACAGAAAATAAAAGGAGTTTCAAAATGAAAAATCAATTCACAAAACTAAGTATCGTAGCATCAGCTTTTTTGGCTATCACTTCAACCCCTACATTTGCAGGAGATAATCTTATCCAAAATGGAAGTTTTGAAGATTTTACTATCAATGTAGACCACGGTGTATGGAAAGAGGTTAATTTTAGTAACTGGATAGGAGGTGGAGAGGCTTGGAATAGTGGTATTGGAAAATCAGCTACCCAAGGTGATTATAAAATAGAGTTAGATGTAGGAAAAGAGCTAAATGAGCTTAGTCAAACTATCTCTACAACAGAGGGAGAGAGATATAGACTCTCTTTGGATGCTTATGCACGACAAAAAGGGACATCTGATTTTCAAATTTTGATTGATAACCAAGTAGTGGCTACTTTTAGACCAAATAGCAAATGGGCAGAGTATAGTATCTATTTTGTAGGAACAGGAGCAGAGCAAGTTATCTCTATAAAAGAGATAGAGAGTCAAAATAATAGTTTAGGGGCTATTATTGATAATGTTCGCCTAGAAGAGAGTACAGAGATGATTAAAAATGGAAGTTTTGAGTCATTTACTATTAACAAAGAGCATGGAAGATGGAAAGAGGTTACATTTGATAGTTGGAGTGGTGCAGGTGAAGCTTGGAATGAGAATATTGGTAAACACTCAACAAAAGGGGCTTATAAGATAGAGCTTGATGGTGGAGCAGAGCTAAATGTTCTAAGCCAAATAGTAACAACCCAAGATAGAAAAGAGTATATATTAAGTTTAGATGCGTATGCGAGAACAGCTAATAGTTCAGATTTTGAGATTTGGGTAGATGATAAAAGAGTACAGAGTGTTACACCAACAGATAGTTGGCAAAATTATAGCTTTAAGTTTTTTGGAAATGGCAAGGCTCAAAAGATTCAAATCAAGGAGTTAGAATCTCAAAACAATAGCCTTGGAGCAATTATTGATAATGTAAGCTTAGTTCCAACAGGAAATTTTGATAACCGTCCACCTATGATTGAGGGAGTAGCTAAAACAGCTATCTCTATCTATAGCCGTTATACTTTTGTGCCAAATTCTACTGATATTGATGGAGATAATTTAAGCTTTACTATAGAGAATAAACCATCTTGGGCAGAGTTCAATAGCTCTACAGGAGTATTAACAGGTGTTCCAACAGCAATAGGGAGTGATTCTAATATTAAAATATCTGTTACTGATGGTAGATTAACTACAGAGTTAGCACCATTCTCTATAGAGGTGACAGAGGCTATAGATATTGCCCAAAAATATGGAGAAGCGACCCAACCTCCAAAAGATGGTTACTACTGGTATAGTTCTCCTGATAAGATGATTGATGGGGATGATACTACATTTAACCATACAGAGGGGAAATCAACTAAAAACTGGGTTCAAATAGAGATTCCTCACTCAACAAAAATTCATAAAGTGATGATTCAGAGTCGAAGCTCTAACAGTTGGAGAACAGGAGGAGCAACAGTTTATATCTCCAATAGACCATATAGTGGAACACTAAATGAGAGTGACAAGATAGGAACACTAGAGGGTAATGCCAACAAGCAATATATTGAGTTATCTGAAGCTAAATCGGGAAGTTATTTGATTATAAAAGGGAAAGATGACCGACATATACATCTAGTAACTGTAGAGGTCTATGGAGAGATGCCCTCAGCTCCTATGTTTACAGCCAAAGAGTACACAACAACTATTGATAGATGGAGAAACAAAACAGAGAGTATCTTTAATGTCTCTGCTATAGATTATCAAGAGGATGCTTTGAGTTTTGCTATTGATGGAGATGTCCCTTTTACTATTGATAATAGTGGAGATATTAGAGTAGATGATGTTTTGAGAGAGGATAGTTACACTTTTGATGTTATGGTAAGTGATGGATTGAATGAGACAAAACAGAGTATAACCATTAATATCGTCAATACTACAACTGTAAAAAATATTTTTAGAAGCAATGATAGCACTCCTGAACTTAGTGGCTATCTCCCAAATACCTATAGTGATGGTGATGAGTTGAGTGTAACTATCAATGGAGTTAGTTATGAGGCTATAGTAAATAGCGATGGGAGATGGAGTATTGAGGATGATAGCATTCAAACCCCTCTATCTACAGGTAAATATACTATTGGTTTAAGTCTAAATGGTGGTGATGCGATAGAGTATGTAGACTATTTTGAGGTCTATAGCTCTATGTTACAGAGTTCAACTCACTCTCTATCTATGGATACTATTGATAGTGTAGATGTTACTATCGATTCTCATATAGAGACTCCTCTAAACAAAAATGAGAGAGTTAGAGGAAGTAGTATAGAGCTAAAAGTAGAGAATGGTGTGTTGACTCTGGAGAATAAATCATACCGAGAGATAAAATCTCTTTTAGGAGAGTATCAAGATGAGAATGGAGAGAATGTTTTGGTAAAACTAGATTTCAATCAAAATATTCTACCATATAGTAGTAATGTTTTAGAGGATTTTGACCATGCAACAGATATAAAGATAGTTCATACAGCAGGACATTTTGATACAGAACTCTCATTTGGTGGGGCTGATTGTGATGCAGATACACCAACTGATAAGACTATATACTGTACACCAACAACTAGAAATGATGTAGTATACTCTGAGAACTCTGCACAAAATGAGACAGACCTTTCAGAACAGCAGGTCTACTCTATAGCGATGGCAACATATCACCATCTCTATAACTCTGTAGATGGTCTAAATGCTATGAAGGCATGGGTAGAGGGAACTACATATAAAGAGCTTGACTATACGGGAGATTATCAATCTTCAAAGGATTACTTGAAGTCTGAAGATGATAATATGTCCTACCTCTATGAGAAATATTTTAGAGTGACTATGCCAAATAACCATATAAATCTTCAAGCTATGAGATATAAATATGCAGCAGAAGGAATGGGTGGAGGAGCTAGTGGAGATATTTTAGGAACAAAGAGTGGAGGTTCATTTGCCTCTATTTGGGAGGGGTCAATTAAATTTGATAACCATCGTCTCTTGACCTATGATACTACACACCATGAATCAATGCACGGCATTGGGTTTGGTCATGCTTCAGGAATGACATATGGTTGGTCTTATGCCCTAAGAGAAGTCGTTGATAAATTTTATACAGTTGGAGAGAATCCAGTAGTAGATGTACCAAATTATGTTTTTGAGACAAAAATACTCAATGATAATCAGATTCAATTAACAGTTCATAAAACTTCCGAAGCGACAGAGGATGAGCTAACTTTTGAGATTTTATCAGGTACAGCTGTAATGGATAATGAGTATACTATAGAGCAAAGAGAGAGTGATAAGAGTAATCAACTAACTTTAACTATAAACAACAAAGAGCTATTAACACGCTTCTTTATTAGAGTCTATGGAGCTGATAGTGATGAGATTATGAGTAAAATAATAACTCCAGCTGATATGACTAGAACCTATTTGGCAACAGATAGCAATGGGACAAAAGAGTACCATCTAATTAGCCATGCTAATTGGGAGAGAGGAGCAAAAGTTCTAAATTTACCAATCAAAACAAATGAGTCTCGACCTATATGTAAACTATTTATTGGAACAGATGCAGAGATTGCCTATGAGGTAGATGCTAAAAAGATAGATAGTGACTTTAGAGCTGAAATCGACTCTATGGATTGGATAGAGTCCAAGAAGTTCTTGGGACGAAGAGGTGTATGGTATCAATATCTAGCTTATGATTATAGTGATGGAGCATATAGCACAGAGTGGAAAGATTACGATAAGCCTGTCAATGATGATACTCTTGGAATTCTATGTGTAAAATCTACAAAATAGAAGATAGCTACTCTCTTTGAGTGGCTTTATAACTTAAAAATCTTAATATAATTTAAGCTTAATCCATTAAAAAGATAGATAAAATTATCTATACTAAATAATATGGAGGAGAAATGAAAAGGGTATTTTTTTTTAGAAATCTACTACTAATAACTATTTTTAGTTTTTTTACGGCTTGTGGAGGAGACTCCATCTCAGAAGATAAAGATAACAATCAAACAAAAAATATCCAAATAGAGGATACTCAAATAAAAAACGCTTCCCAAATAGAGAATCATGAAACTAACTCATCATTAACTAAACATATTACAGCACAAATAATAGACGCTCCTTTGGTTAATCTAGGTTATAGATGTGGCAAAAAAGAGGATAGAACCAACAAAGAGGGGAAATTTAGTTGCAAGGAGAGTGAGGATGTTACCTTTTTTGTAGGAAAAATAGAACTTGGAACATATAAAAATCTAGTTGATAATGATAAAATTTTCTTACAAGATTTATTAGGATTAAAGAGAGAAGATTTCTCTACTCCATCACTACTTTTTATGGCTGTTTTTCTCCAATCATTAGGCAGTGGAGATAATTCAAAAACTATTACTATATCTGATGAGGTGCATGAAATATTAGATACAGAGTTGATGTTTTCTAGTATAAATAGTATAAAAGAGGTAGAAGATTTAGTATCCAAGACAGGAAAAAGGGTAGTATTATTAATATGTGTCTGATACAATAGAAATTTATTTAATAAAATGCTAAATACTCACATTAAAAAAAGTTTCAAACTATTGACTTATGTTTTTAATTGTGATATAATGGCACTCCACCATATA
>Ga0256845_1000088_pt1 | contig 78768 bp, 57 predicted proteins | sample RiftiametaG_FD_189101 | JGI IMG/M metagenome (GOLD analysis project Ga0256845, IMG submission 189101) | Tube worm associated microbial communities from hydrothermal vent at the East Pacific Rise, Pacific Ocean - Riftia | ecosystem: Host-associated > Annelida > Integument > Unclassified ...
TAGCATCCATAATGTGTAAAATTTTTATAGTTAAAATTAATAAATTTTTCAGAACACTTGTTCAGACCATGGTCTGAACAAGTGTTCTGAAAGTGACTTTACACACTTTATTGGATACTACCTTTAGAAAAGTACTTAAAGTATACTTTTACCTTGCCGCTTGATTAATATCTTATTATTTTCTGTTAATAACCGTAGCACTTGCTTGTGCTGTTGGTAATATTAAAATATCGCCGATATTTACATGTGGCGGACGAGTTACCATAAATAAAATACTATCGGCAATATCCTGAGCATTTAAAGGTGTAAAACCGGCATAAACTTTATCATTGGCTTTTTCGTCTTTTAATCGTACTATCGAAAATTCAGTTTCAACAGCTCCCGGACAAATAGAACCAACTTTTATTCCATAAGGATTCAAATCTATTCGCATACCTTTGGTAATAGCTTCTACCGCATGTTTAGTTGCACAATAAACAGTACCGTTAGCATAAGCTTCTTTACCTGCTATCGAACCAATATTGATAATATGACCCGATTGTTTTTTTACCATTATTTGCGATATGATTTTTGTAATATAAAGTAAACCTTTTATATTGGTATCAATCATCTGTTCCCAATCATTGTAATCACCTTCGTGAATAGAAGATAATCCTGCTGCAAGTCCCGCATTATTTATCAACACATCAATATTTTGCCATTTTTCGGGCAGACTGTCAAAGGCTTGTTGTGTTTGTTGACGATTTCTTATATCAAAACACAAAGGATAACAATCAACATGTATTTTATCAATAATTTCAGATGCCAATTCTCCAAGTCTGTCGTCTCTTCTGCCGGTAATTATTATATCGTATCCGTTTTTCGCCAAAATTAAAGCTGTTGCTTTTCCTATCCCGGAAGTTGCTCCGGTTACCATTGCTATTTTTGCCATATCAAAATATTTTTATGTTTATACAAACATAATATGTTTTTACCTTTATCTCTTTTTCAAAAATAAGTTTTTCAACATCCGTAGTTTTAACTGTATTTTTTCAAAATTAGTTAAATAAATTAGTGTAATTCCCAAAAAAGGCAGTGCCGGAGCTTTGTATCTTACCAATGCTCCCAAAACAGGAGTTGTTAATCCCGATAAGGTAAATAATACCAAAACAAACAAAAAACTAAACCACAACCATTGGTTTTTCAGGTTTTTTGATGTAAAAAATATTGTGCTGCCAATAAGTAATATTATTATTAATATATTTTCAAATGCTGCCAAAAGCATCATCGCATTATTTACCTCAAAAATAGTAGGACGAAACAGTGTTCTAAAAAAAGCTGCGGGACTATTTATTATTATGCTCTTAAATTCAGGTTTAAGCATAGGTATGTTTATCTTGCTTCCCACATGACTCAAACTATTTATGTATGCTATAAAATCGTTTTGTTTTTTTGCCAATATCGAAGGAAAATCAATCCCCAAAATACTGCCCGAAAACCAAGCTAGTAATATGAAAATTAAAAGTGAAACAGATAGTTTTAAAAAAAATCTCTGTTTGCCAGTGTATGAAATCAAAATAACAAATAATAATCCGGGCAAAGCCGATATTAAAACATAAAATTTTGATATTAAGAGTAATACAATTGACAGTGCAATCCATAAAATATGATTAAACTTATTTTTATTTTCAATAAAACAGTAAAAATGATAAATCAGCATTCCAAATGCTAACATTAAAATTCCCTCTTTAAGCACTCCCGATGTCCAAAAATAAACCGACGGAAAAAAGAATATTACAAAAATCAAAAGCATTTTTTTAAAAAATACTTCTTTTAAATTTGACATGTTTTTCTCAAAAACTTTGAAAATACCCCATAATCCGGTAAACGAAATAAAACTCATAAACAGAGTATGAATATGAAAATTTCCCATTGAAAATAGTCTTACAATGGCATTAAACCGAATTACCGTTCTGTTATCGTTAAATAATCCGTAATTGAAAGGTTTTATCCAAAAACAGCAAGTATCATAATATTTATATAAATGAGGAGCTTCGCCGTCAATGCCGGTAATCATACGCAAATAATCAACAAAATTGTAATGAATACTGCTGTAAATAATATTTCCATCGTCGAAATATTTGAAAATATCCGACGATATTCGTGAACTGTAAAAATGTGAGTAAACCAAGTAAACTCCAATGCCTCCAATAAATTTCAATAAAAAAATTATTACAACAACATATTGCGGGAACAGAGTTGTTTTAAAAAAATTTAACTTGAAAATCAGATAAATTAAAATTATTAAATAAAATATCAACAACAGATAACTCATGCTTTTTTTTTAGCAAAAATAAAAAAACATATCGTGGAATGATTTGTTTTTAGTTAATTTGTTGAAAATTTAATGCAATTATATGGGCACTCAAGTAAAACCGTATTCCGATTCTGATAAAACAAAAAAAGAGCAAGTAGCCGGAATGTTTGATAATATTGCGGGAAAATATGACTTTCTAAATCATTTTTTATCGCTAAATATTGATAAGCTGTGGCGAAAAAAGGTAGTAAAATACCTTATAAAACATCGTCCTGTCAATATACTTGATGTGGCTACAGGAACGGGTGACTTAGCAGTTTCTGCTATTAAATGTAATCCTAAACGTATTGATGGAATTGATATTTCGGAGGGAATGCTTAATGTGGGAAGAAAAAAGATAAAGCAAAAAAAAGTTGATAACATTATCTTTTTACAAAAAGGCGATGCCGAAAATATTCCTTTTGCAGATAATACTTTTGACGCTGTAACTGTAGCATTCGGAGCTCGAAATTTCGAAAATATCGATAAAGGGTTATCGGAAATGTGCAGAGTGCTTAAAACCAATGGTATTTGTTTGATTTTAGAGTTTACCATGCCAAGATATTTTCCGGTAAAACAACTTTATGGATTTTATTTTAAATATTTACTGCCTTTTTTCGGTAAGTTAATATCAAAAGATAAATCGGCATATACTTATTTGCCCGAATCAGTTCAGGCATTTCCACAGCGAGATGCTTTTTTACACAAAATGCAACAAGCGGGATTTAAAAGTTCATCGTATAAAAGTTTATCATTTGGAGTAGCAGCAATTTATTTTGGTATTAAATAGAACTTTACAGACAAACTATAGAGTTTACTGAAATAAACCGTCATATTTTTCAAAAAAATATTTTACGGTAATAAAAAATAATTATTTTTGCAGAATAATACTGCCCGGATGTTGGAATTGGTAGACAAGCTTGGTTGAGGGCCAAGTGCTCATTAGAGCGTGCAAGTTCGAGTCTTGTTCCGGGCACCAACTTAATAGTTTGTTTTCATGATTAAGGCTGCCTAAAAAGTAACCATTTCGAACAAGAGTAAAAAATCTCTTAGCAAGAAGTAGTATTTTTTCAAACAGACTGCTACAGACTTACGTCTTCGCAATGAATATTTATCTTTTTATACAGCCTGTTTAATTATTGCCCAAATGGCGGAATTGGTAGACGCACTAGTTTCAGGGACTAGTGTTCGCAAGAACGTGCAGGTTCGAGTCCTGTTTTGGGCACTGTTTTTTATACTGCCTGCTTAAACTTAAATAATTATCTTTCTCTTTCAATAATTTTGCATACTTACTGTATAAATCTGTTAATCTTACTATTACATATAAAACAAATAAAAACATTAAATTAATAAAACCATTAAACTGTATGCGATTTTAATTTTTATTACATTTGTTTATAAAAAATAATAAATATGATAGTATCAATGACGGGCTTTGGAAAAGCCGTATGCGAATTAGAAGCAAAAAAAATTACAATTGAAATAAAAAGTTTAAACAGTAAACAACTTGATGTTTATTCCCGTATTCCCGGATTTTATAAAGAAAAAGAGATTGAAATACGAAATATTATCTCAAAAAAAATTATTCGCGGAAAGGTTGATTTTGGAATGTATGCCGAAATTACCGGTATTGAAAACGGTTCAATAATAAATACTGAACTTGTTAAGGCTTATTTTAAGCAATTGTCGGATATTTCTGACAGTTTAAATATTGACAATAAAAATGAGCTATTGTCTATTGTTATGCGAATGCCTGATATATTAAGAACCGAACGCTCTGAACTCGACGAAGAAGAGTGGAAAATTGTCAGAAAAAGTATTGACAGTGCCATTGATGATTTAATAGAATTCAGAAAACAGGAAGGTGTTGCTCTTGAAATTGATATAAAAGAAAGAATTAATAATATATTAACCCTTCTTAAACAAATTGAACCTTTTGAAAAACAAAGACTTAGTCACACAAAAGAACGATTAAGAAATAATCTTAAAGAATTGGCTTCAAGTGATGAAATTGATGAAAACAGATTTGAACAAGAATTAATATTCTATCTTGAGAAATTAGATATTACAGAAGAAAAAGTAAGACTTACCAATCATTGTGAGTATTTTATAAAAACTCTTAAAAGTGAAGATTCTATTGGTAAAAAACTTGGTTTTATTTCACAAGAAATGGGTAGAGAAATTAATACTCTCGGTTCAAAAGCCAACGATTCAGATATGCAAAAGTTGGTTATATTGATGAAAGACGAACTTGAAAAAATAAAAGAACAATTACTTAATGTGCTGTAAGGGTTAAGATTAAATAATTAAATAATGTCAGGAAAATTAATAATATTTTCGGCTCCGTCGGGAGCGGGAAAAACAACAATAGTAAAACATCTGTTACAAAAAGGATTTAATCTTGAATTTTCAATTTCGGCATGTAATCGTCAACCACGAAATAATGAAGTTCACGGAAAGGATTACCATTTTTTGACTACCGAAGATTTTAAACAAAAAATTGAAAATAACGAATTTGTTGAGTGGGAAGAGGTTTATACCGGTCGATATTACGGAACCTTACGAAGCGAAATAGACAGAATTTGGGATAAAGGAAAAAATGTGTTGTTTGATGTTGATGTTGTGGGAGGTGTAAATATAAAAAAACAATTTGGCGATAAGGCTTTAGCTATATTTGTTATGCCGCCTTCGGTTGATGAGCTTAAAAACAGGTTGATAAACAGAAAAACAGACAGTAGAGAGGAGATAGAAAAAAGAGTTGCCAAAGCCAAAAAGGAAATAGAATATGCAAAATATTTCGATAAAGTAATTTTAAATGATAATTTAGATAAAGCAAAACAGGAAGCCGAAGATATCTTAAATGATTTTTTAAATGGATAAAAGCCGGGGGAGAAGTTTTTTTGAATTAGTGATTAAATCAGAAGTGATATGTATTTGGTGCAAATTGTATTATTCTAACAATAAATTATTGATAAAATCAACTCCATAATATTCAAATAAGAAAATAGGAAATGAACTTAAAACAGCAACGGTGCAATCATTATTAATATATTTATCTACTTGATTTTTAAAGATTTTTATTTGAGAATGTGAATTGTTAGGTATTTTATATTTATTATTTACAATATAATTCATTTTTTTTAAATGACAGTTAAGAAGAGTAATCCAATCTTCTTTTGTATAAGAATTAAAATTAATTAGTTTTTTATTTGCTTCTTTACTAACTATTTTTTTATAATGAATATTGTGTTTAGCTTTAACTTTTAGGAACTTAAAAGTATTATCATCAGAAAAATGTTTTAAAGCTTCAACCATCGGATAACTTATCAATAATTTACCAGCCGAAGTTTCTTCATTGAAAAAATTTAATACTTCTCTAACTTTTTTATCATTGGCTAAAGTATCATGCCCGTCATAATCAAAAAATAAATAAATTTCAGCAAAATCATTTCGTTCAAAATTTGAAAGTATTTTTTTATTTATATCTATTTCTTTTAAAAGTACGAAAGTGTCTAAAAATTCATCATTATCAATATCTTTATATAATTTATATATATTATTACAATATGCACATTGTATAACAGTATTATTTTCACTAATAAAAAATTTAGTAAGATTATTAACTATTTTTTTTTCAGTTTTTTCTCCTTCAAATATGAATAATATATAGTTAGACATTGAATATACCTGCTTTATACATTTTTTCTAAATTGTGTGCTTCTCTCAATTCTTTTGTAGTACACTTTGATAGTGGTTTGATTTCATCATAATTCATTAAAAAATAACAATCCGGTCTTAGTAAGTCGTTAGAAATTATTGAAGTATTATGAGTTGTTAAAACAAATTGAACACCAATATTTACAAGTTTCTTAACTATTAATTTTGATAATTCATGATGATAAAAAGCATCAAACTCATCAATAAATAAAAAAGAAACTTTTTTCTTTTTTAATCTTTGTAACCAAAAATAAAAAAGAATTAAAGATTTAGTTCCGCTTGAAGCAATATTATAATATGCAATATGTTTTCCTTTAAAATCAAATGCAATAATATCCTGTCCTGCTTCTTTAATAACTACTAATTTACATTTTATACCAACTTTATTTAAAAATGCTTCTAAATCATTAACATTATTATTTTCTATAATATCTTCATCTAAAACTCTTCGCCCAACTTCTACTCCTAAATACATATTTTCTTGCAATGATCTAAAAAAAAGCATTTTATCAACAAAATCATAAAACTTATTAAAGCATTTATTTTCTTCATTATTATCTAAAACAGAGTTGTTTTTAATATATTTTAATAGAGATAGATTTTTATCAATTAGGGTTGTTTTAAGTGTTTCTGCTCCTTTAAATAAGATATTAGCATCATTACTAATTGTTCTATCAATAAAAGCAAGTTGTTTATTATTGATTATAAATTCTTCTGATATAATAGTCTTATGGTCTGTTTTTTTATATTTATAAATTACGTTATAAGAATCAAATTTGAATTCATATTGAAAATCAGCAGTTTTTGAATTATTAAGAGCATTTAAATAAAAAGAATATTGTATATCACTATTTTCTTTATCTGTCAAATGTGCAATTATATCAAATATTGCTAACCCTAAATTAGATTTCCCTACTGAATTTGGCCCATATACAAGTGCATTGTTAACAATACCATTTTTAATATTATGTTTATTAAAGTTATAATTGTTTGTTTCTTTTAAATTAAAAACAATTTCTGTATTAAAACCTTTAAAATTTGCAACTTTAAATTTTGTTAACATTATATTTTAATTTTAATTTTAATTTCTAACAAAAATATAATTAATATTTTGATTGCTGTAAAAAAAATACGGTAAAATGTATATTTATATGAAAATAAATAATTTGCTATTCAATAAGTTATTAGGTTTTTAACACAAGATAATATTGAAGGTTACACCATTGAATAATTAAACAATAGTATAATTAAATCATTGAATAATCGTATTTTTGCGTAAATTATTAAATATAAAAAGCATGACAGGACTATATTTCGGCTCGTTTAATCCCATTCATATCGGTCATTTGGCTATAGCCAACTATTTTTTGGAATTTGCAGGTTTAAAAGAGTTGTGGTTTGTTGTCAGTCCGCAAAATCCGTTAAAACAGAAATCGTCGCTACTACCCGATTATCAACGTTTAGAACTTGTAAATCGTGCTTTACGCGATTACCCGCGATTCAGAGCTTCAAGTATTGAATTTAACCTGCCCAAACCTTCATATACAATTGATACTCTGGCTTATCTTAATGATAAATATCCTGAGAAAGAGTTTGCCCTTATTATTGGTGAAGATAATTTAGCATCTTTTCATAAATGGAAAAATCATGAGTTGATATTAGAAAACAATAAAATATTAGTTTATCCGCGTCCGAATTGTGAAAAAAATAATTTGGCAAATCATAAAAATGTAACTTTTGTTGATGCTCCGCTAATGGAAATATCATCCAGCTTTATTCGCAATGCCATAAAACAAGGTAAAGACATAAGATTTTTTCTTCCCGAAGAGGTGTGGCAATATATTGACGAAATGCATTTTTATAAATAGAGAGATAATTATACAATGATTTAATGCTGAAAACTTGTCCGCCTCCGGAGGATGCAATAATGCAATAATGAATTGAAAGTTACTTAATGATACAATGGTTCAATGATGTAATTATACAATGATTTAATGCGATAATGCAGAAATAGCCACGGAGGCTGAGCTTGTCGAAGCCGGAATTTACAACGAAGGACAGTGCTAGTTAGCAAAAGTCACTTCGGCAGGCTCAGTGACCGTATCTTCGGAGGCTAGTTTACTCCGATTTTTTCGGAGAGCTTGTCGAAGCCGAATTAGCAATATAGAACGGCTATAACTTGCAAAAGTCACTTCGACAAGCTCAGTGACCAGCACTTTATGCAACGAAGAAGAAAAATAAATTAGTGCCAATTAGTGTAATTTGTGGATAAAATCCCTTTGCGTCTTTGCGTCTTTGCGGTGAAAACTTAATTTCCTTAACCTTAATTTCCTTAACTTAATGTTTTAAAATTGCTGAGCAAAGCGAAGCATAACTTAAATGTTCTTATATGGTTCAAAAAAATGAGCGTAGCGAATAAAAGAATTAGCTGAATGTTAAAAGTTTATAAAGTTGAAAGTTTCGTAGGAAGCTAAGCTTTGCTGTTAGTTAGTCAAGGCTTCGCTAGTAGCGAAACCTTGATGTTAACAAAACCCTTAATGTTAAAAAACAATCTTCAATGTTTCAATATTAATTAAACACCAAATTAACTTTAACTCCGCCTCTTATCCACCTGCCGGGTTGTGGAACTCCGCCAATGTCGTTATAATCAACATCAAAAATATTTGATACTTCAATATACGGGTTAAATATTTTATGCTCCAGATATAATTTTGCATCTACAATAGTAAACGGTTCATATTGTTTAGTGTCGTAGCCATCGGTTTCACTATTGTAAACCTGATAATCGCCGTTTCTGTCCTGATAAACAAATTGCCAATTGGTATAAATATTTTTATACAATCGTAAATCAATACCTGCCGTAATTTTCGACGATAAATAATCCAAAGCATAGCGAGATATTGTATTACTTGTTGATTTGGTAATATTCATAAATAAAAACCCGAAATGCAACGAGCGAACTCCGTAAATCGGATTGATTGCAAATTGTGAAGTATTAACCATTCCCTGTAATTCAATTCCTGTTGTATTCAATTCTGTTATGTTGCTTGGTGTCCATAGTTTATCGTCACTGTTTTGCTTATTCCAGTCTATAATATTTTTTCCTTGACGGAAAAAGAAAGAAGCATTTCCCGTAAACAGTTGCGATGCAGATTTTACCCCTGCCTCATAAGTAACCGATTCTTCGGGTTTCAGGTTTGGATTACCGATATTTTCGGGTCCCACATAAAAAAGGTCGGTAAAGGTTGGCATACGCACAGCAGAATTTATCGAAGCATATATTCTCATATTTTTATAAAACTTATAGCTGACATCAATTCCGGGATAAAACTTGCCCTTTAAACCTTGGTCGGTATTAAAGTTGAAAATTCCCCCTCCTGAGATGCTGAATTTATCAGTATGGTAACTGTGTTCTACAAATAAGCCGGTGTTATTTCTACTGTGAAATTTTTTATAATAAATAGAGTCGGTGTCGGGCACAAGAATAGAATCACCTGTTTCGTGACCAAGCGTTGTGCTATTTATACTTTCGTTTCGCATATCAACACCAACAGTTGTTTTTCCTAGAAATGTCAACAACGAAAAGTTGGTGTTTGTTCCCAAAACATCGGTTGCATGATAATTTTGATAAAGTTTAGGATTATCTCTGAAAAGAACAAAATGGTCGTAAAAGCGACGCCAATATGCAGCAGCGTGAAATTTTAATCTACCGCCTTTGTCAAAGGATATGCTTGTAAGCGATGCTTTGTTATCTTCGTATTGGTCTTTAAATTTAGTGCTGTAAAAGTTGTTACTGCCGTATGATTTGTCGTTTAACCCCAGTTGAATACCTACTTTGGCATCGTCAACCGAAATATTACCGTTGTAATAAAGGCTGTAACTTCTAAAATCGGTATTGTGGGTAAAACCGTCGGAACCGTAAACCGAAAAAGCAACAAAGTTTTTTACATATTTATTACTTAGCGATGCCGTAATGTTTGTTTTAAAAAGATTATGCTCTCCATACATAGCATGGAAGTTTACGGTGTTTGCGGTATCGGTTTCGGTAACAAAATTTACCGCTCCGCTAAAAGCATTAGCTCCGCTGATACGACTCGACGGACCTTCTAGAATTTCAATTTGTTTTACCGATTCAATATCAATGGGAAGGGTTAGGCTAAGATGTCCTGTTTGTGGATTTGATATGTTTATTCCGTTTAGTAGAATTACGTTTTGGTCGAAAGAACCTCCGCGAATATTAAGGTCTGCTTGCACACCGTATTTTCCTCGAACTCTCAGGTCTGTTGCGGGAGTATATTCAAATACATCGTTCAAACTCTGAGCCGGTGTGCGTAAAACACTTTCTTTGGGAATTAAAGTTACTATTCGCGAAATTTTTGAATAAACTTCGGGCGACCGCTCTCCCGACACAACAACTTCGTCAATATCGAGATGTTTATTTATTTTTATTGTATCGGTTTGCGAATAACCTTTTTGCGGAGCAATTAAAATAGTTAATGTGCTTGTTAAAAATCCGATTTTAACTACCGATTTCAAACTTGCAAATACTGCAAACGATTTGCGACTCCAATGTTTAAAACAAAGAGTCATACTTGTTTTAAATGTTTTTTTTGTGTTCATTTTTACTTGTTTTTTTAGTTAATATTAAAGTGGCAAAGGTAAATATTATCGTTATAATAAAAATAAAACAATAGTTGATAAAAATCATTTTTGATTGTTTGTAGTGGTTTGCAAATATTTTTTACAGATAGAAATTAACAGAATGGAGGCTGAGCACTTCGGCAAGCTCAGTGACCACCTGTCAAATCCAGATTCTCAATAAAAAGTAGTTGTGTTTTTTAGTGGTAACTTTATTTTTTTTAGGTATTGTAAATGTTCAAAAGAGTAATGTAAAAGTATTTATATTAAACCCGACTTATGCAGTAGGAGTTGTGAAATAGTGAACTTACGGCATTTAGTAAGGGTTAACCCCGATTTAGAAATACATCATTTTGGTTATTGTCCAAAATAGATGTAGCTCTTTATCGCTATACAATAGAAAACTATTTTTGTTTTCTATTGTATAGTTTGGGTTAAAAATAAAATTAAGGTATTATTTTACTAATCTACTGAACAAAAGTATTTTAACGTTTTGTAAATTTAGCACATAGCAAAACCTTGATTATTTTAAACCTCTATAATGATTGTTACGTTATTACAAATTATTCAATCAACATTTTCAATAGTTTTCGTTTAAAGTCGGTATATGGAGTATATTTTACCGAAGGTTCAAAAAGTGTTGATTTTTTAAGAATTGATTTAAAATGCGAGAAAGTATCAAATCCGGCTTTACCGTGATAATTTCCCATTCCCGATTGTCCGACTCCGCCAAAAGGCAAGTTTGAGTTGGCAAGGTGCATTACCGCATCGTTAATTGCTCCGCCACCGAATGATATTTCGTGAAGTATCTTTTTTATCATTCTTTTGTTTGAAGTAAAAAGATATAGAGCCAACGGTTTGGGACGGTCTTTTATCTGTTTTATTGCCCAATCAATATCGGTAAATTCAATAACAGGCAATACGGGACCAAAGATTTCTTCTTGCATTACCGCATCGTCAAAAGTAACATTGTGCATTACCGTAGGTGAAATAAACAAATCATTTTCGTTTGTCTCTCCGCCGATTATAACTTTATCGGTATCAATAAGTTCTGTTATTCGAATAAAATGTCTTTTATTGATTATTCTTACAAAAGCATCGCTGTTTTGCGGGGCGTTGCCGTATATTTTATCAATATTCAGTTTTATTTTGTCAATAAGCTTTTGTTTAATATCTTTTTTAACTAAAATATAATCGGGAGCAACGCAAGTTTGACCGCCGTTTAAAAATTTAGCCCAAGTTATGCGTTGAGCGGTAATGTTAATGTCTGCATCGTTCATTACAATGGCAGGGCTTTTGCCGCCCAATTCAAGAGTAACGGGAGTAAGATTTTCGGCGGCAGCCTTCATTATTATTTTACCCACATTTGAACTTCCGGTATAAAAAATCTTATCGAATTTTTCGTTAAGCAATGCAGTTGTTTCTTCAACTCCGCCTTCCACCACATGCAAATATTTCGCATCAAAATTTTCATTAATAATTTTTGCCATTGCGTGCGATGTATTCAAAGCAAGTTCCGATGGTTTAATAACAGCTGTGTTTCCTGCCGCTAATGCCGATACAGCCGGCAGTATAGACAGTTGATAAGGATAATTCCAAGCTCCAATAGTTAGCGTAACACCTAAAGGTTCGGGAATAACATAACTTTTGCCCGGCATATTTGCAAGGTTGGTTTTTACACGCTTTTTTTTAGTCCACTTACGTAAATTTTTAATTGCAATATTTATTTCGTGATAAATAAGTGACAATTCAGTCACATAATTTTCAAAACTCGACTTTTTAAAATCCTTATAAATAGCTTCGTCAAGCAATGCTTCGTTTGATTTTAACACTTGCTTTAATTTTTTCAGCATTTCAATTCTGAAATTTACATCTTTTGTGATGTTGCTGTTAAAATATTCAAGCTGAGACGAAATAAGATTATTGTAGTTTATGGAGTTCATTGTTTATTAAAATTGGTTATGTAAATTAAATTTACAAAAAATTGAAGCATACTATACTTCTAAATTTCTGCATTGTTGCAGATAATACATTAATTATTAATGAGATTTTCTACTTCTTTTTTTAATTTGGGAATATGTTTTTGAATTATAGCCCAAATATTTTCATCGGAAATATTGTCGTATGCGTGTATAATTTGATTTCTTAAACCAATTATTTTTTTAGCATTTTCTATAGGAAATCCAGGGTTTTGTTTCAAAATTCTATTAACAGCTTCACCGATTATTTCCAAATCTCTCTCTACTGCTCTTTTTAAAATTAAATTCGATGAGTAATTATTGAAATCTTTTGGAATATCAATAAAATAACTCTCAATTTCTTCTATTGCCAATTTAATATCATACAGCCATTTTAGAATCTTCTCTTCCATATACAATAACTTTACTTCGGTCGATTGAGTTTTTAAGTATTGGGTTTTTTATGGCTTGAACTTCTACCAAATCAATTTCTCTTAAAAATAATTCTTCCAGTTTTTGCTTAAAATCCATATAATTATCAAAATAATCAACCGGATTTACGTCTGTAAATTGCACCAAAAAATCTATATCACTATTATTGGTAAAGTTTCCGTTAGCAATAGAACCAAATACATAAAGTTTAGCAACATGATATTTTAAACACAGTTTTTTTAATTCTTTAATATGTTGCTCTATTATTTTCATATCTCAAATTTACAAATAAATCTAATAACAATTTACGGTTCTACTACAAATTTATGGAAAACAATTAGAGTTTAGAAAATTAAAAAATAATAAATGAATAAAAACAAATAAGTGTAACATTGTCACACTTATTGGAAGAAGAGTGGAAAATATGATTGAACTATTTGAAAATAAAGAATATAAAGAACTTATTGAAAAAATAAGTCAAAATAAAATATGTAATAATTAGGAAGAGAAGTGCAGAGAAATCCTGCACAACTCATAGTCCAACTGAAATACCTAAAAAGTTAAAGCTTTGTTATGTATGCAAAACTAAAAACAGTTAAAGTGTTAGTATTCAGTAAAATGACAAAACAAACATTATCTCTATTTTTTGGTATTTCATTGAGTAGTGTTAAATCTCCTGTGTTTTGCTGACAAGCCAGTGTAAAACATCGCCGTCAACGTGCGGAGATATTAGTTCGTAAACTTTTGCATGATATTTATTAATCCAATCACGTTCGTCAGTTGTAAGTATATCAGCATCTATCAGGTCAATATCAATAGGACAATAAGTTACGGTTTCAAATTCAAGAAATCCCGTTTTACTGTTTTTAACGCAAGCCAATACATTTTCAATTCTAATTCCGTGTTTACCTTCAATATAAATTCCGGGCTCGTTGGTAATAAGCATTCCCGGCTCTATCACCGTAGAAGCGGTTCCTTGATGCAATTGCGAAAAACCTTGAGGTCCTTCGTGAACATTTAAAAAATATCCGATTCCATGACCTGTTCCGTGACCGAAATCTTTACCGTTTTGCCAAAGGTCGAATCTAGCCAAGGTATCAAGATGAAAACCTTTTGTTCCGTAAGGAAATTTTGCGGTAGCAAGTCTTATGTGTCCTTTTAATACAAAGGTGAAATCTGTTTTTTGTTCTTGTGTAACATTACCAAGTGGCACAGTTCGCGTAATATCCGTTGTTCCGTCGAAATATTGAGCACCGCTGTCAATCAGATACATTCCGAATAGTTCCAAAAAAACAGGATTTTCTTTATCGGGCGAATAGTGCGGCAGTGCGGCATTTTCCATATAAGCCGAGATAGGCTCAAAACTCAAACCCGCAAAATTATTTTGTTGTTTCCTGAATTCAGCAGATTTTTTTGCAGCATCAAGTTCGGTTATCATTTCTGTTTTCACAGTATTTTGCAACCAACACAAAAAGTTACACATTGCCACTCCGTCGCGTATTTGTGCATTTTTATAATGAGCAATTTCTTTATCGGTTTTTATGGCTTTTAATTGGGCAGTAAAGCTCGATTCTTGCTTGATTTCACACGATGCAGGTATTGAATTCGCTACGGCATAATTCAACGAATAACTGTCAATTTCAATACTTTTAAATTCTGATTTTTTAAAATACGATGAAATATCGGAATATTCGTTTACGGTAACTTTATCGTTTTTTAATTTATCAATAATCTCGCAGGTAAGTTTTTTATTGTCAACAAACAAGTTGGTATCTGTTTTACTAACGGTTAAGAATGCTGTAAATACAGGGTTGTAATCTATTTCGTTTCCGCGAAGATTAAGAATCCAAGCAATATCATCGAGTGCTGAGATAATAATACATTCGGTATTGGTTTCAAACAGATGAGTTTGTATTGTTTCAATTTTTTCAACACATGAAAAACCGGTAAATTTCTCATCATGAATAAATATTTTATCTGTTGATAATGCAGGTCTGTCAGTCCATAACTCTTCAAACAGGTCGCCTGTATTTATTAGTGATATTTGTTTTTTCGATAGTTCTTTTTCAAAAAAGTTGTATTCCGAAACTGAAAAAAGATTAGCATCAATACCAACTGTTTGTCCCTGATTAAGATTTTCGGTAAGCCAAGTTATATATTCGGGTTGACGTGTTTTTAATTTATGTAGCACAAATGGTTTTATCAACTGTTTTTCAGCTTGAATAAAATAACGTGAATCAGTCCACATTCCGGCGTGTTGTTGAGTAATTACTGCTGTGCCTGCCGAACCTGTAAATCCTGTTACAAAACTACGAATTTTCCAATAATCGGGAATATATTCACTTTTGTGTGGGTCTGATGTGGGAATTATTAACGCATCAATATTCTTCTTTTTAAGAATATCCTTAATTCTTTCAATTGTAGTCATAAAAAAGTTGTTTTATAATTTAAATGCTAAATTATAAAACAATTTGTCAAAACAGTATTATTTTAAGTTGTTAAATAAAATAATTTTTACTGAATAGGAATTAAATTAAAATCAATATTTACTCTTTCGGCATAAATCTCACCTGCTTCGAGCATATCTTCGTCATCTTCTTTAAATTTCCAATTTATAGTAACATCGTGACCGCTTTTCTTTATTAGTTCAAATCGTTTAAGAATATCAAGTATAATCTTTGAACTGGAAGTATTAAAATAGTCCATAATAAAATTAACTTGAGTTTGCGGATTTGGGTCATTAATATAATCTTCAAGCCATTTTATAACAGGTTTGTAGAAAAAAATCGGATTTTCAGGTAAAGATTTACCTTTAAATACAAAAGTATTAGTTTTTTTATCAAGAATTATTTCCGGAGTTTCAGTACTACTCTCAATAATTAATGGGTTCATAGTTTATATTTTTTTTCAAAATTCGTTTATTTATCTTTTACATGCAAATATTTCTTACACTTTGAGCAAATAATTTTTTATGAAATTATCTGTAAAAATATATTAAATGTATAATAATAAAATATGAGATTGCTCTTTATTTTTATGTAAATATTTAGTATTCAGCATGTATTATAATATTTAAATAATTTTTTATTATTTTTTAAAGTAATATACAACAATACGTTATTTTATTGTTTAAAGCAAAAAAAAGAGGCAATCTTTTAACTGATTGCCTCTGCGATACTAAAATGAAATAATCAAACTATTTATTTAACAATTTTAGCAGTAGTTATTTTTCCGTTATTATTTATTTGAAGCAAGTAAATACCTCTTTGTAAGTTTTCGGTATTAATATTAATTGTATTATTTCCTTTATTAATATTATAAACTGCATTTGAAATAACTTTTCCGTCAATACTCATTATTAGTATTTTAACATTTGTATTTACAGTACTCGATAATGAGATATTGGCATTATTTATAACAGGATTAGGATAAACGGTAACATTTGATATTGCATTATTTTCATTTACGGCAGTTGGTCCGTTTCCATTAAAGTATCCTTTAAAAGTATTGTTTACAAGGTCTATTTCCATTGTATAGGTATTTACTTCTTTACTGTTTGAAATACCGAGAGTTACAATATATTTTTTTAATTCACTATAAACATGTATCGGGTTCATTTTTTTACTTGTTTTTCCGTCACCAAAGTCCCAGTGAACATTCTCAATATCACCGGTAGAATTATTATGGAAAGTTACTTTTTTACCATCAATTTCAGGAATAAACAGAGCTGTAAATGTAGAATCACAATATTCATAATCTTTGATGTAAACTAACATTTCAAAAGTAGAAGAACAAGTATCTCCCGACTGTACAGTAAGAGTTACATTATATTCACCTTCTTCATTATAAACATGTGAAGGATTTTGCTCTATAGATGTAGCACCATCGCCAAAGCTCCAACTCCAACTGTCAATTCCACCGTATGACATATCAACAAACTGAACTGAATTATAATCGTCAAAAACAGGATAGAAATAAGCCATGCATTTTTCAGGCTCCCATATTGAGTCGCCGTCAAATTCGTCACCGGCATATACCGACATTGAGATACTGTTATTACAATCGTCGCCACTAATTGACAATGTTACTAAGTATTTACCGGCTTCAGAGTAAGTATGTTTAGGATTTTGTTCGGTAGATGTAGCTCCGTCACCAAAATCCCAATTCCAATCTTTAATATTTCCAAATGATAAATCTAAGAAATATAATGTCATTAAATCATTATCTCCGGATTTTATACTATCACCTCCTGTTGAGTCTGAGTTATTAATACCTTCATATCCATAAGCAAACAATGCTTTACAGTTGGGTGTGTAATTATAAATATATATTGAATCGGTCATTGTGCTTTCGCAATCATTGCTGCTGATACTAAATGTTACGGCATATACACCTTCTTGAGTATAAACATGCACAGGGTTTTGTTCGGTAGATGTTGTTCCGTCACCGAAATTCCAACTCCACGATGTAGGATTACCATAAGAGTAGTCGGTAAAATGTATTGTAAAACCGTCTGATTTAATGTTTGATTTAACAGAATCTTCATTATTGATACTGTCGTTTTCGTATTCGTCAGCTTCAATATAATAATCGAAATAAGCTTGACAACCTTGTGGGTCTCCACCTGTAGAATCAGAGCATACTACAAATTTCACAAACGGATTTTGCATATCGCTTGAAACAGTCTTATATAAATTTTCTTGACTGCAAGGGTCAACTGTTACAACTGCAACAAATGCAGAATCTCCACTATAATTTGTAAAATCAATGTCTTTTGAGAACAGTCCGTCAGCATCAGTCATTGTTTTAGTAATTTCGGCTCCATCAGGGGCATAAAAATAAACAGGTTGACTTGCTACAGCTTCTTCTGTTTCGGCTTTTGTAACCGAACCTTTAATTGTAACTGTTTGAGCTTGAATAGAAAGCACAGTTACTGTTAATAGCAATAAAAGTAAATTTTTTAATAACTTCATAATCTTAATTTTTTAAAATTGATAATAAGTTAATTATATAATATAAGTTTTCTTTTTGTTCATTATTAAGATATAAAATACAGAATTGGTTGCATTATTTGCAGTATTTTTTTATGATATTTTTTTTAGTTGGTTCTTTATCCAAGTGCTCCCACGACCAAAATATAACTCCTTGCGAAGGTGTTTTAAGAGCATTTTGCAAATACAACTCAAATTCTTTGTTTGTAATATCTTCAACTCGGTATTCTTTACCTACTTGAATACTTGGTAATATTTTATTATTTGCACAACTGTCTATATTGTTTACAACGGAGTGAATCCAATTACCGTTACGATAAAGCATAAATGAATAGCACATGGGTGAAATATAGTCAACATAGTTTTTCAAAGTGCTAAAATCTTGTCCTGCCAAATATTTTATACCTCCGTTGTAATCATAACTTCGCCAAGGCACAGCATGTAGGTTAAACTTTAAATCGGGTTTAATGTTTTTAAGTGTTACGGTAATTTCTTTTACAAAATCGGATATCAAATTACTTTTCCATGCAGCCCATTGGGTTTTATAATTTTGCAAAATAAAATTTGCTTGTTCCTTTTTACAAAAAAATGTATCAGGGATATTTATTCCTGTTTGATTTGTAAAAGAGCTTATGCACCTGTTGCAAAAACATCCGTGTTCAATACTATCGGCTCTTTGGTTTGGTTTTACCATTTCCCAATATAAAAAATGGCGGATAAAATCAATGCTTATACCATCGGGATTTAACTGTTTTACATCATTAATTAGTTTATTGATAATAATTTTATGATAACCGGTATTCGAAGGGCAAACAAATTCTACCCAATCGTTTTTAGCAATATTGCCTTTGTTGGTTATTGCATACAACGATGAGTCTTGTAATAGTATTTCGGGATTAAAAAATATGGGTTCGATAATAAAAACAACAATATTATTGCTTGATGCTTTTTGTCTGAATTCTTTGTTTGCCGCTATTTTATCGCTTACAAATGCAGTATTAATTCCCAATGTTTTCCACTCATTTATCAAACTGTCAATATTTTCGGTTATGTCGTATATTTTTACACCTATAATTTTTTTTGTTGCTGTTTGTTTACATGATATGATGCTTATTGCAAATACAATTATCAGTATCAATAAATTTTTATTCATAATATTTTAATTTGGTTATGTAGATATGATATATTGTAAAACAATATATGAATTAATTATTTACCTGTCAACTGTTTATAAAGAAAATAGAAAAATAGTATTACAAAAGTTATCTGTTTTTTTGAATTTTATAAGCCTTCCCTTTGATTTTTATGAAATAAAAACCCTGTTTTAATTCCGTTAAATTGAGTTGTATTTTTCCGCCTGATGCAAATTCTTTTTTGTGTAAGATAATCTGTCCCGCATAATTTATAATATCAACAGTTACAATTTTATTTATATCACTGTTTAAATCAATATTTACAATATTGGTAAACGGATTGGGGAAAACATTTGCTTGTGAAGTTTGTGGTGTATTATTTATTGAATTTACAATACCTTTTTCGTTTATAATAAAAGTAACATTTTTGTTTGGTAAATCTTCGGAAACGGTGATATACATAAAATCTGACGAGACTCCTGTTTTAATTACTTTCAAATAATAATCGCCGAAAGGCAGATTATTTAACGAAAAAGTGTTGTTATTGTCTATTAAAGAGTATTTTAAGGGTTTATATTTATCATCCAGCAATAAAACGCAAGCATCATTTAAGTTTGTAACATATTGATAATCAAATATTATTTCTCCGCTAACAAAACCATGACCATAGAAAATATTATTGCGTTTAAGCAAATTTATGGTAACAAAATTCAACGTGTCGGTTTCTGTCGGTTTTGAGTATTCCCAAAAACTAACATCGCCGAAATATGTGGGCATATATTCGGGATAAAAATTGCCTGGAGCAGATATTTCGGGTATTGCATAAAGAATATAATAAGTGTCGAAAAAGAAAGGGACTTTAAAATTTCCATTGGTGATTTTAAATGAAGTGTTTAAAACAGGATTGTAATTAACCATGTATAAGTTTGTTTGAAAAGCAAATATCTTTCCTTCGGGAAGAGGATTTTCACCTGCATAAACAATACCGTTAAGGTATTTGTTTTCGCTAAGATTTATGGTTTGTGTACTACTGCAATATACGCTATCATTAGTCATAACTTCTAATGTAACATTATATTTATCGGTTTTTAAATATTTATGAACAGGGTTTTGGTCGTATGATGTATTTCCGTCACCGAAATCCCAATGCCAATAAATTATTTCTCCGTAAGAATAATCAAAGAATTGAATTGTATTTTCTTCAACAACAAAATAATAAAAATCAGAAATACAATTGTCATTTTTACAAATTTCAAAATTAACATATTTAGTGCCGTCATACGAGTTAACGTTAAATGACGGATTGGGATTGGAGTTACTACAAGTATCTAGTGTAGATATATTATATAAATAAATACCGTCATCGGATATATTGTATTTTTTGTAAAAATTACCATATTCATCAGTATAAATTGTATCTGCTGTTGAATTTGTAATATTTATTATAAAAACAGGATAATTACTTGCAATATCATTAGAACCGAAAAAAACGGTTCCTTCGATATTAAATTCGTAAGCAAACAATATCTTTGCAAAAACGATAAATATTATTGTCAAATAAAGATTTTTCATAACTGTTTGCTATTTTATATTTAAACGAAATTTAACTGAAAAGTTAATTCCGAAAGTTTGTTTTGTAAAAACCACACCTTTTGTTTCGGCAAAAGTGCGTAAAGGATATTTATAATAGGTATCTGCTGCAACAGCCCATCTATTGGTAATATCGTATAAAAATCCTATTCCGCCGTATAGAGCAAAATTGTATTTAGTAAAAGTGATAATCTTATCAACTTGGCCAATATTGCCATCAATAGATTTTATTTCTCCTTTCGAAAACAGATGAAATTGATTTACTCCGCCCAATTTAAGTTGAATAGTGGTTTTACCAAAAGCCCAATCGTAAGTAAAAATTAACGGAATTTCAAAAAGTTGATGAGAAATAATATCTGATTTTTCTTGATTTACAGTAGTTGTATCATAAGTGTAATAAATGGAATCTTCAATAATAAGAGTATCGTAAGTATCGTAATATTCAACCCATACAGTATCTCCTTCCAATAGTTTATCTATATCAATAAACATTATGGTGTCGGTAACTGTTTTTGTATAACTGATAGTTTCTGTTTGTTTTGTGCTGTCAATCAAATAGTTTGTTTTTATATAATCAAAATTTTCTTTTAAATTTAATATTCCGATACCGGTTTGAACTCCGTATTGAAACAGATTATAATTTAATCTTATACCATATTCGTTGCCGTTTAGGTCGGTATAGGAACTTATAAAGTTTATAATATCTTCGTGTCCTGAGTATTGTGTGTTTTGAAAAATAAAACCATAGTATCCGTCAATACTGTAAATGCCTCTTGAAAAAACGCGAGGGTCGAATTTTCCTTTAAAGGGATTTAAAGTTACAGATGTAACTGATTTAGATTTTCGTTTTTTATTGTTGTTAGCAGTTCTATTTTTATGTTTAAGGTCGTAACGAAACTTATAGTATTTGCTTCGTTTGGCAGGTCTGTTTTTTCTTTTATAAGTTCTGGTTATAGGGGTTTTTTCCGCTTCGAGCGAATATTTAGGAGAGAAAATGAGATAATTAATTTTTTTCGGAGTCATTTTTTTAAGATTATTAACAATATTGTCCACAAATACAGTATCAATAATCCAAACAGTATCATATACAGTTTCGTATTCCCAAACGGTATCATACACAATAACTGTATCGTTAATAATTTCTAAATCATTTGTAATTTGCTGCCCTTTTGTATTGAAAGAGTTTGTCAGCAAAAGATTCAAAAGTATAACTAATAAAAAAAAATATTTATGTTTACTGTTTATTTTCAACATTTTACTGCGTAACTATTTTTTTATACGCAATGTATCAGTTTTTCTGATAGTATCAATAATAATTTTTTTCTTTTTTATTTTAATAATCTTCTTTACATGAACAACTTCGTGTGTAACATCGGTATTTTTATTGCTTGTTGGTTTGGTTTGGTTTGGTTTAGGTGTTGTAATTTGTTTTTGAATATTTTGTGAATTTTGGTGAGTATTTTCAGTATTACCGGTAGTTTCAATTTTTAAATTATCATCATTGTTTTGTTTAACAGCAGCGGGTGCAGTAATAACTTTATCGTTATTATCAGATTGATTATTATTAATAATTAAATATGTAATTCCTGTTGTGCTTATAACAACCGATGTTATCAAAACAATTTTTTTAGTAACCAAAGCAAGTAATTTAGCTTTTACTCCCAAAGAAGCTGTTGCTTTCGAAGCATTACTTGTGGCACTGATTATTTTTTCGGTTCCGGTTAACGGAATTTTTGTAAAATTACCGAGTTTTTCTTTTGCCAGTTTATCAATATATTCAAAATTATTGTCCATAGTTATTATTAATGAAGACAAAAACACTTTTTTCTTCTTTTTTTCTTTCTCTTTTATAAGTTCAAATAATCTCTTTTGTATTAATTTTCTAGCTCTTAATAATTGTGATTTTGATGTTCCTTGCGATATACCGAGTTCTTTTGCTATTTCTTGATGTTTATAATTTTCAAAAACATATAAATTAAAAACCGTTTTAAATCCCGGTGGCAATGAATTTATTACCGACAACATATCTTCCTGTGAAATATCGGCATTCAAAATCTTATCCTTTACTCCTTCGCCGCCGGTTTCATCATCCGAATTAATTGTTGTTTCGTTTATATCATCAATATCCGGTTCATACTGTTGATTTTTTAAGAACTTAAGAGCATTATTTATTACTATTTTTTTCAACCACCATTCAATTGAAGAATTATTCTTTAGTTGATTTATTTTTTCAAAAGCTGTAATAAAACTTTCTTGAACAATGTCTTCCGCTTGCATTCTGTTGTTTACGTATCGTAAACAAACTCCCAGCATTACAGGAGCATATTTTTTATAAATAAATTCTTTTGCCGAATCGTCTCCCAATTTACAGTCTTCAATTAATTGATACTCTTCTTTATTCATTCTCCAACTATATGATTAAATTTTTATAAAAGGTTGCATTTAGTTATTGATATTATAATTTTAATTGTAAAATTAATCTCTCATATCAATAATTTCAACTTCGGGATGTTCCTTAGAATTAAATACGAAAAAGGAATCTTTAAGTTTTATATCGGTTTTAAAATCGGTAAGTTGAAGAATAATATGTATTCCGTCTTTTTGAAAATATTTAATTGAATAATAATCATAATCGTCTGAAATCCAACATTTAATTTTAAAATACGGTTTGTTAAGGTCTTCGGGAACTAATTCCACTACAGTATGATGTTTTCCGTCGATATTTTGGTCGCCCGATATGTAGTATTTAAAATTTTTCTTATAAAGAGTAAATATCGACAAAGGTTTCACAAGAAATAAATCTTCGGGGTCTAAATCTTCCGAAAAATCAATAGTTGATACTGTTACTTCATTTTCATCTTTAAGATATACCCAACGCTCTTTTCCGTTTGAATAAGTAATTGAATTATCAATACTTATTTTAAATTTATTACCCTTTGTCCACAATTCACCTTGATATTCATCTTTAGAATCGTTTTGAAGATTATTTACAAAAAAATTAAACTTCATATAAATTGTTTTATAAGCAAGAGCTTTGTCTGCTGCCGCTTTCAAAATATCTTCAGCTTCTTTTTGTTTTTGAGCAAATCCGTTAATCGATAATGCTAATGTTATAATTAAAAATAGATATTTCATAAAAATATATTTTACCGGTTTTATTATTATTTTATTTCAAATTATTTAATAGCTGTTCAAGGCTGTATTCATCGGGAATAAGCACTTGTCGAGCTTTGCTTCCTTCATTGGGACCTACAATGCCTGCAGCTTCAAGTTGGTCTATTATTCTGCCTGCACGATTATATCCTATTGAAAATTTACGTTGAATAAGTGAAGTGGAACCTTGTTGATTAGCAACAATTATTCGAGCTGCATCGTCAAACATAGCATCGCGTTTCGATAAATCAATATCGAGAGCATCGATAGATTCTTCACCTACATATTCAGGTAATTCAAAAATAGTAGGATACGACTGTTGCGTTTCAATATAATCTGTTATTTTTTCAAGTTCCGGTGTATCAACAAAAGCACACTGTAAGCGAATCATATCACTGCCTTGTGAAATAAGCATATCACCGCGTCCGATAAGTTGATTTGCTCCGGGTGAATCAAGAATAGTGCGTGAATCCATCATGCTGGTAACTCTAAAAGCTATACGTGCGGGGAAGTTTGCTTTAATAAGTCCTGTAATAATATTTGTGGTAGGACGCTGAGTTGCTATAATTAAATGTATTCCGATGGCTCTTGCCAATTGTGCCAAACGAGCTATCGGCAATTCCACTTCTTTGCCTGCTGTCATTATTAGGTCGGCAAATTCGTCTATTACCACTACAATATACGGTAAATAACGATGCCCGTTTTCGGGATTCAACTTTCGCGAAATAAATTTAGCATTGTATTCTTTTATGTTGCGAACTTTTGCAATTTTCAGCAAATCATACCTTGCATCCATCTCAACACATAGCGAATTTAGCGTATTTACCACCTTCATGGTATCGGTAATAATAGGCTCTTCGGCATCGGGCAAAGCCGCTAAAAAATATTTTTCAAGTTTCTGATACAAAGTCAATTCAACTTTTTTCGGGTCAACCAAAACAAATTTTAACTGTGCCGGATGTTTTTTATAAAGCAACGATGTTAAAATTGCATTCAGCCCGACTGATTTTCCTTGTCCTGTTGCTCCGGCAACCAGTAAATGCGGCATTTTTACAAGGTCAACAACATAGGTTTCGTCGGATATTGTTTTTCCTAAAGCTATGGGCAGTTCATATTTAGCTTCTTGAAACTTACGCGATGCAATAATTGATCTCATAGAAACCACTTTTGGTTTAAGGTTCGGCACTTCAATACCTATTGTTCCCTTTCCGGGAATTGGAGCAATAATACGTATCCCGAGAGCAGCAAGACTCAATGCAATATCATCTTCAAGATTTTTGATTTTCGATATTCTGACACCCGGAGCCGGAACTATTTCGTAAAGAGTAATTGTAGGACCTACAACAGCTTTAATTTTATCTATTTGTATTTTGTAATGCCCCAGTGTTTCTACAATCCTGTTTTTATTACTTTCCAATTCATCTCTTGATACTTCGGCATTACCCGAATCGTGTTCTTCAAGTAAATCAATGGGTGGCAGTTTATAATTTGATAAATCAAGAGTTGGATCATAATCTCCAATAGGAGTACTATCTATCTTTTTTACAGGTTCATCATCTTTGTTTTGATTTTTATGAACATCAAGTTCTAAACTTGTTTCTTCTTCTTTTTCGGTGTCGTCTTGTGTTTTATTATTATTGTTCTTTTCAACTACTTTTACTTCAATGGTTTCTATATTATCAAATTCATCTAAATTATCATTTTCATTAGATTCAGTATTATCTGTTTTTTCTGAATCGATTATTTGAGATTCAATATTTTGTCCCGTATATTCTACTATAAAATCATCATCTTTATCAGTTTCATCCGGCTGTTTTGTATCTGTTTCAATATTTTCATTTACAATATTCTCTTGTGTATAATCGAATGTGGATGCTTCGATAGTAGGAGAAGATAGTTCAACACTATCAACATTGTTTGTTGAAAATGTAAATATTGTTTTAAAGAAATTTTTAACTCTATCAATAAAATTGTTAAATGAATAAACTAATATTCCAAAAAGGGTAACAATTAAAATAAAAGCTGTTCCTATTCTGCCTACAAAAGAACTTAACCATTCGCTTAAAAAATATCCGTGTGCTCCGCCGGGCAAAAAAGTAGAATTATGAAAAAGAAAACCCAATGCTACCGAAAGCCAAATAGTAATAATAATTGAATATTTTAAAGTTTTTGAGAAAGGAATTATTCTAAAATTTAAAAATCGTAATCCTAAAACTCCCAAAACTAAAATTAAACTGTATGAAGCAATGCCAAACCAATCGAAAAGAAATTTATGAGCAAGCATTGCTCCCAATTTTCCTGTCCAGTTTTCAACAACAATACTGCTATCTTTAAATAAATCTATAAAAGAGATATTAAGTTTGCTTTGATCGATTTGCCATGTGAAAAAATATGAAATAAAAGCAAATAACAGATATATTGCCAAAAACAACAGAAATAATCCTACTATTATTTTAATACGTTCATCGTTATTCAACGATGCCAGCGATATGTTTTTATTTTTTTTACTTTTTCTTTTTTTTACCATAGATTAATTTATTTAACAAGCAAAAGTAATATGTTTCATTAATTAATGAAAGATTAAATTCACAAATAAAATTTACTTTTATAAAAGACGAAGTAAAAATAGAAATCTTATTTTATTACTGTAAATATTTTTGATTTATTGAAAAAACACATAAAAAATAAACAGGAGTAATTATATTCTATTTTTCTATGCTTGAAAATATTTTATCAATTTCTTGTCTCTCAACATTTTTATATCCTTCGGGCACTTTAAAAATTTTATCATCAACATTTACAGGTTTAAATTCTGTAGCGGTTAAATGCATCGGCAGCCCGTTCATTTCTATCTGAAAATCCATTAAAACACCTTGAATGTTTTGATAAGGAGTGAATTTATTAGGGTTTTTAATTTTAATTTTATCGGTATAATAAATATCAAACTCAATATTTTTATCGCTTAAAACAGCTTTGGCATGTTTACAATTGAATCCTAAAATATTTTTAGTGCTGTCATCGTGAATAATTTTTATATTGTTGTAAGCATCAAATCCTATGTATCCGTCTTTACCTTGCCCACAATAACAATATTTTTTATTAAGCATTTTAAGTAAAGTAACAGCTTGAGAATCGTTTCTGTTTTTTATAAACGATGATTTAAAAATACCTAACCAGCCTTCAACTTCCATAATAACAGAATTGTCTTTAAATCGCATTATAAGACTTTTAGGCATAATACTTATTACAGGATTTGTCGATTCATCTTCAAGGTAAGTTATTTTATATTTTATAACTCCTTCGTCAACATCTGTTTTCTCTTTATTACATGAATAAAGAAACATTGTTATACTAAAAAGTATAATTGAAATTATTTTTAAGGGCATTTGCATATTTACAAATATATATTTTTATGATTTAAAAACAAACTACAATATCTTAAAAATGAGTTAACACTAATTTAACATTGCTATACATTTATATACATACTTTTGTTGAAGAAAATTAAAAAATAATTAATAATTAAATAATTTTTGAAATGAACGTATATTTATTTTTTGTTTTTGTGCTTTTTGCACTGGCAATTACCGACTTAATAGTTGGTGTAAGTAACGATGCCGTAAATTTTTTAAATTCGGCAATAGGTTCAAAGGTTGCACCGCGTTACATAATTATGATTGTTGCAAGTTTAGGTATTTTTATCGGAGCAACATTTTCGAGCGGTATGATGGAAGTTGCCCGAAAGGGAATTTTTCATCCGCAAAACTATTATTTTACTGAAATAATGGTTGTTTTTATGGCGGTGATGATAACCGATATTCTTTTGCTCGACTTTTTTAACACCATAGGGTTACCAACATCAACAACAGTTTCAATTGTGTTCGAATTACTTGGTGCCGCAGTGGCAGTAGCTATTATTAAAATATCTACTCAGCCCGATGCACTTCCCATAAATGAATATATAAATTCAGGTAAAGCACTGGCAATTATTTCGGCTATTTTGCTGTCGGTAGTAATATCGTTTACGGTAGGTATGCTTGTAATGTGGCTTAGCCGGTTGTTATTTTCGTTTAATTACGAAGGCACAATTAAATATTTCGGTGCTCTTTGGGGTGGTTTTGCAATTACAGCCATTACATATTTTATTTTAATAAAAGGTGCAAAAGGTGCTTCGTTTATGACTGCCGACACAAAATTATTAATTAAAGAAAACACTATGCTTATTCTTGGAGCAAGTTTTGCTTTTTGGACAATCATAATGCAACTTTTGCAATGGATATTTAAAGCAAACATTCTGAAAATAGTAGTGTTGGCAGGAACATTTGCTCTTGCTATGGCTTTTGCCGGAAACGACCTTGTAAACTTTATCGGTGTTCCTTTGGCAGGATTTGAATCGTTTAAAGCATTTCAAGCAAACGGAGGACATGATATTTTGATGACAGCACTCAGCGGGAAGGTGCAAACACCTACAATATTTCTTATTTTTGCCGGAGCAATTATGGTAATTACTATCTTTTTGTCGAAAAAAGCACGTAATGTTACCGAAACCGAAATAAACCTTGCTCGTCAAGATGAAGGAGACGAACGTTTCAATTCATCAATATTTGCAAGGCTTATTGTAGGAAAAACTATTGAATCGACAACATTTTTCAGCACTATTTTGCCAAAATCGTTTACCAATGCAATTAATAAGCGTTTTGACCAAACAGCATACAACCAACGGATGCAAAAAATTCCTAATCCACCTATGTTCGACCTTATCAGAGCATCGGTAAACTTAACGGTAGCATCAATATTAATTTCTTTTGCTACATCGTTAAAATTGCCTTTATCAACTACTTACGTGACATTTATGGTAGCAATGGGTTCGTCGTTGGCTGACGGTGCTTGGGGACGCGACAGTGCCGTTTATCGTATTACAGGTGTATTTACCGTAATCGGCGGTTGGTTTATGACTGCTATTATTGCATTTACAATAGCATTTATTATTGCTTTGTTTATAAGCTGGGCGAAATTAGTTGCTGTTATATTGTTACTTGCATTTGCAGTTTTTGCTATTATTCGTTCTACACGTTCTAATAAGAAAAAAGTTGAAGAAAAAACAAAAACTATTGAAGAAGATGTTAACTCTATCGATAAAGTTTTAAATAAATGTAATTTAAGTTTATTAAATACTTTAAACGATTCATCATCAATATTTAATAATACCGTAGAAGGTTTAATAGATGAAGATAAAAAGAAACTTCGTAATCAATGGCAAAAAACACAAGAACTGAATCAACGAGTTAAAAAACAAAAAGATGATATTCACAAAATAATATCGAAACTACAACAAGATTCAATAGAAACAGGTCACTATTTTGTGCAAGTTATTGATTATCAACGAGAATTAGCTCATAGCATTGCTTTTATTTTAGAACCTGTGTTAAAGCATGTTGAGAATCATCACAAATCGCTTATACCTGTTCAGAAAGAGGAACTTACTAAATTGGCTAACGGTATTGCCATATTTATAAGCAAACTGCAATCTATTGTTAAAAACAATGATTACGAGCAGCTTAACAGTACAATAGAAATTCAGAATTTATTGCTTGACGATATAAAAAGTTACAGAAAAGCACAAATTAAGCGAATTAAAAATAAAGAGGTTGGCACTCGTAACAGTATGCTGTATATGAATATGTTAGCCGAAACTAAAAATATGCTTTTGTATGTGCTGAATATGGTTAAAGCTCAACGTGATTTTGTAACTTATTCAGATAAATAAAATTTATAAAAATAAAAAGTCTCGGTGATTTTTCATTGAGACTTTTTTATTAAAGAGAATATTAATTTTTATATTTTTTGTGATTATTTTTTAGTTTTATGATTATAAACAAATTCGTATTTGTTACTTCCTTTTACTCTTATGCGTTGATAGGTATTGGTAGGCATACCGTCTCTTTCCCATTCAACCAATCCGCCTGCTAAATTTGCAATATTTTTGTATCCTTCTTCGGCGGCAAATTCCATAGCGGGTTTACTTTTAATGCCTGTTGCATCGGCAAATATCAAAAATTTATCTTTAGGTAATTTTTTAATATTTTCTGATAATAATCGTAGAGGAAAAATCTCTATTTGCGGCACATCAAAAGTTTTCACATGACTCATATACTCTTCGCGAACATCAATTATAATTGCTCCGTTTTTGCAACACTCATAAGCCTCAGCCGGAGTTAAATGTTTAAAATTATTTATTATTATTCCTTTTCCTTCAAATAAATCTTCCATTATTTATTTTATTGTTATTTTATGATTATTAAAAACCGTAATAAGGTTAATATTATTTTTTTTACAAAGTTATCATTTAATATAGAAAACTTACAACTATTGCATTGTTTTGCATTGTGTTTTTCTAAAAATAACTACTGTTTGTATCTACAATACTGATACTTTTACAATATTTTAGATAATTAAATATTAACAGCAAATTTTATATTATTTAAATATCAATGCAAATAAACACAACAAATAATAATAATTATTATTATTTTTAGACTTCACAAATAATAATCATGAGGGTGTTTAAATATATTAAAATTTTAATATTATTACTATTAATTGCATTTAATTTAAAAATTGATGCTCAAAACATCCGCTTTGAACATATCGACCGTGAAAACGGGCTGCCTATAAGTTCGGTAACATGTTTAACTCAAGACAGTAAGGGATTTATATGGTTTGGGAGCATGTATGGATTGGTAAAATACGACGGAATAAATTATAAACTTTTTGAATACGATTATGCTGATTCTACATCTGTTCCGGGATTTATGGTAACGCAAATTACCAATGCCGATAATGGCATGATTTATCTTACTATTATGGATGAAGGGTTTAGCATTTTAGATCCGGTAACCGAAAAATTTACAACATTTAAACCTGAAAATTCTCCCGGATTGGAAAGTAATGATATTACTTCGATGGTTCAAGATTCTTCAGGAAACTTATGGCTTGGCAGTTACGACGGATTATATTATTTTAATGTAAAAAGTCATACTTTTAAGCGATATCCTATCAATAATAAACAAATTGTTTATGATTCGGTCGATAATACTCATGAGTATATTTCTGCTTTAGCTCTTGATAAAGAAAATAATCTTTATATTTTAGGTTATCGTAGCACTTTGATATATTTTAACACAAAAGATTTCAAAACACAACAAATAGAATATACAAAACAAGTATTGGAGCCTATGCCCTTGTTTAATTCAGGAAGATTATTTATCGACAAAAAAAATAATATATGGATAGGAACAGAAAAAAATGGTGTTTATGTGTATAATCCTGAAACCGATAAAGTAATAAACCACTATTTACAGGATGCAATAATATCAGCAATAAATTGTATAGATAATAATATTTGGATAGGTACTGACGGCAATGGATTATCAATAATTAATAATAAAGGAGAACTTATTTCTACTTTTAAATATTCACCTTACAATCCGTATTCAATCGGTTCAAATGCTGTTTACTGTATTGTTCAAACAAGAGATCATACTGTATGGGTAGGCAGTTACGATACCGGTGTAAATATTTACAATTCGTCGTCACTAAAGTTTACAACAGTATCGGAACTTTATATAAACGGTAATAAATTGAGCAATAAATCGGTATTATGTTTAGAACAGATAAACGATACTATTTTACTGGGTGGCACCGACGGAGGAGGTATAAATATAATTAATCTTAAAACAGAAAAAATTTCGCAATTAAAATCAAAATCAGAATTTCTAGAAAATATTGTTGTTAAATCAATGTGTAAATACAGTAGTAATTCGTTTTTTGCGGGAACTTACGGACACGGATTGTTATTTTGTACTTTTATTGATAAAAATACGGTTACAGTAAAAAAAATACCTCATGGCGAAATAGACAAACACAATCATATATGGGCATTATACAAGCAAAATGATACAGCAATTTGGGCTGGATATTTAAACGACGGTTTAAGTGTTTATAATCCGCAAACAAAAAACTTTACCGATTATTCCGAGTTTGATTATATGGATATTGTATTAATAAAACCTGTTGACAATAAAATATGGCTGAGTGCAGAACAAACAGGATTATTTATTTGCAACGATAATGTTGAAGTAGAACAATTTATTGAAAATGACGGTTACGACTCTAATTCACTAAGTTCGAATTTGGTGTTGTCAATTTATCAAGATAATAAAAAAAGAGTTTGGCTTGGAACAAACAACGGAGGTTTAAATTTGTTGATAGACAAAGACTCTGCTAAATTTATTGTTTATAATATCAAATCAGGTTTTCCTACCAATCTTATTAATAACATAGAAGAGGACCGTTTGGGAAATTTATGGTTATGTTCGGGAATTGGTGTTATTAAATTTAATCCCGAAAGTTTGTCTATTGATATTTTTGATAAAAAAGACGGATTACAAGGTAGAATTTTTAATTACAACTCATCGTTTAAAGATAAAAATGATAATATATATTTTGGTGGTATAAACGGGCTAAGTTATTTTAATCCGATACATATAAAACATAACAATGTAGCACCGCAAGTTGCATTAACCAATTTATACATTGAAAATATAAAAGTAGAACCTTTGCAAAAAGTAAACGGCAGAATAATTCTTAATAGATTATTGGAATATACATCAAATATTACACTGTCGCATAAAGACAAAGACTTTGCAATAGAATTTAGTGCTTTGCATTTTGAATATTTTGAAAAAAACAAATACAAATATATTCTCGAAGGATTTGATAAGCATTGGAAAACTTGCAAGCAAGGACAACCAATTGCTCATTATACAAATTTGGGAAAGGGAAATTATGTGTTTAAAGTTAAAGCTGCCAATCCCGATAATGTATGGAATAATGAACCTGCTATTTTACATATAAGAATTACTCCTCCGTTTTATAACACAATGGCATTTTATATCTTAAGTTTTATAATTGTTGTTATTATTATTGTTATTTTAATAAAGTTAAGAACAAAAAAATTGCAAACCGACAAAGAGAAACTTGAAAGGTTAGTAAATGAACGAACAGCAGAATTAAAAGAACAAACAAAAGTTGTATTAAATCAGAATCAAGAGATAAAAGCTATAAACGATCGATTAAAAGAGTTTAATGAAGCTCGCAATAAAACATTCTCAATTATAGCTCATGACTTACGAAGCCCGCTAAATGCCATAATATCATTTAGTCAAATATTAAAAGATAGCTTTAATAGTATTGATAAAGAATCAATTATAAAATATATAAATATAATATCACAAACATCAAATAGAATGAACGACTTGATTATAAATCTATTACATTGGGTTAACAATCAAGGTGGAAATATAAAACCAAAGGTAAATAATGTTTCTCTCAAAACAGTATTTAAAGAAATTGAGGATATAAGTAAAGCCGGTGCTTTACAAAAAAATATTTCAATATCATTTAATCATAATAATACTGCTGTGTTTGCTGATTATGAAATGCTTATAATTATTATTCGTAATTTGGTTTCAAATAGTATTAAGTTTACTCCTGCCGGCGGAAAAATAAAAGTAGATGCTGTAAAGATAGATAACAAAACAATAATATCAGTTAGCGATACCGGTGTCGGTATGACCAAAGAACAACTTAAAATATTTAACGAACATAAAGCATTGCAAAGCACTAAAGGAACCGATAAAGAACCCGGAACAGGATTAGGACTTTACTTATGCGAAGATTTTACCATAAAAAACAATGGTGAATTTATTATTGAAAGTCAAAAAAACAGAGGAACAACCATTAAAATTATTTTAAAAGCAGGTAAATAAATTAGAAACTAAAATAATATGCCGGTGTGTATTTATATGATTTGTTAACATTTATTACAAACTGTATCATCGGAACTCCTGCCCATTGAACAGTTTTACCGTTATTTTCAATCCCCGTAAAGTAACTGAAATTCAAAATATGCTTATCATCGAAAATATAAGATACTCCGGGACCTACCCGTATATATTGAAATCCGTTCCAATGTTCTCGCCAACGATAAATAAAACCGCAAACAAATGTTCCCACAATCTTCTCGTTGTATTTATAATTTAAAAATACAACTTCGCGAAAAGCATTATCAGCAGCTCCGTGATTACTGAAATCTACTTGCCATTTTACCTGATTTATAAATTGTAATTTATTATTTTTTATCTTATAAAGAGCACCTAATCCGGGTCTAAACTCCAGTTTATCAGGCTTTACGGTAAATCTGAAATCGGGAACAAACTCCCAATGTTTTGAATACAGATAAGTAGCTACTTGCTCAATATACCAATTATCAAGCGTTTGCATCTGGTTTCGCATTCGTGTTTGCAATTCGGTCGAAAAACGCCAATCGTATTTTCCGTAAGATATTTTATTTCCCAAATATATTTGATTATCCCATTTTGAAACAGATGTGGAATCTTGTGCTGTTGAAACTACATTTAAAAATAAGGTTAAAATTAAAACGGATAAAAGTGAAATTTTATATCTGCACATAATATATCTTTATTTTGCTATAGTTCATAAGGAAAAATAACTTTCCAATCTTTTTTCATATCAATAATAAGCCAATTGTTTTTTACGGCTTCTTCTAATCCTTTATCCAGTTCTCCTGTTCGTGAATTTTTATCGTAAGCCCATTCTCTTACACTGTCGGTATGATGAACAATTCCTGCAAGTCTTTTACCGTCTCCCGACATTGTCCACTGTAACATTGGAATATCATCATCGGCATTACCGAAAGCTACAACGGGTTTTTTGCCTATTATTTGATAAATAGATACGGGTTTGGCTTTGTAATGATTATTATAATCAACTTCAGGTAATTTCACCAATACAGGTTTTCCGTTTTCAATTTTATATTCAAGTTTTTGACGACTGCCCAAAACATGATTTTCAGGTATTCCGAATACCGATTCACTCCAAGGTCGCATAAAATCTGTTCCACTACCCGAAACCATATACACCATAAAATCATTGTTTTCCAAATAGCTAATAAGTTCTAACATAGGTAGATATACCATTTGTGAATAAAGTTTGCCTGTTTCGGGATGTTTAGCGGTTTTTATCCATTTTTTCATAATAGCTTCAAACTCATCGGTTGTTACACCCGACTGTGCAATTGACATAAGATTTCCAAGTCCTGATATTCCATATTTACGAACAGTTTCCAAATCGTCGTTTACTACAGCCTTAACAAGTTTATCTCTTTTTAATTTCGGATTTTCTTTTGCAAGTTCCTTTATTCTGTCAAACACAAAAAGTATTTGAAAATACGAAGGTTGCTCTGCCCAAAGTGTTCCGTCGTTGTCAAATGTTGCAATACGATTCTCGGGGTTTATATAATATTGACTGTTTTTATCGGTAACGGTAGTTACAAAATCAATAATAGTTTTTTTTGTTTTGGTATTATTCCACGATGGCAGAGGATTCAGATTCTTTGCTTTTTTTCGTTCTTCTTTTTTATATGCTGTCTCTTTTTTTGTAGTTACGGGTATATGCTTTATAATTACTACCGTATCAATTTTTTCATTAACCGTTGCCGTATCTGTTTTGGTTTTGTTTTCATCTGTTTTACTTTTGTTATTACACGACGATAAAAAAACAAAAAACAATAAAAACATTGTAGTATAAAAAATACTCTTCCTCATGGCAAAATAATAATATGTTATTTTATAAAATATTAAATGTAAAAATAATTATTTCTGTTGAGAATAAATACTATCGGTATTTTTATTTCGATAATATAACAAATCGGCAGTATCAATTTATATTGTTGATACCGCCGATTTAACTTCAATTATCTTAAAACTTTATTTTAAAGGTTCTTTTTTTAGTTTGAAAATTATTGCATACAATGTTGGTAATACAATAATAGTCAACAAAGTAGCAACAAACAGTCCTCCCATGATAGCCACAGCCATACCGCCAAACATTGGATCGGGCAACAACGGAGCCATACCAAGAATTGTTGTTCCGGCAGCCATTCCAACAGGTATTGCACGCGAGCGAGTTGCAATTACAATAGCCTGATATTTTGACAATCCGTTTTCTTGCATTTCCTGATTTGCTTGGTCAAGCAATACAATGGCATTTTTAATAACCATACCTATCAGTCCCAAAATTCCAAGCACGGCAAAAAATCCGAAGAATAGTCCCGATGCAAGAAATGCAAATGAAATTCCGATTATTATCAATGGAATCATTACCAAAATAATGGTGATATATTTCCAATCGCGATAAAGTATCATAAGTATTGTAACAATCAACAATACTGCAATGGGAATTTTACTATTAATAGCTTCATTTGTAATTTGCTGTGTATAATATATTCCGTCCCACCACAATCTATAACCTTCGGGCAACGGGATAGCCTCTATTTTGGGCATTAATTTAGCTTCAACTTCGGCATTTCCAACTCCCAAAATCGGATCACACTGTGCGGCAATGCTTCGTTGTCGATTATAACGTGTTATTACACTGTTTTCAAAAGATACACTTATACTGTCGGTAACTTGCCCCAACGGAATAATTTTACCTTCGGAATTAATAATCGGTAAACTGGAAATATTACCGTAATCGTAATTCTTAAAGTTTTTTGCTTTAAGCAAAATAGGCATTACCCATTCGTTTTGTCTGAACTGTCCGATAACCTGCCCGTCGCTTATTCTTTGTAAAGCTCTTGCCATATCGGTTCGCGATACATTAGCAATTCTACCTTTATTTTGTGAATAAACGGGTTCTATTTTCATTGTTTTAACTCCCCAACCGTCGCGAATATGTTCCACAAGCGGTTCTTCACGCATTATAGCTTTTGCTTTTTCGCATAATTGTCGTAATATAACAGGATCGGGACCATCAAATTTTGCTTCGATAATTGCATCGGGCGATGGTGCTACTTTAAATTTATAGAAGATACCCATTCCGTCGGGAAAATTATTATCAACATAATGCTTTAAGATTCGCAATACAGAATCGGCACTTTTATAATCTGTTGTTTCAACACTTAAGTTTGCAAGATTAGAACGCTGACTCCACGATACCGATGATAAATAATAACGTAACGGTGATGCTCCAAGTGTTACCGAAACATTTTTAACATCATCGCGTTGAAGTAAAAACTTCTCCATCTTTTTAACATCGGCTTCAACTTCTTTTATGCTCGAATTTTCCGGTAAAAAATAATCAACTTTAAACATTGGTTTATTTATGGCAGGAAAAAAGTCGTGTTTAACATTTTTAAACATTACAACACTCAAAAAGAATATTCCGACAACCACAGCCATTGTATGCCAACGTTTTGCAATTACTCCTTCGATAAATTTTGTAAGTTTATGATAAAACGGTGTATCGTAAGGGTCTTTATTTTCTGAATTAGGGTCACCTTTTTTCAAAATAAAATCGCCGAATGTTGTTGTTTGAATAAGTGCAAAAATCCAACTTAGCATAAGAGCTATTGCAAGCACTGCAAACAAAGGTTTTATAATTTCAGCAGTATTACTTGGTGCTAAATAAAGCGGTAAGAACGATAATACAGCAATTATTGTTGCCGCCAAAAGTCCCCATTGAGGAATGGTTGCACCATCTTCAAGAGCTTTTTTGCGACTCATTCCTTTGGCAATTTTCATTTGTGCATTATCAGTTACCACAATAGCATTATCCACCAACATACCCATTGCAATAATAATTGCGGCAAGCGATGTTCTGTGTAAGTCTATCCCGAAAGGCAACATTAAAAACAGAGTTCCCAATATTGAGAATATTAAACTTGAACCTATTAAAATACCTGCACGAAATCCCATTGACAGAAGTATCAATACTACTACAATTCCTACTGATTCTATTAAGTTTGTAATAAATGTATTGTTTGCTTCAAGGGCAACTTCGTCTTCCGAATAAATTTTGTTTAATTCAATCCCTACAGGCAAAAGTTTAACAACCTGAGCCATTTTTTCTCTGATGCTTCTACCTGCTACCACAGAGTTTCCTCCGTCACGCGTAGAAAAACCTATACCTATTGCAGGCAGTCCGTTCATACGCATCATAGTTGTGGGCGGGTCTTTAAAATCAAGTTTTATTTCGGCAATGTCACGCAATCTGATTTGATTATCGTCTTTTCCTCTTATAATTAAATCTCCCAGCTCTTCAACCGATTGAAATGTTCCGGGTGCATCAACACGCACATTAACCAATCCTGTTTGTATTTGTCCGGTATTTATTAGTTGATTTTGTGAAGCTAATGCATTTTGAATATCAGCAGGTGTAAGTCCTGAATTTGCAAGTTTTTCATCAGAAATATAAACATTGGCAACTCTGCTTTGAACACCAAAGAGTTTAACTTTTGCCACATCATCGGCAGTTACCAAGTTTTGTTTTACAAACTGTGCATAATCTTCAAGCTCGGCAGCCGAAAATCCGGGGTCGGCTGTTATGGCATAATAAATCCCGTAAACATCGCCAAAATCATCATTTACCATAATAGTGCTTGCTTCCTTTGGCAATTGCGGCTGAACATTTAAAATTTTACGCCGCATTTCGTCCCAAACTTGTTGAAAACGCTCCTTAGGAACCCATTGATACATATCTACTTTAATAAAACTGAATCCGGGTCGTGATTCCGATTTTATAAAATCAACCAGCGGATGCGATTGTATTTCGCGTTCTATTATTTCTGTAACTTGTTTTTCAACTTCTTCTGTTGTGGCTCCCGGGTAATAAGTAGAAAAAATAATCTGCTTAATTACAAACGGAGAGTCTTCTCTTTTACCCAATGTTTGAAAAGCAATCACCCCGCCTACTATCGTTATTAGCAAGAAGAAAAAGATTACTTGTTTATTTTTGAGTGCATATCCGGCAATACTCATATTTATAAAATTTACAGATTATTAATTAAAATTAGCTTGATCTAATATTTTTACTTGTTCGCCTTCAACCAATCGTTTTGAGCCGGCAGTAACTATCAATTGTCCCGGTTTTAAACCGCTTTTGATTTGTATTCTGTCTTTCCCTACCAAACTACCTAAAACAACATTCTGTTTTTTTACAGTCATTGTTTCCTTATTGATTATCCAAACAGATGAAACATCATCGGCTTCACCTTCAAATACGGCTGCAATAGGAACAATAATATCTTCGTCTTCTGTATTTTCTTTTTGTTCTTTTTTTAAAGAAATATTTACTCTACAACTCATTCCGGCAGTAACCTTTTTCTGATTTTTATCTTTTGCTATTTGTTTATGCTCTAAATAAAGATGCAAAGGATAACCTTCGGCGGTAGGTTTTTTCTCAATGTTTTTCAATGATGCTAAAAATACAGTATCAGGATATGCATCGAATTTTATTTTATATCCTTCAAAATCTCTGAATTTTACAGCTAATCTTTCGGGAATAGTAGTAAGCACTTCAATTTTAGAAAGATCAACAACAGTTGTAATAGGCTGTTTTGCTTTAACAACATCGCCTATTTCAGCTCGTTTTGGACCGTAATATCCTGTAAACGGAGCATATACTTTGGTATCTTTCAAATTGTTTTTTGCAGTTTGCAAATTTGATTCAGCTTCTTTAAAGTTGGCATATTTTCTATCGTAGTCATTTTTTGCTACCGACCCTTTTTTCCACAATCTGTAATACCTCTCTTTTTCAACCTTTGCTTGGTCGTATCGGGCTTGTGCCGATTGTAAATCAACTTTATAATCACGCGGGTCTATTTCTGCTATTAACTGACCTTTTTTTACCATACCTCCTTCTATAATATTCATTCCAATAATAGGTCCGCTTACTCTAAATGAAATTTCTGCTTCTTGGTTAGCTTTTGTAACTCCGGGATATCCTAATCCCAAACCGCTTTCGTCACCGTTAACATACATTGCTTTTACCGAACGAATAACTTTTTCTACGGGTTTTTCCTCTTTGTTGCTACATCCGAAAAGGAAAATTGTCAATACCAAAACTGATAAAATTGTTTTAATCTTCATACTTTTATGTTTTATATGTATAAACAAAACAAAGTTTTTGTTATACTTTAATTTGACTGAAATTTTATATAATGTTATTCACTTACAACTAAATTACCAATTGCTTTTTGAAATGATGAATAAGCTATATTAAGTTGATATTTTGCTTGCACATAATTAAAATATGCTTTTTGCCAATATAGCTGAGAATCAAGAACTTCTAACACCGACGCTAATCCTTCATTGTATCTGTCAAGCATTATATCAGCATTCTTTTTTGCGTTATCCAAAGAGCTTTTGGCAAAATCAACCTGCTCTTGTGTGCGTTGTAGTGCAAAATAGCTACTCTGAACTTCAAGGGTTATTTTATCTTTTGTTTCTTCAAGTTGTAATTTTGAAACTTCGGTATTTTGCTTCGATGCAAAAACTTCTTTATGCTTAATTCCCCAATAAAATACAGGTATATTAAGTTTTGCTTTAACCAGCATATTGAATCCCGGTTCTAATTGCAATCCGGGACTTGGAGAACCCCATTTGCCTGCAAGTTGAAGATTTAATTTAGGCATATATTTTGAAGCAGTAATTTTTTCTTTGTATTCGTTCATCATTACTTGATTTTTGTAAATACCCATTTCCGGTCGCTGTTCAAGGGCTATTTTAGTAATACTGTCGTCAGCAACTGTCCATTTTATTGCTATTAATGAATCGGCTGTTTCTGTTTTATTATACACAGGTAATCCGATTAATCGGTTTAAATCCATTATGCTCATCATATAATCTTTTTCCGATTTGATAACTTTATATTGAGCATCATTGAATCTTACTTTTGCCTGATAAAGTTCATTCATTCCCACAACTTTTTCGTCAACGCGGTCTTGTATAACTTTAACAAAATCATTAATTACATCCCTGTATGAAATAAGTAATCTGTTAACCTCTTTTTTTGATACGGCGTTCCAATAATAAATATCAGCTTGTATCATTATATCTTGTTTACTCAGATTTACTATGTTTTTCATTACATCAACCTTTGCTTGTGCTGCCAATTTGGTGTTTTTAATATATCCTCCTGCATATATCGGTTGAGATACTATACCTTTTAATGAGTAAAAATTATGAGTATCTTCTCCTATTGTAGAACTACCATCAGACGGAGGAGCCAATTGTAAAGGTTCCGCAAAAAAATTATAATTGGAATTAAAATCAACTTTGGGTAAGTATTCGGCTTTTGCGGCTTCTGCCATTGATTCAGCTCCCGCTAAATTTTGTTGAGCCATTTTTACTTGTTGTTGATATTCTACTGACATCCTACGATATCTGTTTATTAAGGTATCTTGTTGAGCTGTTACCATACTGCTCAACATAAATACCAAAACAAAAAATAGTAATGATTTTTTTTTCATGCTAACTTTAATTAGATATTAAAAATAGATTTAATTAACTGTTATTTGGTTTTAAAAACAACAAAACTAAGCGATTGTTTAAATATATACAAAAAAATACTCTTATGAAACGACCTCAGAGATAAATTCTCAGAAATATATCAGAGTAAACAAAAGTGAACTATGATTTAATTAAAAATAAATAAACATGATTAAAATAAATTTATCTGAAAATAAAATAGTTTACATATTTATAAAACTTATAATTATCTTATAATTAAATAATTACAAAATGTTAAATAAATGAAATTATATAATAATAAAACATTACGATAAAAATATCATTATAAGATTTAACATTAATTTTACACCATTAATAAGTTTTTTGCTGTTTTTTGTATATGTTTAAAACTTAAAAATACAATATCGTGAAGATATCAAAATACAGAATAAGGCTTTTTTACAATTTCTTCTTTTTGTTTGTGGCTTTTGCCTTGATTATAGGTTTTTTTCAATACAGTCGCGAAAAACAGTATAAAGTAAATAAGCTTGAAAATAAATTACATATTTACATCAATCAGATTAATAATTATTTAGAAATAAATAAAAATAACTATTCTTATCTTGATTCCTTAATTTTAGTGTTTTCAGAAAAAGATTTACGAATTACAGTTGTCAATCGAAAGGGAAAAGTATTATTCGATTCATATGTCGATTCGTATAATACAATGGAAAATCATTTGAACAGAAAAGAAATTGTTGAAGCTGAAAAAAGCGGCTCCGGTAAAAGTATCAGGTTGTCTGCTACTACTAATATCGAATATTTTTATTACGCAGAGGCTTTTAGTAACTATTACATCAGAGCAGCTTTGCCTTATGATGTTAAAGTAGAAAATTATCTTAAAGCCAACACATATTTTATTTACGTAATACTGTTGATTTTTATAATTTTCAGTATAATGATTATTTACATGTCGGACAAATTGGGTAAAACCATATCAACACTACAAGAGTTTGCCCAACATGCAGCTTTGGATAAAGAGATTGATATTAAAACAAAGTTTCCAAAAAATGAACTTGGTTTTATTGGTAATAAAATTGTAGAAGTTTACAACAAACTGCAAAAAACAAAAAAAGAATTGTCCGCCGAACGCGAAAAATTGTTTCGCCATTTACAAATATCCCGCGAAGGAATTGCCATTTTTACAAAAGAAAAAACATTGTTGCTTGCCAACAACCATTTTATTCAATATTTGAATATTATATCCGACCAAACAGCTGTTAGTCCCGATTCATTTTCAGTAAAAGAATTACAGCCTGTTTACGATTTTATTGATAAAAATATTGATAAAAAACATAAAACCAACAATTTTTCAAGCAGTATTTTTACTATTAATAAGAACGGAAAATTTTACGAAATTCAAGCTATTGTATTTAAAGATAAGAGTTTTGAAATATCAATAAACGATGTTACGCGTTTTGAAAAAGAAAAACAACTGAAACAACAGATGACAAGCAATATCTCACATGAATTAAAAACTCCGGTAAGTTCAATTTTAGGTTATCTTGAAACAATACTCACAAACGAAATGGACGATGATAAAAAACGATTTTTTCTTGAACGTTCATACATTCAAACTCAGCGACTTGCCAACTTGATACAAGATATTTCATTGCTTAATAAAATTGAAGAAGCATCAGGTTTATTCAATATGGAAAATACCGATATAAAAAAGCCTGTCTGTTTGGCAATAGATGATTTGCATTCCGAATTAGAGAAAAAAAATATATCGGTAAATAATAAAATTCCCGACAATAAAATAATTAAAGCCAACAAATCGATTTTATATTCGGTTTGGCGTAATCTTATAGAAAATACCGTTAAATATGCAGGTGAAAATATCAGTATAAACATTAAACTTTACCACGAAGACGTTAAATTTTTATACTTCTCATATTCTGATACGGGAATAGGAATCCCCGAAGAGCATTTGCACAGAATCTTTGAGCGTTTTTATCGCATCGATAGCGGAAGAGCACGAATAACAGGAGGAACAGGACTTGGACTTGCTATTGTAAAAAACGGTATAATCTTTCATAAAGGTGATATTTCTGTAAAAATACCCGATATGGGAGGAATTGAATTTATTTTCACAATTTCAAAAGAAAATTAATTTTTTCTTTTGAAAATTAAGATACATTTATTTCATTTGTATCAGAATTTGAATTTGAAAATGATAAAAAATTATAAAAATACATATTGTTGGTGTTGTAGCGATTTAGAATTTAAATCGTGAGTAAACGCCGTGCATAAAAAATATTTAAAGCCTGTCGGATACCACGACAGGCTTTTTTTATATATTTTAAATACTTAATTTGCATTAAAATAAAACAAAAAATAATATGAACCTGTCAAGTGTAAATATTTCAAAAATAAGTTTCACCAATAAAAATTGGTGGTGGCGTTGGCACTTGTTTTATAATAAATATTGGTGGTAGGTTAATTAATGATGTAATAATAGATTGAAAAGCGACTCTCCTTTACCACCGGTGAGTCGCTTTTTTTTACGAAAAAATTAAAAATCAAATACAAATAACTATTAATTATGAAAAATTATTCATTTATCGTAAATACCAAAGAGTTTCTGTCCGATATACTTACACCTGTGGCTATTTATTTGAAACTCAGGGATATATTCCCCAACTCCATTCTTCTTGAAGGAGCTGATTTTAAAGCCGGCGACAATCAATATTCTTTTATTTGTGTAAAACCAATTGCAGGAATAACTGCCGTAGGACAAAAAGTAAAAATAAACTATCCTGATAATACAAGCGAAAATATTTTAACAGGAAAACCAACTGATGTAACAAAATTATTGAGTGATTTTTCCAAAATATTTGTTACGCAAACAAATATAGATAAATTGCCTGCAACAGGACTATTCGGATATTCAACATACGAAGCTGTTACGTATTTTGAAAATATAGAATTAAAGAAAAACAGCGAAAATAAAATTCCCGATATTTATTTTCAATTTTATAAATATATTATTGCCATAAACCACACTACAAACCGAATTGCCATAATTGAACATATTTTTAACAACGAAAAATCGAATATTAATTTTATTGAAGATAAATTAAAAAATAAAACCGTAGCAACCTACAATTTTAAAGCCCGAAATAACGAAGAAACTAATATTACCGATGAGCAATACAAACATATGGTAGCAAAAGGTAAAGAACATTGTTTACACGGCGATGTTTTTCAAGTTGTGTTGTCACGCGAATTCAGTCGCAAATTTACAGGCGACGAATTTAATGTTTACCGTGCTTTGCGGTCTATCAATCCTTCGCCGTATATGTTTTATTTCGATTTTGGAAGTTTCAAACTGCTTGGTTCGTCGCCCGAAGCTCAAATAAAAACCGAAAACGGAAAAGCATATATAAATCCCATTGCAGGAACATTTAAACGAACAGGGAACGACAAAGAAGACAAACAACTTGCCGAAAAACTATCGAAAGACCCCAAAGAAAATAGCGAACATATTATGCTGGTTGACCTTGCCCGTAACGATTTAAGCCGAAATGCCGATAATGTAAAACTAAACTTCTTTCGTGAAATACATTACTATTCACATGTTTTGCATATGGTGTCAGAAGTGGAAGGAAAAATACGAAAAAATACTGACCCTATTCAAATATATGCCGATACTTATCCTGCCGGAACTCTTACAGGAGCTCCCAAATACAAAGCAATGCAACTAATTGATAAATACGAAAACAAAACACGCGGATTTTACGGAGGTTGTATCGGTAATATAGGACTAAACGGTAAAATGAATTTGGCAATTACCATTCGCTCATTTTTGAGTATAAACAATACTCTTATTTATCGTGCCGGTGCGGGAATAGTTGCCGATTCTTCGGAAGAAAATGAGCTTGCCGAAGTAAACAATAAACTTGCTGCTCTGAAAAAAGCTGTTGACGAAGCCGAATATATTTAGATAGATGTGTATTAGTGACATTTAAAAATTTAAAAAATGAAGATATTAGTTATTGATAATTACGACAGTTTTACATACAATCTTGTTTATTATATTAAGAATGTTACGGGAAAAATGCCTGATGTAAAACGCAATGATGAAATTACAGCAAACGAAGCAATGAAATACAATAAAATATTGCTTTCACCCGGTCCCGGTATTCCCGACGAAGCAGGAAACTTAAAAGATATTATAAAAACATGTGCTCCCGAAAAAAGTTTGTTTGGTGTTTGTCTCGGTATGCAAGCAATTGCCGAAGTATTTGGCGGAACTTTGATTAATTTAAATAAAGTTTATCACGGTGTAACTTCTCCAATATCTAAAACCAAAGAGCATGAACCTGTTTTTAACAATATCCCCGATAATTTTGAAGGTGCTCGTTACCACTCTTGGATTGTGAGTAACGACAATTTACCCGATAAGTTAAAAATTACCGCTGTTGACAATAAAAATATGATAATGGCTCTTAAACATTCCGAATATGATGTTAAAGGTGTTCAATTTCATCCCGAATCAATACTAACCGAATACGGCGGAATGATAATTAAAAACTGGATTGAGAGTTGATTGCAAATCCAAAAGTTACAATGTGAATATCAAGTATTTAAAACTAAACTATTAGATTTAAAATAAAACTAAAAACAATATACTATGACTGAAATGCGACATATAATAAATCATCTGACAGCACATAAAACACTGTCTGCCGAAGAAGCAAAAAAAATACTATCGGATATTGCCAACGGCAAATATAATGATGTAGAAATGGCTTCGTTTCTTACTGTTTATCTGATGCGAAATGTTACCGTTAACGAACTTACGGGTTTTAGAGATGCTTTACTCGAACATTGTATAAAAATTGACTTGCAGCAAGAAAATACTATTGACTTATGCGGCACCGGCGGCGACGGAAAAAACACTTTCAATATTTCGACTCTTGCTTCGTTTGTAACAGCAGGAGCAGGAGCAAAAGTAGCAAAGCACGGAAACTACGGAGTATCATCATTGTGCGGCTCTTCAAATATTTTGGAATACTTCGGGTATAAATTTACAAATAACGAAGATAATCTGCGAAAGCAAATTAATAAAGCCGGAATATGTTTTTTGCATGCTCCGCTATTTAATCCCGCAATGAAAAACGTAGCCCCCATAAGAAAAAGTTTACGGGTAAAAACATTTTTCAATATGCTGGGACCAATGGTAAACCCCTCATTTCCCACAAATCAACTTGTAGGAGTTTTCAGTCTTGAACTTGCTCGTCTTTACGGATATATTTATCAAAAAGGAGATAAAAAATTTACAATTGTTCATAGTCTCGACGGATACGACGAAATATCACTAACCACTGATTTTAAAGTAATAACAAACAATAGTGAATTGTTGTTAAACCCCGAAAATACAGGATACAACATGATAAAGTTCGAAGATATAAAAGGAGGGACAACTATTAAAGAATCAGCTAAAATTTTTATAAATGTTTTGGAAAATAAAGCAACAAATCGGCAACATAATGTAGTTGCTGTAAATGCGGCTTTTGCGTTACAAAATTATTACAAAAAAGATATTGAAGAGTGCAAAGCAATGGCTGATGAGTCGATAAAAAGCGGGAAAGCACTAAATGCTTTTAAAAAGATGATTGAGATTTCAAACTAAATTTTTAACAATAAAAAATATGGAAAACATACTAAAAACAATTATTGCCAATAAAAAGACAGAGGTAGAACAAAGAAAAAAACAGTTTCCGCTTGATATTATTTTAAATAAAAAAAGAGAACGCGAACATTTTTCTTTAAAAAGTAAACTTTTACAACAAAATGCAAGCGGTATTATAGCAGAATTTAAAAGAAAATCGCCGTCGAAAAATTGGATAAACAGATATGCCGATATTGTAAAAGTAGTGCAAGGATATGAAAAAAACGGTGCATCTGCGGTAAGCGTATTAACCGATTTCAACTTTTTCGGCGGAAGCCTTACCGATTTAATAAAAGTTACCGATAATACAACTTTACCTGTTTTGCGGAAAGATTTTATTATTGACAAATATCAAATTGCCGAAGCCGACAGATACGGAGCCGATGTTATTTTACTGATAGCAGCTTGTTTGTCGCCTGCTGATGTAAAACATTTGGCTTCGACAGCAAAACAATTCGGATTAGAAGTGTTGCTCGAAATTCACAACAGTCAAGAACTTAAACATATTTGCGACGATATAACTTTTGTAGGTGTAAACAATAGAAACTTGCACAATTTCACCACAAAAATAAATACATCGCTTGAACTGGGAAAACTGATACCCGATAATTTTATTAAAATAAGCGAAAGTGGTATTGATTCCGTTGAAAATATTAAGATGCTGAAAGATGCGGGATACAAAGGTTTTTTAATAGGAGAAATATTTATGAAATCTAACAATCCGCCAAAAGTATGCAATAAATTCATTGAAGTAATGCTATAAAGATGCTTGTATGATTATTAGATTTGAATAAAAAATTGTATAATTGAGCAGATTTTTATTAAACCTAATAATCAAAACTATTTATTTATCTTTTTTATGGGAAAAAGTTTACTATTAAAAGTATGCGGAATGATTAACCCTCAAAATATTAAAGAGGTGGACAATATTGTGAATCCTGATTTTATCGGTATGATTTTTTATTTGGGGTCACAAAGATACATGGACAAAAATCCGGATGCTTTACCCGACATCAAAGCAAAAAAAATAGGAGTATTTGTAAATGCTTCTATTGAAACTATCATTAAAAAAGCTCGTGAATTTAAATTTAACATTGTGCAACTTCACGGCGACGAAACTCCTGAATTTTGTAAGGAATTGGCAGATTTGGGATATGATGTTTTCAAAGCTTTTAGGATAGATGATAATATTTCGGCAGCCGACATTGAACCTTACAAAGAGATGTGCTCTACATTTATTTTTGATTCAAGAACTCCTAAATACGGTGGTTCGGGAAAAAAATTTAATTGGGAAAAGTTGGATGAAATAGCTCATATCAATAAATTTTTTCTTAGCGGAGGAATATCGGTTGATGATGCTGATGAAATCTTAAAACTTAATTATGTCAATTTGATAGGTGTTGATATTAACAGTAAATTTGAAACAAAGCCGGGATTAAAAGATGTTGATTTAGTTAAAAAATTTAAAACAAAAATAACAAATAACGTGCTTTCTGCATAAATAATATTCGGCTTAATATTCGGGGCGTGATACATAAAAACGCTCCGAAATACTTTTTCGATTGAAAATCAGATATTTGTAATAGAATAAAACAAGTGTTTTTCTGCAAAAAAATGCAGTATTTGATAATGCTATATCCAAAAAGCATATTGATAAATAGTAGAATAGTTACTAAAAACGTTTAATAAAAATCTAATTTAAAAATGAATTATCAAGTAAATAATAAAGGATACTACGGTCAATTCGGAGGTGCGTTTATTCCTGAAATGCTTTACCCGAATGTAAAAAATTTACAAAAAAATTATCTGAAAATAATTGAAAGCGAATCGTTTCAAAAAGAGTTTGTCTCGTTACTTAAAAACTATGTAGGACGACCTTCGCCTTTGTATTTTTCAAAGCAATTATCGGATAAATACAATATTAATTTATATTTAAAACGCGAAGATTTAAACCATACAGGCTCGCACAAAATAAATAATACGATAGGGCAAATATTATTAGCTCGTCATCTTGGCAAAAAACGTATAATTGCCGAAACCGGAGCAGGACAACACGGTGTAGCCACTGCAACGGTTTGTGCTCGCGAAGGTCTTGAATGTATTGTATTTATGGGAGCAACCGATGTAACACGTCAAAAGCCTAATGTGGAGAAAATAGAGATGCTCGGAGCAAAAGTAATTCCCGTTGAATCGGGAAATAAAACTTTAAAAGATGCTACAAACGAAGCTATTCGCGACTGGATAAATCATCCCGATGAAACTCATTATATTATCGGTTCGGTTGTGGGACCGCATCCGTACCCCGATATGGTAGCCCGCTTTCAGTCGGTAATAAGCAAAGAGATGCGAAAACAACTCGAAGAGCAAACAGGTTCGCAATTGCCCGATACCGTAATTGCTTGTGTGGGTGGCGGAAGTAATGCCGCAGGTGCTTTTTATCATTTTCTTAACGAAAAATCGGTGCGATTAATTACTGTTGAAGCTGACGGCAAAGGGCTTGAAACAGGCGAAACAGCTGCTACCACCGCAGCAGGAACTACGGGAATTATTCACGGAAGTAAAACAATATTGATGCAAACCGACGACGGACAAATTATTGAACCTTATTCAATATCGGCGGGATTAGACTATCCGGGTATAGGTCCTGTGCATGCCAATTTGTTTGAAACAGGTAGAGCCGAATTTATGAGAGCAACCGATGCTGAAGCTCTTACTGCGGCTATGGAACTTACACGTCTTGAAGGTATTATTCCTGCTTTGGAATCGGCTCATGCTTTGGCGGCACTATCTAAAATTAATTTTAAAAATAACGAAACCGTTGTAGTAAACCTTTCGGGACGTGGCGATAAAGATATGCAGGCTTACGGTAATTTTTTCAAAAACAATAAATAACATTGAAAATGAATCGAATAAATCAACTTTTTAAGAATAAGAAAAATAATATTCTTTCGATATATTTTACAGCGGGTTATCCCAATTTAAACTCTATTGTGCCAATTATTGAAAACCTTGAAAAGCAAGGCGTTGATTTGATTGAAATAGGTATTCCGTTTTCCGACCCGCTAGCTGACGGCACTGTTATTCAGCAAAGTAGCAGTAAAGCTCTTGAAAACGGTACTACTCTGAAAAAAATAATTTCAGAACTTAAAAACATTAGAAAAACGATAAATATTCCTCTTATTTTTATGGGATATTTTAATACCGTTTTAAGTTACGGAGTAGAAAATTTTTGTAAAGATATTTCTGCAATAGGTATCAACGGTGTTATTTTACCCGATTTACCTATTGAAGTTTATGAAGAAGAATATATTGATGTTTTTGAAAAATACAATATCATTCCCGTATTTTTGGTATCACCCAATACACCTGAAGCTCGTATAAAAAAAACTGATGAATTATCAAAAGGATTTATTTATGCAGTATCAACAGCATCAACAACAGGAATTCAAAAAGGTTTTGATAAAGAAAATGAAGAGTATTTTAAAAGATTACACAATATGAAATTATCGTCTCCCATAATGATAGGTTTCGGTATTTCGGACAGTGTAAGTTTCAATCAAGTTTGCAAATATACAGCAGGAGGAATTATCGGTAGTGCTTTTGTAAAATCAATAAACAATAAAAACAATATCGAGAAAGATATTAAAACATTTATAGAAAAAATAAAACCGACTATGCAATAAAAGATCTGTAATAACAAACTATCTGCATTTATTAAGGATTTGGGATAAAATAGGATATTTTTACATAAAAAAAATCGGCGTAATTTAAAGTTACGCCGATTATTAAAATATTATTTATTGCATTTTTCGTATTTGGTTACTTCAAGATAATAAAAAGATATATATCCGTCGGGACTGTCAGCAATTTGCTTACGATACTCTTCAATCTCTTGTAATTTGGCATGATGGTCAACACCACCTTTATGCTCCTGACCGTTCTCAATATCTGATTCATCATTTTCTTTAATTGATTTTTTCCACTTGTCAATATAAATAGAATCAATACGATTTTCTTTAACAATACCGGTTAAATAAATATCGCTTCCTTCTAATTCAACATCGAAAGCACCCATGTTTTCGGCTGCATCACCATGAATAGTTTCGCCTGTTTCGGTAGAAACAATTTTTACACGCTTACCACCGTGTTTGCAAATGTGGTCAACAGTTCCTTTTACCGTCAATTCCTTATCCACATAGTTTTTTGCCACAACCAAAAACGAATCTATTGATATTGCTTCGGCAGAAACAATTTGCTCACCGCTTTTTTCGTTTTTTTTGCTTTGAGAATTATTACATGCGGCAAATAATGCCATTACAAACATTAAATAAAATAATTTTTTCATAAAATATAGTTTTAATAATTAACATGTTCAATGTAATAAAAGCTGTCTTAATAATCAATAATAATTGAAGATTTGTTTAGTAGGTAATAGAATGCAGAGTTACAAAGTTTTTTTATATACAAACAACTTTTTACTTTCAACTTTCAACTTACAAAACAGGACAAACTAAACATCCGAAGAACCGGTCATTGAGCATGTCGAAATGACTTTTGCAAGTTGTAGATGCTCATTGTTGCTAATATCGGCTTCGACAAGGTTATACTGAGTTTATCGAAGTGCTCTCCGAAATAAATTTCCCGAACTAAATTCTCCGAAATTTTTCGGAGTAAACAGGGACAAGCTGGAGTAAACTAGCCTCCGCTGCAACTTTTAACTTTACAAACTTTTAACTCATTGTATTATTAAAAAAAAATCATTACATTTATTAAATAATAAAAATAGAATATAAGATGCCGAAAGAACTGATTATTTGGAATGATGCTTATAGCGTAGGTATTGAGATGATTGACAATCAACACAAAGAGCTGGTGAGGTTAATAAATAAACTTTACAATTTGTATTTAAATAAAGAAACCGATAATATTTTTGAGATTATTTCGGCTTTAAAAGATTATACTCACTATCATTTTAGTGCAGAAGAGAAACTGTTTAAAGAAAAAAATTATCCGAAAGCTGATGAACATATTAAAATTCACAATGAATTTATTACCGAAGTAAATAAACTTGCCGAAGAGTATAAAAACAACCCAAACGTTCTTTCAATAAAAGCTATGACACTGCTTCAGCGTTGGCTTACCAATCATATTTTAGTTGAAGATAAAAAATATGTCAGATATTTAATGTAATTTTGTTTTGCAACTGTTGCTAAATAATATGCAATTTAAAATTACAATTTAATATTTTATAAATGGAACAAAAAGAGAAGATTCTTTTGGTTGACGACGAAGTTGATATAACGGAATTTATCGGTTTTAATCTTGAAAAAGAGGGGTATTTGGTAGAGAAAGCTCACACCGGCGAAGAAGCTGTAAAAAAAGCCAAAGAATTTTTACCCGATTTAATTATTCTTGACGTGATGATGCCGGGTATGGACGGAATGGAAACTTGCGAACATTTGCGGGCAATTCCAGAACTAAATAATCCCATTATTGCTTTTTTTACGGCACGCAGCGAAGATTACAGCCAAATAGCGGGATTCGATGCCGGTGCCGACGATTATATTGCTAAACCCGTAAAGCCCAAAGTATTGGTAAGCAGGGTAAAAGCCCTTTTAAAACGCCGCAACTCATCACAACAATCCGATGATAACCAACAACAGCAAATTTTACAAACAGGTTCGCTTATCATCGACAAAGAACGATATATTGTAAAAAACAATAACGAAGAACTTATTTTACCGCGAAAAGAGTTTGAGCTTCTTTTGCTGCTGACTTCAAAGCCCGATAAAGTATTTACTCGCAACGAGATTTACTCAAAAGTATGGGGCGACGATGTTTTTGTAGGCGACAGAACTATTGATGTGCACATCAGAAAATTACGCGAAAAACTCGGACAAGAGCATTTTAAAACGGTAAAAGGTGTTGGTTATAAATATGTAGAATAGGTTATGAATGGTTTTTTATCTTCAATTGCCGAATATCTTTTTAATAATTACAAATCTGATTTTAAAAACATATCGCTTGTTTTTCCAAACAGACGTTCGGGCGTTTTTTTTACCGAAGAATTAAAAAAAATTGCTGCGGGCAATACAATTTGGATACCCGATATTACCACAATTAACGACTTTATGTCGAAATATTCCGACTACAATCAGGCAGAACATATCCAACTACTGTCGGAATTGTATCTTATCTATAAAAAAACGGCAAACAGCAGCGAGAGTTTTGATAATTTTTTGCCTTGGGGCGAAATTCTTTTATCCGATTTCAACGATATTGACAAATATCTTGTAAATGCCGAATCGGTTTTTATAAATGTAAAAAATTTCAAAAGCATAGAAAACACTTTTGATTTTCTTACCGATGAACAAAAGCTGACTTTAAAAAGATTTTTTGACACTTTCGACGATGAAAAATCAACAAAACTAAAAGAGAATTTTAAAAAAATATGGGAAATAATGTTGCCTCTTTACGAGGAATTTAAACACCGTCTGCACAAAAAACAACTTGCTTACGAAGGTATGATTTATCGAAATGCCTGCGACAATATAAAAAACTTACATCCCGACGATTACAAAGGAGGAAAGATGTTTTTTATAGGTTTTAATGCCATAACACCCGCCGAAGAAGAGATTTTTACAATATTAAAAAACATTGAAAAAGCTGTGTTTTTTTGGGATTACGACAACTACTACATCAAAAATAAAAATATGGAAGCGGGATTGTTTTTACGTAAGTTTATAAAAAAATTCCCGCCCGAACCTTTAAACAAAAGTTTCGATAATCTGAAAAATAAAAATATTCAGGTAATTTCAGCATCAACAAATCACGCTCAAATATTTAAAACTTCAAACATTATTGCTGATATTAATACAAACAATTATTCCGATACTGCAATTATACTGTCCGACGAAGAACTTTTGCTGCCTATGTTGAACAATATTCCCGATACAATAAAGGATATAAATATTACAATGGGTTATCCTGTTAAGGATTCTCTTTCGGCAAATTTTATTGAGCAACTTATTGTTTTACAGCAGAATATAAAAATAAAAAAAGACAATAAAGCATCGTTCTACTATAAAAATGTAATATCAATTTTGCGACACCCGTTTGTTGTTCGTTTATATGATGAGCAGGCTCAAAAGTGCGTAAAAACAATAACCGAAGATAATCTTTACTATGTTGATGCCAAAAATTTATCGGAAAATCAACTGTTTAAACTCATTTTTAAAGCAACTGCATCAAAAGACGATTTTGTTGAATATATCGAAAATTTACTTTCGTTTCTTTACGGACAACTGTGGATTGTTGACGACAGCACAAACAGTTTTACCGTTGAAAAGGAGTTTTTATACCGGCTTTGGACACAAATACAAACATTGCATCAGCAACTTACCCAATACAATATTGATTTACAATTAACTACATATTTTCACCTGCTTCGAAAAGTTATAAAATCGCTTAGAGTGCCTTTTGAGGGCGAACCTGTGTCGGGATTGCAAATAATGGGTTTTCTTGAAACCAGAAATCTTGATTTTAAAAATATTGTTATCCTTTCGGTAAACGAAGGCGTTATTCCGTCGGCAAGCCGCAAAGCATCATTTATTCCTTACAGCTTACGCAAAGGGTTTAATCTGCCTGCCGGCGATTTTAACGATGCCGTGTATGCATATTACTTTTACAGGATAATGCAAAATGCCGAAAATGTTTTTATGCTTTATAATCAATCGGCAGGCGGAATGGCAACAGGCGAAAAGAGCAGGCTTATTTATCAATTGGAATACAACAACGATTTTAAGGTTGAAACCAACGAAGAATCGCAAAATATTGAGGTAATATCAAACAGAGAAATATCAATAGAAAAGGATGATAAAATTTGGCAAATAATGCAAAAATATTTGCAAAACAACGACAGACGTAAGTTATCGCCAAGTGCTTTATCGTCTTATCTGCAATGCAGTTTGCAATTTTATTTTAAGGCAATAGCCGGAATACGCGAATCCGACGAGGTAGAAGAAACCGTTGATGCACGTTTGTTCGGTAATATCTTTCATAAAGCTGCCGAAAAAGTTTACAAACCATACTTTGAAACAAAAACACTGATTGATAAGGAATTACTAAATAAAATTTCAAAAAACAAAAGCGATATTCATAAAATTATAAATCAAGCATTTACCGAAACATTTTACGGAAGTAATACTACAAAAGAGTTTAAAATAGAAGGAAAAAACCGTATTGTTTTCGATGTTATTGAAAAATATCTGTTAAAACTTATTGAAAAAGACATTGAATATGCACCGTTTTCAATTGTAGGATTAGAAAAAAATGTATCTGCCGAAATAGATTTTACGGCAAACAATACAAAACTTACTGCCGAAATAGGCGGACAGATAGACCGCATGGACAGAACAGACAGTTTTTTGCGTATTATCGACTATAAAACAGGCAACGATGAGTTGAAATTTAAAACTCTGCAAGATGTTTTTAACAGAGATGAGATAAAAAAACACAAAGCGATATTTCAAACATTTTTATACAGTTATGTTGTAAACAGAGTCAACTTCCCCGATGAAGTTATTTTGCCTATGGTTTATCAGGTAAAAAAATTGTTTACTCCGAAAGTTGATTTTGAAATTACATCAAAGGAGTGTCAAGAGTATGTTTCAGGTAAATTTTCGGGAATAAAAAACGATGTGGAAGATTATATTAAAGACTTGCTTAGTGAGCTGTTTGACAGAGAGATACCTTTTACTCAAACCGAAAATACCGACAACTGCAAATATTGTAATTATAAAGATATTTGCGGAAGATAATTATAATTAGTTGAAAGTTATTTAATAATGTAATGATATAATTATACAATGATATAATGAATGCGATAATGCAGTAATGCAATAATGCAATAATAAGTTGAAAGTTCTTAAAGTTTATAAAGTTGAAAGTTAAAAAAAACTTTGCGTCTTTGCGTCTTTGTGGTAAAAGCATTTAAAATCTTTGTGAAACTTTGTGTTCTCTGTGGTAAAACTTAATTTTCTAACAGCTTAATTTTCTCAACTCCTTAATGTTTCAAAATTGCTGAGCAAAGCGAAGCAAAACTTAAATGTTCTTATAATCCTTATGTGGTTCAAAAAAATGAGCGTAGCGAATGCAATAATAAGTTGAAAGTTCTTAAAGTTTATAAAGTTGAAAGTTAAAAAAAACTTTGCGTCTTAGTGTCTTTGCGGTAAAAGCATTTAAAATCTTTGTGAAACTTTGTGTTCTCTGTGGTAAAACTTAATTTTCTAACAACTTAATTTTCTCAACTCCTTAATGTTTCAAAATTGCTGAGCAAAGCGAAGCAAAACTTAAATGTTCTTATAATCCTTATGTGGTTCAAAAAAATGAGCGTAGCGAATGCAATAATGAATTGAAACAAAGCTTTGTAAGCTATTCCTTTTCATCTCAGTTAAACCTGTCGGGTTTCACTTGTTTAAAAGGAACAAACCTACATAACTTATTGTTTGTTAAATACTTGCAAAAGTAAGGATACTACTATTTAACCCAAATTATATAATAAAAAAATAGAATGTATTGACAATAAGTAACTTATAAGTCAGATTTAACCCGACTTATGCAGTAGGAGTTGTGAAATAGTGAACTTACGGCATTTAGTAAGGGTTAACCCCGATTTAGAAATACATCATTTTGGTTATTGTCCAAAATAGATGTAGTTCTTTATCGCTATACAATAGAAAACTATTTTTGTTTTCTATTGCATAGTTTGGGTTTAACAAAAAAAGACTGACAGATTCAGCAACTATTAAATAGTAAAAAGTCTGTCAGTCTAATTATATCAATCTAAAACAAGATTAAAATCTCTCCCCTATTTTATTCCAATCCAATATTTCCCAAAAGTTTTTCAGATAATCAGGTCTTTTGTTTTGAGTATCAAGATAATACGCATGCTCCCAAACATCACAAGTCATAACAGGAGTTTTTCCGTTGCGAAGCGGATTTCCCGCATTACTTTCCTGAACAATTTCAAGATTTCCGGCTGCATCTTTTACAAGCCAAGCCCATCCCGAACCAAAAAGAGTAGCCGCAGCTTTTGTAAACTCTTCTTTAAATTTGTCAAACGAGCCAAACTTACTGTTTATGGCATCAGCCAATGCACCTTGCGGAGTTCTGCTTCCGTTTGGCGAAAACTGAAAAAAGTAAAAAGTATGATTCCAAACCTGAGCACCATTATTATATATTCCTCCATCGGCTTCTTTAATAATAGTTTCCAAATCGGCATTTTCAAACTTGGTTCCGGGAACTAAATTATTTACATTAGTTACATAAGCCTGATGATGTTTTCCCCAGTGGTGTTCCAATGTGTTTTTACTTATGTATGGTTCAAGAGCATTCAGCTCATACGGTAATTTTGGTAATTCAAAAGCCATTTTTATTATTTTTTAAGTTATTAACTAAATTTTATTTATACTAAATACAGATAAGGTTGAAAAATGTTTTAAAATAAACAGCCTTTTTTAAACTTTATTTTAAACAATAAAAATAAAAAATTCCTGTTTTATTAAAAACACACAAAACATTAAAGCATATAAAAACTTTAAACATATTAATCGTAATTTTATTTGCCGTATTACAAATCAATGCACAATCAAACAGTAAATTTTATATTAATCCCACTATCGGAGTCGTATGGAACAGCTATGAACACACAAATCCCAATATAAAAGGGAACATTGATGATATGGGAATTTTTGCTAATAATGACCTTTTTTCAGGTATTTTATTAGGTTATAATTTAGGTAAAAATTTAACGATAGAATCAGGTATTCAGTATCATAATGCAGTAAATCGTGTGGCTTTAAATTACGAAGAAATTTCATTGTCAAGCACTTCGTCAGTATGCTTAATGGAAGGATTTATAAATATTCCGCTAAATATTAAGTATAACATAAATACAGGAATAAATAATTTAAACATTGTTCCATATATTGGAATGACAATATCAACGCACGCATTGGGAAAAGGAAAATATTTTGAGACGTATGATTTTATTTATAAAGACGAACAACCACAGCTGCAATCACAATCTCAGCCAATTGATACATTAATGAAAATAACAGGTTATCGCCCCACAGCAGTCGGTATCTTACTTAACACAGGAATAGGAGTTGAATATAAATTGTTTGATAAAATAATACTCACCCTTTACGGAAATTTCACTGCCGGCTTCGATGAATTGAACAAACTCAGTGTTGAAGTATATCTTAATGATAAAACGGAATACGGAGATGTTATTTTTAAAGGCAATAAATTTTATTTGTCGGGTGGAATAAAAATACCTTTTTCTATAGGCAAAAATTATCAAACAAAGAGTTAACAAAATAAAATAGCACTCTTACCCGATTTGTATTTGCAATAACCAAAATAAAGTATTATTATTATATCAATGTTTTTTGCAAAAACAATTATCTCATGAATCATCCGTATTTTCATAAATTTACAGTTGAAATTATAAATAAACCGTATTATACCGAAACAGGTATCAGCTATCCGAAAACAGCTGTAATTTCATTTTTCAATCAAAACGAAAGACTTATCGGAGTTGAAGATTACGGGTATCTTCCCACAGCAGATATTTACGACAGAATAGAAAACAGCGAAGCATTAAATCTTGATAATTGCTATGTGAAAGATTTTTCTTTCACCGCTTATCGCAGATTAATGCTTATGCACAAAACCGATGCTGTAACTCTTAAAAACATATCGGCAAAAAATGCTTTTTTTTACTCAACTCATGCGATAGATTTTTCTCATCTTAATATTGGAGACGGGGTTTCCGATTTTTCGGGATGTTGCTTTATTGCGGATGAACTCACTTTCGTAAATACCAAATTCGGCAAAGGCAATGTTGATTTCAGCTATGCTCTTTTCAGAAACGAAAAAAATGATTTTTCAAATATTATTATAAACGAAGGAGATGTTATTTTTAAAAACTCTGTGTTTACAAGTGGGATAAAAAACTTCCAATATGCATCATTCGGTAAGGGTTTTGTGAATTTCACCAATACAGAATTTAATACCGGCGATGTGTCATTTTTAAATACCTATTTTGGAGACGGAAAGGTGAGTTTTAAAATAGCTCGCTTTGATGACGGAAAAGTTGATTTTCACTATTCAAAATTCGGTAAAGGTGATATATCGTTTGAAAGAACAGAATTCGGCAACGGAATTGTTGACTTTAAAGCAGTAGAATTTAATGCCGGAAAGGTTAATTTTAACAGAGCTATTTTTGAAAAAGGAGAGGTAACTTTTGAAGGGTCGTCAACCAAAGGAAGAGTTACTTTTAAAAAAACAACATTTAATTGTAATTATCTTACATTTGAAATAGCAGAATACAATGAAACAGAATTGAACCTTGAAAAAGCAGTTTTTAATAACTGCAATCTTTCATTTTACGGCGGAATGTTTACTAAACTTACACTAAAAGGCTGTCATCTTGATAATTATGTTGATATGCGAGTTCGTAAATGTCACGAAATTGATATTTCGGATACCGTAATTCGCGATATTGTTGATTTTAAACCTTTTGAATTTAATATTGATGTTGATATTTTGAATATTTCAGCAGTGCGTTTGTTGGGAACAATTTATATCGACTGGGAAAATAACAATGTTAACAAATTAATTTCTAATCAAACAAATACAACTCTGTTGGAAAAGGCTGAGCAATTCAGAGTTTTAAAAGAGAGTTTTAACACAATCGGACAATATAAAGACGAAGATAAATCGTATGTTTGCTTTATGCGATACGAGCAGAAAGCCGAATATGCCGATATTTTGCAAAACCACAAACATAAATTATTTTATAAAATACCTGTTTATCTGTTTAAAAAAGTAATTTTTGATTATGTAGGACTTTATGCCACATCACCATTGAGAGTTTTAGCTTCAATGTTGGTTACTTATGTATTGTTCAGTTTAATATATTTTGTTGTGCTGTCGCTGAATATGGGCGATATTGTTTCGGGAATAGGCGGCGAACACGCTTTGATAAGTGTTTTGGGCAAAAGTTTTTATCATTCGGGTATTACATTTTTCACTATCGGTTACGGCGATTTTTATCCGTTGGGTTTAGTTCGTTGGCTTTCGCAGATAGAGGGTTTTACCGGAGTATTTCTGATGTCGTATTTTACTGTTGCATTTGTGCATAAAATTTTAAGATAAGAGTTTACCGAAAGCCTTAAAATATAATTGTTACTCCAGCAAATCGGGTCTCAATTTTTTAGTTCTTTCAATTGCTTGTTCAAGTCGCCAGTCTTCAATTTTTTTTGTATTGCCCGATAATAATATTTCAGGAACTTCCCACCCTTTATAGTTTGCAGGACGAGTATATACAGGAGGCGACAGTAAATTATCTTGAAAAGAGTCGGTAAGAGCCGATGTTTCATCGGATAAAACACCCGGAATAAGCCGTATTACGGCATCGCTTATTACGGCAGCTGCAAGTTCTCCACCCGTAAGCACATAATCGCCTATTGATATTTCACGAGTAATTAAATGTTCACGAATGCGATGATCGATACCTTTATAATGTCCACACAAAATAATTATATTGGTGTATCCCGAAAGTATATTAGCTGTTTTTTGAGTAAAACGTTCACCGTCGGGAGAAGTATAAATTATCTCATCGTAATTACGTTGTTTGGTAAGATATTCAATAGCCGATTCTACAGGCTGAATAGTCATAACCATTCCCGCACCTCCGCTAAATGCGTAATCATCAACCTTCTTATGTTTATCTTCCGAAAAATCTCTGATATTGTGAATATAAACTTCAGCCAGTTTTTTGTCTTTGGCTCGCTTTATAATACTATGGCTAAACGGACTTTCAAGTAATTCGGGAACAACTGTTAATATATCAATACGCATAATAATATTTTTGTTTCAAAAATAGTATCGTAACTCAAATTAAACAACTATACCTAATTAAATACGACAAAATATTATCTACTTTAATGATAATCGGAAATAATGACATGTTGTTTTTATGTTTTTAAGACTTTGTGTCAGTAGAAACAGTAAAAAATGAGTTGGTATAGCATTTGAAAATAAAAAAAACAGAAACGAAAAATTAGAAAATTAAAGTTATTAACACATAAAATTAATAGGAGGAAATAAAAATGACACTAGTAAGATTTAACAACCCTGATTTAGTAAGCAGATTTGCAGATGAGTTTTTTAACAGAAATCTTTTTGACAACGAAAAAGACTCATACAACAAGCTCAATACCGAAGTGAAATATTTTATTGATGAAAAAGAAAAAGAGTATCGAATTGATTTTGCTGTTCCCTGTTTAACAAAAAAAGATTTTGAAATAGAATTAGACAACGATTTGTTGGTTATAAAAACCAAAGAAAGAGACGAAAACGATAAGAAAACGGGATTTGCAGCTTTAGAATTTAACAAACAATTCCGCTTGTCAGAAGAGATAGACAAAGATAAAATATCTGCTCATACCGAGAATGGAGTCCTTTCGATAACATTACCGAAAATTGACGAAGCGGTTTTGAGAAAAACAAAAACCATAAAAATTGCTTAAAAACACAACCCGATATTGAATCATATCGGGTTTTTCTTATATAGATAATTAATAGATTGTAAATCAGGATATTAACCATTGGTTTAAAAGATAAAACACACAATACAAATACAGTATTGTGTGTTTTTTTTTATAAAGTTTTGTTTTTTAATTAAATAAACACAATTATTCTTGTGCATTTTCCAACAGAAATTATATTTTCGTATTTTGAAACTAATATGCAAAGTTTAATGCATAGAGTCTAACTGTCATTTAATTAAAAAAGATGGAAACTAAAGGAACTGCAAACGAAGCAAACTTACCTGAAAAAGGTGCTCAAGAAGTTAATGAAAACAATTCGGTAACTAACGAAAATACATCCGAAACTGTGCAAAATACCGATGAAAACAAAGAAGCACAAATCGAAGATTCAAAAGTATCTGCAAAAAAAGAATTGCAGGAAGAAGACTTAAAAGAAAATACCGAAATACAAGAAGATGTTGAAGACACTGAAAAAAAAGTAGAAAATACATCACCGGAGTCTGATGATAAAGAAGATTCAGAATCAGAGTCGGCAAAAAATGACACATCCGATAAAAATAACAATGATTCAGAATCAGTTGTCGATGAAACATCTGAAAAAGAGAATGATATTGAAGCAGTTAAAGAAGATTTTTCAAAATTAGATAAGTCGGAATTATTAAACAAACTGAATTTTTTAATAAATAATTACGAAGTTGTAATAATAAGAGATGCCGTAGAAGAAATTAAAAATCAGTTTTATAAAAAATATAAAAATGATTTAGCCATCGCTAAAAAGAAATATATTGAAGATAATGACGGAGTAGAAGACGGCTTTAAATTTAACGATGAATCTTCGGAAGAAACTTTTAAAGAATTATATAATCAGTATAAAAAGAAAAGAGCCGAGCTTGTTCATAAGTTGGAGAAAGAAAAAGAAGAGAATCTGAGATTAAAATACAAGATTATTGAAGAGATAAATGAACTCATAAATAAAGAAGAGTCGATAAATAAAACATTTCAGGAGTTCAGGGATTTACAAAAACGTTGGCGAGATATAGGTCTTGTGCCACAAAAAGAGGTAAAAGATTTATGGGAAAGATATAATCATGTAGTAGAAAAATTTTACGATTATATAAAAATAAATAAAGAGCTTAGAGATTTAGATTTGAAAAAGAATCTTGAATCTAAAATCAACCTTTGCGAAAAAGCTGAAAGTTTATTACTGGAAAGTTCTGTAACAAAGGCATTTAAAACACTACAAGAATATCATAATAAGTGGAGAGAGATTGGTCCTGTGCCACAGGATAAAAAAGATGAGATTTGGGACAGATTTAAAGCCGCAACAACTCAAATTAATAAAAAACATCAGGAATATTTTGAGGGTTTGAAAGAACAACAGGTAAAAAATCTAGAACAAAAAGTTGCTCTTTGTGAAAAGGTAGAGGAAATTTTGACATTGGAATTAAATAAACCTAAAGAGTGGGAAGAAAAAGCCAATGAACTTATTGAAATACAAAAACTTTGGAGAACAATAGGATTTGCTCCAAAAAAAGATAACAATAAAATATATGAGCGTTTTAAAACTACTTGTGATGAATTCTTTTCAAGAAAACGAGAATTTTATAAAGAGGCAAAAAAAGTTCAAAAAAATAATTTACAATTAAAATTAGATTTGTGCATTCAAGCTGAGGCTTTAAAAGACAGCACCGAATGGAAAAAAACCACCGAAGATTTTATTAATCTTCAAAAACGTTGGAAGGAGATAGGTCCTGTTCCAAGAAAATATTCTGAAAGTGTGTGGAAACGATTCAGAACTACTTGTGATTATTTCTTTGACAAAAAATCTGAATTTTTTAATACTATTGATACAAATCAGGAAGAAAATCTTAAGAAAAAACTTGAACTAATTGAAAAAGTTAAAAACTTTGAAAAGGTTGATGATAATAACCAAAATCTTAAAATGTTAATGGATATTCAAAAAGAATGGTCTGAAACAGGACATGTGCCCATTAATAAAAAAGATGAAGTTCAAAAACAATTTCGCGATGCTATAAATCAACAGTTTGAAGATTTGAAAATTGAAATTAACGAAAGAAATAAACTTAATTACAAATCTAAAGTTGATAGTTGGGTAAGTTCAAATTCACGAAACAAAATATATTCGGAACGCAATAAACTTGTAAACAAGATAAAAGAGTTGGAAAATGAAATAGCATTATATGAAAATAACATCGGTTTTTTTAATGCTTCAAATAAAAACTCTCAAAGTTTATTGGATGAAATTCATAAGAAAATAGACAAAGCAAAAGAGAGAATGGTAACTTTAAAACAAAAGTTACGATTGATTGATAAAGCTGAGGATGAACTTTAAATTTTACAATAATTTTATTGATTTAAATTTTAGCCGGAATAATATTTTCGGCTAAGATTTTTATTTAAAAACTATATTCCATATATCTACTACAATGAAATATATTTCTTTTTTTCTTTTAATGTTTTCTGCTATCACTATTATAGCCCAAACAGGTTCGGTAAGAGGTTTTGTATATGAAGAAAAAAGCGGCGAACCCGTAATTTTCACCAACGTATATCTTGAAGGAACAACTTACGGTGCCGCCACTGATGTAAACGGATTTTATAATATTACCAAAATTACTCCCGGTAATTATAAACTTACAGTAGCTTATGTCGGATATGAAAAGTTAACAGTGCCTATCCAAATTACGGCAAATAAAATAATTAATAGAAAACTGTATCTTAAAAAAACATCTGTTGAACTTGAAGAATTTGTAGTATCGGCAGAACGTCAAGATATGCATAAATCAATTCATGCTTCAATAACAAAGGTTACACCTAAGCAGATGACCAAACTGCCTGCAATGGGAACAGAACCCGATTTAGCACAATATCTGCAAGTTGTGCCGGGAGTTGTATTTACCGGCGACCAAGGCGGACAACTTTATATCAGAGGAGGCTCGCCCATTCAAAACAAAGTGCTTTTAGACGGAATGATAATTTACAATCCTTTTCACTCCATCGGTTTTTTCTCTGTTTTTGATGCCGATTTAATCAGAAATGCCGATATTTATACAGGTGGTTTTAACGCTCAATACGGCGACCGAATATCGTCTGTAATGGATATAACCACAAGAGACGGGAACAAAAAACACTTTGCCGGAAAACTGTCGGGTGATACTTTTGGTAGTAAATTATTGATAGAATCACCTATTATTAAACAAAAAGATAACAAAGGGATGAGCATGTCAATTGTAGGTTCATTAAAAACATCTTATCTCAAAACAACATCAAAAACACTTTATTCATATGCCAATGAAGACGGGCTTCCTTTTGGTTTTACCGATGTTTATGGAAAATTATCGTTAAATGGGAATACCGGAAATAAAGTTAATGTATTCGGTTTTTATTTTTCTGATTTTGTAAATAATTATAAAGATATCTCAAATCTTAATTGGAACTCGTCAGGTGTAGGTTCAAATATTGTATTGGTGCCAAATGGGTCAAATGCTTTAATTACGGCAAACATTGCTTATTCAAATTATTATATTGAGATGAAATCATCGGCAAGCACACCACGTTCAAGCGGCATAAACGGATTTAATATGGGACTTACCTTTACATATTTTCTTGGCGATGATAAATTGGATTATGGATTTGAAATATTAGGTTTTAACACTAATTTTAATTATTATACAATTGGTAAACAACAGATTACACAAGAAGAAAACACATCGGAGTTTGGAGGATTTATTGTTTATAAAAAGAATTTCGGCAAACTGATTATTGAACCCGGTTTTCGTTTGCAATATTATGCATCGCTATCAGAACCTAGTTTTGAACCTCGTTTAGGATTAAAATACAGCATTACCGATAAGTTCAGACTAAAAGGTTCGGCCGGATTATATTCTCAAAATCTTATTGCTGCAAATTCCGATAAAGATGTTGTAAACCTGTTTTACGGGTTCCTTTCGGGAACAAATAACCTTCCTGACAGTTTTAACGGGAAGCCTGTAACTTCTTCCTTACAAAAATCGCGTCATGTTATTTTAGGATTTGAATACGAATTAAACAAAAAAATAATATTTAATATTGAAGGATATTATAAAAACAACAATCAGCTTACCGAACTTAACAGAAATAAAATAATGAATGATGACGCATCAAACGCCTTAGAACCTGATATTTACAAAAAAGACTTTATAATAGAACAAGGAGATGCTTACGGTGTCGATTTTTTATTTAAATATGATTATAAAGGATTATATTTATGGTGTGTGTATTCGTTGGGCAAAGTTACTCGTTTGGGTGAATTTATTAACGACGATGGTAGTATTTCAGTTGAAACCTATGCTCCGCATTTTGACAGAAGACACAATATAAATTTAATGGCATCATATACATTCGGCAGAGACTTGAATTGGGAAGTGGGAGCAAGATGGAATTTTGGTTCAGGATTTCCTTATACGCCTACAGCCGGATATTACGAAAAAATTAATTTAACAGACGGTATAATGAGCGATTATACCTCGGCAAACGGTCAGTTATCGTATTTGTTGGGTGATATTAACACTCACCGACTACCATCATATCACCGATTTGATGTTAATATAAAGCGAACCTTTTATATTTCTGACAGAACTAAAATTCAGCTTTCAGGTAGTGTGACAAATGTTTATAATCGTGAAAATATTTTCTATATTGATAGAGTTAAAGCCGAAAAAGTATATCAACTACCTATTTTACCAAGTGTTGGAATTAGCATTACTTTTTAATGATTAAAAAGAAAGTTTTGAAAACTTTTTTATGCGTTTTACAAAAAAAGAAAAAATTATACTCCCTTTAAAAATTTCAGGGTGATAGAAAATTTTTTGTTTTTCAATATTTTCATTTCTCTTTTTTCTGATTTTTTTCAGATTTGAATAAAATGCCATATGAGCTTTAAATACTGTCGTAAAAAAAGAGAACTTACCTTGCAAAAGATACATTATTGCCGAAGCTCCATCAAGAATCATACGAATAAACAGTATATATCTAAAACTACCTTTCGGTAAATTTTTATATAGCAAAAACAAATTATTTCTATAATTATAAAATAATTTTCGCGGGTTATTATTGGGTAATGTTCCTCCACCTACATGATAAACAACAGAATTGGGAATATAAACAACACTATAACCTCTGTTTTTCATTCGCCAACACAAATCTATCTCTTCCATATGAGCAAAAAAATCATCGTCTAATCCGCCAAGTTCATGATACACCGATGCTCTTACAAACATACAAGCACCTGTTGCCCAAAAAATATCCGAAACATCATCGTATTGCCCTTTATCTTCTTCGGTAACATTAAGAATTCTACCACGACAAAAAGGAAATCCGTATTTATCGATAAACCCACCTGCTGCTCCGGCATATTCAAATTTGTTTTTTTCGTGATATGCCAATAATTTGGGCATTGCTGCTGCTACTTCTTTATTGGCATCCATAAAATCAACAACAGATTGCAACCATAATTCTGTTACCTCAACATCGGAATTTAACAATACATAATATTCAGCTTTTATCTGAAACAATGCCTTATTGTATCCACCGGTAAATCCGTAATTTTTATCAAACTTTATTATATTAATTTCAGGGAAATTTTTCTCAATATAATCTATACTGTTATCTGTTGAGCCGTTATCGGCTACCCAAACTTCCGAATGCTCCGATAATGAATATTTTACCACAGAAGGAAGAAATTGTTTTAAAAAATTTTCTCCGTTCCAATTTAAAATTACTACTGCTGTTTTTATCATTAAATTTATTTATAATAACATCTCAATCAATTACTTATCAGAACATTTCTGTAAAATACAGAAACTTTCAACTTTCAACTTTTAACTTTCAACTAAACCCCTAATTACCTTCCATATATTCTCGAGCCTTACTTTTTTGTGCCCCAAAACTATTCCCTCTCCATTCACCGTTGCGAGAATAAAGTTCTTTTTCCCATTCAGGATTTTGCAACTCTCCTTTCATGTCAGAATAAAGTAAGATATAATCATTATATAAAGAGTTTTTATTGTAAAACAAGAACTTTTTATCGGTTTGATCGGCAATTTTATAATAATGCCAAATTTCGTAAGGATACGCCGAAGGCTCATTTTTTTCGATAATAACAGAATTTGGTGGTCCGTATTGTAAATATACTCTTCCTCTATCTGTAGCAAATCCATGATTTTGCGGAGTGCTGTATCGTTTTTCTACAATATTCAGTTTATCTTTATATTCGAGCCACGCATATTCGGGATTGGCTTCGTTTCGCTTTTCCCAAAAGTTATAAAAAAACTGCTGCATAAACTTAAGATTTGCCGCTTTAAGCTGATTATCGATAAAACGATCCTCGCCAACATCACAAATAGGACGTAATGCACTTAAATATACTGCCAAAGTATCGCGACTTGTGTAGTTTTTAACAAATGTATTTGAAACTTCAATATTGGTAATATCTACATCCTTAGGCTTTGCAGCATCATTCAGCCTTTGAAAGAATTTTTTTGTTGTAAGCAACAATTTATTTTCCCGATTACGCACCTCTATTACAAGATAGTAATTACCTGTAGGTAAGTTACTTATATTTACTTCTCTGAAAATAACATTTACATTCACAGCCTTTTCTTTTTGAAAAGAACTGTAATCTTTTATCGGTTTCGATGTGTTGTAATTTTCGATATGAAACATTAATAAAAAATCTTCAAGAGGTCCTATTTCTTTTGCGGCATTGTATAGTTCGGCATAAAATCTTAAATATTTAACTTGCTGAGGGAAAAAATCGGAAACATACGGAATACATTCGTATCCGTTTTTATAAAAAATATTTTTTTTGTTTGATGAATAATACCGCTCAATAAGTTCTATTCCACTAAAAGCCAGTTGATTTTCTGGTATATTCACAGTAACCAATTGCGATATTTTAAATTTATCTTCATTTTCGGGGGCATTTACATCTTTAATGATAAGCTCAAAATTGTAAACTCCTTGAGGAATTGCAATTCTTTGTAAATCGATAAAACTCGGAAAATAAGTTGCCGAATCAGGTATCGCCGGACTTACAATTTTAAATTTGCGATACTCTTTTACTTGATCAACATTTTTAAATAACATTGTAACTTCAACTTCAGCTTGCAATGCACTATCAGAATTCATTGTATAATTTACCGAATTACCTGCAATTGCAATATATGTTTCGATATATGTTCCTGTTTTTTGAGTATAAAACGGAGCATAATAAAAATATGCATCAACTCCTTGTGCCTTGATATTTGAACTGCTTACAATAATAATAAAACTTATTATCGCTGTAATTTTTGATATCAGATTCATATTTTATGTTTTTACATTATTTTTTTAACAATGTCTAATAAATCATTATGAACACCTTGTGTTCCCGCAATAATTTCTCTTCCGTAAAAGTAGTTATTTTCTCCCGAATAATCAGAAACTTTTCCGCCTGCTTGTTCAACAATAAAAGCTCCTGCTGCAATATCCCAAACACTAAGCCCGTATTCAAAAAACCCATCGAATTTACCTGCGGCAACATAAGCGAGGTCGGTTGCTGCCGAGCCGTGTCGTCTGATACCGTGAGAATTTTTTACAACTGTTTCAATTGCTTTCAGATGATTTTGCAATCTGCTGAAATCGTTAATATGAAACCCTGTAGCTATTAGTGAATCGGATAAATTTTTAGCTTTCGATACTGAAATTATTTTATTATTACAAAATGCCTGAGTGCCTTCCCACGAATAAAACATTTCGTCTGCTCCAAGTTCATATACTATTCCCAATATGGTTTTTGAATTGTATTGCAAAGCTATACTTATGGCATGTGGCATTAAGTTATGAATAAAATTTGTAGTCCCGTCAAGCGGATCAATAATCCAAATATACTCTTCGTTGTTGTTGTCTGCTGTTTTTTCTTCGGTAATAAATCCGGCTTGCGGCAGTATAATTTTAAGACCATCAACAAGCATTTGTTCGGCTTGTTTGTCAACATACGACACGAAATCGTGGAATCCCTTGCTTTCAACATCGTCAGTATTAAATTTAATACGTTCATCAGAAATAAACTTCCCTGTTTTTTTTGCAAGTTCAATAACCTTATTGCCTGTTGTATCAATATTCATAGCTTATATAATAATTATTCTATTATTTTTCCTTTTACAAAACCCGAATCGGTCAGTTTTTCAAGATATACTTTTTTTGTTTTATTAATCAAACTTTTATCGAAAGTAACCTCAATTTTAATGTAATTATCGGTAAAACCATACATTTTCCCGTTGTTGTTTTGAGCTTCAAACAACACTTCTCTAACTGTGTTAATATGTTGAGAGTGAAAAGTTATCTCTTTTTCTTTTGCTATTTGATGCATAATTTTACTGCGTTGCTTTCGAATTTCTATCGGCACTTGATCTGACATTTTTGCCGCAAGAGTATTTTCCCGTTCCGAATATGTAAAAACATGTAAATAGGATACATCAATACTTTTTATAAACTCACAAGACTTTTCAAATTCACTTTCGGTTTCGCCGGGTACTCCAACAATAACATCGGCGGCAATGCATGCATCTGGCATCATTGTTTTTATTTTATCGATACGAGATTTGTAAAAATCGGTTGTATATCTGCGTCGCATCAGTTGCAAAAGGTTGTTGGTTCCGCATTGCAAAGGAATATGAAAATGCGGCACAATAGTTTTACTGTTTAATGCAAAATCAAGAATTTCGTCGGTAAGCAAGTTTGGTTCTATTGATGATATTCTTAGCCTTTCAAGCCCTTCTACCCCATCAAGTTCTTTGATTAAATCGTAAAAAGTCTCATTTGTTGAACGTCCGAAATCACCGATATTCACACCTGTAAGTATAATTTCTTTAATTCCTTTATTTACAACTTCTTTTGCTTTGTTTACTGTTTCAGCAATTGTATTGTTTCGGCTTTTTCCGCGGGCTTTGGGTATTGTGCAATAAGAACAAAAATAGTCACATCCATCTTGCACTTTTAAAAAACTGCGTGTTCTATCGGCAAAAGAATACGATAGTGTAAATATTCGTTCTCTAACATCAGTATCAATAATTATTTTTGGTTTTGAACCTTTTTCAATAGTTTCAATTTGTTTTAATACATCAAATTTATTTGCAGAACCGAGAATCAAGTCAACACCTTCAATTTCAGCGACTTCTTCAGGTTTTAATTGGGTGTAACATCCTACAGCAACAACTTTGGCTGACGGATTATTTTTTATTATTTTTTTTATTGCTTGTTTACTTTTTTTGTTTGCCAATTCTGTAACCGTGCAAGTATTAATGATACAAACATCTGTTTTTTCGCCGGCATCAACTCGTAAATATCCTGCATCAACAAATTTATTGGCAATATCGGATGTTTCGGCAAAGTTAAGTTTACACCCCAGTGTTATAAATGAGACCTTTTTTTTGACCATAATAAAAAAAATAAGACTGCTGAAACATTGCTGTTACAACAGTCTGCAAATATACAAGTTTTTAAATTATGATTAAAAAAGGTTTTAAGCAAATTCTTCGGGAACGGTAACATGAGCCCAGTTTTCGCCACGCTTGATGCGTGTTATCTGCATTTCGCTTACGCAAAACAGTTTAGCAATAACATTTTGTGTTATTCCTCTTTGCAACATCGATTTAATCATCACCACATCGTCTTCGGTAAGTTTTGAATAAGTAATAATTTTCTCTTTACAGTTACGACGACGTTCATGAAGTCTGTCAAACATTCGTTTATATGCTTCATCTTTTGTTACCCATTTTAAATTTGAACAGTGATTGTTTCCTTTGTTCCAATCTAAATGAATAACAGTGTCTTGATTATCAGCAGTTTTCCCGACAAACAATTCAGCTGTAATTTTATGAACAAGAAATGACTTTTTTTTGCCGTTTGATAAGAAACTTACATTTTGGAACCCCTTGATAATACCGGGTTTAACAATTCTACCTTTTTCTTTATCGTAGCAGTAGCTTTTAATTCTGCCATAGTTACTTACTTCATATTTTTTATCAGCAAAAGGGATTGTTTTCCAAATTTCATCGGTTAGTTTTTTTAATCGTCGTTCCATGAGTATTTGGTGTTTAGTGTTTTCTTTCAAAAAAAAAAATTAAATTATCAAAATGGTTATTCAAATATAAAAAATATCATCTATTTATAGAATATATACGGAATTTTATTTTATTTATTGCATTATTATTAAATACATCTTACTAAAAAAATACAAAACATACTGTCATTAAATGATTTATATATCATTTAACTATTAAATATACAAGATTTATTAATTGCATTTATTTCAACTTATAATATTTATTTGTCTCACATTTTATCTCTACAAAAATAAACTCTTTGAATGTAACAGATATTATAGTGTCATATCAAGCATATTTATTATACCAAATTTTGTAGATTTTGCAACATAATGCACTTAACATGACAATAGTTAAATTAATACATAAAACCAAAAAGCCAAAGAGGTATTTTATTATCTACTCCAAACTCAATATCATCTGCAACAATATATGAATCAGGAATATTTTTTATCTGTTTTTTTTTTTTACTCTTTCCTCCTATTTCAAAAATATATTTTTCATCAACTAAAAAATCACCTTTTTTTGGATATGTAATATTATGATTATTTGAAACTTGATTTAGAAAAAATACCTCTCTGACACTTCCAATATTTGGTAATGAATTCTTAATAGCATACATATAATTAGTATTTTCTAAATAGAGTTTTTCGGGTTTTTGAAGTAAACTTACTCCATAAGAATCTTTATTAATAAGATTTAATATTCCGGCATCAGAAAGATAATTAAGGTATATCAAAATAGTTTTACGAGTAACTTGTATTTTTTTTGCTAAAGCTGATATATTAGGTTTAAAAGGAACTGTTTGACTTAAAATAAAAAGGAGTTGCTTTATTTTATTTATAATAGAAATATCTGTGTTTCTTAACATTGGCAATTCAACTTCAAGTATCATATTTATTATTTCTTGTAGTCGTTTATAATACAAAATCTCATCATTGCTGTAAAATGGGAAATATCCAATTTTGAGATATTCACTAAAATATTTTAAAGGTTTTACCTTTTTTACAATATCTAAAGCTATTTGTATGTGATTGTCCAATATTTCATTTAATGAATAGGATTTTAATATCTGTTTATGTTTAAATTCTAAAAACTCTCTAAATGACAATCCTTGTATATTGTAAACCAATGCCCTACGACTTAAATCGGCACGTGAATTTAGTATTTCTAATAAAGATGAACCTGTGAAAACAAGTTTTAATTGTGGATAATAATCATAAATATTTTTCAATTCTATAGACCAATCTTTATATTTATGAACTTCATCAACAAACAGATGCTCCCCTCCTCTACTTACAAAATCATCAACAAAATCTATTAGTCTGTTTTCTGTAAAAAAAAGATTATCTAAAGAGATATACATAGCTTTGTCTGACAGACCGTATTTTTGTTTTATATATGAAGTAATAGTGTTGTTTTACCAACTCCTCTACTACCTTTAATTCCTATAAATTTTTCACTCCAAGGTAATTTATTAAACAAATATCTTTTAAAGTTAGTATCTGTTGTATTGATTAAGCTGATATGTCGTCTTTTTAGCTGTTCCACTTCTGCTATTTTGTTTCTTAAAGAATACAAATATAATAAAAATTGTTTCTTAGAGAATACAATTAATGTTTCTCTTACCTAATACAATACTCCTGAATTTGATATAATGATAAGTTAACTTCGACAAGTGCTTGATATTCAAAATATAAACTTGCCAATATTTGAAATAAAAAAGATTTAGAACCTTTTTATTGATACAATCTCAAAAAGTGTATAAAATAATTTTTGATTTTAGTTATATTTTTAATGCCTGCCAACAAATTCTAAATATAAAAAATCAGATTCTTATACCCATTACAATCACATCGTCAATTTGCCTGAAATTACCTTTCCATGTATCAAATTTTTTCTCAATAATATCTTTTTGTTCATCAACCGATAATTTATTAATTTCCAACAGATAGTTTTTAAAGTTTTTGGTAAACAATTTTCTGCCTTTTTCACCGCCGAATTGGTCGTAATATCCATCGCTAAACATATAAAGCATATCATTATTTTGCAATGTTATTGCATGATTGGTATAAGGTTTTTCTTCCCACACATGAACTCCGATAGGCATTTTATCACCTTGATATTCTATTAATTCATCATTTCTGATAATTATCAGCGGATTGTTTGCTCCGGCAAAGTCGAGTTTTTTATTATCAAAATCGATAACACAAAGAGCACAATCCATGCCGTCGGAAGTTGTATCCTCTTTTCCTCCTGTTTGGTGTAGTGCATTTTTAACATTTTCACGCAACTTGTGAAGAATATCAGCAGCATCTTTAAAGTCTTGTTTACCAACAATTTCAGTTAAAAGACTAACTCCCAGCATACTCATAAAAGCTCCCGGTATGCCATGTCCTGTGCAATCAACAGCTGCAACAATAACTTTGTTATTTGCTTTACGGATAAAATAAAAATCGCCACTGACAATATCACGAGGTCTAAACATTATAAAATAATCGGGAATTATGCTTTTTATAAGAGACTCTGGTGGTAATACCGCAGACTGAATACGACTTGCGTATTCAATACTATCGGTAATTTTTTGATTTTGTGCGATAATTTTATCACGTTGTTTTTCAGCAATATCGCGTTGCTTTTCTATTTGGTTTTTTTGTTCTTCAATAGCATCGCGTTGAGCTTGAATTTCTTCTTTTTGTTGTAATATCTCTTGATTTTTAATTTCTAACAGTTCATTTGCTTTTTTCACTTTTTTGTTTTGTCTTACAATAAAAACAGCTGCTGTTGAGATAATTATTAATAAAGCAAGACCAAAATATAAAAGAGCTTGCTGCCTTCTGTTTTTTTCTTTCTCAAAAACTATTTCATTTTTTTTCTTATCAAGTTCTCTCTCTTTTTTTTCGGTTTCGTATCTTATTTGCATATCGGCAATTCGCTTAATGCTTTCACTACTCATTATCTTATCTTTTATTTCGCTATATGCCAAATAATTATCATAAGCATCTTTGTAATTATTTAATTTTGCATAAGCACTCGACAAGTATATTAACACATCTTTTTCAAGATTTCTGTTTTGCAAATGACGTGCAATTTCTAAAGCTCGCTTAAAGTAAGGAAGTGCCATATTATACTCTTTTTCTATAATATAAATACTTCCAATACTCAACAATGAATATGCTTCACCGTTTAAGTCACCAATATCTTTTCGTAAGCTAAGAGCCATATTATAATACTGCATTGCTTGAATAGGCTGCTCAAAAAATTTATATAAATTACCAATACTGTTAATTACCGATGCGGCACTTTTTTGGTCACCTATATCTTTATAAATACTCAATGCATTTTGATATTCAATAAGAGAGCTGTCTTGTTCACCGAGTCCGCGATATGCAAGTGCCATGTTTGTATGCGAACGGGCAATATACTTACGATCGCCTACCATTTTTCTAAGACTCAATGATTTTTTATAATATTCTAATGCTTCTTGATATCTTTTTGATTTCCAATAAACTCCACCTATTAAGTTTAAAGCATTTGATTCGGAAAATGCATCGCCCGATTCTTTATATTGTTGTAATGATTTTTTATAATATTCAAGTGCTTTTTCGTAATTTCCTAAGTCCTTATATATTAAACCTATGTTGTTCATGGTAGCGGCAATTACTTTTTTATCGCCAATTTCTTCACGAAGTTTTAATGCCAACAGATAATTCTCAAGACTTTTTTTGTATTCTCTGTTTGACCAATAAACTCCTCCCAAATTATTATAATTAGCAGCAAGCTGAACCTTATTAGTTGTTTGTTCTAATAATTGTATTGATTCTTCAAGATATTTTAAAGCCTTGGCAAAGTCTTTTTGTTTTTTATATAATGTAGCATAGTTATTCAGCATTGATGCTATTGCAACAGTATCTTTTAAACTTTCTCTAATGGCAAGAGCTTTATCGTAATAGTAAAGTGCAGAATCAGATACATTTCGGTTTAAAAAAACATTTCCTATAAAGTTTAAAGTAGAAGCTAACTCTTTTTTATTGTCTTTGTTATACCATACTCCTAATGCACGATAATAATATTCGAGTGCAGTATCGTAATCACCCATACTACTGCTGCATAAGCCTAGATTATTTAATACTTTAGCTCGTCTTTTTTCGTTGCTTTGATTTTCGTAAATTTGCAGTGCCAGCAAATAATAATGTGTTGCTTGATTAAAATCGTTTAAACGCCAGTAAACACTTCCCAATAAATTATATATCTCAGCTTGACCAAGTTCATCATTATTTTTTTCAACAATATCAAGAGATTTGAAATAATATTCTATTGCTAAATCATATTCTCCTTTTTCTTTATAATATGCACCTATATCATTTAATATTAATATTTTCTCCTGTTCTGTTTTTGCTTTTTTCAGTTCTTCTTTCAGATGTTGAATATTTTCAGCCGACGATATAATAAATATCGGAATAAATAATAACAACAATAATATTTTTTTATACTGCATAGTATTATGATTAATATTTTATGTTTATAAATTTAGCAATAATCTTTTTATCATCAAACCTACTTTTGAAATTACCTTAAAGATATGCAAAGAAAAAATTCTTTTTGCCTTATTTAATATCCTCATAAAAAACAAAAGAGTTGCCCTGTAAAAGGACAACTCTCACTTAGTAATAATTTAAAAAACTACTACTACTGCCTGATTACTTTATTACATTTATTTTGGCTGTATAAATATCCGTATTGTTTGTAATACTAATAATATATAATCCTTGTGTAAAATTTGATACATCAATAGTTTTATTATTATTGAAATTATTGTCAGAATAAACACACAAACCTGTTAACGAATAAATATTTAACTTACCATGAATACCTGTATCAATATTTAAAATAGTTTTTACAGGATTAGGATAAACAATTAATTGCTTGTTTTTTATAACATTTTCAACAACAGCATCTCCTGTTTTTCTACTTTTTACTATATTAATATTGTCAATTACCCATTTGTTAAAATCTGTTGTAGAACCATTAAAAACAAATTCAAAATAAACTTTTTTATAGTTAATATCAGAGTAATTAATTTTAATTTTTTGTTCTTCTAATATATTATCTGTAGGAGAAGATTTCCATAATACTGTTGTATCTGTTCCTGTAAGGGTAATCATTCTAACAGTAAGAGAAAAGCTTTTACCGCTTCCGGCAACTTTTATATATTGTTTAAACAAAAAATAAATATCGTCTGTTTCGATTACCGAATCTAATAATGAAATATAAGGAGATGCTAAGATTGTTTCACCTGAAAAGTTCGGAACATAATATAACATAACTTCATTTGGTTCTCCACCTGCAAGATTGTTATCTTCCACACTCCAATTATCTTTGTGATTTACCTGATACCACCCTGCCGATAAATTATCATCATCAAAATTTTCTTGATAGATATAATTAACAGCCCATAATTTTTGAGTAAATTCTCTGTCATCAAATCCTATAATGACATTTACAGGATTTACGGGGTAATAATTATCGCCTGTTTCTACACTATAAATATGATAACCGTGTTCTACATTTTCGAATAATACCTTTCCTTCAGAATTAGTTATTTTACTTAAATCGTCAAAATTAACTTTTACACCTTCTTGAGCGTTGCCGTAAATATCAATTACAGATATTGTTACATTAGCAATATGATCTATTTCTTTAATATGGTGAGTAGCTCCATTATAAATTTCTTTAGAATATTTATTTTGAACAAAAACAATTAAATCCATTAATTCAGGAGCCCAATCTTCGTCAACGGTAAATGAAACAGAAATTGTTTGCTGTGCATTTTCCGATAAATCAATATTTGTTCCGTTGGCATTGGGATAATATTTTCTGGCAACATCATTTAATTCTGTTTGAGATTGCCATACTTTGGGGATATGTGATTCTGTTACTACTGCATGTAATATTAGATATCCTGTAAGTTCGTCAACTGTTCTTTTAATAACAGCATCGGCTGTAACTTTTCTTGTTTCACTATCATAAGAAAAAATTTTAATCTCCAATTTAATAGGAGTAAGTTCAGTCATTCGTTGCTCTACCAATGGTTTATATGTAGAATAAAGACTTTCGCTGTTTGAACCTCCTGTCGATGTTATTATACCATCGAATTTTACAGTCGGCAACGAAGTAATTCCGTAATAACTTAAACGGGCAGTTGTTTCTCCTGTTGAATAATTATCACTGCTGTGATTAGCTATAGCGGCAATAGGATATCCGTTTTCAACAAGGTCTTCTATTCCTAATTGTGCTCCGGGGCAGTATTGACACCATGTTCCTGTAAAGTCCTCTATTATAACTAAATTTCTTTTTATATTATTTGTAACTAATATTTTGCTAAATAAAGAATCATTTGCTGTATTTATATCTCCGGAAGCTGTTACATAAACAAGGATATCATAACTTCCTTCAACAGATTCCCAATTGGGAAATGTTACTATCTTTTCTTCATCAATATCAATATTGCTGATATTTAATGTTGAACTAACTTGAGATATTCCGTTTTGTAAAATATCAAAAGTTACATCAACAGAAGTATTTATCGTTCCTATATTTTTTATTGTTGCTTTTATTTCTGGCATCACTCCTATTTTTACTGTATCGGGATTTTCAATGTTAAAAACACCAACATCAACTCCATCGGTAATATTATATGAGTTAGCCGATAAATTAAATATTGAAAATAAGGTAATAAAAATTAAAAATGTAGTTTTTTTCATTTTAAGTATTTTATAAAAAATATATGTTTGTATAATTCTTACAGGTAGTTTATTGTTAAACCCAAACTATGCAATAGAAAACAAAAATAGTTTTCTATTGTATAGCGATAAAGAACTACATCTATTTTGGACAATAACCAAAATGATGTATTTCTAAATCGGGGTTAACCCTTACTAAATGC